>Ga0209698_10005591_pt1 | contig 13576 bp, 14 predicted proteins | sample LitLauG_LLR_2012_FD_187203 | JGI IMG/M metagenome (GOLD analysis project Ga0209698, IMG submission 187203) | Freshwater sediment microbial communities from Pennsylvania, USA - Little Laurel Run_MetaG_LLR_2012 (SPAdes) (version 2) | ecosystem: Environmental > Aquatic > Freshwater > Creek >... | reverse complement strand
GAACAGCAGACTGCCGCAACAGGTGAAATCGCACGCAGCGTGCTGGGGACGGTCGCATCGATGCGGATTGTTTCCGAGCAGATCGTTTCAGTAACCGACGACGCTCATAACACGGAGGCAGCGGTGTCGGAGATGCAGTCCGTCGCCGGGACGGTGGCGGAACAGATATCAGCCCTGCGCAGTGTGATGACCCGGATCGTCCGCACGTCCTCGGACGCGGCCAACCGGCGACTGACGGACCGCGTCCCGCTGAACATGCCGGCGACGTTGATCGTGAACGGGCGCCATTTGCCCGTCATCTGCGTCAACCTAAGCCCAAGTGGCGCGCTGGTGCGCGCCGAGGAGGCATTGGTGGCGGGAACCAACCTCGTGCTGCGGTTACCCGGCCTGCCCGACCTGCCTGGCACGGTGCTGCGTAACGGCGTCGAAGCCGGCATGCACTTCAATTGGCCCTCAGACACCGCACCCGTGGAGCTGACCGATTGGCTCGGTCGAAAAGCCGCATGACACGCATCAGCAACCTGATTGTCATCCTGGCCTTGTTGCTTGGGCCTTTCGCCGCAAGGGCGCGGGAACCGACCGGCCTGACCGAAATCTACAGCAAAGATGGAGTGTTGCACGCGACATTGGTCGCGGCGGACGGCAAGGTTCGCATCGGTGACCTGGATCTGGACGGTGTCACCTATAACGGGATCTATGCCGGGCCCGTGCTGCATGTGCATCCTGGCGACGTGATGCGCATCCACTTGGTGAACCACTTGTCGCAGCCGACCAACCTGCATTTCCACGGCATGCGCGGATCGCCCCTGGGCAATGGCGACAATGCGCATTTGCTGATCCAGCCGAACGGCGGCTTTGATTATGAAGTCCGTATCCCTGTTACGCAACCGATCGGATTATATTGGTATCATGCGCATCCGCACCGTCATTCCGAACACCAGATCATGGGTGGCCTGAGCGGAACGATCATCGTCGAGGAAACCACTCCTACGCCAGTGCGACAGCGCCTGTTCGTGCTGAAGGACATGGTGTTCGAGGATGACACCGGCAACGCCGTGATCGACGGTACCCTGCACGGGGTCGTGCAGTCGGTGAACGGCCGGTTGTTGACCGAGGAGGCCATGCGGCCAGGCGAAACTCAGCTTTGGCGCTTCACCAACCAGAGCGCGAACCGTCTGCTGCATATCGCGCTGGAGGGTCACGACTTCCACATCGTCGGCCAGGACGGCGAGCCAACCAGCAACGAGCAGTCCGTTACCGTCCTGGACATTCCCCCCGGCAGCCGCTTCGATGTGCTGGTCGCAGCGGGCGCGGCCGGACACTATGCACTGCTGGCGAAGGGCGTGATGACCGGAACCGGTGCGGCCCGCGTGATCGACCGAACCATCGGTTATTTGGATGTCGCCGGAGCAACGGCCACGTCAGCCACGACACTGAATCCCGCGCCGTTGCCGCCGGACCTTCGAGCGATTCAGATCGACGCCACACGGACCGTGACGTTCACCCAGACCACGACGACGAACGAGGTGGATCAGAACTTCTTCATCAACGGCAAGATGTACGAAGCCGATCGCATCGATCTCAGGGTACCGTTGGGCAATACCGAGGAGTGGACGATACGGAACGATTCGGACGATCTGCACGTCTTCCACATCCACCAGATCGGCTTCCAGGTGATCGAGGTGAACGGCAAGCTGGTCCCGTTCGACGGTTATATCGATAACGTGCTGGTGCCGGAACGCGGCGAGGTGAAATTGCGCCTGCCGTTCACCAGTCCGCTGATCGTCGGGCGCTTCATGTTCCACTGCCATGTCCTGAGGCACGAGGACAAGGGCATGATGGCGAACATCGAGATCTACGACCCGACCCCACCGACAGTGGTGGTGCGGTTGCAGCATCTGTATCTACATGTGTTGTGGTGGTGGTACGGCGTGCCGTGGACGCAGTGCGGCCTGCAGGATGCCTGATCATGCGGCTCGACGGCGCATCTCACCGTCATGGCTGGATGGTCTGGCCATGACGGTGAGGCATGCTCAGCCCTTGGCGGCGTCCAGGGCGTGCGACAGGTCGGCCAGGATATCGTCGATATGCTCCAACCCGATCGACAGCCGCACATAACCGGGCGTGACACCGGTCGCGGCCTGTTCGGATTCGGTCAACTGCGAGTGAGTGGTGCTCGCCGGATGGATCGCCAGGCTGCGGGCATCGCCGATATTGGCGACGTGGTAGAACAGTTGGAGCGCATCGATGAATTTGCGCCCCGCGCCTGCGCCGCCCGCCAGCTCGAACCCAACCAGACCGCCCTGCCCGTGGGGCATGTACTTCGCGGTTCGCTCCGCGCCAACGCCGGTGTGGTGCGCCGGGTGAATGACGCGGGAGACGTCCTTGCGGCCTGCCAGGTAGTTGGCGACCGCCAGGGCGTTGCGGCTGTGCTCGCGCATGCGCAGCGGCAGGGTTTCGACGCCCTGGATGAACAGGAAGGCATTGAACGGCGCCATCGCGGCACCGAGATCGCGCAGCAACGTCACCCGCATCTTCAGGATATAGGCGATGGGGCCCAGCGGCTTGGCGGCCTGTGACCAGACGGCGCCGTGGTAGGACGGATCGGGCGTGTTCATCGCCGGCTGACGCGCCGGGTTGGCCTCCCAGTCGAAATTACCGCCATCGATGACGATGCCGCCGATCGAGGTGCCATGGCCGCCGATGTATTTGGTGGTCGAATACATCACCACCGCCGCGCCGTGGTCGAACGGCCGCACCAGCAACGGTGCCGCGGTATTATCCATGATCAGCGGGATACCGAACGACCGCCCGATGGCCGCCACTTCCGCGATCGGGAACGGGATCAGCTTCGGGTTGGGCAAGGTTTCCGCGTAGTAGGCACGGGTGCGGCCGTCGGTGGCGCGGGCGAACGCCTCGGGGTCGGTCGGATCGACGAATCGCGTCTCGATCCCCAAATCCTTCAGGGTGTTGGCGAATACGTTCCAGGTGCCGCCGTACAGGTCGGTGGAACTAACGATGTTGTCGCCGGCCTTCGCCAGATTGAGCACCGTGAAGACCGACGCCGACTGCCCGGAGGCCAGGGCCAGCGCCGCGACACCGCCCTCGATCGCCGCCAGCCGCTGCTCCAGCGCGTCGTTGGTTGGGTTCATGATGCGGGTGTAGATGTTGCCCAGTTCTTTCAACCCGAACAGGTTCGCCGCGTGTTCGGCGCTGTCGAACTGGTAGGACGTGGTCTGGTAGATGGGTACCGCGACCGCGTTGGTGGCGCTGTCGCGGCGCCAGCCGGCATGCAAAGCGAGGGTTTCCGGGTGTTTGCTGGTCATGGCGGCGTCCTTGTCCTGTCAAGCTTGCAGCGCACTATAGTCGGGGAGGCACGGCGGTAAACGCCCCGGTAAAAAAGAGAGAAATTGCCGGGTCAGAAGGCCGGGTTCGGCGCCGTAAAGCCGATGTTCGTTGCGCGGACCAACCGGAGGTGCTATCAACCCGCGCGCGGGAGGAGACCGAAGGTTTGCTTTTCAGTTCGATCGTTTTCATCTTCGGATTTTTGCCCCTCACGTTGATCGGTTTCATGGTTGCGGCAAAAGCCGGGCGCAGCGCCGCGGGCGTGTGGTTGATCGCCGCGTCCCTGGTGTTTTATGGCTGGTGGAACCCGGCCGGCGTCATCTTGCTGCTGATCTCGGTGTGCACGAATTATGCCGTTGCCAGGCTGATCCTTGGCAGCGAACCTCGGCCGAGGCTGCAATCGTGGATCATGGTGTCTGGCGTCGGATTCAACCTGGCGGCGTTGTTCTATTACAAATACCTGGTCTGGATCGTCAGCATCGCCGCCCATCTAGTTCCGGTAGTGCATGAGCTCGATCCGATTGTTTTGCCGTTGGGCATATCGTTCTTTTCGTTCACGCAGATCGGCTATCTGGTTGATTGCAAGGCCGGCATCACCCGCGACCGGAACTTTCTCAACTACATGCTGTTCGTTACGTTCTTCCCCCATCTGATCGCCGGCCCGATCTTGCACAACCGCGACATCATGCCGCAATTCGGGGATCCCCGGACATATCGCCTGTCGCTGGAAAACCTGTCGGTCGGCCTTTCGATTTTCGCGATCGGACTGGTCAAGAAAGTGATTTTCGCCGATCCGTTGTCGGACGGGGTCGTCAGCGGCTATGCCCATACCGATGGGATCGGCTGGCTGTCGGCGTGGAACCTGGCGCTAAGCTATTCGTTGCAACTTTATTTCGACTTCTCAGGCTATTCCGACATGGCGGTCGGCCTCGCCAGAACCATGAACGTCCGCTTCCCGCAGAATTTCAACTCTCCCTACAAGGCGCAGAACGTCATCGAGTATTGGCAGCGCTGGCACATCACGCTGACAAAGTTCTTGACCAGCTATCTGTATACGCCGATCGCCTTGGCAACAATGCGATGGCGGATCGCCAGAAAGCTGAAGGTCAACAGCGTCGCCCAGAAGACCTTCGGGGGCTTTTCGGCAATGATCGCCATGCCCCTGTTGATCACCATGGCGCTTGCCGGGGTGTGGCACGGCAGCGGCGCGACGTTCCTGATCTTCGGCCTGCTGCATGGGTTTTATCTGTGTGTGAACCATGCCGTGCGCGTGTTTTACCCCGGGCGCCGCTCCAGGCTGCGACGTGCGGCGATCCTGCGCTGCCTGGTTACCTATCTAAGCGTCCTGCTCGCCAGCGTGTTTTTTCGGGCACCGTCGGTTTCGTCAGCGATCAATGTGTTGGGGGGGATGGCGGGTTGGCACGGGTTCCCAACCGGGCAGGCGTTCGGAATCGTGCACTGGGTTTCACTGACGGGGCTTTTCGCCGTCGTCTGGTTGCTGCCGAACACGCAGCAAATCATGCGCGATTACAACCCTGTGCTAGGGGACGTTGAGGACCCCAGGCCCATTCGTTTGACCTGGAGACCGAACTTGGGTTCGGCACTCGCGGTTGGCGTCGCGGCGGCGGTCGGGATATTGGCGTTGGGGGGAACGACCGAATTCCTCTACTTCCAGTTCTGACATCGACATGAATGTCTCCTTCAGATCGTTTCTGTTCGTGGCCGCTCTGGCGGCGTGTTCGGTCATCGGCGTGGCGTGGCTTGGCGCACGGCAGATGTCCATGCGGTTCCTGGAGAGCGGTTATCCAATTTGGGTGGCAAAGCAGGGGATTCTGCGTGACTGCTCGTTTGGTTCGGTTCTGGTGCTGGGGGATTCCCGATCCGAAGCAGCAATCATACCGCGGGATCTGCCCCTGCCCTCGGCCAATGTCAGCCTGGGCGGCACGTCGCCGGTGGAGACGTATTTCTTTGCGCGCCGAGCGCTGGAGTGCCCGAAGCCGCCGCGGTTGGTGATTTATGCGCACAGCATGCCGTCCTATGTCCGCCCAAGTGAAATGCTTTGGATAAATGCAGCCCGGTATGGTTACATTGGCTTCCGGGATTTGCGGCAGATCGCCGATAGCGCCACCCGCTCCCACGATGTCTTGTTTGTGAACCTGAATACCCATGACGGGCTGACGGCCATTGTCCGAGATGCGGTCTACTCGATTGGGTTTCCGTCGATCTTCGTTGCCAGCCTGGTCGAAGCACGCGGCAACGGCCGTTACGCATCGAATGTTGCATTGGAGCAGAAGACGGCCTCAAGCATGGGGCACGTTATCTACAAGCAACCGGCGGAAAAGCGGCTTGTCGGGGCCGATGCCGATGTGAAGGCCTTTGTGCCGTCGCCGCTGGAGACCGACTATTTCGACAAAACACTGGCTATGTTCGCGGCTGCGCATGTGAAGGTCATGCTGCTGACCATCCCCTCGGCTGAGTCCACCATGAAGGCCATCCCACCCGCACTGATAGCGGCGTTCGACCAATTCCTGCTGGAGCAGTCGGCGCGATATAGTAACATCGACGCGCGGACTTCCGCGCTTCTGCCTTGGCCCGACAATCTGTTCGTTGACGGCGGCCACATGAACGAGGCAGGCGCCAAAGCCTTTACCGCTCGGTTAGCCGCTTGCCTCAGGCAGCCGCTGGACCGGCCCATTACGTGCCCGCTGGCCTGGCAATAGAGTTTTTTCCGATCCAAGAGGATCGGAGAAAATCTCTAGTTCTTTGTTTAAGCGATCATCTTTATCCGATCGGGCGCGCCCGATTGGTCGGATGATGCTCTAGCCGTTTGGCTACTGCCGCTTAAGCAGAACCTCTCGCCCCCGCCGCAGCGCATCGGCGATCGTGTCGGCTGGCATGGCACCGGAGAACAGATTGTACCCATCCAGGAAGAACGACGGCACGCCGGACACCCCGGCCTCCCGCGCGGCCTGGTCGGCGGCGCGCATCTCCGAATCGGCGAGGTCGCCTGCCAGGAAATCAACCACCGCTTGGCGCGGCAGGCCGGCGCGTTCGGCACAATCGGCCAGCACGGCGTGGTCACCGATGTCGCGGCCTTCGACGAAGTAGGCCTTGAACACCGACTCCATGGCGGCGTCCTGGTCGCTGTGCTGGCCGGCGAACCAGATCAGCCGGTGGGCGTCGATGGTGTTCGGCGTGCGCGTCATCAGATCCACCCGGAAGGCTAAACCGACATTCGCGGCGGCCTCGACGATGCGCTGATCGAGGGCGGCGGATTTCTCGGCGCTGCCGAATTTCCAGGCGCGGTAGGCGGCGCGGTCGCGGCCTTCCTTCGGCATGTCGGGATTGAGCTGGAACGGGTTCCAGTGGACGTGAAAGTGCAGGCCTTCGGCGGCCAGGATCACCAAGGCACGCTCCAACTGGCGTTTGCCGACATAGCACCAGGGGCAGATCGCATCCGACACGATATCGATGCGGGTGCCGACGCCGTTGGTTGCCGTCAGGGTCGCCTGTGGGTGGGCAGCGTCCGCGGCGGAAACCTCGCAGCCGTCGGGGCCGCATACCATCGCGGATGCGTTGTCATTGTCCATGGCAGATCTCCTTTCCCGTTACATGGCGCGTCGCCGATGATTTGTCACGCGGCATGGCCTTGGATTTCATGTCCCATAGGCCTACCCTGCATGAGAGTGCCGCACCAGACCACCATAAGGACGCAAAACCATGGCCTTCCCCCCCAAATCAATGGCTGACTTTGGCGAATTCGGCAAAATGTTCGCGGACATGAAGCTGCCGGCGATGCCTGGCATGGAGGCCTTCATCGCCGCCAGCAAGCGCAACCTGGAAACTCTCACGGCCGCCAACAAGGTCGCTCTGGAGGGTGCCCAGGCGGTGGCTCGGCGGCACGCGGAAATCGTGCAACAGAACATGGCGGAACTCACCGAAGCCGTGCGAGCGATGGCGTCGACCGAGACACCGCAGGTGAAGGCCGCCAAACAGGCGGAACTGCTGAAGCAGGCCTATGAACGGGCGGTCGCCAACATGAAGGAAATCGGCGACTTGATCACGCAGTCCAACGCCGAGGCGGTGAAGCTGCTGAACAGCCGCTTTGCCGAAGCGATGGATGAGGTGAAAGCGCTGGCCGAGAAGACGAAGGGGTAGACCGCCGGCACCCCTCCGGTTTGCCGACCTGCCCGCGGTTGGGCAGTGTGGTGACAGGAGGGACCAACCATGCTCGACAATCCACCGCTGTTGACGATCCATCGTGGCTTTCGGCGCCCCGACAAAGCACTGATCGAGGCGTTCCGGGGGGCGCAGACGTCGCATCTGGCCGATGCGATGGATGGCCGTGGAGCGTTGGATTACCGCATCAAACCGCTCGATCCAGCGAATGCCTGCTTCGTCGGGCCAGCCCTGACGGCGTTCGCCTATCCGGCCGATATCGTGGCGATGTTCGGCGCGTTGCACGAGGCAGAGCCAGGCGACGTGATCGTTGTGGCGAATGACGGTTACACCCGCACCGCCGTGTTTGGCGACATCGCGGCCGGCATGATGAAGAACAAAGGCGTCGCGGCGTTCGTCACGGACGGCCTCGCCCGCGACAAGGCTGGGATCGTGGCGACCGGGCTGCCGGTGTTCTGCCAGGGGATTCAACCGAACTCCCCAGCCATGAACGGACCCGGGATCGTCGGTGCCGCGGTGACGCTGGGCGATGTGCATGTGGAGCCGGGGGATGTGATCGTCGGCGATGCGGACGGCGTGGTGGTGGTACCGGCGGGTCGTCTGCGACAGGTGCTTGAGCGGTTGGCACAGGTGCGGGCGGCGGAGCTACGGACAGTCGCGCTGGTCGAACAGGGGGCCACGATGGCGGCAGGGGCGCTGCGGGCGATCGAGACGGCCGTGATTATCGGGGGTTAGGCGGCGGCCCAGTTGAGCTGATTTTTCCGTAGTTCGGACACCACGCTGGTATCGAGGATGAACATCAGGAAAAATCGGCGATCCGTGCCAGATCGCCGAACCGTGGAATTTCCCATTCGATCTCGTCAACACCGGGCATCGCCAGCAGATCGGCGATCTTTTGTTGGTCACCGGAGATCTGCTGGTATTCCTCGATACTCAGCAGCACATGGGTGGGCTGACCACGATCCGTGATAAACACCGGGCCGTTCTTCGCGGCCCTTTTCGCGCCGCTGGTATCCTGGTTGAACGCGCGGCTCGATAGGGTTGTGATGGTCATGGCGGCACCTGTGGGTCGGCTGCGCTATGGTGTTTCATAGGATATTTCGCGCTACCCCGCCACCGAATCCCAAACCGGCGCAAACGGCGGGTTGACGCAGCGCAGCGTCTTCGGCAGCGCCGCGATCGCCGCCCGATCCGCGTCGTCCAGGCGCAGCCGGGTCGCCTCCATGTTGGCGCGCTGGCTCTCCGCCCGAGCGGCTTTTGGGATGATGGCGACGTCCGGTTGATCGAGCAGCCAGGCCAACGCGATTTGTGCGGCGCTGGCGCCATAGCGGCGCCCGATCGCCGCCAGTTCCGGGTTGTCCGCGAGTTGGCCCTGCGCCAGCGGTACGTGCGCGATGATCGGCAGACCGTGCGCCCGCATGTAGGTCAGCACCGGAGACTGGTCGATCATTACATGATACTCGATCTGGTTGCAGACGATCGGCGCCTGGACCTCCTCGATCGCCTGTCGCAGGTGCGCCAGCGTGCAGTTGGCGACCCCGATCCGCCGCACCAGCCCGGCCTGTTGCAACCGCATCAGCGTCTCCAGCGCGGCCGGCAGGTTGGTGCCGGGCCGCGGCCAATGCAGCATGTACAGATCGAGGTAATCCGTCCGCAGCAGCCGCAGGCTTTCGGCGCAGGCGGCGCGGAATTCGTCCGGGGTCTGGATGCTGTGATGCCCCTTGCTGGTCAAATGGAAGTCGGCCCGATTGACGCCGGACGCGACCCATCCAGCGCCGACGGCATCCTGGTTGCCGTACATTTGACCGGTGTCGATGTGGCGGTAACCCAGCGCCATGGCTGACTCTACGGCCGCCTGACAAGTTGCTCCGGTCATGCGGAAGGTGCCCAGGCCGAGACGCGGCATGCGCAGCCCATGCGCGGTGATCATCTCCATCAAACCACTCCCTCGGCCACCACCTGTTCAGCGAGGCTGTTGTCGACGCATGCCTCGAACGGCACATCCCGGTGCAACGCCCCACCGGAGCGCATCGCCGCGGCGAGCCGGTCAAAGCCTTCCCGCTGGGTCACCGGATCGGGTCCGTACAACTCAAGCGCACGATACCGATCGATCGCGGCCGCGTAGACCGCCGGCGGCACATCCGGGAAATATACGGCCAGGACACGCTGGATCTCCGCCCCGGGTGTTGCCCTGATCCAGCGTAGGGTCTGATACATCGCGCGTACCATCGCCAGGAGTTCGTCTCGCTTGTGGACCAGCACGGCGCGCCTGGTGACCAGCGTGGTGTAGGCGGTCAGGCCGCGGTTGGCCGCCGCGTACCACAGATGCCCGGCGCCGGAGGCCAGCAAATCCTCGGCGTATGGCTGGAACACCTGGATCGCGTCCACAGTTCCGGCCCGCAGCGCCGCCGTGTTCTCGGCCATCGTGCCGTTGGTGATGCGGTGCACCGCGTTCGGGTCGGCGCCGTCGCGCCTTATGTCGTCCTGCAGGCACAGCCATGGCGTGGGGACCTCCGACACCGTGGCCAGCCGGATGGTGGTGAGGTCGGCCGGACGGAAATTTGGCCGGGGCTGCCGGCCGATCACGAAGAAGGGGTCACGCGCCACCACGTCGCAGAAGCAGACGATGTCGGAGTTTTGATCGGCGTCATGGGTCAGCAGGACCCGCAGCGGGCCGCCCCACATGACCTCGACATCGCCGGATCGCAGCGCGGCGGCGGTGCGGTTGGGGTCGGAGGATGGTCGCAGGTCGACCTCCACGCCCGCTTTGGCATAGGCGCCGATGGCGTGCGCCGCGTAGAACGGCGTGTAGAACAGGGCGCGGAAATTCTCGGACAGGGTGATCATGTGGGGTCCTCGGCCGGCTGGAAACGGAAGGATGGGCCAGGGAGCGCGCCGGCAAAAGGGGGAGGGTTAGGCTGAAGATAACATGTATTTTTTATATTGCTTTCTTGGCATAGGTCGGTAAGGTGCATTTTCAATACATATTAGGTGCGCGCCGTGAACCTCTTCTTCCTGGCCGGGGACCTTGTCGAAGCACTGGCGATGGTCCGATGAGCACGTCCTTCGACGCGGTGACGGAAGCATCGATCACCGTCCTGGTCGACCGCTTTTATGCCCGGGTAAGGAACGATCCCGCGCTCGGGCCGGTGTTCGCGGCGGCGATCGCCGAGGCTGCCTGGCCTGCCCATCTCCAGCGCATGTATGCTTTCTGGTCGTCGGTGATGTTGACCAGCGGCCGCTACAAGGGGAACCCGGTCGAGGTCCACAGCCATGTCGAGGGTTTAGAACCGTCCCTGTTCGGCACCTGGCTTGACGTGTTCGAACTGACCGCGACCGAACTCTTCGTGCCCGACATCGCCGACAAATTCGTGCAAGCCGCTCGGCGTATCGCGGAAAGCTTGAGGCTGGCACTGTTTTTCCGCCCCGACCGCCCCTGGCCCGACGATTTGCGCCGCCGCGTTACGGGAACAGATCCATGCGCCTGACTTCGTTCAGCGACTATACGTTGCGGACTCTGATCTATCTGGCTTTGCGGCCGGACCGGTTGTGCACGATCGAGGAGATCGCCGTGGCGTACGGCATCTCCGCCAACCACCTGACGAAAGTGGTGCATCAGGCCGCGCAAGCCGGAGAAATCCACACCCTGCGCGGTCAGCGCGGCGGCCTGCGGCTGGCCCGGGCACCGGACACAATCACCATCGGGGCGGTGTTGCGCCGCACGGAACCGGACTGGGATATCGCGGTGTGTTTTGGGTCGGAGGGCGCCTGCGCCATTCAGCCTGCTTGCGTGCTGCGGTCGGTTCTAGGCGACGCGCTCGGGGCTTTTCTGGCGGTGATGGATGGCAAGACGCTCGCGGACCTGGTGCAACCGAGACGGCAACTGGCGGCATTGTTGCAAATGCAACCAGCAGACTAACGGACGCCGGCGGATGGCAGGCTTGCCGGACCCGTCATGATGCGCCAAGGATTGTGGCGGCAACGGGGGAAACAACATGCGGGTGGTGCTGATCGGTGTGTCGCATTGGCATACGCCGTTTTTTCTGAATCCCTGTCTCGAAATTCCCGGTGTCACCATCGTCGGCGTCAGCGACTCGGATCGATCCCGAGCGGAACCGGTTGCGGCGAAGGCTGGGTGCAAGGCGTTCGTTGACTATCGTGAGATGTGCGCCGTTCTGAAGCCGGACTTCGCCTTCGCCCTGGCCATGCACTCCGACATGGCGGAACTGGCACGTTTCCTGATAGACCAGCGCATCCCCTTTGCCATGGAAAAACCCTGCGCCATCAATGCCACCGAGGCGGCCGACATTGCCGCCCGCGCCAAGGCGGCCGACCTGTTCGTTGCTGTGCCGTATGTAATCCGCTACAGCCCGCTGGTCGAAACGATCCTGTCGATGAACGAGCCCGTACAATACGCGATGTTCAAGTTCATCGGCGGCATGGTCGATCGTTACCACCAGCAAAAGGTCGAGTGGGTGATCGACCGGAAGACCGCCGGCGGCGGTCCGTTGCTGAATCTTGGCGTGCATTTCATGGATTTATGCCGTGTCCTGCTGCGAGGCGCCGACCTGACCGTTACCGGTGCGATGATGTCGAACCGCGCCGCGCATCTGACCATCGAGGACCACGCCGTCGTGCTGATGCAAGGCGGCGGCGCCAGTTGCATGGTCGAAACGGGATATCTGTATCCCGCACCGAACTCAGTCTTCGACCTCCACTATTCCATCCGCACCACAAATCATTACTTCGCCGCTCGGGATGACAGCACCCTGGAGATCATCAGCAACGACCGCCAGCGGACCACGCGGGAGATGAAGCTGACGAACGTGCATTTCTACCCGATGTTCGTGCGCGACACATTGCAGCGACTGCGGGAGGGACGGCGGCCGATCGCCGATTTATCCGACAATGCGGCGGCGGTGGCCTTGGTGGAGGCGGCGTACACCATGTCGCCTCTGACATAGAAACTAACCCACCAGCCCCAGGAACGTGAGCAACGCCGGCACCACCACCTCCGGCGCGTCCTCTTGGATGTAGTGCCCTGCCCCCGGCACCTGGATCATCGGCGCCTTCGGCCAAATGCCGGCAAAATCCGCCAGCGCCAATGCGGGCGGGATCGCGCGGTCCAACATCCCCTCGATCATCAGCGCTGGTTTGTCGCGCAGCGCCGGCACGCCCGCGGCGCCCTGCTTCACGAAATCGCGGATGCGCCCAAGCGCCACGTCGAGTGGAAAGCCCAGGGCGCCGAGACAGTCGGCCGGGGTTGGAAATGGCGCTGAATAGGCTCGGATAAAGGTCGGATCGACCCGGTCCAGACGCTCCAGGCCAACGATCTGCATCACCGACAGGATGGTGGAGCCGAGTTGCGACAACACCGCCTCGGTGCGTCCGGTCGGCATTCCGTCGCGGATCCAGCGGAACCAGGGGGTCTCCACCGGATTGGGCAGATCGCGCCGGCCGGCGGTGCCGTAACCGACGACGGTGTTCATCAGCACGACGCTGTGGATGCGGTCGGGGTGGCGCACCGCGTAGCCGATGCCGATCGGGCCGCCCCAGTCCTGCATGACCAGTGTGATGTCGCGCAGGTCCAGCGCCTCGATCAACGCCGTCAGGTTTTCGACGTGAGTGCGGAGGGTGTAGTCGCGGTCGGGGGGAGTCTCGCTTTTGCCGAAGCCCATGTGGTCGGGGACGATCACGCGGTGGGTGGCGGCCAATGTCGGAATGAAGTTGCGATAGATGTAGCCCCAGGTCGGTTGTCCGTGCAGCAGGATCACGGGCCGGCCGGCGCCCTGGTCCACGTAATGCTGGCGAAAGCCGGCTGTGCTGGAGAAATGGGGAGCGAACGGCCAGGTGCCGTCGAAATCCTCGTCCGCCGGTATCATCGCCGTCCCTCCGTCCGTTCTGCCGCCGAGTGTGCCTGGGCCGTTGCCGGTAGGGAAGCCGCGGCCCTTGTCCGAGCAGGGTTATTGCGGTTGACGCGCTGCCTCGGCGACCGCTGGTGATGGATGGATCAAAGCAAGTATTTTTTTGCCGCCGATAAGCGGAGATAAAT
>Ga0209698_10005590_pt1 | contig 13578 bp, 9 predicted proteins | sample LitLauG_LLR_2012_FD_187203 | JGI IMG/M metagenome (GOLD analysis project Ga0209698, IMG submission 187203) | Freshwater sediment microbial communities from Pennsylvania, USA - Little Laurel Run_MetaG_LLR_2012 (SPAdes) (version 2) | ecosystem: Environmental > Aquatic > Freshwater > Creek >... | reverse complement strand
CTAGGGCCGGGGCTGTTCGGCGCGCGTTTAGGTGATCTCGACGCGTTTGTACCCGAAGGTTCGCTAGTCGCGGCCAACGGAAGTGCGGCTGGGGGCGGTGCACCGCCTGTTGGGTATTTCAAGAATCAGTTGGACGCGGCACTCTCCTTGGCAAAGGAGCAGAATAAACTCGTTTTGGTGAGTTTTACGGGCTACGCCTGCACGAACTGCCACTGGATGAAGGCAAACATGTTTACCCGCCCAGAAATCCAGGCCGCCTTGAAAGATTTCGTCATCGTCGACCTCTTCACCGACGGCACCGATCCTGACTCCGAGAAGAACCAAAAACTCGAAGACGAGCGCTTCGGCACCGCTTCGATCCCGTTCTACGCGATCATCGACAAGAACCAAAATGTGGTGGCGACCTTCCCGCAACTCACCCGAAACCCTCAGGAGTTCCTAGGATTTCTCCAAACCAAACCGAAGATGTTACTCTAAAACTGATTTCCTCTAGTGCAAACGCGCGGATGTGGCGGAATTGGCAGACGCACTGGATTTAGGTTCCAGCGCTCGCAAGGGCGTGGGAGTTCAAGTCTCCCCATCCGCACCAAAATTATTGTCATCGGCACCGCCACTCGCGAACGCTCGGGTCTCCGAGCATTTTTTTCTACGTGGTTCGAGTGACTTCTGTCGTTTCGTCTGTTTTCGCCTTTCGGAATTGCACTTGCCGGTCACTTGCATCAAAGGGTTGAGGTGTCCGCGCCTCATAGATGATTCGTTGTGGCGAATCCGCTATGAGAGAAGAGGCGGCCGACCCACCTCAAAAAATGTTTGCAAAAGCGCCTTTTCTTCGCTTTTGGCTCCAAGCTCCACTCAAAACATTAGTTTCAGCGCGAACTGAATTTGTCTGGAAGGATAGGTCGTCCGAATCGTCCCGAACGCCGCGTCAGTCGTCTTCGTATCCGGCACTCCGAAATTCGTGTGATTCAGCAAATTGAAAAACTCCGACCTGAACTGCAGCCCCATCCCCTCGCGAATGCGGAACGTTTTGTTTGCAGCAAAATCCCACTGCTCGAAACCTGGTGCCCGAAACGAGTTGCGGCCGACGCTTCCGTAAGGCGAAGTCGCCAGCGGCGTAGTGAATGTGTACCCCCCAAAGTATGTGTTCAACATCTGAGACCTACTTTGGCTGAGCGCCGTGCCAGTCACGTTCGGTCGTAAGAACGCTTGCCCCCGATAGTCATTCGAAAGGCCGGTATTATCGTTGATAGTTGAAGGCGTATACACAACGTCCAGCGGCGTACCGGTGTGCGCCGTGTTGATCGTGTTGAATTCCCAGCCGCCTGCTACAGCACCCAGAATTGGATTCATGGAGGCTCCATATTTCCTACCTTTGCCGAACGGCAGTTGATAGACGATGCTCGTCGCGTTGTTGAACTCCACATCGAAACTCGACGGTCCTCGCTCTGCGGCAAGGTTATGAATGTTTTGTGGATTCGCTTCGAAATACCCGGCAAAGTATTCGAGCGCCTGTTCGGAATCGCCCATCGCCTTGCCCCACGTGAACGAATTGAGGAAATACAAACCGCTACCGAATCGATGCTCGAGCCGCGCCGAAAGCCCATTGTAGTCGTTATCGCCGGCGGGGTCAACCCAAGTGATCGGTCCGTAGTTGGGAATCGGTCTTCTCGCCTGTACTCCTAAGCAGCCCGACGTGATGACTGGCGGGTTACAGGTCGCGGTGACCGCGTTCGGCAGAGCTTGATTGTAATCGGCCAGAATCGGCAGTCGCAGACTATGATTACCGTTATAGGCAACCTCCAGTACAGTGCTCTTGCTAATCTCCCGCTGCACTGACAAGAACCAGTTCTGCACATACGGCCACTTGCTGCTCGGCGGAATGTAAACCACATTCGAATTGGCAGGGTTAAAGCTGGATGGATTCGCGATTCCCGTCGTGAAGCTATTTTGCGTGGTAAGGAACGTTGCTGGTACCGTACCGCCGGCGGGAATGCTCTGATTCAGGACGCCAAACAACGCTTGCGGCGCATTGATGCCTTCCAAAGCACTGCCTACCCGGTTGAAAAATGTATAGCTGATGCCATATCCGCTACGTAAAACCGTTTTCGCATCAACGCTATAAGCCATCCCAAGCCGCGGTCCGAAATCCTTATAATCCGGATGAACCAGACTCCGGTTAAATAAGCTGCCGCCAGTCGCCCTTACCATCGAATCGGTAGTAGGGTCAAAGTTTGAGTAGTTATTGTCGCGCTCAAACAGTGGCGTCGCAAACTCCCAGCGTAGTCCCATATTTACGGTCAGCTTTGAGTTCACGCGGAAGTCGTCTTGCGCATAAAGCGCGTGAACATATTGGCGGAGATTAACCACTGTATAACTGCCTTGATTGATTTGACTCGGTGTTCCAAAAATCAAATCGGCCAAATTGTAACTGGTCGCGTCCGAGGCAATAGTGCAACCAGTTGGCTGGCCCAATGCGCCGCAGGTCGGCTTGCTGAACTGCCCTGAGTAGACATCCTGCCCATACAACGGATTGACGTCCAAAACCTCCGTGTGAATGTTCAGGTATTCCCAACCGGTCTTGATCGAATGGCGGCTCAGGTTTTTCGAGAAATTGATTTTCGGATCCGAGGACGTCGGATTCTGGAATTGCGGATTGCTCGTTTGCCGTCCCATTGCAGTGAAGCCGCTCACTGATTGCGTGTTGAATCCACCGGTCAGATTCGGCGTCGTGGGCAGCCCCTGTATGCCATAAAGCGACGCTAGGCTCGGTCCGCCCAATAGTGCCGGCTGCTTTCCAGCTAGAACATGCGTCCAGCCCATGCGTGCTTCTAAGATTGAACTCGGCGAAATCGTCCATGTATATCCCGCCGCCGCATTCTGCCCAATCGCATGAATGTATCCATTGCCATCGCCACCGGAAGGTCCTGGAAACGACGGCTGATAGTATTGCAAGTCTTTGCGTTGGCTGAACCGCAAGAAGGCCGTCATATGATCGTTGATTTGCCCATCGATCTTAGCGTCGAACTTGTCGCTATAGTCCCGAATCAGCAGTAGCGCTTCGTAGTCGTTCGACCGTCCAGATCCATTTGGCGCGGGAAGTCCGCTTAACAGAGCGTAGGCAAATGGATTCAACGTCGAAAGCGGGATCTGCGTATTCTTCGGATAGACAATTTTGGTGAGGGGATTCACCACGGTAACCGGAAGAATCCCGGCGCGGTCTGTCAGGTTGGGGAGCGAATCAAAGTTCAGATAGCGCTGTAGCTGACGGTAGCCTTCGTAGTCGCCGAAAAAGAAAAGTTTGTTCTTAATAAATGGCCCGCCAATCGTGGCCCCAAACTGGTTCCGTTGCAAGGTCGGCTTCACGAACACAGCGGGGCTGAACAGGAAGCCGGTTGCATTTAAATCAGTATTGCGAAGAAACTCATAGGCAACCCCATGAAAATCATTCGTACCCGACTTCATTACGGCATTCACCACCGCTCCGCCTACGCGCCCATATTCAGCGCTGTAGTTGCCCGTGATTACCTTGAATTCGGCGATGGCATCCGGCGACGCCTGCACCACCTGTGATGAATAACTCTGATTGCTCGTTCCGTACGCATTGTTGTCCATCCCATCCATCAGAAAGTTGTTGTAAGTGCTGCGCATGCCATTTACGTTGAACGAACCTTCGCGCGGAGTGCCGCTAGGCGAAAACGATGCCGCTATGGGAGACTTCACTACGTTCGCTGAGAGTAACGCCAGATCTGCGTAGTTGCGTCCATTCAACGGCAGCTCTACGATAGCCGCCCTATGAATCACCTGTCCGTGTTCGCTCGAATCTGTTTCCAATGCCGCCGCTGCATCCGTTACCTCAACCGTCTGGCTCACCGACCCAACTTGCAGCGAAAAGTCGACTCGCTGTCTCGCGCCCACGTTCACGCTTACGTCGGAAGCGACTTCCGTGGAGAAGCCGGTTGCTTCGGCCGTGACCTTGTATCTGCCGACAGCAACATTGGAGAAAGTGTAATTGCCGCTCTCATCGGCAACACTTTTGACTGAGATGCCAGTGTCAACGTTCAGAAGCGTGATATTTGCTTTCGGAACACCAGCGGTTGATTGGTCGCGCACAGTTCCTAGTACTTCTGCTGTGTCAAACTGCGCCCATACCGGCGATACAACCGTCAAAAAAATCGCCACAAACCCCAGATAACGATTCAGCATGAAAAACCTCTTGTGAGAAGGTATCAAACTGAAATTGACATTGCGTTACAACCGGGTTACTGGCTAGATACACAAGTCTTCCTCCCACATTCGAAACTCGTGCTCATGCAGCGCTAGGTTGACCCGCCGCCCCCGAAACGTCACGCCCTCCATTTGAAGCCTCAGCCTCTGTTCGGCTCCCGCTTCGAATGGCAGTTTGATTTCGCCTCCGGCGCCAACCACGCGCTGCCACGGCAAACGATTGCTGGGTTCAGTGCGCAACAAACGCGCCACTGCGCGGTGATAGAGCGGATATCCGGCTGCAGCCGCCACCGAGCCGTAGGTGGCTACTTTCCCTTTGGGTATCGACAAAATCGCTCGCCGAAACGCCGCATCGCGTGTTTGATTGGGACGTATAGCGTCCTTTTGCAAACGCTTTGTAATCTCACGGCTGATGCGCTGAGGCGACTTCGGACGCGGCATTTACTCACCCCGCAGGTAATGCAAGCTTTCCTGAATGAGCGCATCGCTCAAGCTGTTATCGGTGTTGAGGGTCAGATGCTCCCGCTGAATCGCTTCGAAACTGGCTTTGACATTCAGATAAAGCGAAAAGTCTCGATTCTTTGCAACATGATGATCCAACTGCAATCGCTCCCGTGCCGTTTCGTCGGAGCATGTCAGATGAATCAGTTTCGTGCAACAACCAATCTGAGTGGCGTAGTCGACGATTCGGTCAATCTGGTAGAGCATCGAAAAAGTCCTTCCATCGATGAAAACGAATGCAGGCGGCCTCGGTTGGGCAATCAGGTAGCCGCCTGCCTGCAACAACAGCTCAATACAGAAATCATCCTGTTCCCGTGAATACTCAAGCCAAGGCTCGGTAAACAGGGCCGCCCGCAGCAAGTCTTTGTCAAGTACCACTGCATTCAAGCGATCCGCTAGTACTCGCGCTAGCGTGCTCTTGCCCGTACCTGGCAAACCCGCCATAATAACGAAGCACGATTGGACATTTTTCGATCCTGTGTCGGTTGGCGGCATCCAATTTATTATCGCCACCACAAGAAATGAATGACTTGATTGCAGTTGCGGGTGTGACCGGCTACATTGGTGGACGCTTAGTCCCGCGTTTGCTCGATGCAGGCTACCGGGTGCGATGTCTGGTCCGTTCTCCGCAAAAATTGCAAGACCGCGAATGGGCGCAGCGGCCCGGCGTGCAGGTAGTTTCTGCCGACCTCAGCAATGCCGCAGCCTTAAGCGAGCACTTGGCTGGCTGCGACGTCGCTTATTATCTTGTGCATTCCATGATCGCGGCTGGCAGCGATTACTCCAAGACTGATCGAGATCTAGCGGAAAGCTTCGCCGCGGCCGCAAAAAGCGCCGGAGTTCGTCGCATCATCTATCTAGGTGGCCTTGGCGAAACCGGCGAACATCTCAGTGAGCATCTCTCGTCTCGCCGTGAGGTGGAACACACCCTGAGCTCTACCGGCGTACCGGTCACGGTATTCCGGGCGGCCATGATCATCGGCTCTGGCTCGGCGTCGTTTGAGATTCTCCGCTATCTCGTGGAGCGCTTGCCAATCATGATCACGCCCAAATGGGTCACTACTTCTTGCCAGCCGATCGCTGTTCGCAACGTGATTACCTATTTAGTGCAAGCGCTCGCCGTTCCCGAAACCACCGGGCGTGTCTTCGATATCGGTGGTCCGGAGGTGATGTGTTATCTCGACATCATGCGTGTGATGGCCGAAGAGTTGAAGTTGCCGCGCCGCTTGATCGTTCCCGTGCCTGTCTTTACGCCGCGGCTCAGTTCTTACTGGATTCAATTCGTTACGCCATTAAGTCATAAGATCGGCGGACCTCTCGCCGAAGGCTTGAAAAACCCGGTGGTGTGCCGCGAGAACCGTATTCACGATTTGATTCCCCAGCCATTGCTCACTGTACGCGAAGCCATTCGCGCGGCCCTCACCAAGGTGGCCGGTTTCGATATCGAAACGAGTTGGTCGATGGCAGGCCCAATACCTGGAGACCCTGATTGGGCCGGAGGAAAGGTATATCGCGATTGCAGACAAATTCAGATCGACGCGCCCGTCGACGCGGCATTCCGCGCTGTGTGCCGTGTTGGTGGTGGCCACGGCTGGTACGCCGCCGACTGGCTTTGGAAAATTCGCGGCTGGATGGATTTGCTGGTCGGCGGCCCTGGCCTTCGGAGAGGCCGCCGTCATCCGGAAACAGTGGCCTTTGGCGAGGCGTTGGATTTCTGGCGAGTTGTTGCAGTTCAGCATGATAAGCGGTTGTCGCTTCGCGCTGAAATGAAACTCCCGGGTGAAGCGCTTCTGGAGTTTCGGCTTTCGCCCACCGATGACCAGCACTGCTTATTGGAGCAAGAGGCGCTTTTCATCCCGCGTGGATTGTTCGGCTTGCTCTATTGGTACGCGGTTGTGCCCTTCCACGTTATCGTCTTCAAAGGCATGCTGGACGGCGTTCGACGCGAAGCTTTGCAAATCGCAAGTACTCCAAGCCGCGCTACGGCTTGATCGTTCGAACCTGCGCATTGGGCGGTGGATTCAAAACAAATTTGTCGTCCGTCATATCGGTTGGATTTAGCTTGAATTCTAAGACCGTTAAGAGCAACTCATAGCCGTCCTGCGGTCGAGCCATATCGATGACGGTTGGAAAGCGCACGTCCCCCCGCTCTTGCCAGCCGCTGTATTTCGTCTCGCTTGTCACGTGGCCCGCGGTGTCGAATGTTCGCTGGCGAGAAATGTCAAGCGTATAGCGGTCGAAATACACACTTCTCACCAAACGTAGGTCGTCACCATCCCGTTGTACAAAGACCAGCTTGTACACCGATCGGGTCTCATCGCTCACGTCTTCCAAAATTGGCGTTTCCCCAGGTTTGGGCGGGTTGATCAAAAGCGCGTTCAGGAATGCGATAGGCCGCAGGTTTTCCAGTTTGTTTTTCGAGGTGGCAGGTGCGTCGTTCGTTCCCTCGATGAACAGGCTCTTGCTAGGAATGGAAACATGGAAATCGTTCCCGGTAGAGACCATCTCGAGAATCGTGCTGTGAACCACGGGGTCTAAGCCAACGACGCGAATCTGATCTGCCCGCCGGAACAAGATAAAGCCCTGGATCGTTGGATAGTCGGTTACCTTGCCGCCGAAAACGCCACCCACGGAAGGCGACATGTCCACTTTCAGATTGAAGGATTGAATCGGATCGGTCAGCCGGTGAATGCGCTCGAGCAATTCCTCTCGGCTTGCCGTTAAAGCCGGTTTGTTCGCGGGCTGTCCACGCGGAACCACTGTTCGTGTCCGTACCAGACAAGCAGACGAAGACAGAATAATAAAAATGCTGGCGACGCCAACCCCTGCGATGCGCCAAGAACCGTTTAGAAGCACTTATTGCAGTTTAGTAGAGACTCGAACCAACTTCTGCTGATTTAACGCGGCGGACCCAGCGGATTGACGCACCCTTCCGTCTGCCGTGTGTTTGAGACATAGGTGATTTTCCAACCGGCCGCGGTCTTCATCAGGCTGAACGAATCGTATCCGCAGTGGCTAAACGCGCCGTTATTGTGGAAATCGTATGGACCCCAGACGATCGCAATGGCGTCATGCACGAGCACTTTTGCGTCCCAAATCCGCTCCTTCCAAACGGCCTTCCCGGAGCCAATGGCATTTAGAAAGTCTTCAAGCGGCATCTTCACGGTTTTTCCGCTCGTGCTTAATGAGAAGAGCCCCGCCTCCGGCACAAACAGCTCTTTTGCTGCGATTGCGTCACGTGCTTCCATGGCGGCGAATAGTTGCTGGACAACTTCTTCCGGGCCCGCAGCGGTGCTTGCGCGTGGGGCGGGAGGCGCCTCGGGCGGCCTTTGAGCACTGGCTAGGGCGAATGCAACGAGGAAGACGGCTGGCAACAATCGGCTCATGCCGTCAGTGTAACCCCAACGCCCGTAGATAACCATGGTTGATGTTGCATGCTGAAAACTCGATCTTCTTCAACAAATCGCGCAATGCCTCTTGCGCATGCTCAACGGTAGGCCGAATAGCTATGCGCTTTTCGGCTGCTCCAGTACCCGCTGCCTGCTTGCCGAACATAGTGATTTCGTCCCAGTGCGCGGGCTGCGCAATGGAAACAAGGCACGAAGTCTTCTCCATCTTCTTATATGGCCAAAAGCACCAACCGACGTTGTTCTTTTCGAGCAGCCCTACAAACTCTTCCACCCATTGATCTGTATTTTCGCCCGATTCGCCGAGCCAAACCGGCACATCATAACGATCGCGAAAATCCAGGTACTCGCGAATCGAGTCTTGGTTGGGCTCTGCCCAATATTTGTGGAATTGATACACCGTCTTGGAATCGAAAGGCGGGCCGAAAACCTGAAAGCTAGTATCCCATTGCGCGCCGCCCAGAAAGATGAGATGGTTTTTATCAACTTCCCTGATGGTGTGGGTAATGCGTTTGTAAAGCGGCTCGAGCTTGGCGTTGTATTTCTGCAGCTTTGGAAAGTGGGGTATGGGTTCGTTCAGCAGATCGTAGCCAATCACGACCGGCTCGTCGCTGTAGTAGTCGGCAATGCCTTTCCACACCTGGCACGTCAGATCCTGTGCCTCCTCGCTTTCAAAAAGCCAAGGGTAGCCCCAGCTATCGTCGATGTTCGTCCCGGTCTGTCCGCCGGGCGCGCAATGCATATCCAGAATTACCCAAAGTCCTGCATTGCGGCACCACTCCACAGCGGCGTCGAGCAAGCCAAAACCGTCGGCGCCATTGAGAAACATCTTGTAGTGAAAAGGAATACGAACCGAATTCAAGCCGGACTTTTGGATGAACTGGATATCGGGCTCGCTGATGTATCTCTTCCTGTAGTCCCGCCAAAATGCCTCAGCTTCGGTCGGGCCCACGAGCTCATTAAAAAACGCCTCTATTTCGCGCGGCGATTGCGGACCATCCTCAAAGAGGAACATGTAGCCTTCCGCTTCCAACCAATTGCCCAAATTGATGCCGCGCAGACGAAGGGGTGCTCCGTCCGGGTCAACCAGCGTTTTCCCTTGCGGCCTCACAAACCCCTTGGCCTGCTTTCTGCTGAGTTTCTTAGGCCAAACAATACTCGCGCCAAGCGCGGCCGCAAAGTCCCTGCGTGTGAAAGTCATCTCTCCCACAATTATCTGCGACGCGGGGATTAAACGTTAGCTGGCAGACTGAATCGCTCCAGCCGACTTGGCGTTGAGATGTTTCTTGAACTTTTCCGCGAGCCGTAGGAGTTCCACGGGAGAGATTTCGTCGCTGGAGTTCGATTCCAGAAATACCGCTTGCGGCCGCCGGAATTGCATCCGTTGCCGGGCTCGTTCCATCTCCTCGCTGTTAACGCAACTCTTGCTCATGATGACCAGATCGATATCGCCTTCATACAATTCTGAAATCCAGGAAGCCTCCTCGGGAGTCGCTGCTCCGAGTAGCAGGACATCCTGGTCGAAATTGGCCCGTAAGTTTTGGATCGCATTATCTGGGAATGAGACGAGCATCATGACCTGTGAGTATTCGTTGGCTGCCGCTGCTGCGGCAATTCTCGACTCATGTCTCGGGAGGAACACTTCGATGAGGACCGTTGATTCATCGGGCTCGGTCACGCGCACAAAGCCATCTGAGGCAACGGCAATGGTGCGAACAATGGTTAGACCTAAGCCCGGCAGGTCGCCCGCAGTGGGCAAGGTGTGATGGAGAGCCCCCTCTAGTTCCGCAGCCTCCGCGCCGGCTTTCTTTTCAGCGAGTAGAAATAGCCGAACATACGAACCAGCCTTAACATTCGAGACGGCCATTGTGTGAATATCCAGGCCAAGGGTCAGTTTCCCGGGGCCTTGCAATCGGCGCTTGCCCTCAAGAACGAGGTTCACCACGAGTTGTTCGAAGTGGTTGCCAGTGCTCAGAATATAGCCAACATCGAGCTCGGACGATATGACGAGCTTAACCTCTTTGCCGCAAATGCCCTGCAAAAGCGTGTGTGACGTCCGAATGTATTGAGTGACATTAACTACATGAGCCGCCCCGTTTCCTTCATGGAATTCGAGAAGTTGGGTTGCCATTTCACTGCCGGTATCGCTGACCGTTCGAATCAGGTCCACCTCGTTGGGATCTACGTCTTTCGATATTCCATCAACGGCATCATCGACCAGGCCGAACATACTATAGAACTCCAGAGCGATCCCGTGCGCAAGTTCCGCGGCCACAAACATCTGACGTTCCTGGCGAACACGCTGCTCCTCGCGATTTTGCAGCGTGACATCCTGCAGTGTCATGAACACACCCTCGGCGCGGCTATCGACCGCCATAACCGAAAGCTGGCCCGCTATGTCGATTTTTCGGCCATCCTTCGTGGTAAGACTACAATTTTGGGGAATGCGAATGGTGTTCGACGAATCGCGGCCGCCGTTGAGCAGCGCGTCCAACGTGACGCGATTTCCTTCTGGAGTTTGAATCGTGGCGATTTCCAGAATGCTTTTGCCTGCCGCTTCGCGTAGCGTCCAGCCGGTAATGCGCTCGGCTACATGATTTAGAAACAGAATTTCGCCGGAAACTCGCGCCACAAGCACTGCGTCTGGCAACCCGTGCAGAATCGTGGAAAGCAGTTTGCGGCTATTCTCCAGTTCGCGCTCCATCCTGTGTTTGTGCAGCGCCATGGTAATAGCTGCCTTGAGGCTTGCGTTCACGAGCGGCTTTACCAGAAAACCGAAGGGCTCCGTATCCTGAGCCCGTTTCAATGTTGCGCCATCAGTGTGGGCGGTCAGATACACGACGGGCAGGGAATAACGGCTTCGAATGATGGCCGCCGCTTGCACGCCATCCATCTCGCCCCTCAGCCGAATATCCATCAGAACAATATCTGGATGTTCCCGCTCAATTTCGCGGAATGCGCCTTCTGCTGTCTGCGCTTTGCCGGCAACCGTGAAACCGGCCGTTGTTAATTGTCGTTGGATGTCTAAGGCGATAATTGCTTCGTCTTCAACAACCATCACTTTCGGAGGTTGACTCACAAGACCTTCTCTCTTCACGAACCAGACCTGCCAGAACAAGCAAGAAAGGTCGCGGATATGGGAATGTCATGAGGCTCGCGGCGCAGTCTCCGATCCACTCCAGAGTGCCAAAACGAGTACGACTACTTGTAGGCAACTCAACTCGCGTGCAGTGCAATGCGCGAGTGCCACGACCTAGATGACTTTTTCATTATCCTCTAATCTATTGAGGAGGACAAGTTCAAGCCGTTGTCTAAGTCTTTTTTCTGCCGTACTTTGCCGCTGTCGGTCTTCGGTCGTGCACTCTCACTATTGCAGCGAAAAAGCGTACAGCGAATCGCCGGCGCCTGCCACTAGAAACTGCTGGCCATCGAGCGTATAAGTGATCGGCCCGTTCGACAAACTGTCGGCCAAACCCGCGTGCCAAAGGATGTCGCCATTCGACGGATTGAAGGCAATCAAGTTCTGATTGCTATCGCCGCTAAACAGGAGCTTACCTGCAGTGGTGAGCATGCCCACTGGCCCCCAGCCATAGATATAGCGGTGCCTCCATACGATCTTGCCGGTTTTGTAATCGATGGCATTTAAATAGGCGCCGAAATATCCTGCGTCACGTTCCGCTGCGCCCCAACCTTCGGGGTGCGGATCGGTGTCCGTAAGATAAAACATGCTGAAGCTTTCAGCCGTGCCGACATAAAACAAGCCCGTTTCCGGATCGAAACTGGGCGGCGGCCAGTTGGTGGCGCCGCCGGTGTTGGGCGAAACCAAAACGCCCGGGATGGTTGCCTCTTTGCCTGGATCGGGTATGGGCTGACCGGTGGGCGAGATCCCTTTCGACCAATTCATCGTTTTGATCATCGGCGCCGTGACGACGCTTTTGCCATTGCTCCGATCAAGCAAGAAGAAATACCCGTTGCGATTTGCTTGCGCCAAAAGCTTTCGAGGCTGGCCATCAATGACGCCATCGATCAGCACCGGAGTTTGCGCTGCGTCCCAATCATGCGTATCATGCGGCGAAGGTTGAAAATGCCAAGCGAGCTTTCCGGTTTCCACATTCAACGCAACAATGGAGCAGGTATATAGGTTGTCCCCCGTTCGGCTCTTGCCGGTCAGAACCGGATTAGGGTTGCCTGTGCCCAAATAATAAAGATGAAGTTCGGGGTCGTATGTTCCTGGAGCCCACGTCATGCCGCCACCGTGGCGCATCGAATATTCATCAGGCCAAGTCTCCCAGCCGGGATCACCCTTCTTGAGCGGCTCGCTCCACCACTTCCACTGAATTGCACCCGTTTCAGGATCGTGTGATTCGAGGAAGCCGGGCACATCCAGTGAATCGCCTCCGGTACCAACTAGAACATGGTTGCCGACGATGATCGGCGCGGGCGTGGAAAAGTATTCCTGCTTTACGTCCGCAATTTCGGTATGCCAGCGCTCTTTACCGGTGCTGGCATCGAGCGAGACCAGATAGTTATCCGGCGTTTCGAAAAAGAGCCAGTTGCCGTACATGCCCATGCCGCGGTTGCCAATATGAATGCCGCCCTTTGTCTTCCAGAAGTAGTGCCAGATTTCGTGGCCGGAATGTGCGTCAACAGCCCACGCGTTATCGGGCGTAGAAAAATAAAGAATGCCATTCACCATCAGCGGCGTAGCTTTGATAGTGGATACACCAGGGTCGGTAGGGGGTCCGTCTGGCATGGGTCCGACGCCACCAATGATGGCGCCGGGAGTCGCGCCCACTTTGACTCGAAAAATCCAACTCAGTGACAGATGCTTTACGCTTTCCTGATTGATCTGCTTCAACGTGCTGAACCGGCGGCCCGAATAGTCTCCGTTATAGGTCGGCCAAGCGTCGGTGGCAGGTTTTGCCAGCAAAGCCGGATCGAGCATTTGTGCTGGAAGCGTTGCTAGGGGTAGGAAGGTAAGGGTCAGGGTGAAAAGGGTGTGAGTCAATTTCATTTGAGAGTCACCAGGTAGGCAGTCAGGTTGTGAATGTCGGAGTCGGAATACTGCATGAGTTGATCGAGGTGCGCCTGCAGCTTGTTCTTGATTTCCACTTTCGGAGTGTTGTTATGGCGAGCGAAAGAGCGATAGGTGCCGTCCGCCTCACGCAGAGAAACGGTAAAGTCGTCTGCATAGATGGGCATGCCGCTAACAGATTCGCCGGAGGACAATGTGACCGTCACGCTGATGGCAGAAACCTGTTTGGCTGGATTGCCTTCGGTCCAGCTGTAGTCGGGCTGAATCATCTTGCTTTGCAGCTTGATCGGATCGTATTTGGCCCCAATGCCTTTGAGATCGCCCTCTACTGAATGGCAGGACAAGCATTTGCCCGCTCCGTTAAAATAGGCCTTGCCCGCGTTGGCGTCGCCCGTGACGATGTTCAGGATC
>Ga0209698_10005589_pt1 | contig 13580 bp, 13 predicted proteins | sample LitLauG_LLR_2012_FD_187203 | JGI IMG/M metagenome (GOLD analysis project Ga0209698, IMG submission 187203) | Freshwater sediment microbial communities from Pennsylvania, USA - Little Laurel Run_MetaG_LLR_2012 (SPAdes) (version 2) | ecosystem: Environmental > Aquatic > Freshwater > Creek >... | reverse complement strand
TCTGGCGCCACCGGCGCGGGCTTGCGTGGCGCCGCCTTCTTCGCAAGTTTCGGCTCCTCGGCTTCGCGCTGCTCCGCCGTGATCGGCAGCACCAGTTGCGCATCGTCATTGGCGACGCGGTTGACCCTTGTGGAAACCTCATGCCAGGCGAATTGGCCCTCGCGCGGCGGCTCCATCAGCGCCATCACGCTTTCCGCATCGTCGTCGCTGCAATCGAGCCAGCGCGCGAAATCATCGGTGCCGATCGTCACCGGCACGCGGTGATGCAGCACGGCAAGATCGGCGCTCGCCGCCGCCGTGACGATCGCCACCGTGTCGAGTTCCTCGCCGTTGGGACCCATCCAGGTTTCCGCGAGGGCCGCCAGCCCCATCGGCGCGCCGTCGCGGCGGTGGATGAAATAGGGCCGTTTGCGGCTCCCTGCGGCCTGCCATTCGTAATAGCCGTCCGCCGGGATCAGGCAGCGCCGCCGCCTGATCGCATTCTTGAAGGCCGGTTTTTCCCTGACCGTCTCGGAGCGCGCATTGATCAACAGGGTAAAATTACGGGGATCCTTAACCCATGAAGGCAACAGGCCCCAGCGCATCAGACGGAAATGCCGGACACCGTTTTCGATGATCACCACAGGAACCGGCTGTGTCGGCGCAATATTATGCCTGGGCGGGAAATTGGGCTGCTCGATATAGCCGAAAATCTGCCGCAAGGCCGCCGGAGGCGAGGTGATAACGAAGCGTCCGCACATTCTGTGATCCAAATAAGTATCTGTTCAGTACCTTTTAACCCCAACGGTCAAGACTGGGAGGGATGACATCCACGGTTGCCAAACCCGCGCCATCCGCTCCCCCGCCCCCTCGCCCGACGATCCCGATCGACGAGGCGCGGGCCGCGATGCTGCGCGCCGCCAACATCAATCCCCGCACCGGACTTGCCACCGACTACCTCAATCATTTCAACGAAGCGGTCATGCTGCTCGAGATGGTTCCGGACATGCCGGAATGCGCGGAGGATTTTCTGGGCTGGCGCCCGCTGTCCTACGGCGAGCATTTCCACGCCTCCAATTTCAAGGCCCGCGACCTTGCGATCGAGTCCTACGAATCGGCCGATGCCATTACCCGCGCCGAGTTCGACAACATCACCAGCGCCATGACCTCGATCCTCACCGCCGTCGGCGATGCCATGCGCAAAGCCACGCAGGACAAGACCCGGGCCACGCTGGCCGAGCAGGCGACCGGCTGGGTCAAGCCGCTGGTGGCGCTGGCCGGCGGCATCATCAATGGCGGTTCCCAGGGCGATGTCGACTACATCATGACGCATTAGACTTGAGCACGATCTTCTGGGAAAACCGGCTTCCACTTTTCGCCAACGCGGCCCTTCGGGTCCGGATCATGCTCTGATGCCGTCGTCGATCCAGCCTTCCCATCCCCAGCTCGCCGTCAGCGCGGCGATCTTCCGCGACGACAGGATTCTGCTGGTGCGGCGCGCGCGCTCGCCGGCCAAGGGCTTTTATTCGCTCCCGGGCGGCCGGGTCGAATTCGGCGAAACGCTGCACGCCGCGCTGCATCGCGAGGTCGACGAGGAAACCTCGCTCAGAATCGAGATCGCAGGCCTTGCGGGCTGGCGCGAGGTGGTGCCGGGAACCGCCGGCGGCGGGCATTATCTGATCATGTCCTTTGCCGCGCGCTGGATCGCCGGCGAGCCGGTGCTGAACGATGAACTCGACGATTTCAGGTGGCTGAAGCCGGATGCAATTGGCGATCTCAAGGTCACCGGCGGCCTGCAGGAGGTCATCCAGGCGGCCCGGGACCTGCTCCGGGGCTGACGGCTCTCGCCTCGCAAGGCCGGCGCGCCTTGCTTCCAGCCCATTGAGAAGGCATATCGTGCGGGCTCATGATCAAGCATTTCTCAAAGCATTTCCTGGCCGCCCTCATCCTCATTTCGGCATGCCTTTGCGGCCCCGTGCGGGCCCAGGATGCGGCTGCGCCGTTCGACAACGATCTGCAGCGGCTGGCCGAGATCCTCGGCACCCTGCACTACCTCCGGGGCATTTGCGGCAGCAATGAAGGCGGCAAATGGCGCAACCAGATGCAGGCGCTGATCGACGCCGAAACCCCCTCGGGCGACCGCCGCGCCCGCATGATCGCGGGCTTCAACCGCGGCTATAACGGCTTCCAGCAGACCTACCGGACCTGCACCCCGGCAGCCACGGTGGCAATCCGCCGCTACATCGAGGAAGGCTCGAAAATTTCCCGGGATCTGACCGCTCGCTACGCCAACTAAAACTAAAGCGTGTTCGAGCGCATGGATCTGGTTCACGTAGAGCTTCGGTTCCGGAACCTATCGTATTGTTTCCGCCCGTTAACCTTTCCTAAAGAACTGGTCTAGGCGGCCGTTAAGCTCATGCTAAAGATTAGGCATTCGAGCGTTCCGCCCTGGATCGCCTACAGACTGTCGGGTTTCATGAGCCATCCAGCCCCCTTCACCGCCCGCGCGCCCCTGCCCGATCATGAACAGAAGCAGGCGGCGTTAAGCTACCTTAATGAGGCCTGGGCGGAAGCGCGGCACGATGGCGTTGACGGCGACTGCCTGGCGCAGGCCAGCCTGTTCGCCGCATTCGCCGAACTCGTCGCGACCTATGGCGAGGACGCGGTGGCGAAATTCGTCGAAGGCCTCCCGCTGCGCGTGCGCAACGGCGAGTTTTCAACGCGGCTCGCGAAGCAGTAGCGTCTTACGCCTTCAGCGTCTCCAGAAACCGCACCGGCTCGCCACCCGACGGCGTCACCAGTTCGCCCTGCCACATCACCCGCCTGCCGCGCACGAAGGTGCCGACCGGCCAGCCGGTGACGCGCACGCCGTGATATGGCGTCCAGCCGGCGCGCGAGGCGACCCACTCGTCGGTGATGGTTTCGCTGCGCTTGAGATCGACCACGGTCAGATCGGCGTCGTAGCCCGCGGCGATCCGGCCCTTGCAGGCGATGTTGAACAGCCGCGCCGGGCCCGCGCTGGTGAGATCGACGAAGCGCGCAAGCGACAAGCGCCCGGCATTGACGTGATCGAGCATCAAGGGAACCAGCGTCTGCACCCCGGTCATGCCCGAGGGCGAGGCCGGATAGGTCTTGGCCTTCTCTTCAAGTGTGTGCGGCGCGTGATCGGAGCCGAGCACGTCGATGATGCCCTGCTCGATGCCGTACCAGATCCCCGCGCGGTGATCGGCCGAGCGCACCGGCGGATTCATCTGCGCGCGGGTGCCGAGCCGCTCGTAGCATTCCGGCGCGACAAGCGTCAGGTGGTGCGGCGTCGCCTCGCAGCTCGCCACATCCTTGTGGTCGCGCAAAAACTCGATCTCCTGCTTGGTCGAGATATGCAGGACGTGAATGCGTTTTCCGGTTTCATGGGCGAGCTTGACCAGGCGCTGCGTCGCCATCAGCGCCGCGGTCTCGTCGCGCCACACCGGGTGCGAGCGCGGATCGCCCTCGAGGCGCAGATGCTTGCGCTCGTTGAGCCGGTACTCGTCCTCGGCATGAAAAGCGGCGCGGCGCTTTATCGCATTGAAAATCCGGCGCAGGCTTTCGTCGTCCTCTACCAGGAGCGCGCCGGTGGACGAGCCGATGAACACCTTGACGCCGGCGCAGCCGGGCGCGCGTTCCAGCTCCGGCAGATCGGCCACATTGTCGCGGGTGCCGCCGATGAAGAACGCAAAATCGCAATGCATGCGGTGGCGGCCGGCCTTTACCTTGGCGGTGAACGCCTGCTCACTGATCGTCAACGGATCGGTGTTCGGCATTTCGAACACCGCGGTAACCCCGCCCATCACGGCACTGCGCGAACCGGTTTCCAGGTCTTCCTTGTGGGTCAGGCCCGGCTCGCGGAAATGCACCTGCGTGTCCATCACGCCGGGCAGGATGTGCAGCCCCTTGCAGTCGATGATCTCGGCCGCCGAAGCCTGTCCGAGCGGCCCGATCGCGGCGATCCGCCCCTTGGCGATGGCGATGTCGCGCACGCCCTCGCCGTCCTGATTGACCACGGTGCCGGACTTCAGAATTACATCGTAGGTTTGGCTCATCATTCCTCGTCTTCAGTTGCCTCCTCGCGAGCGGAGGAAGCCCGAGAGGGCCCGCGCGGGTCTTGTCGTTTATGACTTGGCGGCTTACGTTCCAAGGCAACATGTCGCAAGAGATTTTTGCATGAAAGCAGCGTTTCTCCCCGACCGGGGCGTGGTCAAGGTCAGCGGCGAAGGGGCGCGCGACTTCCTCAACGGCCTCTTCACCACGGATATCAAGCTGGTGCGGCCCGGGCTGGGCCGTTTCGGGGCGTTGCTGACGCCGCAGGGCAAGATCATTGCGGATTTCCTGATCACCGAGGCGCCGGCCGGCCATGGCGGCGGTTTCCTGATCGACTGCCCGCGCGCGCTGGCGCAGGCGCTCGCCGACAAGCTCGGCATCTACAAACTGCGCGCCAAGGTCGCCATCGAGAATCTCACGGATAGCCTCGGCGTGCTCGCGGCCTGGGACGGCGTGCCCGCCACGCAGCCCGATCTGGCCTTCGCCGATCCCCGCAACGCCGCGCTCGGCTGGCGGATTCTGATCCCCCAGGAGCTTGCACAAAAGGTCGCCGACCTGATCGGCGCGGAACTCGCCGATGCCACCGCCTATGAGGCGCATCGCATCGCCTGCGGCGCGCCGCGCGGCGGTCTTGACTTCATCTATGGCGATGCGTTTCCGCACGAGACCAACATGGACCGCCTGCACGGCGTCGATTTCGACAAGGGCTGTTACGTCGGCCAGGAGGTGGTGTCGCGGATGCAGCATCGCGGCACCGCGCGGACGCGGACGGTCCGGATCGTTCTCGATGGCTTTTCGCCGGAGCCGGGCACAACGGTTCTGGCTGGCGACAAGTCCGTCGGCACTATCGGCGCGACGGCGGGCAAGGCCGGTCTCGCGCTGCTGCGGATCGATCGTGTCGCCGACGCACTTGCCGCCGGATTGCCGCTCACGGCCGGCGGCCTTGTGCTCCGCGTCGCCGACCCCGACGACCTCCTGACCTCGCCGAAGCAGACGGTCGCATGAGCCGATCCGCGCGCCTGCATGCCGACGGCCTGACGCGGTGCCCGTGGCCAGGCGAAGACCCGTTCTACATGGCCTATCACGACACCGAATGGGGCGTGCCGGAATATGACGACCGCGCGCTGTACGAGAAACTCATTCTCGACGGTTTCCAGGCCGGGCTGTCCTGGATCACGATCCTGCGCAAGCGCGACAATTTCCGCAAAGCCTTCGACGATTTCCAGCCCGAAAAGATCGCCCGCTACAACGCCAGGAAAATCCACGCGCTGATGAACGATGCCGGCATCGTCCGCAACCGCGCCAAGATCGAAGGCGCCGTCAACAGCGCAAAGTCCTATCTTGCGATCATGGAGGACGGCCCCGGCTTCTCGAAATTCCTCTGGGACTTCGTCGACGGCCGGCCGAAGGTCAACAACTTCAAGACCACCGCCAGCGTGCCGGCCTCGACGCCGCTCTCGATCAAGATTTCCAAGGAACTGGCATCGCGCGGCTTCAAATTCGTCGGCCCGACCATCGTCTACGCCTTCATGCAGGCCACCGGCTTGGTCAACGACCATCTGGTGAGCTGCTTCTGCCACGAAACCTGCGGCGGCCAGCATCGCAAGCCCCGCCTCCAAGTCAAATGACGGCGAAACAACCGTCCGCGCCGCCGGCCTCCAGCCGCGTCTGGCAGCGCATGTTGTCGGGGCGGCGGCTCGATCTCCTGGACCCCTCGCCGCTCGATGTCGAGATCGCCGATATCGCCCATGGGCTGGCGCGGGTCGCGCGCTGGAACGGGCAGACCAGGGGCGCGCATATCTTCTCGGTGGCGCAGCACACGCTGCTGGTCGAAGCCGTGATGCGCGAGCATACGCCGCGCGTTGATGCAAGGGTGCGGCTGGCGGCGCTGCTGCATGATGCGCCAGAATATGTCATCGGCGACATGATCTCGCCGTTCAAGGCGGTGCTTGGCGGCGACTACAAGGCAGTGGAAAAGCGGCTGCTTTCCGCGATCCACATCCGGTTCGGGTTGCCGCCGGTACTCGCGGAAGACATCACGCAGCAGATCAAGGCCGCCGACCGCGGCGCTGCCTATCTCGAGGCGACCGAGCTTGCAGGCTTTGCGCAAGCCGAAGCCAGACGCCTGTTCGGCCGCGATCCCGGCCTTCCCGCCGCAATGCGGCAGGATTATCTGACGCCCTGGACCGCGGCCAAGGCCGAGAAGCGGTTTTTGGCGCGGTTCGAGACGGTCGCGACCTGATCGTAGTGGCCGCAGGGTGGGCAAAGCGAAGCGTGCCCACCGAATCCTGCCCGAAACAAGTGAATGGTGGGCACCGCGCCAACAGCGCCTTTGCCCACCCTGCCAGCTACGTACTATAATCGCCGGGACAAAAGGAACGCCATGATCCACGTCTGCTCGCTCGCCGCCCTCCCCGACACCGTCAAAGCCACCGGCGCCAGCCACGTGCTCACGGTGATGGCCAATGTCGACCAGGTCCAACGGCCGGAATCGGTGCTTCCGGAAAATCACCTGAAAGTGCAGATGGACGATATCACCGAGGCGATCGACGGCTTCGTCGCGCCCTCGGATTTCCATATCGAGCAGGTGCTGAATTTCGTGCGCGGCTGGGACCGCAATGCGCCGCTGGTCGTGCACTGCTATGCCGGCATCAGCCGCTCGACCGCGAGCGCCTTTGCCGCCGCTTGCCTGCTCAATCCGCATCGCGACGAAATGGCGATCGCCCGGCAAATTCGCGCCGCCTCCCCGATCGCCTCGCCGAACCGGCTGATCGTCGGTCTCGCCGACAAGGCGCTGGGGCGGGAGGGACGCATGCTGCGCGCGCTCGACGAGATGGGTCCGGGCAGCATGATGGTCGAGAGCCACCCCTTCCGCATCGATCTCGACTGATGCGACCGCACGCCGACAGATGAGCGAAAAGCTTCTGACGCCGATCGAGATCGGCCTCACCGCGGCGATCGTCGCGATCGAGGGCAACGAGCCGGTGATCCTCACCGCCTCCTCCGGAGACGACGGCAAGCTCGCCGGCCTTCCGTTCGGCCCGTTCGACGCGGTCAAGCACCGCACCTTCGAAATCGGCTTGCGCGCCTGGGTGGAAGAACAGGCAGGATTACGGCTCGGCTATGTCGAGCAGCTCTACACGTTCGGCGACCGCGGCCGCCACACCCAGCCCGGCGACACCGACATGCATGTCGCCTCGATCGGCTACCTCGCGCTGACGCGCGCCGCCGACAATGCCGCGCGCGCGGCGGGCGCGACCTTCGAGCCCTGGTACCGCTTCTTCCCGTGGGAAGACTGGCGCGAGGCGCGGCCCACCATCATCGAGCGCGACATCCTTCCCGAACTCATGCGCTGGGCCGGCCAGACCGAGCAGCCCGACATCGCGCGCGCGCTCAGCCGCAAGGATCGCGTCCGGCTGTATTTCGGCACCGAGGGCGCGCATTGGGACGAGGAGCGCGTGCTCGATCGCTACGAACTGCTCTACGAGGCCGGGCTCGTCGAGGAGGCGCGGCGGGACGGACGCCCTGCGGCATTAGCGCGCAAGTCGATCCCCAGTCTCGGCGTCGCCATGCGCTTCGACCATCGGCGCATTCTCGCCACCGCGATGGGGCGGCTGCGCGCCAAGCTGAAATACCGGCCCGTGGTGTTTGAACTTTTGCCGGGTGAGTTCACACTCACTGAGTTGCAGCGCACTGTGGAAGCGATCTCGGGGCGGCATCTGCACAAGCAGAATTTTCGCCGCCTGGTGGAAGCCGGCGCCCTGGTCGAACCGACCGGCGAGATGTCGACACAAACCGGCGGACGGCCCGCCGCGCTGTTTCGCTTCCGCCGCGAGGTGCTGCAGGAGCGCCCTGCGCCGGGCCTGCGCGTCCGAGCGCGGCGCTGAAGATTTTTTTAAAGCGGTTAAGCCCTCGACGCCGGGCCGATCGCCTGGAGGCTTGATGTTCGACACGCCATTCGATTTTTTTGCGCTGCTGATCGCCGTCGTCGCTTTCATCTTCGCGCGCAAGGCGCTCAATCAGGCGGCGACGCTGCGCGCCCGGCTCGACGCGGTCGAGGCGGCGTTGCATGCAAGGCCGGTCGCGCCGCCGCTCACCCCGCTGCAGGAGTTCGAGCAAACGCTGGCCACCGCATCGCCCGGCATTGCCGCCGAACAACCGCCGACGGCCGCCGCCGAACCGATCGCGCCGGTCGCGCCGGTCGCGGAAGATCAACCGGACGTACGGCAAGCCAGCGCCGGCCCGGCCGCGATGCCGCCGCCGCTTCCCGAAACCCAACCCGGCTTCGAGGAGCGCATCGGCACCCGCTGGGTAGTCTGGATCGGCGGCCTGACGCTCGCGCTCGGCGGCTTCTTCATGGTCCGCTATTCGATCGAGGCAGGCCTGCTCGGCCCCGGCGTGCGCACACTGCTCGGCGGCGTGTTCGCGCTCGCTCTGCTCGCGGCCGGCGAATGGACGCGCCGCAAGGAGAGCGTTTCGGCCATTGAGGCGCTGCCGATCGCCAACATCCCGGCGATCCTTACCGCAGCAGGCACCGCGGTCGCCTTCGCGACCGTCTATGCCGCCTACGCGCTGTACGATTTTCTCGCGCCCGCCACCGCGTTCGTCCTGCTCGGGCTTGTGGCGCTCGGCACGCTCGCCGCCGCGCTGCTGCACGGCCCGGCACTGGCCGGTCTCGGCGTTGCCGCGGCCTTCGTCACACCGATCCTGGTGTCGTCGGAGAAGCCCGACTTCTGGTCCCTCTATATCTACCTCGCCATCGTCACCGCTGCGGCCTTCGCGCTGGCGCGGATCCGGCTGTGGCGCTGGCTCGCGGTCACCACCATCGCCGCCGCGCTGCTCTGGACCTTCCCCTGCCTCGATTGCGGGCTGTCGATGGTCGGGCCGCACGACTTCCATGTCATCGCGGGGTTCGTTCTCGCGGCGCTGCTCGTGGTGTGCGGATTCCTGTTCGGCCCGCCGGCCGACGAGGGCCGGATCGAGCCGATCTCGTCCGGTTCGCTCGCGGCTTATCTGTTGGGCGCAACAATCATCGTATTGGCGAGTTTCCATGCCGATGCCGCCATTATTGTTTTCGCGATCCTGGTAGCCGGCGCGGTTGTGGTCGCATGGCACGCGCCTTCCGCGACCGGCGCGGTCGCCGCCGCCGCGGCCTTCGTCTTCGTCGTGTTCGCCGAATGGGCGGTGCGCGGCAATCCGGACATGCTGGTGCTGCCGGGCGGCCCGCTGCCCGGCATCGGCCCGGTCGCGACCGACGCCTCCGTCACGCTTCATCTGGTCACGGCGGCGATCTTCGCAGGCCTCTTCGGCGCCGCCGGATTGCTGGCGCAGGGCCGCTCGGTCAGCGCGATCATTCCGGTGGTGTGGTCGGCTTCCGCCGTGTTCACGCCGCTGGCGCTGTTGATCGCACTCTATGCCCGCATCGCCCATCTCGATCGCTCGGTGCCGTTTGCGATCCTGGCCGTGATCCTCGCCGCCGCCTTTGGCTGGGCGACCGAAATTCTGACCAGACGCGACAACCGGCCGGGACTGGCGATTTCGATCGCGCTGTTCGCCACGGGTACGCTCGCCGCGCTGGCGCTGGCGCTGACCTTCGTGCTGGAAAAGGGCTGGCTCACCATCGCGCTTTCGCTGATGTCGATGGGCACGGCGTGGATCTCGATGCAGCGACCGATCCCGTTCCTGCGTTCGCTTGCCGCCATTCTCGCCGGCATCGTGGTGCTGCGCGTCGGCTACGAGCCGCGCATCGTCGGCGATGCGGTCGGGGCCACGCTGGTCTTCAATTGGCTATTGTGGGGCTACGGTGTCCCGGCGCTGTCGTTCTGGGTGGCCAGCATCTTCCTGCGCCGGCGCGGCGACGACGCGCCCCTGCGCGCCGTGGAGGGCGCGGCGGTGCTGTTCACGGTGCTGCTGGCGTTCATGGAGATCCGTCACGCCACGAACAGCGGCAACGTCTACGGCTTCAATCCCTCGCTGGTCGAGATCGGGCTGCAAGTCTGCGTCGCGCTCGCGATGGCGATCGGGCTGGAACGGTTGCGCGTCCGCACCGGCAGCGTCGTCCACAATGTGAGCGCGGTGCTGTTGACCGCCTTCGCCGGTCTCTCCAGCGTGTTCGGGCTGTTGCTGCTGGATAACCCGCTGCTGTGGCCGATCAATGTCGGTGGTCCCTTCGTCAACCGGATCATGCTGGCCTATGCCGTGCCGGCCGTGCTGATGCTGCTGTTGTCCTACACGGTGGCGGGACGGCGGCCTGCCGCCTATGCCAATTCCATCGCGGCCGGCGCGCTGGTGATGGCGCTGAGCTATGTGACGCTCGAGATCCGCAGGATCTATCACGGCCCGCTGCTGACCTCCGGGGCGACCGGCGGCGCCGAGCAATATACCTATTCGATCGCCTGGCTGGCGTTCGGCGTGGTGCTGCTCGGCATCGGCATATCCTTCAATTCGCAGCGGGCAAGGCTCGCTTCCGCATTGGTGATCGCGCTGACGATCGTGAAAGCGTTCCTGATCGACATGTCGACCCTGACGGGCGTCTACCGGGCGCTGTCATTCATGTGCTTGGGGTTGGTGCTGGTTGCGATCGGCTGGCTGTACCAGCGCATCTTGTTCCGCAAGGAAATGCCGCCGCGAGCAGCACCTGCGGCCCAACCGGGAGCCTAGGCACATTTCGGTTGTCGTCGCCCCGCCTTCGCGCGAACCGGTCGAAGACAAATCTGTTCTCGAGCCCCATTCTCGGCCCCCAATCGGCGTAGACATTTTCTGAACACAGTTTGAAATTCAAAAAACGGTGTTGCCGCGGCGTCATTTTTACTGAAGCATTGCCCGGCGTGAACAGGGAGACACGATCATGAGAGCGCTCGCCCGGATGACGTGCGTGGCCGTTATCAGCGCATGTCTCGATATCTGCGCATATCCCGGCGTTGACGTTGCGTCAGCCCAGCCGGCCACGATGGGGTGTTCTTCGGAGCACCTGCTCAATGCGGCGCGGGCTTTGCATTGCCGCGGCGGCGTGACCATCGTCGCCGAAAACGGCGCGGCGTTCACGCTGCAGAGCCACAGCAGGAATGGCGACGTGGATTCCGCCGATCTGCAAGGCGGGGCATTGCTGGTCGATGCGCCAAGGCAGCGCGGCAAGAACCGCTTCGAGGTCACGACGCCTCAGGCCATCGCCGCCGTGCGCGGCACGAAATGGGCGGTGGACACCAAGGAAACAAGGACGTCGGTTCTGGTCTTGAGAGGCCTCGTCGCGGTGCGAAGGCCGACCGGTGCCGGCCAGGTCGTTCTCGGGCCGGGCCAGGGTGTCGACGTCGATCCCGGGACCGATCCCCTGATCGTCAAGCGATGGCCGCAGCCGCGCGTCGATGCATTGCTGGCGCGGCTTGGACAATAATCTCGGTAATCCTACGTAATAACCTCGGGCAATGATTTTGGACGATGATCGTCAGTGACGGGCCGGACTTTCCAGATACTCGCTGCGCTCGTGCTGTCGGCGCTTTGGGCGTTGGCGCTGGGATTGGGTCACTGGCGCGGCGACGTTCAATTTCTTGACCGTGCCGAGGGCGCGCTGACCGACCTGCGCCTGCTCGCGCGCGGGCAAAGGGCGGCGCCGGATTCGGTCACCATCGTGGCCATCGACGACGACACCGTGGCGAAGAAAGGCGGCTACCCGCTGCCGCGCGCCGATCTCGCCGCCCTGGTCGAGGCGATCGCGCGCCTCGAGCCCCGTGCCATCGCGCTCGACTTGCTGCTGATCGACCGCGGCAGCGAGCAGGGCGACGCGGCTCTGGCGCAGGCGTTCGTCAAGCGCCCGACCGTCATCGCCTCGGCGGCGGTCTTTGCCGAGGCGACGCAGTTGATGGAGACGGACGAGAGCGGACCTCTCGCCCGCCTGCCGCGCGCAGAGAAATTCCTGCTGCCGCTCAAGGCATTCTCCGATCACGCCGCCGTCGGAGCGGTCAACCTGACCACGGATAAATCCGGGACGCCCAGAGGCGCTCCCATGCTGGTTCGAACCGGCGACAAGGTTGAGCTGTCGTTCCCGCTGCGCGCCGCCGCGTTGGCGGCCGGCGCCGAGCCGACCTTCGAGACGGACCGCCTTACGCTCGCAGGACGGCAGATCGCCGTGGACATCGACCATATTCTGCCGCTGGCGTTCTATGGCCGGCATGGCACCATCCGGACCATCAGCGCGGCTTCCATATTGAGCGGCAACTTTGCACAGGAGGCCGTTCGAGACCGGATCGTCGTGATCGGTGGCACGGTCACCGGCGGCGGCGATGTGTTCCCGACGCCGTTCGATCCGGTGATGCCGGGCGTGGAGATCATCGCCACGGCGATTGCCCATCTGACGACCGGGGACGGGATCGAGCGCGACCGCTCGACCCGCGCCATCGACGCCGTTCTCGCCATCGTGCTGACGCTGCTGCTGGTCGGCTTGCTGGCCTGGCGGCGCAGTGCGGTCGGCCTTCTGTCCATCGTGGCCGTGCTCGTGATCTGGGCGATCGGGAATTTCGTGGCATTTGCGCACGGCGTCTGGCTCAGTGCGGCGTTGCCGGTGGCGGCGGCCGCTCCGCCGGCCATCCTGTTCGGTGCGGTGCAGCTTTGGCTGAACCGCCGGCAGGCGCAGTATTTCGCGATGAAGAGCGACCTGCTGCAGCAGTTCCAGGCACCGGCGCTTCGCAAATGGCTGACCGTGAATCCGGAATTTCTCCTCAAGCCGGTCCATCAGGATGCGGCGATCGTCTTCGTCGACCTGTCCGGCTTCACTTCGATCAGCGAAACACAGGGCATGGACGCGGTGCTGGAGATGCTGAAGGATTTCCACACGCTGATCGACCGCGAAGTGGTGGCGCGCGGCGGCGTCATCACCAGCTTTCTGGGCGACGGCGCCATGATCCTGTTCGGCTTGCCGGAGAGCACAGTGGACGACGCCAACAATGCCGCGCTTTGCTGCGTCGGCCTGTGCAACCGCATCGAACGGTGGATCGAAACCCTGCCGCCATCGATCGCGTCGCAAACCGGCTTCAAGGTCGGCGCCCATTTCGGCCCGATCATCGCATCCCGGCTCGGCGGCGGCAGCTATCAGCACATTACCGCGACGGGCGACAGCGTGAACGTGGCCAGCCGCCTGATGGAAGTTGCGGCCAAGAACGGCGCGGCGCTGGCGCTGAGCAATGATCTCTTGCGCGAGGCCGGGCCGAATTGCGCCTTGTTCGAGTTCGGTGTCCTCACCGGCCCCAGCGAAACCCGGATCCGCGGACGCGCGGGCACGCTTTCGATCTGGCTGTGGCGGAACGGTTCAAGCGAGCCCGATCCATCCGACCCGGCAGTGCAGCGCTGACGCTGAACGCAAAAGGCCGGCCCCGCAGGCGTTCTTTATGATCAGGCCGCCCGCACCGAATCCAGGAACTTGCCGACCTCGAGCTTGAGGCGGTTGCTGTCGCGGGACAGCGATTGCGCTGCCGAGAGCACCTGCGAGGAGGCGGCGCCCGTCTCGCCCGCGCCGCGCTGCACATCGGTGATGT
>Ga0209698_10005588_pt1 | contig 13580 bp, 15 predicted proteins | sample LitLauG_LLR_2012_FD_187203 | JGI IMG/M metagenome (GOLD analysis project Ga0209698, IMG submission 187203) | Freshwater sediment microbial communities from Pennsylvania, USA - Little Laurel Run_MetaG_LLR_2012 (SPAdes) (version 2) | ecosystem: Environmental > Aquatic > Freshwater > Creek >... | reverse complement strand
GCAAAATCAATTGTTGGAAACAACATGCGTGGCGGCCGAACGTCCTGCGATCAGCGGAATCAGGAAGTCCGCGAATCGGTCGGCGCTCTGCTTATAGCCATCGAGGGTCATATGCACGTAATCGTGCGCCATCAAAGGCGGGTTGGCGGCGGCCCACACCTGCGCGCCGCACGGCCCCGGCTGGACGCTCGACCAGTCCCAGAACGCCGCGCCGATCCTGCTAGCCAGCTTGCGCTGCGCCTCGCGCACCAGGTTGAGCTTGGGCGGCACCGGAAACTTGCAATTGCCGGAACCCGCCTCGGCGGAGGCGGTCTGGAAGGCGGGAGCGGAGTTGCAATGCTGGCCGACGCCCTCGGCGTGGCACCCGCCGGAAGGGCGCGCCGCGTCGGAGGGGCCGACGATCACCACCTTCAGACCCGGGCGCAAAGCCTGCAAGCGCCGCACGATCTGCTCGTATTGCTGGATATAGGTCGGCACGTCGAGATTGTCGTTGAAGCCCTCGTTGGTGCCGAACGCCAGCACCACCACGTCGGGTTTCAACTCCCGGAAGTCGTCGGCCAGATTGCCGTTGTCGAGTTTTTGCAGGAGCTGCACCGTCGCGCCGGGATAGCCGATGCTGAGATACGACACCCCGTCGCCGTCGCGCCCCAGCTTCACGCCGGTCACGCCCACGCTCGCGTCGTCGAGCGCCTTGACGATCAACTCATGAAACCCTTGGCTATTCTTCGCCCGCGCCGCGAACGGCACGACATGGCCGCTCTCGCCGTCGAGGTTGACTTCGCCCGCCGACGCCCCGTCGAGCAGCACTTCGGCGTGCCCGCCGCCCGGCTGCGCGAGGAAGGCGACGTTCGCGTAATCGTAAGCGCGCCCGCTGCGCGAGCGCATCGTCAGCGCGGCTGAGGCATGATGCGCCACCGCGTTGAAGCCGGAAAGGTGGAAGCGCTTATGGTCGTCTGAGCGTTGCATCGCCTCATAGGACCAGTCGTCCGAAGCGTCGGAGGTGAACAAAGCCGAGCGGACGCCTACGTGCGGCTTGCCCGGCACCACGAAGGCGTCGCCGCCGGCGCCGAACGCCTCCTGCAATTTGTCGCGCACGCGCCCGGTGAAGAAATCCGCCGCCGTATGGCTGTCGCCTAATTGCAGGATGGTCAGCCGCCGGTCGGCGAACAGATTCGGCGTGAGTTCGCCATAGGCGGTGGGAACGCCGCCATGCGCGGAGGGCAGGACGCCGACGGCGGCGTTGAGCGCGGCGAGCGCCGTGGCGGCGGTCGGGGCCTTGCTGGCGGGCTTTTGCTGCATCGCTTCGCGCAGCAGTTTGGCCGGACCGCCGGGAGGGGTGATCGAAGCGACATGGAACGTGGCGTCGACGGCGGGGGCCGGCTCGGCAGCGCCGCGCAGCCCCGGCGAGCCCAGGCGCGTCGCCAGCGACAGCGCCGTTTGCGTGCCGGCGCCCAGCGAGGTCGAGCCGACGCGGGCGTGCTTGAGGAGATCGGCGAGGTTGGGCTCATGCGCCTTCGGCAAAGCGACGGCGAAGGCGGTTTCGAAGCGGCGGGCGGAATAGGCCGCAAACCCGCCGATCGCGACGATCAGAGTCCAGACGATGATCTGACGCCGCGAGACCATCACCTGACCTCGGCTTTCAGCGGACATTCGGCCGCCAGGTCACGCCCCCGCGCCTTCAGGCTCGCCAGTATCGAGGGATAGATCGCCTCCGTCACCATATCGTATCCCACAGTGGTGAAATGCACGCCGTCCGAGGCGCGCACCAGCGTCATCGCGCCCTTGGCGTTGGGCAGATAGGGTTTGTAGACATCCGGGCTTGCGCCAGACGTCCATGGCGCCGCGAAGCTCGCCTTCTCGGAGGCGACATCCTTGATCGCCGCCTGAAACAGCTTGTTCTTCTCCTGCCCGTCGGCGTTGGCCTCTTCGTCGAGCATGATCGGTAACCCGACAATCATCATCGACCCGCCGCCGGCAAGCGCCGCGCGCACGGCGTCAGCGACGATGCTCTCGTAGCGCGTGTCGAACGCGGGGGAAGGATAGGCGACAGACTTCTTGTCCTTCTCGACAATACCCTGACGATCATTGATGCCGAACGAGCCCACCGTGAGATCGGGATGCTCAGTATCCACGATCTTTGCGATTTCGTCGACCCAGTTGAACTGATCGAGACGCGTAAGCCCTGTGCCGTTCTTCGCCTTGCGTATCAACTTGACTTTGTCGGCAAGGCATTTGTCTTTTCCAAGGCGGCGAAACATCGCCCCCCAAAGCCCGTCCGCCATGGAATCGCCGACGAAGGCGATATGCACCGGCGCGGGGTCCGCCGCCGCCGGGGCGGCCAGCAGGACGGCAAGCGCCGCAAGTAGCAGGGAGCGCCTCATTGCGCCGCCATATCGGCGTGGTGACGATGGCGCCGGTGGTGGTGGGTCCGGGCCTTGGCGGCATGGCTGGGCGCCGCTTCGGCGACGGCGGTTCCCCCGCCCGTGAAGCCGACCGCCGCAGACGCCTTGCGCCACATCAGCGAATAGCCGCTCATCGTGTAATGCACGCCCTCCGGTCCATGCAAAGTCGGCGAACAAAATTCCTGCCCCTGCGTCGACACGTAGGTGACGGAGGTGCCCGCAAGCGTCGAGGCCAGGATGCTGTCGAGCTTCTTGGCCGATTCTTCCCACGGCTTCAGCACGCAGGGCGGACCGATCCAGACCAGCTTGACGCCGATCTTGTCGGCCATCGCGACGATCGCTGCGACTTTCGATTTCACGTCGAGCGCGGCGCCGACCGCGTCGTTGGTGCCAAGGCTCATGAACACCGTCTCGCCCTTCTGGGCCTGCGAGAGCTGCTCCATGATGCCGCCGCTGTAGATGGCGACGCTGTTTTTGGCGGTCGAGGGGATTTTGGCCGCCCAGGAAACGCCAACTCCGATAGAGTCGCCGATCACGCGACCCGCCTCGGCATGGGCCGAGACGGGCAGGGCGAGGCAGAGGGCGGCAAAGCTAAGGGTTCGGATCGACATTCGGGTCCCACGGGAAAGAACGCCCGAAACGGGCGAACAAGATCACGCCTTGGTTAATGAGACATGAAGAGGGAATTGCAACCCCTATTCCGCCCCCTTTCCCCATACCCCATATCGCCACGGAAGCATCCACGAGGCGCCTTGGGGCAAGTTCGGCGCTGGCGGATCGTAGCCCGATCCGCCCCACGGATGGCAACGGCAGATCCGCGCCGCGCCCATCCACGCGCCCGCCCACACCCCATGCCGGGCGATGGCCTCGTCGGTATAGGCCGAGCACGTGGGCAAATAACGGCAGTCGCGCCCCAGCACCGCCGAAAACGTTAACTGGTAAACGCGCAGCGCCGCCCGCGCGGCGGCTCGCCCGCTCACGCCGCCGAAGCCCGTTCGATCTGGCCGAGCGCGTCCACCACGGCGTCGAAGGTCAGTAGCGTCGAGGCGTGGCGCGCCTTGTATTCGCGCACGGGTTCGAGCACGGAAAACTCCGCCCATTTGCCCTCCGGCGGCGGCCCGCCCGCCTTCAGCATCGCCGTCATCGTTTCGCGCAACGCCCTGAGTTCGGCGGGGGTCGAGCCGACGATCTGGCGCGCCATCAGCGAGGAAGACGCCTGACCCAGCATGCAGGCGCGCACGTCATGGGCGAAATCGCTGACTTTACCGTCCTCTACGCTGAGGTCGACTATCACCGTGGAGCCGCACAGCCGCGAATGCGCCTTGGCGCTCGCTTGCGGGGCCTCGAGACGGCCCTGGCGGGGGATATCGGCAGCCAATTCCAGCACGCGCTGGTTATAGATGTCGTTCAACATGACGTGTCACGGGGTATCCACTGGCGCCTCGCGCCGTACGATCTATATACGATGCGAAACCGAGACTGTGGAGACCCACAGCCGCTTTCGTGGGGCGCGAGGAGCAATCTATGGATGATGTGGCCAAGTTCGCGAAGGCGACCGCCTCCGCGCGCCCTACCCGTCAGGAAGCCGAGTCCGCCGTGCGCACGCTGCTCGCCTGGGCCGGGGACAATCCCCAGCGCGAGGGCCTCGTCGACACGCCGCGCAGAGTGGTCGAGGCTTATGAAGAGCTTTTCGGCGGCTACGGCGCCGACCCCGACGAAGCGCTCGCCCGCGTGTTCCGCGACGTCGACGGCTATGAGGATATTGTCGTCGTGCGCGACATTCCGTTTGTGTCGCATTGCGAGCACCATATCGCGCCGTTCTTCGGCAAGGCGCATATAGGCTACTACCCGCGCGGTGGGGCGGTAGGCCTGTCCAAGCTCGCCCGCGTGGTCGAGATGTTCGCGCGCCGCCTGCAAACCCAGGAGGCGCTGACGTCGCAGATCATCGAGGCCATCCAGAGCGGGCTCAACCCTCGCGGCGTCGCGGTGATGGTCGAGGCCGAGCATACCTGCATGTCGATGCGCGGCGTCAAGAAGGACGGCGCGTCTACGGTGACGACGCGCTTTACCGGATTGTTCCAGACCGACCGTGAGGAGCAGCGCCGCTTCCTCGACCTGCTGCGCTCGGCGCGATGAGCCTGTGGAAGGAGAGCGCCGCCGATGTCGAGAACGGCGCTGACTTCGCCCCGCGCTTCGGCCCCGACGGTCTCCTCCCCTGCGTGACCGTTGACGCCCATGACGGCGCGGTGCTGATGCTTGCGCACATGAACGCCGAGGCGCTGGAAAAGACGATTGCGACCGGGATCGTCCATTATTGGTCGCGTTCGCGCGGGGCGCTCTGGCGCAAGGGCGACACGTCGGGGCAGATCCAGCGGTTGCAAGAACTGCGCGTCGATTGCGATCAGGACGCGCTGTTGGCGCTGGTGGAGGTCGGCGGCGACGGCGGGGCCTGCCATACCGGGCGGCGCTCGTGTTTCTACCGGCGCGTTACGTTTGACGATGGCCACACTGCCCTCGCCGAGGTGGACAAGCGTTAACGCTAAGGCGCGAAATTTGCTCGCGGAACGTTAGCCGCCGTTATTTCGTTAAATCGCGCGGTGCAACTTCAACCTTTGCTGGGCGCGTTCCGCGCCGGGGAGGGAGGTCAGTTCATGAGCCTCGTCCTGTTTCGAAGGAGTTCTCCAGACGTGGTGTCGGGAGCGCCCGCAATCAAGAAAAGCCGCCCCCGCATCGGTTTGGCGCTCGGCGCCGGCGTGGCGCGCGGCTGGGCGCATATCGGCGCGCTGCGCGAGCTCTCGGCTTTGGGCATCGTCCCCGACGTGGTGGTCGGCGCCTCCATCGGCGCGGTGGTGGGCGGCTGTTTCGCCGGCGGCCGGCTCGACGCGCTGGAGGAATTTGCGCGCTCGCTGACCCGCCGCAGCGTGTTCGGTCTCATCGACGTGTCGCTGCGCGGCGGCGGGCTGATGGGCGGCGACCGGTTGCGCCACAAGCTGGAGACCGCGCTTGGCCAGCAGCGCATCGAGAACCTGCCCACCCGTTTCGTCGCCGTCGCCACCGAGATGAAGACCGGTCACGAGGTCTGGCTCAAAACCGGCCTCGTCTGCGACGCCCTGCGCGCGTCTTACGCGCTGCCGGGCATTTTCGAGCCGGTCAAGCTCAACGGGCGCTGGCTGTTCGACGGCGCCATCGTCAATCCGGTCCCCGTCAACGTCGCCCGCGCTTTGGGCGCCGAGTATGTGCTGGCGCTGGCCATCAACGGCGACGCGCCCAATGGCGTGACGGTGTTCGAGGACGCGCAGGTGGAGGCGCCGGCGCCGGCGCGTATTCCCTCCGGCCGGCCATGGTGGCTGGGCGGGGGCGGCGCGGAGGCGGCGCCGGGCGTGGCGTCCGTGATGGTGCATACGTTCAACATCACGCAGGATCGCATCATGCGCTCGCGGCTGGCCGGCGACCCGCCCGACCACACCGTAACGATCAAGGCCAAGAATTTCGGCCTTTTCGAATTTCACCGCGCCGCCGAACTCATCGACCTCGGCCGCGCCGCCGTGCGCAAGGCGGCGCCGGAGATCATCGAACATCTCGAAGAGGCTTCTGTCGGCTGAAAGGCTTGACGCCGCTCGCCGCTTGCCGCCTTTGCGGGGGGCGAAGCATGAGGTCGTATTGGACAAGCCCGAAACTCCGCCGTTCTGGCGCGTGAAATCGCTAGACGAGATGACCGATCCCGAATGGGAGAGCCTATGCGACGGCTGCGGGCGCTGCTGTATGGTCAAGCTTGAGGACGAGGACACAGGCGAGGTTCATTACACCGACGTCGCCTGCAAGCTGCTCGACCATCGCACCTGCCGTTGCCGCGACTACAAACACCGCCAGCGCGAGGTCTCCGACTGCGTCAAGCTGACGCCGGAATCCGTGGCGTCGCTGTCCTGGCTCCCGGTGACCTGCGCCTATCGTCGGCTCGACGAGGGCAGGGGATTGGCCTGGTGGCATCCGCTGGTGTCGGGGCGGCCCGAGAGCGTCGCGGAGGCGGGCGTGGCGGTGACGGGGCGCATCTTCGCCAGCGAGGATGATCTGCCGCCGGAACGCTGGGTCGAGCGCGTAGTCAAATGGCCGAACCGGCCGCCGAGGAAGCGCGGGGGCGGATAGACTCCAACCAGAGGCCGCCCGTCGTTGCGAGCGCAGCGAAGCCATCCCGTCGTTGTGTGATAACGTTTCCAGTTGAACGCCTCGTGAGGGCCCTACGCGGATTTGACTGACCGGTGCGCCATCGGCCGGAAACGCCGAAACTGTGCGTTGGGAAGGCGCGCCGTTCGCAGGACAAAGGCCTTCCCCCCCCTTGCGGGGGGAAGGTGGCCGAAGGCCGGATGAGGGGCGCCCGCCGAACACCGCCGCGTGCAGGCGTGGCTCGCCGCCTCCGACCGCGCGAGTCCTTCGACCGGAAATCGTGTGATGGAAACCCGCCGCGCGGCCAACGCCCGATCAACCGGGCGCGCGCAGGCGCAGGGCGTGGCTAGGTCGCTTCGCTTCGCTCGCGACGATGGACGCTTGGTTGTCGTCCTCACAAACAAAAACCCCGGGCGCGAGCCCAGGGCTTGTTTGTCTGAGCCGTATAAAGATCAGAAGCTGACGCGCACGCCGCCAGTGATGGCCAGGTTGTTGTTGACGAAGAACCCGTTGGCCAGACCGCCATTGACCTTCGAGAACATCGCGCCGCCGTAGAGGTCGACGCGCTTGTACGGGCGCCAGTCGACCAATCCGGAGACGGCGTATTCGTTGCCCGAGCACTTGCTGCTGTTCGCGCCCTGCGGCGTGTAGCCCGCTGCTATGGCGGCCGCCCCCGCCGGCGTACCCGCGTTCGGAACTGCGGTGTTGGCAGCGCAGGTCGCGGTCCCCGCCGAGAAGTTGTTCTGATGAACGTAGTAATAAGCGCCAATCAGGTCCACCGTCGGGAAAAGCGCAAATTTCGCGCCGGTCCAAAACAGGTTGATCTGCTTGGGCGCGTTGAAAGCGTTGCCTTGCGTGTTGCCGCCCGTGAAGCCGTACAGCGCCTGCGCGCCGCCGTTAAACGAACGGATGCTGGCTGCGAACGGAAGGTCGTTGGGGCCGATGCTCGGGTCGGTCAGGCGCTGATACTCGTAACCGCCGTACAGGGTGACGCGGTCCCACTTGTACTTGGCGGCGACCTGGAACGAATCCTCGTTTGAGATCGTCGCCTTGAGCAGGGTCGGCGAGATCTGGTTGGCGCCGACGGGCACGCCCAGCGAGCCGGAGCCGAAGGTGCTGAGCGCCACAGCGTCCTTGGCGTGCTCATAGACGCCATCGACCGAGAAGCCGTTCCAATCGAAGCCGCCGGTCAGCTCATAAGCGAACTGCGCGTTGTTGCCGGCGCTCCAGCCGCCCACCTGGATCATGCCGCCCGCGCGGAAGCCGTGGTCGGCGTACAGGTATTTGACCGAGTTGTTGTAGCGCGCCAGCTCGGTGTTGCCGAGACCGCCGCCGAACGTCGACGAGTTCCCGATCAGCGAGAAGGCGTAACCGCCGCCGTAAGGATCGTACAGCGAGTTGGCGATGTCGTTGGAGAAGGCGTACTGGCGGCCGTAGGTCAGCGTACCGAAAGTTTTGTTCTGGATGCCGGCGTAGGCGCGGGTGTTGATGGGGCCGTAGGCGCGGCTGGAGTCGCTGTTGGTGTTCTGGAAGAACTGCGGCGTCGAGGTGTTCTGAACCAGCGAAGCCGGGCCGTTCGCGAAGCGCAGCGAGTAGGGGTCGAAGCCGAAGTTCACGTCGCCGATGAAGAACCAATCGGGGACGATCTGCTCTTTCCACTTGATGCCGATGTTCGACTGGCTGAGGCCGTTGGGCACGGCTTGCCAGGCCGCGCCGTGGCTTTGCTTGCTGATCAGCTCCTGCACGCCGTTCGGGTTGGACCTGTTGAACGCAGCATGGTTCGACTCCCGGCCGCCGCCGACGTCGACCTGGCCGTAAAAGGTGACGCCCCAGTAGCTTAGCGGGCAATCGGCCGGCGTCGAGTCGAGCCAGGACCAGAAGGTCGCGTAGCAATTGGGCTTCTCGGGGAACGACCGGCGCCTTCTTAGTGGGCAGATCGGCGGCTTGCGCGACCGAGGCGAGGGCGAACAAAACGCCGCCCGCAAGGAGAATGGACTTCAGACTCTTCATTTCGTCGCCCCTAGTGCCGCCCGCGCCTTCTCGTGCGCCGCCAAAACCCGTTACTGTCACTCGGCTTTCGCCGACATTTCGCCGCTCGAATGGCTCGCCATCAGGCAAAGGGCCCAACGGCGGCACGCTCAGCGGCAGTAACCGGATATGACACATCGGTGACACAGTCGATGCGAGCGCGCCCCTTTTTGGCCTCACCCGCCTTCGCGAGGCTTGTTTGAATTGTGACTTTGCCGATTTGCCACAAAAACCGCAGCATCAGCCGCCGCCTCGCGATCCCCAGCGCGCGCGCACCGAGTCAATCCACCCCCGCGCCGGGCCAACCCGCGGCCCCTGCGTGACCGCGCCACAGCCGCGCCCGCCGTTCCCGTTGGTCCAGGCGACCACCGCAACCACGCGTCCCGCGCCGTCGAACAACGGCCCGCCGGAATCGCCGTGGCAACCGCCGAGCCCCGTCCCGGCGGGATCGCTCGCCCACAGCGTCACCTTCGACAAAGGCGCGACCACGGCGAGGTCCGCCGCCCGCAGCCGCCCGTCGCTCGGCGGCCCGCCTTCGCGCGTCACCCCGAAACCCGCCAGACTCACCGACCCGCCCAATCCCGGCGCGTCGTCAGCGATTTCCGAAAATCGGAAGCCCTGCAGCGGTTGCGTAGTTTCGACCAGTCCGAGGTCGATCGACACCCGCCGCAATCGCGTCGCTTCGGGGTCGAAGCCGGGATGGCGGGCGGTCGCGGCGACGGGAACCGGCGTCGTAACGCCCGCAGCCCGCACGGCGACGAGCGTCTCGGCGGCGCCGGCGAGGCAATGGGCGGCGGTCAGCACGAGCCGGGGACCGATGACGACCCCGCTGCACACGCTCTGTCGCCCGCCCTGGCGCGCCAGCACCATCACGACCCGGTCGGCGTAAGCCTCGCCGTCGCGCGCGGGGCCGACCACGGCGCCCACGGGAGACGAGAGGCAGAGCGCGGCGAAAAAAGCGAGACTGGCGCGCGACATGGCTTCGCGCTACCCCTGCCTGCGCCCTTGTGCAAGAGACCCATTCGAGGCGTTCACGACCTATTCATATCGGCGGGAACAAGGAAGGCGTCATGCGGCTCGGCCCAGCTTTTCTTCTTCTCGCTCTGGCGACGGCCGCGCTGGCCGCTCCGGTCGCGCCGCCGCCGCCCGAGGCGGCCGCCGCTGCTATGACCGCGACCAAAAAGACCTGCCTCTCGGCGGCCGAGACGCGCGAGGAGATCAAGGCGCACGGCCTGAAGGATGCTTTCGCGGCGCTCAAAACCGCGTCGCAGCACTACAAGGCCGAGGCGCTTTCGGCCAAACTCTGCCGCATTGACGACGAATTCGTCTACGAAATCGCGCTGCTCCACAAGGACGGTCGTTATTTCCATGCGCATGTCAACGCCACCACCGGCAAGCTCGTCGAAATCAAGCGCGCCGTCCCCCCGCCGCCCAAAACCTGAAGTTCAGGAACCCCCATGCGTCTGCTAGTCATCGAGGACGACCGCGACCTCAATCGCCAGATCGTCGCCGCGCTCGAAGCGTCGGGTTACGCGGTCGACAAAGCCTTCGACGGCGAGGACGGCGGGCATCTGGGCGACACCGAGCCCTATGACGCCGTAGTGCTCGACCTGGGCTTGCCCAAGCGCGACGGCGTCTCGGTGTTGCAGACCTGGCGTCGCGCCGGCCGCGTCATGCCGGTGCTGATCCTGACCGCACGCGACCGCTGGAGCGAGAAGGTCGAGGGCTTCGACGCCGGCGCCGACGATTACCTGACCAAGCCGTTCCACATGGAGGAACTGCTGGCGCGGCTGCGCGCTCTGATGCGTCGTGCGGCGGGTCATGCGACCAGCGAGATCGTCGTGGGCCCGGTGCGGCTCGACGCACGCGCCGGGCGCGTCACCGTCAACGAGACGTCAATCAAGCTGACCAGCCACGAATACCGGCTGCTCTCCTATCTGATGCACCACACCGGCCGCATCGTCTCGCGCACGGAACTGGTCGAGCATCTCTACGATCAGGATTTCGACCGCGACTCCAACACGATTGAAGTGTTCGTCGGGCGTCTGCGCCGCAAGCTCGGCGTCGACATCATCCAGACCGCGCGCGGGCTCGGCTACATCGTCGAGGCGGAGAGCGACGAGCGCGCCCGCGCGGCGCGCTGAGGGCCTGATTTGCGAAAAGTCTTCAAGGCGCGCTCCATCGCCTCGCGCCTGTTTCTCGCCGCCGCCGTCTGGAGCGCGCTGATCCTGATCGCCGCCGGGATCGGCCTTTCCGCGCTCAACGCCAGTTCGACCGAAGACAATTTCGACGACACGCTGGAGCTTTACTCCAAGGCGCTGGTGGCCAATGTCGCGGTCGGCGCTGAAGAAGGCCGCGCGCCGCCCGTTGTGGCGCCGCAGTTCGAACTCGCCTTCTCCGGCTGGTACTGGCAGATCACCCGCCTCGACACGCCCAAGCCTGAAGTGCGCGCCTCCAAATCGCTGTTTGGTTCGCAACTGCCGCGCCTGCCCGCCGCCGCCGCCGGTCCCGACAATTTCGCCAGGGGCTATGTGACGGGGCCGGGCGACAAGCCTTTGCGCGTCATCGAGCGCGAGATCGACGCGGGCGAGGAGGGGCGTTTCCTGATTCAGGTCGCCGCCAACGCCGACGTGATGCAGGCGCAGGTCGTGCAATTCGAATATGCGCTGAGCGCGACCTTCCTAGTGCTGGCGGCGGCTCTGATAGGCTCGACCGCGCTGGCGGTGCGCTTTGGCCTGCGGCCGCTGCGCCAGTTGCGAGACGGGTTGATCGCGATCCGGCGCGGCGAATCCGAGCGAATCGCGGGCGAATTTCCTGAGGACCTCGCGCCGCTGGCCGCCGAACTCAACCTGTTGCTCGACGCCAACCGCGAGGTGGTGCGCCGCGCCCGTACGCAGGTCGGCAATCTCGCTCACGCGCTGAAAACGCCGCTCAGCGTCATCGTCAACGAAGCCGACGCGAAGAGCCCGACGCTGGCCGACAAGGTCTCCGAACAGGCCGAAATCATGACCCGGCAGGTGACCTTCTATCTCGACCGGGCGCGCGCCGCCGCCCGCGCCACCTCGGTCGGAATCTCGACAGAGTTCGCCCCCGTGCTCGACGGCCTCGTGCGCACCTTCCAGAAAGTTTATCGCGAGCGCGCCGTGCGCTTCGACGCCTCGGCGCCGCCGGGATTGCGGTTTCGCGGCGAGGCGCAGGATTTGGCCGATCTCGTCGGCAACCTGCTCGACAACGCGGGAAAATGGGCGAAATCGCGCATTGAGGTGACGACCGAACGCGAACCGCCGGACCCGACAGGCCGCAGTTATTTCCGTGTTCATATCGACGATGACGGCGCCGGCCTCGACGCCGCCGCACGCGCCGCCGCGCTGGAGCGCGGGCGCAGGCTCGATGAATCGCGCCCTGGTTCGGGGCTCGGCCTTTCCATCGTGGTTGACCTCGCCGCCAACTATGGCGGCGCTTTGTCGCTCGATGACAGCCCGCTGGGCGGATTGCGCGCGACGTTGCGGCTGCCGGGCGTCTGAACCGCGAGTTGTGTCAACTCAACTTTACTGCATGTGTCAGACTCGCATGCCGTTAAGAAGTGTGCCAGACTTGCTCATTGTCGCGCTTGGGCGCGCGACGAGCGAAGACGTTGAGTACGCCGACAAGGCGCCGGAAGTCGTTGCAGGGGGAGGCGGTTGTGGACTCAAAGGGTCCGGCCGAAGAGAGTTACGAGATCGGATTTGATCCGCGAGACGCGGCTCTAGCCGGCGGTTCTGGTGAAGAGCGACTGCGTCGCCTCGAAGACGTCCTGCTGCGGGAGGTTCTGCAGCGGCTGTATCAGATTCACCCCGACGCGCCGCGCGCCTTGCCCGTGCAGGCCCCGCCGACCGACGACGAGATCGAGACCTTCGCCAATCTTGTGATCCGTCCGGCGCCGGAAGCCGCGCACGCGTTCTTCGAGCAGATGGTTGAGCGATCCTATGATTTCGAGACCCTGTCGGAGGGGTTCGCGGCGCCGGTCGCCCGGTTGCTGGGCGAGTTCTGGAACCAGGATCGCTGCGACTTTCTCGACGTGGCGTTCGGCATTAGCCGGCTGCGTGAATTTGTCGCAGAGGTGTCGGGCCGGATAGAGCACGCCACCGGCGCGCGCGCGCCGCGCGCCCTTTTGCTGTCCGCGCCCGGCGACACCCATGTGTTCGGCCTCGATGTGCTCGCCGGCTTTCTCGGCGAGGGCGGCTGGATCGTCGAGACCCAGCGCGGGCGGGAGATGGAGGCGAACACGCAATTCGTCGCCGAGGAATGGACCCATGTGGTGGGCATGACCATGGGTTCGCTCGATCATTACGACGCGGTCGGCCGCACGCTGCGGGCGCTGCGGCGGGCGTCCCGCAACCCGCAGATCGCGATCCTGGTCGGCGGCGCCAGTTTCAACGCCGACCGCGACCTTGCGGTGCGCATCGGCGCCGATGGGACCGCACCGGACGGCCCGACCGCGCTGAGGCTGGCCAAGAAACTTTGGCTTCGGCAGACCCCGCAAACGACGCTCGCGCAAAATTGATCGTCACGCGGCCGCGTAGGCCGCTACTTTTCGCATTAACCCCGAAAAGCCTGCATCTTCAACTGCTTCCGGCGCGATGAAGACGAAGCCGTCCGGTGCCCGGCGAGGCGCGGGGGCGGAAAAAATCGCCAGCCGCAGCGTGAAATGGGTGAATACATGCTCGACGAAGCCGGGCAGCCGGGTCCAGCGCGCTGAGTAAGGCGCTGTCTCGGGGCCGACTTCGGCGACCTCGCCCAGCGTCCAGGGGCCCCCGGGAAGCTCCATCGTTCCGCCGAGCAGTCCCTTGGGCGGCCGCCGCCGAGCCAGAAAAGCGCCGTCCGCTCGCGCCGCAAAGAACGCGGCGCCGACTTTGGTCGGTCGCGGTTTCTTCGCCATCCGTCCAGGAAACGCCTCCGGTTCGCCCGACGCCGCCGCGCGGCAATCCGCGTTGAGCGGACAGGCGGGGC
>Ga0209698_10005587_pt1 | contig 13581 bp, 14 predicted proteins | sample LitLauG_LLR_2012_FD_187203 | JGI IMG/M metagenome (GOLD analysis project Ga0209698, IMG submission 187203) | Freshwater sediment microbial communities from Pennsylvania, USA - Little Laurel Run_MetaG_LLR_2012 (SPAdes) (version 2) | ecosystem: Environmental > Aquatic > Freshwater > Creek >... | reverse complement strand
GTCGTGGCCAACACCGAGGCCCAGCGCACCGCGTTCACGGTGACCGTCGACTACCGTCACGGCACGAGTACCGGCATCTCGGCGGGCGACCGGGCCGCCACCGTGCGCGCACTGATCGATCCGGCGACCCAGGCGACCGACCTGAACCGACCCGGGCACATCTTCCCGCTGCGCTACCGTCCGGGCGGGGTCCTCAAGCGCGCGGGCCACACGGAGGCGACCGTGGACCTGTGCCGTCTGGCCGGCAAGTACCCGTCGGGCGTCCTGTGCGAGATCGTCACGAAGGACAAGTCCGACATGGCGCGACTGCCCGAGCTCGAGGCCTTCGCGGCCGAGCACGGCCTGCCCCTCGTGAGCATCGCCGACCTGATCCGCTACCGGCGTCACCACGAGAAGCTGGTGAGGCGCGTGGCCGAGGCGACGCTGCCGACCGAGCACGGCGAGTTCCAGGCGGTCGTCTTCGAGAGCGTGCTCGACGGCGAACAGCACATGGCGCTCGTCTACGGCGACATCGAAGGCGCGAAGAACGTCCTGGTGCGGGTGCACTCCGAGTGCCTCACCGGCGACGCCCTGGGCTCGTTGCGCTGTGACTGTGGTCCCCAATTGCAGGCGGCGCTCGCCAAGGTCGCCGCTGAAGGGACCGGCGTGGTGGTCTACCTGCGTGGTCACGAGGGTCGCGGTATCGGCCTCGGGCACAAGATCCGCGCCTACGCGCTCCAAGAGGCCGGTTCGGACACGGTCGACGCGAACCTCGAACTGGGTCTGCCCATCGACAGCCGCGAGTACGGCATCGGCGCTCAGATCCTGGTGGACCTCGGCGTCACGTCGATGCGACTCATGACCAACAATCCGACCAAGTACGGCGGTCTCGAGGGCTTCGGCCTCGACATCGTCGAACGAGTGGCCCTCGAGAGCCGCCCGACCGCGTTCAACATCGAGTACCTGCGCACCAAGCGAGAGCGCATGGGACACATCCTGGAGGGCCTCGATGACATCGAGTGACGACACCGAGTTCGACCCCGCCGTCGAGGGCGCCCTGCGCGCGCGCGTCGGCCAGTACCTGGTGGGTGCCCTGGAAGGTCGCGGCGTGCGCGTCGCGCTGGCCTGCGGGCGCTTCAACGGGGCCGTGACCACCCGACTGCTCGAGGGGGCGCTCGACGCGCTGGCCGAGCACGGCGTGGACCGTAACGACATCACCATCGCCTGGGCCCCGGGCGCCTTCGAATTGCCCCTGGTGGCCCGGGGTTTCGCCATGGGTGAGCAGGTGGACGCGATCATCACCCTGGGTGCGGTGATCCGCGGCGACACCGGGCACTACGACGTGGTGGCGGGTGAGTGCGCGCGTGGCGTCCAAGACGTCCAATTGGCCTCCGGCGTGCCGGTGGTCTTCGGCGTTCTCACCACCAACACCGTTGAGCAGGCGCTCGAACGGTCCCGGCCCGACGCCACCAACAAGGGCCGCGAGTCGGCCGAGACGGCACTCGAGATGGTGAACCTGCTGCGTCAGCGCGTCTTCTCGTCGTGATCTTCGACGCCGTCGTGGCGAGTTTCGACGAGGCCCGTGGCGACGGGACGCTGCGCGACGAGCGTGGTCGCGAGTTCTACTTCCACTGCGTGCACATCGCCGACGGCACGCGCGTCATCGCGCCCGGGTCCCGGGTGCGAGCTCGGCGCATGGTGGGACTGCGCGGCCGTGACGAGGCCTGCGACATCGTGAAGCTCTAGAGGTCGGCCCCGGGTTCGGGTTCGGGTTCGGGTTCGGACTCGGTGTCAGGTGGGGACTGAGGTTCGGACGCGGTGCTCGACCTGGCGGCGAGACTGGCGCGGACGAAGACCTGCTGGATCTCGGCGAGCGCCGTGCGATAGAGCGTGGTGTTCGGCCCCAAGCGATCGTCGCCGGCGTCGAGCAGCGCCGCCATCACGTCGATCACCAGTTGGGCGCCGACCAGGTCGGGCGGTGAGAGCGCGAGATGCACCGCGGCCCACTGCGCGAGCACGAAGAAGTGGTTGGCCAGGAGCGCGTCGGCCGGAGTGCGACGAAGGTAGTCGAGTTCGGCCTCGGCGTCGGATTCGGGGATGTCGTCGGTCATGCCACCAAAGTAGTTGGTGCGATGCCTCAACCGGTGCTCGAGGCGCTGGTCCCCGTAGGTCCACCAGCGCCCGGTGCGCTGACGCCACTCGGTGCGCCGCCCGGACCGACGCCGCCGGGGGGCGACCCGGGTCCCGCGCCAGGGACGCCTGATCCGCCGGGTCCGCCGGGTCCGCCGGGACCGCCGGGACCGCCGCCCGCGTTGCTCGAGGCCATGGAGGCGAAGGAGACGAGCGCCGCCACGACCAATACGGCGATCGTGGCGATCATCGCGGGACGTCGCCAGCGACTCACCAGCCACGCCGCCAGCATCGCGATGAGACCGAGAGCCGGCAGGTAGAAGCGGATGACGTGCACGGTGACGGCGTGCCCGCCGCCGAGCTGGCTGACGGTCCAGGTGTAGCAGAGGTAGAGCCCCCAAAGTGCCAACCAGCCGACCGCGAGGATCGAGCCGATGAGGGCATCGGTGCGCGTCGCCGCCAGAGACGACGACGCCCTCGCGCGGACGCGACGCACGATGATCACGACGAGGGCGGCGGCGGCGAGGAGCCACATGGGCATCGACGACGTGAGCGCGGCGGGCATGCCCTTGAGGTTGGGCCAGACGCTCGAGAGGGAGAAGGAGATCTCGCCCGACGAGTAGCCGGTGGACGTCGCCGATCCGTACGCCCACTGGTCGAAGCCGAGCACCACGGCGCCCAGCGCCACCACCGACGCGCCCCACGCGACGAGCGATGCGACGCGGAGTCGGGTCCCTCGCGCCATCACGGCGACCGCCGCGACCGCCACCGCCAGCTCGATGACGTTGGTGTAGCGGATGAAGACGGCGCACTCGAGGGCCACGAAGGCCGCGAGCCCGACCCAGAGACGACGCCGCGGCGACGCCTCGACGGCGACGAGGACCCAGATCAAGAGACCGAATCCCGCGGCGATGAGCGAGGCGTCACTGAACGAGGGCATCGTCGAGCGCCAGGCGAAGGTGAGGGCCGCCCCCGAGAAGCAGTAGATCCACACCGCCGCGGCGGCGGCGCGCTGCGAGACCCAACGGCTCATGCCCACGAAGATGCCCGCGCAGGCCAGAGCCCCGTAGAAGAGCGGCGCGAGACGCAACAGCCCGAGCGCGTAGAAGAGGATCGCGAAGAAGGGGTAGCCGGGGTTCTTCTCGCTGATCCAGTACCCCGAGGTCATCTGGTGCCACTGCAGGACGCCCTGACCCGCACTGCCCAAGGACGACTTGAGGGCCAGGTACTGCGCGTTGGTCAAGAGGATCTGTCCGTGGCTCAGCGCCACGATGGAGGCCCGGTAGGCGAAGTCGTCAGGTTCGAGCATGGCGCTCGACCTGCTCAGCACGACCAGGGCGAAGGCCGCGAACGCGACGAGTGCGCCCACCACGGATGTCTGACGCCACCAGGGAGTTCGATCGACGAGGACGCCGACGCGACCAGCGGAGACCTCGTCGGGGGACCCCTCGGGGTGGGTGGGGATGATCACGATGGTGTCGTTCATGTCGATCACGTTACGAAGTCGTCCTAAGTGCTCACGATGAACCGGATAAAGCCTCACTAAGCCCTCGCAACGGCCATCGTGCGGCGTCTGATAGCCTTTCGGGGCAGTTCACAGCAAGTGAGGTTGGCTTCCAACTTCCACCTGAGCACACGGGTGCCTCGGGTCAACGGGTCCGATACGCCTCGCTTGCCGTGGCGACGCCAGAGTGGCGTCGCACAGAGCAAGGAGTCGGTTATCGCAACAGTGCCTGGAGACCACCGCGTCAATGAACGCATTCGGGTCGAGTCGGTTCGCCTCATCGACAATGAGGGGAATCAGCGGGGAGTCACCACGACGCGCGAAGCGTTGGCGTTGGCTCGCAGCCTCGACCTAGACCTCGTGGAGATCGCGCCCACCGCGCAACCTCCGGTCTGTCGCATCATGGACTACGGAAAGTTCAAATTCGACGAAGCGCAAAAGGCGAAGGAGTCGCGTCGCAAGACCCAAAACGTGGGCGTCAAGGAGATGAAGTACCGGCCGAAGATCGGACCCGGTGACTTCGACACCAAGACCCGCCTCGTGGAGAAGTTCTTGACCGAGGGCCACAAGGTGAAGGTCACCATCATGTTCCGGGGGCGTGAATCCGCGCACCCCGAACTCGGTAAGAAGATCCTTGATCGCATCGTCGAGAAACTCGTCGACGTGGCCAAGGTGGAGTCGGCCGCCAAGCTCGACGGACGCAACATGATCATGGTGCTCGGACCCGAGAAGAAGGCCAAGGCCAAAGTCGAGGCCGTCAAGGCCGACGACGTGAGGACCGCAGCACCCGCAGCACCCGTAGCAAACGAAGTACCCGCAACACCAGTGGTGGTCGAGGCGAACGCCGCGGCCCCTGAATCGCACGAGGAGAGTTAAATGCCCAAGATGAAGACCGACAGTGGCGCCAAGAAGCGCATCAAGATCACCGGATCGGGCAAGTTGCGCCGTCGCCAGGCGTTCCGCGGCCACCTGATGGAGACGAAGTCCTCGACGCGCACCCGCCGTCTGGGCCGTGAGACCGACATTTCACCCGGCATCGAGAAGAACATCAAGAAATTGATGGGTCTCTAGGAACTTAAGGAAAGAGGAACTGATATGGCACGCGTCAAAAGGGCAGTCAACGCCAAGAAGCACCACAAGGCAATTCTCGAAGAGGCCAAGGGATACTACGGTGACCGCAGCCGCACCTTCCGCGCCGCGAACCAGGCCGTGCAGCACTCGGGCGTCTACGCGTTCCGCGACCGCCGCGCACGCAAGGGCGAGATGCGACGTCTGTGGATCCAGCGCATCAACGCCGGTACCCGCCTGCAGGGTGTGAGTTACAGCCGCTTCATCGCCGGGCTCAACGCCGCGGGCGTCGAAGTGGACCGTCGCATGCTGGCCGACCTGGCGGTCAACGACGCCGCGGCCTTCGCCGCGCTCGTGACCCAGGCCAGCGCCGCACTCTCGAAGTAGGTCGTTCTGATCGAGGCGTTGGGGTCGACACACCAAAGAGTGCGTCGCCTCCGACGCCTCGTTCGTCGTCGCGCCGAGCGCTGGGACGAGGGCGTCTGCGTCATCGAGGGCCCCGACCTGATCGACGCCGCCCTCGAGAGCGGCGTCACCTTCGAGGCGCTCTACGTCGACGTCGCTTTCGTGGATGAACCCGCGGTGGCGGCGACGGTGGAGCGCGCGTTCGCCGCGGGGGTGAGCGTCTTCTCGCTCGACCCCGGGGTCATCGAGAACGTCGCCGACGCCAAGACTCCCCAGCCACTGCTGGCCGCCGTCCGTTTCGTCGTCGCCGACCTGGCCTCGGTCGGGCCCGACGGGTTGGTGCTGGTGCTGGACAACGTGCGCGACCCCGGCAACGCGGGCACGATCATTCGCTCCGGCGACGCCGCGGGCGCCGTCGCGATCGTGATGAGCGGTGACTGTGTGGACCCCTTCAACCCCAAGACTCTGAGGGCCTCGGCGGGGTCGGTGTTCCACGTGCCCCTCGTGGTGGCCGACCTGGCGGCGACGTTGTCGCACTTTCGTTCCGCCGGGGTGCGCTCGTACGCGACGGTCGTGGACGGGGGGACGGCCTATCGCACGGCGGACCTCTCGGGACCGTGCGTGGTGGTGATCGGCAACGAGTCGGCCGGCCTCAGCGACGCCGCGGCGGCGGCGTGCGACGAGCGACTCACGATTCCCATGGCCGGGCGCGCGGAGTCGCTCAACGCCGGCGTCGCCGCCTCGCTGATCGCCTTTGAGGCCCTGCACCAGCGCGGCGGCACCACGAGCGCGTGAGAACCTCGTAGCCTTGGAGGATATGACGACATCGCCCCTCGCCGAACTCTCGGCGCACGTCGCGGCGCTCCTGGAGCGTGTCGAGGGCGCCCCCTCCCTCGCCCAGCTGCTCCTCGACGAGCCCTTCATCACTGGTAAGCGGTCCATCCTCTCGACCCTTCAGAAGTCGCTGGGGGCCCTCGCCCCCGAGGACCGCAAGGCGGCCGGCGCCCAGCTCCAAGAGGCCCGTCGCGTCGTCGACGAGGCGTTCGCCACGCGCCGTGGCGCCCTCGAGGCCGAGGACCGCGCCGCGGCGCTCGAATCCGATCGGCTCGACCTGGGCGACGTGGTCGTCTCGCGGGTGAGCGTGCCCGTGGCCGTCGGACACCCCGGCATCGTGGCCGCGACCCAACGTCAGCTCGAGGACGTGTTCGTGGCGATGGGTTTCACCGTGTCCGACGGTCCCGAGGTGGAGAGCGACTGGTACAACTTCGAGGCCCTCAACATCCCCCCCGCGCATCCCGCGCGGGGCATGTGGGACACCTTCTACGTGGACCTCGGCGAGCCCGAGACGGTGGTGTTGCGCACGCACACGTCGCCCACGCAGATCCACCTGATGGAGGACGCCGTCGCCACGGGCTCGCTGCCCATCCACAGCGTCATGCCGGGACGTTGCTATCGACGCGACACGCCCGACGCGCGCCACCTCGCGGCCTTCCACCAGATCGAGGGCCTGGTGGTCGATCGCGGGATCACGTTCGCCGACCTCGCCGGGGTCATCGAGACGTTCACCCACGCGTACTTCGGCGCCGACATCTCCTCGCGGCTTCGTCCCGCGTTCTTCCCGTTCACCGAACCATCGGCCGAGTTCGAGATCACCTGCACGATATGTCGCGGCGAGGGGTGTCGCACCTGCTCGTCGACGGGGTGGATCGAGCTGGGGGGATGCGGCATGCTCGACCCGGCCGTCTTCGAGGCGGTGGGCATCGACGGCGACGAATGGAGCGGCTTCGCGTTCGGCTTCGGAATCGACCGCTGCGCGCAGATGCGACACCAGATCGCCGATATGCGCGCGCTGATCGACAATGACGTTCGATTCTTGAGGCAGTTCTCGTGAAGATCCCCCTGTCCTGGCTTCGCGAATTCGTCGACCTGCCCGAATCGGTCGCCCAGCTCAGTGCCGTCCTCGACGACCTCGGCCTGGTGGTCGAGGGCGTGGAGCTGGTCGGCGAGGGCCTCGAGGACGTCGTGGTCGCGCGCATCGATGAGATTCGTCCGATCGAGGGCGCCGACCGCGTCCGACTGGTCAGCGTCGACGCCGGTAACGGTCCCCTGGACATCGTGTGCGGTGCGACCAACTTCGCCGTGGGCAACCACGTCCCCCTCGCGCCCATTGGTGCGGTGTTGCCGGGGGGATTCGAGATCGCGCTGCGCACGATGCGTGGCGTGACGTCCAACGGCATGCTCTGCTCGGCGCGCGAACTGCGACTGAGCGACGACCACGAAGGCCTCTACCTGCTCGACGACGTGATCGAGCCCGTGGTCGGTCAGCCCCTGCTCGACGCGTTGGGCATCACGCCCGACGTGGTCTTCGACATTTCGATCGAGGGCAACCGTCCCGACGCGTGGAGCGTGCGCGGCGTCGCCCGCGACCTCGCGACGCGCCTGGGACGCGAGCTGCGTTCCCCGCGCCTCGCCCTCCCCGACGACACCGAGGACTCCTCGACGTTCGCGGCCGCCGCGATCGCGGACCCGGACCTCTGCGGACGGCTGACCGTCTCGGTCCTACGCCAGGTGGTCGTGCGGCCCTCGCCCGCGCACCTGGCTCGACGCCTCGCGATGGCCGGCATGCGCCCGATCTCCAACGTCGTCGACGCGTCCAACCTGGTCATGCTCGAACTTGGACAGCCCACCCATCCTTATGACGCGGCCCACGTGGCGCGACGAAGCATCGGGGTGCGTCGCGCCCGCGCCGGTGAGACCCTGACGACCCTCGATGACGTCGTTCGCAACCTGGCCCAGGCGGGACGGGGACTCGGCGACACCGGCGAGGACTGCGTCATCGTCGACGGCGAGGATCGGGTGATCGGTTTGGCCGGCATCATGGGGGGCGCGTCGAGTGAGATCTCCGCCGCGACCACCGACGTCCTGCTCGAGGCCGCCTTCTTCGATCCGATGACCATCGCGCGCTCCTCCAAGCGCCACGCACTGCGCTCGGAGGCGTCGAATCGCTTCGAGCGCGGCGTGGACCCCGAACTCGCTCTCGAGGCGGCGGCGCGGTTCGTGGCGCTGTTGCGCGAAAGCAATCCCGAAGTGCTGTGGATGGCCCGGCCCCTCGACGTGAGGGGCTCGCTGCCGGTGCCGCCGACGGTGACGTTGCGCGACGGCGACCTGGTTCGAAGCCTGGGCGTGGAGATCGATGCCGTCGCGGTTCGTCGGATACTCCAGGGCCTTCGCTTCGACGTCGTCGGCGACGGACCGTGGGAGGTGACGGCGCCGAGCGCCCGCCTCGACGTGCGTGAGGGCGCGGCCGGTCGCGCTGACGTGATCGAGGAGATCGCTCGGCTCTACGGCTACTCGCGCCTGCCGCGTCGTACGCCGACGTGGCCGGAACCCGGTGGCCTGAGCGAGCGTCAGCGACTTCGCCGGCGCCTGCGCGACACGGTGGTCGACCTGGGGGTGCACGAGTCCTGGACGCCGACCCTCGGCAGCGACGACGATTTCGACCTTGTGAACCCCGGAGGGGCGAGAGTGCGCGTCACCAATCCTCTCGCGTCCGAAGAGTCGGTCCTGCGGTCGTCGATGCTGGTGGGACTGGTGCGCGCGTGGGGTAGGAACGCCGAGCGCGCGCTGGGCAACGTGGTGTTGGGAGAGTTGGGCACCGTCTTCACCCATCCCGGCGTGGCCGCGTCGCCGCGACACACCCGCGGTGGCGTCGCCGGCGCCGTCTCCCTCGCCCTGCCCCAGGAGAATGAGCGCCTCACGGTCGTGCTCGGACGCGAAGGTGACGACGCGCGTACCGCCGTCGCCACCTGGGCGGCCATCGCGACACGCCTGGGCATCCACGACGTCGTCGTGCGCTCGAGCGCCGAGGTGCCGCGCGGACTACACCCGACGCGCAGTGCGCACCTCGTCGAGCGAGGGACCAATCGACTCGTGGGGTACGTCGGAGAGGTGGACCCGACGCTCATCGACGCCCTGGTGAGTGTCGCGCCACGGCGCCTGGGAGTGCTCGACCTCGACCTCGACGTGCTCTTCGACCTGGCTCTCGACGCGCAACTCGACCAGTACGTGACGGTACCGGCCCGCTTCCCGGTCGCCATCGTCGACCTGGCGTTCGTCGCGGCCCAGGACTTGCACGCCACGGACCTGGCCGAAGTCCTCATGGCCGCCTCCGACGTGGTCGAAGACGTGACCCTCTTCGACGTCTACCGTGGTGACGCAATGGCGGCGGGCACCCGCTCGCTCGCGTACAACGTTCGCTTCACGTCGCCTGAGAAGACCCTGAGCGAGGCGGACGTCGCCGCCGCGCGCGCCGCGTTGATCGAGGCCGCACGGGCCCTGGGTGCTGAATTGAGGTCGTGAGTGGTGAGCGACCGGACCGAGGCGCGCGAGTACGTCCCTGAACCATCGGTGGGACGCCGCTTCTCGATCGACTCGCTCGTGCGCCTCAGTGACGCGCTGCCCTCGAGCTACTGGCGTCTGGACGGCGTCGCGCGGGCACTCCAGGACGCCGCGACGGAGGACTGGGAGGACTGTGGGATCGTCACCGACGCCTTGTGGCTGGCGCGGCGCACCTCGTTGCGACGGGTCGGACCCTGGCCCGTCATCTACGACCGATTGCGACTCACCACCTTCTGCGCGGGGGTCGGGGCGGCCTGGGCCGAGCGCCGCACCAACGTCTACGTGGGCGATCAACTGGTCATCGAAGCGGCGTCGCTGTGGGTGCCGGTCGATCCGCGTGGTTTCCCGGTGCGCATCCCGGCGACCTTCCACGAGATCTTCGGCGAGGCGATGAACGGCCGACGGGTGAGCGGGCGTGTGCCGGTGTCGGTGCCCCCCGCGGACGCGCCGCGACGGCCGTGGACCCTGCGGCGTGCGGACCTCGACGTCATCGGACACATCAACAACGCCGCCGTCTGGCAGGCGGTCGCCGAGGTGTTCGACGCACCGGTCGACTCGGTGGACGTGATCCACCACGGGGCCGTTGAGGAGGGCCAGCCGGTGGAGCTCGTGACGAGCGGTGCGACGATGTGGCTAGTCGTGGAGGGCGACGTCCGGGTGACGGCCCACGTCGTCGGCGACGCGTCGCGCGACGCCGGTCGCTAGATACGAGCCCAGCACGATGAGCGGGAAGCCGAGGGCGATCCCGACGGTGAAGGGTTCGTGCAGGCCAACCACGCCCAACAGCACCGCGAGGGCGGTGTTGGAGTAGACGACGACGACCGAACGGCTCGACCCGGCCTCCTTGACGAGCTCGCCGAATACCAAGAACGCCCCGGCGGTGCAGAAGACCGAGAGGACCCCGACCGAGGTCCAGGTCTCGCCCGAGACGTGCGCGGGCCAATGCAAGCTCACGTAGGGGATCCAGCCCAGCGCAACGATTCCGGTGGCGCCGCACACGACGGCGGGGCCCGGCACGTCGCGCAACTTGGTGGCCAGGATGATCGGCCCGATGGAGTAGCCCACGCACACGATCAACATGAGGCCGATCCAGGTGATCGATCCACCCTTGAGGTCGAGTCCCACCAGCAACGCCACACCGAGGGCTCCGCAGATCAGTCCGGAGAACCGTCGCACGCCGATGGGTTCGTGGTGGTTCGAGAGGCGCCCGGCGACGACCGAGAAGAGGGGCACGGCGCAGATGATCAGTGAGGTGAGAGAACTGTTGATGTGGCGCTCGGACGTCGACATCAAGAACCACGGGACCCCGAACTCCACCACGCCAAAGACGACGATCCAGCGGATGTTCCTGACCAGGGCGGGCCACGCGCGCTGGTGCGTCACCACCGGAACGAGCAGCAGCGACGCGGGGGCCGTGCGAAAGAGCACGAGGACGCCCGGGTCGAGCTGGCGCACGGCCACACGGATGAGCAGGTAGGGGATGCCCCAGAGCACCGCCATGGCGGTGAACAGCAGCCAGCCCCGTCGCGTCACGACGACCAGTCTACCCCGTCGCGCGGGGTGTTGCACCTTTGCTCAGAGATATGCATAAAATGGCAGTATGCGAATTGCCGTGGTGGGAGCGACCGGATACGCCGGACTCGAGGTGTTGCGACTGGCCGCGTCGCACCCCGACTTCGAGGTGGTCCTGGCCACGGGCGAGTCCAACGCCGGTCGCACGGTGGCCGAGCACGCCCCGGCGCTGGCGGGTCTCTACCCGGAACTAGTCTTCGAGCCGACGGCGCGTGTCGACGACCTCGAGATCGACGTCGCCTTCGTCGCGCTGCCGCACGGCGCGAGCCAATCGATCGTGCCGGCGTTGCGCGCCCGGGGGGTCGCCGTGGTGGACCTGGGCGCCGACTTCCGCCTCAAGCACGCCGCCGATTACGACGCCTGGTACGGCGCGCCTCACGGCGCGCCAGCGCTGCTGGCCGATGCGGTCTACGGGCTCGTGGAACGCCACCGGGATGAACTGCCCGGCGCCACGCTCATCGCGGTACCGGGTTGCTACCCGACGGCGTCCTCGCTCGCCCTGGGACCCTTCCTCGACCGGGGGCTCGTCGAGCCGACGGGCATCATCGTCAACGCCCTCTCGGGCGTGTCCGGGGCCGGACGCGCCACGAGCGACCGTCTGCACTACGCGCGCCTCGCCGCCAACGCCGAGGCCTACGGCCTGCTGCACCACCGCCACACCATCGAGATCCAGCGTGAGATCGAGGCCGAGGTCCTCTTCACCCCCCACCTGGTGCCGGTGGCCCGCGGCATGCTGGTGAGCGCCTACGCCCGGGTCGTCGAACCCCTCTCGAGCGACGAGGCACTGCGCGTGCTGCGAGCGACCTACGCCGAGGACCCCTTCGTCGTGGTGAGCGACGAACCGCCGACCCTGAAGGATCCGGTGGGGTCGAACCTCTGCTTCGTCTCGGCGCGGGTGGACGACCGCACCGGATGGTTGATCGTCATGAGCTCTCTCGACAACCTCATCAAGGGTGCGGCCGGTCAGGCGATACAGGCCTGGAACGTGGCGAACGGACGCGACGAGACGCGGGGGCTTCCTCGCAGTGGGGTGACGCCGTGAGTCGGGTCGTGGTCAAGATGGGCGGACACGCCCTCGACGACCTGAGTCCCTCGAGCGAGGTGGTGCGCGCACTGGGCGAGGACCTCGCCGTTCTCGCGCGCGACGGCACCGAGGTGGTCGTGGTGCACGGTGGCGGCCCCCAGATCGCCGAACTGTTGGCGCGCGTGGGTTTGACGAGCGCGTTCCACGAGGGACTGCGCATCACGTCACCCGAGACGATGACCTACGTGGCGATGGCGTTGTCGTCGGTCAACACCTCACTGGTCGCGGCATTGACGCAGGGCGGACTCACCTGCGCGGGCCTCGACGGGGCCGACGGTCGTTTGTTCGTGGGCCGTTCGCTCGGCCCACCCTGGGACCGTGCCGCGACGGTGGCCCACGTCGACACGTTGATGCTCGAGTGCCTGTGGCGCGGGGGAGTGGTGCCGGTGGTGAGCCCCGTCGGCCTCGATGAGGCGGGCGCACTGCTCAACTGCAACGCCGACGTCGTGGCCGGCGCCCTCGCCGGCGCGATCAAGGCCGACACCCTGGTGCTCCTCAGCGACATCGACCAGTTGCGCGCCACGCCCGACGACCCCGCGACCGCCCTGACCCACGTGTCGGTCGCGCAGGTCGCCACGATGATCCGCGACGGCGCCGCGCGCGACGGTATGCGACCCAAGATGAGCGCGGCCGTGGACGCCCTGGCCGCCGGGGCGCGCCGCGTGGTGCTGGCCAATGGAACGCGTCGCCACGCCGTGCGCGACGTCTTGAATGGACAGAGTCGAACCACGGAGGTCGTCGCGTGAGCCGTCATTTCACCACCATCGAAGGCGTCAGTGATCACGACCTGGCGCGGATCTACTCGTTGGCCCTCGGACCCTTCGACGACACGACGCTGTCGGGTCAGGGGGTGGCGCTGGTCTTCGAGCGTCCGAGCCTGCGCACGCGCGCGTCGAGTTCCTGCGCGGTCAGCGAACTCGGCGGTTTCGCCACGTTCTTCTCCGACGAGGAGATCGGCCTGGACACGCGCGAGTCGGCCGAGGACGTCGGGCGCACGCTGGCCCAGATGTACGCGATCGTGGCCGCGCGCGTGCGACACCACGAGGTCTTCGCGCGCGTGGCGGCGGCCACCGAGGACCAGGTGTCGCTGATCAACCTCTTGAGCGACGTGGCCCATCCCACCCAGGCGGCGGCCGACGTCTTGACCCTGGCCGAACACTTCTGCGGCGGCGACGTCACGGGACTGGCTGGGCTCACGCTGGCCTACGTGGGCGACGCGACCAACGTCACGCGATCGCTCGCGGTGGCGTTGCTGCGCCTCGGGGTCGACGTGAACGTCGGGGCGCCCGCGGGCTACCAACTGCGCTCCGGCGGACTCGAGGACCCCTCGGCGGTCCGCGGTGGCGGTACCCTTCGCCTGGTTGATTCGGCTGTCGATGCGGTCAGCGGGGTCGACGCCGTCTACACCGATGCGTGGGTCTCGATGGGGTTCGAGGAGGAG
>Ga0209698_10005586_pt1 | contig 13581 bp, 9 predicted proteins | sample LitLauG_LLR_2012_FD_187203 | JGI IMG/M metagenome (GOLD analysis project Ga0209698, IMG submission 187203) | Freshwater sediment microbial communities from Pennsylvania, USA - Little Laurel Run_MetaG_LLR_2012 (SPAdes) (version 2) | ecosystem: Environmental > Aquatic > Freshwater > Creek >... | reverse complement strand
ATGGCGTCGATCACGGCCTTGGCTTCGTTCAGCAGGTCGGGCTCGGCCAGGCTCTTGCCGATCTTCAGCCCCACGGCCAGCATGAACGTGTTGGCGATGCCGCCGCCGACGATGAGCCCATCGACCTTCGCCGACAAGCTGCGCAGGATGGTGAGCTTCGTGCTGACCTTGCTGCCCGCAACGATGGCCACCAGTGGCCGCTTCGGATTGGCCAGCGCTTTCGTGATCGCGTCGATCTCCGCCGCCAGGAGGGGGCCGGCGCAGGCCACCGGCGCGAACTGCGCGATGCCGTAGGTCGACGCTTCCGCCCGGTGGGCAGTGCCGAATGCATCGTGCACGAAGATGTCGCACAGCGCAGCCATCTTGCGTGCCAGCGCCTCGCTGTTCTTCTTTTCGCCCTTGTTCAGGCGGCAATTCTCCAGCAGCACCACCTGGCCGGGTTGCACGTCCACGCCGTCGACCCAGTCGGAGCGCAACGGCACCTCGCGGCCGAGCAGCCGGGACAGGCAGGCCGCCACCGGGGCGAGCGAATCGGCGGGCTTGAACTCGCCCTCCGTGGGGCGGCCCAGGTGCGAGGTGACCATCACGGCAGCCTTGGCGTCGAGCGCCATCCGGATGCACGGCACCGAGGCACGGATTCGCGTGTCCTCCGTGATGCGGCCGGCATCGTCCTGCGGCACGTTCAGGTCGGCGCGGATGAACACGCGCTTGCCGGCCACCAGTCCCCTGGTCACGAGGTCTTCGAATCGGAGTACTTTCATCTTCGTAGGGCTGCGGGTGAGGTGAAAGCGAACCCTAAACCGTGGCGAATTGAGTCGGGTTATCAGCGCGGCGTGAGCAGCGCAGCATTCGATCTAGATCAAACTATCGGCTAAGAAAGGCGCCGCCGATCGCCTACATTCGATCGGGCGAATGCGCACCCCCGACCCGGTCGCTTCGCCCTCACGGAGGAGAGATACGATGGTTCATGCCCTTGCCGGCCAACCGGCCCCGAAGACCAGCCTTACCGACATTCCCGGGCTGCTTGCGGCCTATCGGAATGCGCCGGACGTCAGCGACCCGACCCAGCGCGTCGCCTTCGGGACGAGCGGCCATCGCGGCAGCGCCCTGAACGGCAGCTTCAACGAGGCGCACATTCTTGCCATCGCGCAGGCTGTGTCCGAGTACCGCACGCTGGCCGGCATCACCGGCCCGCTGTTCCTCGGCAAGGACACCCATGCGCTTTCCTCGCCCGCGCAGCAGACCGCACTGCAGGTGCTCGCCGCCAACGGCGTGCTCACGCGCATACAGGCCGACGACGGCTACACACCGACGCCGGTCATCTCGCGCGCCATCCTCGCGTTCAATGCCGACTCCACCGCGCCGCGCGCCGACGGAATCGTCATCACCCCTTCGCACAACCCGCCGCAGGATGGCGGCATCAAGTACAACCCGCCCCACGGCGGGCCGGCCGACACCGATGCCACCGGCTGGATCGAGCAGCGCGCCAATGCGCTGATGGCCGAAGGCAACCGGGGCGTCAAGCGCGTGGACTATGCGCAGGCCCTGGGGCCACCCACGACCAGGGCCGTGGACCTGATGGCGCCTTACATCGCCGACCTGGGCAAGGTGATCGACATGGAGGCGATCGGCAAGGCGAAGCTGCGAATCGGCGTCGATCCAATGGGCGGCGCGGCGGTGGCCTACTGGCGGCCGATCGCCGAACGCTACGGCCTGAACATCGAAGTGGTGAACCCGAACGTCGATCCTGCCTTCGGCTTCATGCCGCTGGATCACGACGGGAAGATCCGCATGGATTGCTCGAGCCCGTATGCGATGGCCAGCCTGCTCGCTCTGAAGGATCGGTTCGACGTCGCCTGGGGCAACGATGCCGACGTCGACCGCCACGGCATCGTCACGCCGTCGGTCGGCCTGATGAATCCCAATCACTATCTGGCCGTCGCCATCCAGTACCTGCTCACCCATCGCCCGCAATGGCCGGCCACTGCAGCCGTGGGCAAGACCCTGGTGTCGAGCAATCTGATCGACCGCGTGGTGAACGGACTTGGGCGGCGCCTGCTCGAAGTGCCGGTCGGCTTCAAATGGTTCGCGCCGGGGCTGCTCAAGGGCGACATCTGCTTCGGCGGCGAGGAAAGCGCGGGGGCAAGCTTTCTGCGCCGCGACGGTTCGGCCTGGACCACCGACAAGGACGGCATCATTCTCGGCCTGCTCGCCGCCGAGATCACGGCCGTCACCGGCAAGGATCCCGGTCGCCACTACCAGGAACTCGCCGCGCGCTATGGCACGCCGCACTACATCCGCATCGACGCCCCGGCGAGCCCGTCGCAGAAAGCGGCTTTCAAGCAACTCTCCGGCGACAAGGTCAGCGCATCGATGCTGGCAGGCGAACCGATCATTGCCCGACTGACGCGCGCGCCCGGCAACGACGCGCCGATCGGCGGCCTGAAGGTGGCAGCCCAGAACGGCTGGTTTGCCGCGCGCCCGTCAGGCACCGAGGACGTCTACAAGCTGTACGCGGAGAGCTTCAAGAGCGCGGAACACCTGCAACGGATCCTTGCCGAGGCGCGCGGGATCGTGACGGCAGCGCTCGGCGAGTGACGGCCCATGATCAGGCTGCCGCGGCCGCTCCAAGGATGCGCTCGAGCGCTGCGTCCAGGCTCTTGACGGTCCGATCCACATCGTTCAGCTTGTCCAGTCCGAACAGGCCGATGCGGAACGTCCTGAAGTCCGCGGCTTCCCCGCACTGCAAGGGCACGCCGGCAGCGGTCTGCAGGCCCTGGCCGGCGAATGCCTTGCCGGTGTGCAGCGCGTCGTCGTCGGTGTAGCTGACGATGACGCCTGGCGCCTGATAACCCTGCGCTGCGACGCTGATCAGCCCCCGGTTCGCAAGCAGCGAACACACCTTTCGGCCCAGGTCGATCTGCGCGGAGCGCAACTTCTCGAAGCCGCAGGCGCGGGTCTCGATCATCGCGTCGCGCGTGCGTGCCAACGCATCGGTCGGCATCGTGAGGTGGTACGCCTGCCCGCCGCCTTCATAGGCCTGCATGATCTGCAGCCATTTCTTCAGATCGGCCGCGAAGCTGGTGCTGGTCGTGGCGTCGATCGCGGCGCGCGCCCGCTCGCCGAGCATGACGAATGCGCAGCAGGGCGAGCCGCTCCAGCCCTTTTGCGGCGCGCTCACCAGGACATCGACGCCGGTCAGCTGCATGTCGACCCAGATCGCGCCGGACGCGACGCTGTCCAGCACGAACAGCCCGCCCACATCGTGCACCGCTTGCGCCACCGCTTGCAGGTAGTCATCGGGAAGAATGATCCCGGCCGCCGTCTCCACGTGCGGCGCAAACACCAGATCGGGCCGCTGCTGGCGGATTGCGGCAACCACCTCGTCGACCGGGGGCGGCGCGAACGGCGCCTGGCGGCCGCTGCGCACGGGGCGCGCCTTGAGCACGATCTGCTCGGACGGGATGCGACCCACCTCGAAGATCTGTGTCCAGCGATAGCTGAACCAGCCGTTGCGGATCACGAGTGTCCTGCGGCCGGTCGCGAACTGGCGCGCCACGGCCTCCATGCCGAACGTGCCGCTGCCGGGAACGACGATGGCCGCGGGCGCCCGATAGGCCTGCTTCAGGATGCCGGAGATGTCGCACATCACGGCCTGGAATCTGCGCGACATGTGGTTCAGCGCGCGGTCGGTGAAGACCACCGAGTATTCGAGCAGGCCGTCAGGATCGATCTCGGGCCGCAGGCTGGGCATCGGAATTCCTCTTGTCAAGAAGCGCGGGCGATAGCCGGCCGGGCGATCTTACCGTGGACGTCCCGGGTGAAGAATTCCGGGCCACCCGCGCCGGCCGATCGTGCAGCATCGTCGACTCAGTCCGGATCCGGCTGCGCGAGCTGCTTGCGGATCGACTGCAATTCCCGCAGGCGCTTTGCGCTCGTTTTCGGATAATTCATTTTGAGCGCCTTGAGCGTATCCAGGACTATTCGCGAAACGATCAACCGCGCGTTCAGCTTGTCGTCGGCCGGAACGACGTGCCAGGGCGCGTCCCGGCTGCTGGTCTGACTCAGGCATTTCTCGTACGCCTTCATGTACTGAGGCCAGAACTTGCGCTCCTCGATGTCCGCAAGACCGAATTTCCAGTTCTTTTCCGGCGCGTCGATGCGTTCCAGGAAGCGCTTGCGCTGCTCCTCCTTTGAAAGATGAAGGTAGATCTTCACGATGCGGGTGCCGTTGCTGCTCAGGTGTCTTTCCAGGCAGACGATGGAGCGGTACCGTGCACGCCAGACGGCATTCTCGTCGGCCTGCAAGGTCGGCAGTCCTTCGCCGCGCAGAATCTCCGGGTGGACACGCGCGATCAGCACTTCCTCGTAATAGGATCGGTTGAAAATTCCGATTCGCCCGCGCTCCGGCAGCTCGCGGGTGGTGCGCCAGAGAAAATCGTGTTGCAGTTCGGTCGGGCTGGGGTGCTTGAAGCTGAATACCTGGCAGCCTTGCGGGTTGACCCCGGACATCACGTGCTTGATGGCACCGTCCTTGCCTGCCGCATCCATCGCCTGGAAGATCAGCAGGACCGCATAGCGGTTGGATGCATAGAGAAGCTCCTGCTGCGACCTCAGCTGCGCGACGTGCTCCGCCAGCAGCTGCTGATAATGGTCCTTCGACTGGTACAAGGGCTCCACCCGGGTCGGCCACTTGCGCAGATTCACATCGTCCCGTTCCCGCACGCGAAAATTCTTTGAGGCATTTTGCATTTGCATCCTTTCGGAGCCATGGACTCACGTCGGCGCCCCGGGGTGCCCGCTCTCGTCGAGGCCTCTGTTCGATCCGGCCGTCCAGTCTCGGTGTTTTTTCGCGATCGGTCAAAAACAAGCGGGTCCCGCTTGCAAATCGCGCGCAATCTGCGCCGCAGAACCCTAGAATGCCGAACACCTTGTTGATTCTGTCGGGGTCGCGGCATCGCCCCCACCTCTTCGTGCAAGTGCTCCCTGGCCTGGCGGTCTTCGGGGCACGGTAGCTATCGGAAGCGAGCTTGGATACAGCGTCGACGCAAAGCACCGGCTTGGCCGCGCATCGGAGGGCGCCGCAGTCGATCGGCCGCAGCTTTGTCCAGTCGATCATCCTGGTCACCTCGGCCGCGTTGCTCGCGCTGCTGGTCTCCGCTTACGTGTTCGTCTTCGAACCGTACAGGGAACGGATCGCGACCGCGCAGCTGAACCTCGTCGCACAACAGGTACAGGCCGAACTGCGCACCCTCGTGCTGCGCATCGAGGCGGTTGCCAGGCTCAGGCGCGACTACGGTCGCAGCGGGCTGATCGACCTCGATCATGTCGACCAGCTGGTCAAGCTGTTCGGCCCGTACCTGACGCGCGGTCCCAGCGTGTCGTCGATGGCCATTGCCCAGGAGACGGGGCACGAGGTGCTGCTGGTGGCACAAGGCGATGGTCAATGGATGACCCGCGTCACGCAGCCCGAACAGCGCAAAGGCAAGGCGCTGTTCCAGACCTGGAGCGACGATTACGCCCTGGTCAAGGAGGAGACGCGCGACACCGACTACGACGCGCGCCAGAGGCCCTGGTTCGTCGACGCACCGGCCGGGCCGAGCACGGATGCCGTCTACTGGACCGCACCGTATGTATTCAGGTCCACCCGGCTGCCGGGTCTGTCGGCCGTGGTGCGCTGGACCGACCCCAAGGGGCGCCGCTTCATCAGCTCGACCGACGTCGGGCTTCTGGACCTGTCGCGATTCACGCGCGCACTGGTCGTTTCCACGCACGGGTTCGCCTCCGTGTTCACCGACCAAGGTCTGGTCCTCGCCGTGCCCAATCACGAGCGCTTTGCCAGCGACGACGGCATGAAAGCCGCCATTCTGCGGCCCGTGGCGAGCCTCGGAATACCGGCATTGACCGAGGGTTATCGCTCCTGGCGCGAGCACGGCACGATCGAGGGAAGCGATGAGCGGTTCTTCGTGGCCGGGGCCGCATGGGTCGCTTCGTTCAGCCGCGTGCCGGTCGGTGGCCAGTCCTTGTGGGTCGGCACCTATGCGCCCGAGGCGGACTTTTTCCTTCTGGCGCCGCGACAGGCGGGCATCCTGTTGCTGCTGATGCTCGTGACGCTGGGGCTGGCATGGTGGGCCGCGATTCGTCTGGCGGCCGCGTACGCTCGTCCTCTGGCGCAGCTCGCGCAGGAAAGCGAACGCATCGGCCGCCTGAAGCTGGACCGCCCGGTGCAGGTCGGCGGTCGCTGGCGGGAAGTGCGAGCCATGGCCCAGTCCCAGGAAGCCATGCGCCAGCGTCTGCTGATCGCCTTCGAAGTGGTGCACGCATCGGAGCGGCGGGCGAACGAGGGCGAGCTTCGTCTCAGGACCCTGAGCAACAACCTTCCGAATTGCATCGTGTACCAGGTCGTGCAGGAATCCGACGGCTCGCTGCGATTCACCTACATCAGCGAGGCATTCGAACGCCTGATCGGCATCCCGGTTGCGGATGCGCTGAAGGATTCGTCGCTGCTTTATCGGCGCGTCCATCCGGACGATCTGCCGAGGCTGAAGTCGACCCGGCAATGGTCGGCCCAGACCATGAAAGTCTTCGACCTGGACGTGCGCGTTCGCCATGTGGACGGGCCGGAGCGCTGGGTCAATCTGGTCGCCGCTCCGCGCCGCCTGGCCGACGGGCTCATCTGCTGGGATGGAGTGCAGACGGATATCACGGAACGGCGCGCCACCGAGCGCGCGATCGTCCAGTATCAGCTGGAACTGACCGAACTGACCCACCAGCTGATGGCCCAGGAGAAGGACACCGCGAGCCGCCTGGCGCAGATACTGCACGATCAACTCGGCCAGACGCTGACGGCGATGCGGATCGACTTCGTGAGTGACGCCCGCTTTGCCGACCCGGCCGACAACGCGCGCCATGCGCGCGTCGATCGGCTGATCGACCAGGCGGTGCGCGAAGTGCGCCAGGTTCTCGTGGAGCTGCGCCCCACGGTGCTGGACGAGCGCGGGTTGGTCGAAGCGCTCGACAACGAACTGCGCACCCGGCGTCCGGCCCTGGACGGCCTGCATCTGCTGCTCGACGCGCCCCCGGAGCTGGCCACCCAGCGCTGGAACACGGACGTCGAGTACGCCGCCTTCATGGTGGCGCGAGAGGCCATCGCCAACGCGCTGCAACACGCCAAGGCCACGCTGGTGCGCGTGACGCTGAGCGGCGACGCGCACAGTCTGCGGCTGGAGGTCACCGACAATGGCGCCGGGTTCGCGGGCGATTCACCGGCGGCGCGACCCGGCCACCTGGGCATGGTCGGCATGCGCGAGCGGTCGATCGCGATCGGCGCGCGCTTCGAGGTGCGTTCTTCCCCGGACGGTGGAACCTCGGTGTGCCTGGCCTGGGAGGACGGCCCGTCATGATCCGGATCTACCTTGTCGACGACCACACGATCGTGCGTGACGGCCTGCGCGCGATGCTCGAGGCTGCGGGCTACCAGGTGGTCGGCGAGGCGGCCGACCCGACCGTGGCGCTGGCGGATCTGCTGAAATTGAACCCGGACCTGCTGCTGCTCGATCTGAGCCTGGAAAGCCGCTCCGGCTTCGAGCTGCTGACAGAGGTCAAGCGGCGCGCCCTGCCGGTGCGCTGCGTGGTGCTGACCATGTCGGCCCAGCCGCGGCATGTGGCCGAAGCGATCCGGCTGGGCGCGTCGGGTTACCTGCTCAAGGGTTCCCCGCGGCAGGAGCTGCTGCGCGCGATCGACGCCGTTTCCAAGGGCAAGCGCCACCTCGGCCCCGAGGTGGCCGAGCTCGCAGTGCAGGCGCTCACCGACGATGACGAGGTCGATCTGCTGGCCGAGCTTTCGCCGCGCGAGCGGCAGATCATCACGCTGGTCGTCAAAGGCCAGTCCAGCACGGCGATCGGACAGGAGCTCCATCTGTCCCCCAAGACCGTCGATACCTATCGCAGCCGCCTGATGGCCAAGATCGGCGTCAGCGATGTCACCGCGCTGGTGCGTTTCGCGATCCGCACCGGGCTGATCGACGCCGACGGCAACTGAGGGGGCCGCCAGGCGAACCCGGTCTGCGCCGGGGTCAGCCATACCCTGCGCCGGGCCGCAAGAGTCCCGCACGGACCGAATCAATAGTTCCCTACAGACCGGCACCGGGCCGCCGCCTAGAGTGCTGGCACCCCTGGAGAGGGGAAATGAGCTATCCGATGCTGGTCCTGCTGCTGGTGCTTGACGCGGAACGGCGACGCCGCCTCGCGCAGGTGTGCCGGGCCGCATCACCTCACGTCGAGTGCGTCGAATCGGACGATCACGTCGGGGCGATCTTTTCCGCGGCGCTGGATCGCCTGGACCTGGTGGTGCTCGACAGCGCCTTGCTGCAAAGGTACGGCACCGCGTCGCTCGCGAATTGGCGGCGCTTGATGCCCAGGGGCAGCCTGCTGGTGCTCGGTCCCGCTCCCGAGGGCGACGTCGAGGCACTGTGCAAGGCCGTCCTGACGGCATCAAGACAGAAGTCGTAACGCATCCGACGCGATCGGAACATTGAAGCATCTTTCTTGCAAGGGGCTGGAATGAAGCTGCGTTTCAAACTTCCCATGGCATTTGGCGCCGCGATGCTGCTCGTCGCCGTCGCCGCCCTGTTCGGGATCCACCGGCTGAGCCAGTCGCTGGACACGTATCAGACGACCGTATCGGCCAACGTCGCGAACGAACGCGCGGTGAGCGGCGTGCTGTTCGCGTTCAAGGTTCAGGTACAGGAATGGAAGGACACGCTGTTGCGCGGAAAGGACCCGAGAAAGCTGGAAAAGCACTGGGGTGCCTTCGAAAACCAGGAGCGCTCGGTGGACGACCTGGTCGGGAAGCTTCAGGCCGCGCTGCCCGAAGGCGAGAGCAAGTCGCTGATCAATCAGTTCGCCCAGGCGCACGCCGCAATGGGCGCGGGCTATCGCAAGGGTTTCGAAGCATTCAAGACCGCCAATTTCGACCCGGCGGTCGGGGACGCCGCGGTGGCCGGCGTGGATCGTGAGCCTGCCAGATTCCTGGCCGAGGCGGCCACCCGGATCGCAGCCGAAAGCGCGGCCATCTCGGCCAAGGCCGCGGTCGATGCGGGGCGCGCCACGTTCGTCAGCCTGGCCCTGATGGGGGTGGTGCTCGCGGTCGGCACGGGCGGTGGTTTCGCGTTGAGCCGCTCGATCACCCGCGCGCTCGGTCGCGCCGCCGATTCGGCTCGTGCCGTGGCAGGCGGCGACCTGGCAGTCCAGATCGACGTGCGTGGCCGGGACGAAATGTCCGATCTGATGCATGCGCTGCGCGGCATGCAGGACAGCTTGTCCAGGATCGTCACCGAGGTCCGCCAGAACGCCGAAAGCGTGGCGACCGCATCCGCGCAGATCGCCATGGGCAACATGGACCTGAGCTCGCGTACCGAGGAGCAAGCCAGCGCCCTGCAGCAGACCGCCGCGTCGATGGAGCAACTCGGCTCCGCCGTGCACCGCAACGCCGACAACGCGCAGCAGGCCAATCAACTGGCCAGGGACGCCAGCGCGGTAGCCGTCAAGGGCAACGAGGTCGTGGGCCAGGTGGTCGACACCATGCAAGGCATCAACGACAGCTCGAAAAGGATCGCCGACATCATCGGCGTGATAGACAGCATTGCCTTCCAGACCAACATCCTGGCGCTGAATGCCGCGGTCGAGGCCGCCCGTGCCGGGGAACAGGGCCGCGGATTTGCGGTGGTTGCCAGCGAGGTGCGCACGCTGGCGATACGCAGCGCCGACGCGGCCCGGCAGATCAAGACGCTGATCGACACCAGCGTCGAGCGCGTGGAGCTTGGCAGCACGCTGGTGACGCAGGCCGGCGCAACCATGACCGAGATCGTCTCGTCGATCCGCCGCGTGACCGGCATCATGAGCGAGATCAGCGCGGCCAGTTCCGAACAAAGCGCCGGCGTGGCGCAGATCGGCGATGCAGTAGCCCAGATGGACCGGACCACGCAGCAGAACGCCGCACTGGTCGAACAGAGCGCCGCCGCGGCCGATAGCCTGAAGGAGCAGGCTCAGCGGCTGGTGCAGGCGGTGGCCGTGTTCAACCTCGCCGACGGCCAGCGCACCGACGCTTCCAATGCAGCGCCCGCCGAGTGGAACAAGGCCGGGTCGCCGGCCGCGAATGGTTTGCAAGATCGGACCCACACGGCCGCGCAGTCCGCCCACCAGCCCGAGGCCGCGCCCTCCGTCGCGGCGGCTTGAGCCAATTGCATTGCGCAGATTTCCGCCGGGGCACCGTTCGCAATGGCCGAGGTGACCCCATGATGGTGGACGCGATTGCCGTCAAGGCATCCACCGGCCATCGCGGTTTCCTGCCCGCCCTGCGCAAACCCGGCACCTGTGCCGATTGGAAGACGCGCCGGCTCATGCACATTCTTTGCGCGACCTTCGCCACCGTTTCGGCATTTACCGCGACATTTTCGGTCTCGCAGGATTGGCGCTCGGTTTTCCTGACGCTGCTGATCCTGGGTTTGCTGCTGCTCGCCCTCTGGTTCGTGCGCACGGGCCGCGTCGATCGCGCGGCGACGCTGACGGTCGGCACGCTCACCCTGGGCGTGAGTTGCGGAATATTCATGAACCAGGGGATACGCGGGGAAGGCCTCAGTGCCTTTCCCGCCATCCTGGTGTTTGCCGGCATGTTCGGTACGCGCCGGCTGTTTCTCGCGGTTCTGGCGACGATCGTCTCGGTCCTGACCGCGATCGTGATCGCCAACGTACAGGGCTGGCACGTCAATGCGGTGCGGCCGGTGACGATGGGCTCGCTGTTCAACGTGCTGAGCGTCCTGTCGATGACCGCATTTGTCGTCTGGCTGACAGCGTGCGACCTGCGCAATGCGCTGGGGCGCCTGCAGACCGAGAACGGGCGTCTTCGTGATTCTCATGCCCGCATCGACCTTCTGGCCCACCACGACTCCCTGACCGGATTGCCCAATCGCGTGCTGACGCGCGATCGCCTCGAAAGGGCCATTGGCGCGGCCGGGCGCAACCGCGAGGGCGTCGCGCTGATCTTTCTCGACCTGGACGACTTCAAGACCGTGAACGAGTCTCTTGGCCATGCCACCGGAGACCGGCTGCTGTGCGATGTTGCGAACCGGCTCGCACATGGGACGCGGGCCGGCGATACGGTGAGCCGGCAGGGCGGTGATGAATTCCTGATCATCATGGAGCGGGCCGACCGGGAATCGGTGGCGCGTATGGCGGTGAAGGTGATCGATCACCTTTCGGCGCCGTTTCATGTCGATGGCCTGGAAATATCCGTCACCTGCTCGCTTGGCATCGCGCTGTTTCCCGAGAACGGCAGCGACTTCGACACCCTGTTCAAGAATGCCGACGTGGCCATGTATCGCGCCAAGGAATCCGGCCGCAATGCGTTTCGCTTCTACGATCCCGAGATGAACAAGGGCGTGGTCGAGACGCTGCATCTGATTTCGGCCATCCGCTCGGCCCTGGCAAAGCGCGAGTTCAAGCTCCACTATCAGCCGCAATACGAGCTCCAATCCGGCCGCATCATCGGCGCCGAGGCACTGATCCGCTGGTCGCACCCGGACCTTGGTGACATTGAGCCCGCCAGGTTCATCCCGGTGGCGGAGCGTTCGGGGCTGATCAACAGGATCGGCGCCTGGGTCCTCGACGAAGCCTGCCGCCAGGCGAAGGCATGGCAGGAGGCCGGCCTCACGCAGCTGACCGTGGCCGTCAACGTGTCACCCGTTCAATTCCGCCGCGACGACATCGAACGCGACGTGATCAACGCGCTCGCAGCATCGAACCTGTCGCCCGGCAGCATCGAGCTGGAGCTGTCGGAGTCCTTGTTGATCGCCGATTCCAAGCACCTGAGCCCGCTGCTTGGCCGCTTGCGGGCCATGGGAATTCGATTCGCGATCGACGATTTCGGCACGGGCTATTCCAATCTCGGGTATCTGAAGCGCTTCCAGGTCGAGCGCCTGAAGATCGATCAGTCCTTCGTGCGCCGCCTGTCCCAGGACCGCAACGACGAAGGCATCGTTCGGGCCATCATCGAGATGGCGCGCAGCCTCAAGCTCGAGGTCATAGCCGAGGGGATCGAGGATCTGCCGACCCTGACGCGACTGATCGGGCTCGGCTGCAAGTACGGCCAGGGATTTCACTGGTCTGCCGCACTGCCGCCCGACGAGTTCTTCGAATTCGTCGCCAGAAACCGCCTCGTTTGAGGTCGCCGGGTTCGAACCGTGAACTTGGCGCTGCGGTAACCTCGGCCGTCACGGGGGTGTCATCAAGACCGAAGGCGGCCGCGGCGTCGTGCCGTCACACGAGGGAGTGATGGTGACGCGCCGCACCATGGGGCCTGCGCCGCGCTCGACGAAATCGTCGCTCGGCGATGGCCCCGCCGGCGACCGAGCCGGCTGATCGACGTCAACTTTTACCCCGGACGGTTTTGGTAGCTTTATCGGGCGTAATCTTCGAGCGGTACTGGATCGTCTGACGGTTCAGCAGAGCGAGCGCGGACCATCGCGCGGCCGGTTACCGTTCAGTATCGCAACGTGGCGTGGCGACTCGAACCACCAAGGAGAATCGCCCATGGATCTGCCGTATGAGATCGTGCACGTCATCAACGCGAAGCAGCTGATCGACTCCGAGTCCTATCAGCACGCAATCGAGGCCGAGCAGATCGGCCGCCTGGAGGCGGGCTTCTATGTCGTGCTCTGGCCCTCCCTGCAGGCCATTTCGCACTACGACGCCAGGGCCGCGTATATCGGTCCGTTTCCGACGCGGCATCTGGCCGAACACGTCCAAGTCCTGATCGGTACCGGTGTCCAGGTGCCGGGCGCTCGCATCGGGGCCTGAACCGGGCCCTTTGTCGCCTGCCGTGAGGAGCAGTGGGCCGCGGTCTGCCGTCGCACGCCACATGGGCGCGGGGTTGAGCGCCGGCGAGCGCGTTACCATCTGATCATGCGAATCGAATCGCCGCACCGCAACCCGGGGCGGAGCGCAGTCAGTGAGTAACGGCCCATCCGGCCGCCCCCGCATCGTCCGTGATGCGCCGCGGCCGCGCCGGCGGCTGACGCGCGTCCTGCTGTTCGCCCTTCTGGCCGTCGCCGTGCTCGGCGGCCGCGCGGCCGTGTCCTACTACGTCAACGCAGCCTGGTTCGAGTCGCTCGGTTACAGCGCCGTGTTCTGGACGAGGGTGGTCATCCAGGCCGCGACCTTCGGCGCGTTCGCTCTGGCCACGTTCCTGGTGCTCTATGGCGTGGCGCTGGCGCTGAAGCCCGCGCGCGTGGCCGAAATGATCGGCGCGACGATCCTCATCAATGGACAGCGAGTGACGCTGCCGGTCGGCACCGCCATAAGGGGGGCCGCGCTCGGGCTGAGCCTCGCAGTAGCGGCTGTGAGCGGCGCCAGCATGACGGCTCGCTGGGCGACGCTGGCTCTGTACTGGCATGCACCGGCTGGCGCAGCGGACCCCGACCCCATCTTTGGCCGGCCCTTGAACTTTTACCTGTTCATCCTGCCGGCCTGGCAGCTGTTATCCGGCTGGTTGCTGACGCTCGCCGCCGTGGCGACCGCGATGGT
>Ga0209698_10005585_pt1 | contig 13582 bp, 15 predicted proteins | sample LitLauG_LLR_2012_FD_187203 | JGI IMG/M metagenome (GOLD analysis project Ga0209698, IMG submission 187203) | Freshwater sediment microbial communities from Pennsylvania, USA - Little Laurel Run_MetaG_LLR_2012 (SPAdes) (version 2) | ecosystem: Environmental > Aquatic > Freshwater > Creek >... | reverse complement strand
TCCTCGATGGGATCGTGCGCGGGCGGCTCGAAGCCGAACATCTCGAACGCCGCCTTCATATGCGGCGGCAGCGGCGCGGTCACGTCGATCACGCCGCCGCGCGGGTTGGGCAGCACGAGACGGCGCGCCATCAGATGCAGCTTGGGCTCCAGCCCCGGCGGCACGGCGCGCAGGGGATCGTTGCGGGCGGGATCGTTGGCGGGGCGGCGGTTGTATTTGGGATCGCCGATGATGGGATGGCCGATCTCCTCGCAATGGGCGCGCAATTGATGCGTGCGCCCGGTGATCGGCCGCAGGGAGAGCCACGCCAGACGCGGGCGCACGCGATCCACCGTCGCGTAGAGCGTAACCGAATGTTGCCCTTCGGGATCGCCGTGCTTGACCACGCGCATACGCTCGCGCTCGGCGTGGTCCTTGGGCTTGGCGCCGCGCTCGTCGCCCATCGCCGCGCCTTTGGCGAGAAACATCGAGATGCGGCCGTTCTCGGGCTTGGGGCAGCCCTCGACCAAAGCCCAGTAAATCTTCTTGGTTTCGCGCGCGCGGAATAGCGCCCCCAGATCCGCCGCCGCCTTGCGCGATTTGGCGCACAGCAATACGCCGGAGGTGTCGCGGTCGAGCCGATGCACCAGCACCGGGCGCTCGCCCTTGGCGTTGGCGAGCGAGGCCAGCATGCCGTCGACATGGCGCGTCGTGCCGGAGCCGCCCTGCGAGGCAAGGCCCCACGGCTTGTTCAGCACCAGCACGTCGGCGTTCTCGAACAGGATCAACGAGCGCAGGTACTTTGCATCGGCGGGGTTGATGACCGGCGCTTCGGTCTTGGGCTCGGGTAGGTCGAGCGGCGGCACCCGCACGCTCTGCCCGGCCTCAAGCCGCGTTGAAATCTCGACGCGCTTGCCCTCGACGCGGATTTCGCCCTTGCGCACGATCTTGTTAAGATGCGACTGCGGCAGCGAGGGATAGCGGCGGCGGAACCAGCGGTCTAGCCGCATATCCGCCTCATCCTCGGCGACGACGATCGTTTCGACGCCGCTCATGCCAGCATCCTCATCGCCGCCAGTCCGGCGAACAGGCCCGCAATTCCCAGCGCGACCGAGCCGCCGACATAGGCGGCGGCGGGAACAAAGGCGTTGCGCTCGATCAGCGACACCGCCTCCAGCGAGAAGGTGGAGAACGTCGTGTAGCCGCCAAGCACGCCGGTGGCGAGAAACAGCCGGAGAGGCTGCGTCCAGCCCGCCCCCGCGCGGAACGCAAGCCAGCCGACCAGCAGGCCCATCAAGATCGAGCCGGTCACGTTGATGATGACGGTCGCCCAGGGGAAATCATATCCGAACCATTTGGGCGCTGCGTTGTTTAGTAACAGCCGGGCGACGCCGCCGAGGCCGGCGCCGGCGAAGACGATGAGGTAAGGGGAGACGCGATCCATGCCGCGCCTTCTAGCGCCCGCCCCTCCACGCGGCAAATCCCGTAGAAATCATAGACCCAAGGAGCCATTATGAGCGACCATTATCACGCCGCCGTCTGGATCGACGGCCACGAGGCGCGCGTCTTTCGTTTCAACGCCGAGGACGCCGAGAAAAGCGTGTTTCATCCCCATCATTCCGACAAGGAGCGACGGCGCGAGAAACAATCGGGCCATGAAAACCCCGACGACGCGCTTTTTCTGGAATCGGTGACGCAGGCCATCGCCAGCGCGGGCGCGATCCTGTTGAGCGGCCCCAGCCAGGAAAAGACCGTGCTGCGCAAATATATCGAGCGCAAGCACCCGCATCTGAAAGACGCGATCGAGGTGATCGAGGCCGCCGACCACCCCACCGACGGCGAGTTTCTCGCGCACGCCCGCAAGGCGCTGAAGGTGGAGGACCGGATGAAGCCGCAGATTTGAGGCGGATGGAGTAACGTTTGCCATTCGCCGCCCGCAGTCGCCGCCGCCATGCCCGGGCTTGTCCCGGGCATCCACGTCGTCGTGCAAATCGGCGGTTGGTTGTTTGACAAGAGTGTCCGGGCCGGCGACGAATATCACGTCCCGACGTGGATGGCCGCGCAGGCTTATTGACCGCCGGAGCCTCTATTACTGCCCGATCTGCCGGCTGATCCCGTTTTCCTGCTGATTGAGCGCGCGCTGCTCGGCGCGGGTGATGTGGCCGTTGTGCTGGGACGCCATAAAACGCTCCTCGCTGCGCACGAAGCGGTCCTCGCGGTGCAGGCTGCGCGCCTGCGCTCCGCTGATTTCGCCCTCGCGGCGTTCCTGATTGATGCGCAAGTTCTGGTTGGCGAGGCGATGATTGACCTCGGCGCGGCGCGGATGCGCCTGGTTCCAGGTTTCGGCGGAAGCGGCGCCGCTGACAACGAAGGCGCCGAGCGCGGCCACGACGGCGGCGGCGCGGAACGTAGAAAAGATGCTCATTTCAACCAACTCCTTCTGTAAGGGCGCTCGCCCTATGAAGGTAGGTTTGACGGATCGGCCCTGAACCGCAGATGAAGTGATGATTCATCTGCGGTTCATCGAACCGACGAGCAATCAAAGCTTCGCCGCGACCAGCCCGAACATTGCGCCCTCGGGATCGAGGCATTGGGTAACGAACAGGCCGCCGGGAACCTGATGCGGACCATTCACCGCCTTGCCGCCCTTCGCCACGACCCGCGCGTTGGCGGCGTCCGCCGCTTCGACGTTGAAGTAAAAAAGCCACGTCGGCCCTGGCCGCTCCGGCGCCTTCGTCCACATGCCGCCTTCCTGATCGCCGATCTTGAAGATGCGATAAACGCCCATCGGCCCCATTTCGTGCTGACGGTCTTCGCGCCAGCCGAAACGTCCGGCGTAAAAGCCCATCGCCGTCTTGGCGTCGGCGGCGTGCAACTCGCGCCAGCCGACGAGGCCCGGCGTCCCCTGCGGCGGCGCCGGCGGCATTTGAGCGCCTTCGGCGGAGCGAAACAGCATGAACGGCGCGCCCTGAGCGTCGGCGACCACCGCGACGCGGCCAATATTGGGAATGTCCCACGGCGCGCGCATCGCCTGCCCGCCCGCCGTCTTGAGCTTTGCGACAGCCGCATCGACGTTCTCGACGGCGATATAGCCAGTCCAGCACGGTGGCATCCCTTTCGCTTCCGCCGGGGTGTTCAGCATCCCGGCGACGCCGTAACCGTCGACCGAGGCGACCTTGTAGGGAAACGACGCCATGCCGGGATCGCCGACCTTCCAGCCTGCGACATGCGCGTAGAATTCGGCGGCCCTCTCGAGGTCCGCGCCCATCCACTCGTACCAGACGAATTGGCCCAGATGTTCGCTCATGTCTTTTCTCCCTAACGCGCCGCCGCCCTTTCGAGCGCGGCGATATCGAGTTTCCCCATCCCCAGCATCGCTTTCATGACGGCCGGGCCGCGCGACAGCAGGCTCGGCAACGCCTTCGGCACCACTTGCCAGCTCACGCCGAAGCGGTCGATCAACCATCCGCATTGGCTCGGCTTGCCGCCTTCGACGAGGCCCGCCCAGAAATGGTCGATCTCCGCTTGATCCTCACAATCGATCACAATCGAAATCGCCGGGGTGAACTTGAAATGCGGGCCACCGTTCAGGGCGAGAAAATCGCGCCCGCGCAGCTCGAACGCTACCGTCAGCGCCGGGGCGTCGGGCCGGGGCCGCGAGACGTGCTTGATGCGACCGTTCCCGAACACGGAGACATATTGCGCGGCGGCGGCTTCCGCCTGCCCATCGTACCAGAGGCAGACCGAAAGCCCGGGGGCGATTTGCGCGGTCATGCCGCATCTCCTGTCAAAGACCGGAAGCTAGCTCGCAGAGGCCGCAACGGCAACCGGATGTGACGCTCCGTCCTCTGTACAGCGCCGCGCCCTTCGCCTATGCAGCGCGCCAAATCTACAATTTAACGAGGGGTTCGCGAATGGCTGAGGTCATCGCCACGGGCGATCGTCTGGCGACCGTGTTCGGCGGTTCGGGCTTCGTCGGCCGCTACATCGTGCGCGCCTACGCCCGCGCCGGATGGCGGGTGCGCGCCGCCGTGCGCCGCCCTGATCTCGCTGGGTTCCTGGCCACCTATGGCGGCGTCGGGCAGGTGCAGGCGGTGCAAGCCAACGTGCGCTTTCCGGCTTCGGTCGAGGCGGCGGTGGAGGGGGCGGAGGTCGTCGTCAACGCCAGCGGAGTCAAGCGCGAAACCGGGCGCCAGAGCTTTGGCGCCGTTCACGCGTCGGGCTCTGAGGCCATCGCCCGCGCCGCAAAGGCGGCGGGGGCTCGCGCGCTGGTCCACATCTCCGGCCTTGGCGCGGATTCGGCTTCCGCCAACGGCTATATCGCCAGCAAGGGCCAGGGCGAAGACGCGGCCCGCGCCGCCTTCCCCGAAGCGACGATCCTGCGACCTTCTGTGGTGTTCGGCCCCGAGGACGAATTTTTCAATCGCTTCGCCGACCTCGCCCGCTTTCTGCCCATCCTGCCCGCCTTTGCGGGGGGAAACTCGAAACTCCAGCCGGTCTATGTCGGCGATATTGCGCAGGCGGCCGCCAAGGCGCTCGACGGCGAACTGAAGCCGGGCGTTTACGAACTCGGCGGCCCCGAGGTGATGACCCTGGCCGAGGCGATGGCGCTGGCGCTTCGGATCGCCGAGCGCCCTCGTCATATCGCCCCGCTGTCGTTGGGCCTGTCGCGGCTGATGGCGCGCGGGACCGAGATGGCCAGCACGCTGTCGCTGGGTCTGTTCCCGCAAATGCTGACCACGACGCGCGACCAGATCGACCTGCTGGCCGTGGACAATGTGGTCTCGGGGCCGGCGAACGCGGAAGGGCGGACCTTTGCGGGCCTCGGCTTGACGCCGCGCGGCGCAGAGGCGATTTTGCCGCTGTATCTGCTTCGCTATCGCAAGACCGGCCAGTTCGAGCCCAACCGCTTCGCCTGAGGATGCGTTGATCGCCATGAATCGTCACGAAAAGCCGATCAGCGGCGCGGAAGCGCGGGTGCAGTATCTCGACGGCGAATATCGGGTTCTGAAGCCCGGCATGTTCGTTCTGTGCGCCGTCACCGGCGAACCAATTCCACTGGAGGATTTGCGCTACTGGAGCGTCGACCGGCAGGAGGCCTACGCCACGCCTGAGGCGGTAATGCGCAGCGTCTCGCGGACGGGCTAGCGCTTCACACGCCTGTCATAAGCCCTGACGATAGATTTACGCGTCGTCAGGAGTTTGTCCTATGTCCGCGATCGCCGAGTCTGGGCTTGCCGCAGCGCCGAGCGCCGCGCGCGCGGCGATAGAAAAGCCAATGGACATGCGGTTCCTGCTGATTTTCGGGGCCGTGATCGCCGGTGGCCTGTTCTTCATGGCCTATTCGATCTATCGCGATGTCTCCGACGCCGGCGCTTTGCCGCAGACGTCGATGGCCTTCGTACTGCTGGGTCTGGCGATGCTGATCGCGCTGGGCTTCGAATTCGTCAATGGCTTCCACGACACCGCCAATGCGGTGGCGACCGTCATCTACACCCACACCCTGCCCCCTCAGGTCGCCGTGATCTGGTCGGGCTGCTGGAACCTGATCGGCGTTCTGGTCTCGACCGGGGCGGTGGCGTTCGGCATCGTCTCGCTGCTGCCGGTGGAGTTGATCCTGCAGGTCGGCTCCAGCGCGGGCTTTGCGATGGTGTTCGCGCTGCTGATCGCAGCGATCATCTGGAACCTCGGCACCTGGTGGTTCGGCCTCCCAGCTTCCTCCTCGCACACGCTGATCGGCTCCATCGTGGGCGTCGGCATCACCAACGCGCTGCTGCGCGGCCAAGATGGCACCTCCGGCGTCGATTGGGAGCAGGTGACCAAGATCGGCTATGCGCTGCTGCTGTCGCCGCTGTTTGGCTTCACGCTCTCGGCTCTATTGCTGCTTCTCATGAAGTTTATCATCCGCAGCCCGGCGCTCTACACCTCTCCAAAGTCCGATGCGCCGCCGCCCCTGTGGATTCGCGGCCTCTTGACCCTGACCTGCACGCTGGTGTCGTTCTTCCACGGCTCCAACGACGGCCAGAAGGGCATGGGCCTCATCATGCTGATCCTGATCGGCGTCGCGCCCACGGCCTATGCGCTCAACCGCGCCGTGCCGGCCTCGCACACGCCCGATTTCGTGGCGTCCGCTCAAGCCGCCGCCAAGGTGATCTCGGCCCATGCGGCGGGTTTCAACACCACCGGCGATCCCCGCCCCGCCGTAACCGGCTACGTCCACACGCACAAAGACCCCGATGCGGCCTATCCGGCGCTGGCGGTGCTGACCAACGACATCGCCAAGCAGGTCCAGCAATACGGTTCGATGTCGGCGACGCCGGTCGACAAGGTGCAGAACGTCCGCAATGACATGTATCTCACCTCAGAGGCCATCCGCATCCTGGGCAAAGACAAGGATTCCGAACTCAAGGCGGACGAAAAAGCCACGCTCAAAAAATTCAAGGGTGAGTTGGATGGATCGACGAAGTTCATTCCGACCTGGGTGAAAATCAGCGTCGCCATCGCGCTGGGCCTGGGCACCATGATCGGCTGGAAACGCATCGTCGTCACCGTCGGCGAGAAGATCGGCAAGACGCATCTGACCTACGGCCAGGGCGCGGCGGCCGAACTGGTCGCCGCCCTCACCATCGGCGCGGCGGACGGCTTCGGCCTCCCCGTCTCGACCACGCACGTTTTGTCGTCCGGCGTCGCCGGCACAATGGCGGCGAACGGGTCGGGCATGCAGTGGGAAACATTGCGCAACATTGCGCTCGCCTGGGTGTTGACACTGCCGGCGGCGATGATCCTGTCGGGCACGCTCTACGCGGTGTTCCGCAACATCTTCTGACACGCTTACGAGTTGCTTTTTCAGGGGCGCGCGGGCCGACCGCGCGCCCCTTTTGCGTTTGCAACGCAACATTGAAACGACGCGGCGCGTCATACAAAAGCGCGTGACAAGCGCGCGAAAACGGGCAATTTGGGCCAGGGAGCCGCAGCGAAAAAAGGACACATGACGCCCAAGGACCATGCGAACGGCGCGACGCCGCCGAGCGCCGACGCCCTGTTGAGCGTCGAGGGCGTGACCGTGCGATTCGGCGGCGTGACGGCGCTCGACGGCGTGCGGTTTCAGGTCGGGCGGCGGCAGATTTGCGGGCTGATCGGCCCCAACGGCGCCGGCAAGACGACGCTGTTCAATTGCATCTCCAAACTCTACACGCCGACCGCAGGCGATATTTCCTTCGAGGGCCGGCTGTTAAGCGGCTTCAAGCGTCATGAGATCGCCCAAGCCGGCGTCGCGCGCACGTTCCAGAACCTCGCCTTGTTCGCCTCGATGAGCGTGCGTGAGAACGTGCGCGTGGGCGCGCACGCACGCGGCGGCGGCGGGTTCCTCGGCAGCGCCTTCGCCGCGCCCGGCGCGCGCGCGGCCGAGCGCGAAATCGCGGGGCTGGCCGATGCGCTGATCGCCGAATGCGGGCTTGAGAGCGTCGCCGAAAGGCTGGTGGGCGAATTGCCGTTCGGCGTGAAGAAGCGCGTCGAACTGGCGCGCGCACTGGCGATTTCGCCAAAGCTTTTGTTGCTCGACGAGCCGGCGGCGGGCCTCAACCATGAGGAGGTCGAGGCGCTGGCGGGCGAGATTGTGCGGCTGCGCGACTCGCGCGGGTTGAGCGTTCTCTTGGTCGAGCATCACATGAATCTGGTGATGCGGATTTCCGATCAGGTGGTGGCGCTGAATTTCGGCAAGCTGATCGCCGACGGCACTCCCGCGCAAGTGCGCGGCGACGGCGAAGTGATCGCCGCCTATCTCGGCCAGGCCGCATGAGCGCGATCCTCAGCGTCAAGGGCCTCAAGGCGTTCTACGGTCCCGTCGAGGCGCTGCATGGCGTCGATTTCGAGGTCGAGGACGGCGGCGTCACCGCCTTGCTGGGCGCCAATGGCGCGGGCAAGACGACGACGCTGCGCGCGATCTCTGCGATGATCCGCCGCGAGGGCGAGATCGCCTTTCGCGGCCAGCCCCTTCGGGCGCGCAATCCTGAGGACGTGGCGCGGCTGGGCGTCGCGCATGTGCCGGACGGGCGCGGCACGTTCACCGACCTGACGGTGGAGGAAAACCTGCGGCTGGGCGCCTATACGCGACGCGACCGCATGGGCGTGCGGGACGATTTCGAACGGGTGTTCGGCTATTTCCCGCGCCTGCGCGAGCGTATCAAACAACAGGCGGGCACGCTGTCGGGCGGCGAGCAGCAGATGCTGGCGATTGCGCGGGCGCTGTTGCTCAAACCCAGCCTCTTGCTGCTCGACGAGCCTTCGTTCGGGTTGGCGCCGCTGATCGTGACCGAGATTTTCCGCATCCTGCGGGCCATCAACGAGGGCGAGAAGGTCAGCATCCTGCTGGTCGAGCAAAACGCGCATCTGGCGCTCGAACTCGCCACGCACGCCTATTTGCTGGAGACGGGCGAGGTGGTCACCGGCGGCCCGGCTTCGGCGCTGCGGGCCGACGATTCCATACGCCGCGCCTATCTGGGCTATTGAAGGGGAAGCCTTGGTCGAGTTTCTGCACCAACTCAGCTCCGGCCTCGCTCTGGGCGGCGTTTACGCCATCACGGCGCTGGCGCTGGTGATGATCTTTCAGGCGACGCAACTCGTCAATTTCGCGCAAGGCGAAATGGCGATGTTCTCGACCTATGTGGCCTGGCAATTGCTTCAAAGCGGCTGGAGCTATTGGGCCGCCTTCGCGGTCACGGTGGTTGCCTCGTTCCTCGGCGGCGTGCTGATTGAGAGGGTGATCGTTCGCCCGTTCGCCAATGCGCCGGTGCTGGCGAGCGTCATCGTGTTTATTGGCCTGGGCTTTATCTTCAACGCGCTGGCCGGCTTCCTGTTCGGCTTCTCCGTGCAGAGTTTTGATACGCCCTTCGATGGGCGCCCGTGGTTCGGCAACAAGTTCATGTCGGCGCATGAATCCGGTTCGGTGCTAGTGTCGCTGATCGTGCTGGCGCTCGTGTTCGCCTTCTTCCGCTTCACGCCTTTGGGCCTGGCGATGCGCGCGGCGGCGCAGAACCCCGCCTCGGCGCGGCTGGTCGGCGTGCGCGTGGGTTGGATGCTGGCGCTGGGATGGGGGCTGGCGGCGGCCATCGGCGCGGTAGCGGGGATGATGGCGGCGCCGATCGTTTATCTGGACCCCAACATGATGAGCGGCCTGTTGCTCTACGCTTTCGCGGGCGCGGTGCTGGGCGGCATCGACAATCCCTGGGGCGCGGTGATGGGCGGCTACACGGTCGGCATCGTCGAGAACCTGCTGGGCGCCTATGTGGTGGGCCAGGAAGTGAAACTGTCGGTGGCGCTGGTCATCATCGTCGGCGTGCTGGTGGTCAGACCCCAGGGCCTGTTTGGGCGCCGCATCGTGGCGAGGGTCTGATGGCTCGGCTCGTTTGGATCGCGCTGTTCGCCCTCGCCGCCGTCGCCCCTTTTTGGCTCAGCGGCTATCATCTTTATCAATTCGCGCAGGTGATGATCTACGCCATCGCGCTGCTCGGCCTCAACCTGCTTACCGGCTTCAACGGCCAGCTTTCGCTCGGCCACGGCGCGTTTTTCGCCATCGGCGGCTATGGCGCGGCGATCCTGATCGTCAAATTCGGCCTGCCCTATTATTTCGCGATCCCGCTGGCTAGCGTCATTTGTTTCATCGCCGGCTTCCTGTTCGGCTTTCCTGCGCTGCGACTGGGCGGGCTTTATCTGGCGCTCGCCACCTTCGCGCTCGCCGTAGCGGCGCCGCAGGTGCTCGCGTTCAAGGGTTTCGACGCCTATACCGGCGGCTCGCAGGGCGTGCAGGTGCCCAAACCCGACGCGTTGTTCGGCTTGCACATGAATGTCGATCAGAGCGTTTACTGGCTCTGCCTGATTGTTGCGGCGCTTTTGTTCTGGCTCGCCGCCAATCTCGTCCACAGCCGCATCGGCCGCGCGTTGATCGCGATCCGCGACCAACCCATCGCCGCTGAAACCATGGGCGTCGACGCCGCGCTGTTCAAGACCATCACGTTCGGAATCAGCGCGCTCTATGCGGGGATCGCGGGCGGCCTCGACGCGGTGGCCGTCGGCTTCGTCTCGCCCGAGAGCTTCGGCCTACCGCTGTCGCTGGCGTTTCTGGTCGGCATCGTCATCGGCGGCCTCGCTTCGCTGCCCGGCGCGGTCTTTGGCGCGCTGTTCATCGAATTCGTGCCCAATTACGCCGACCAGCTCACCGTCTATTTCGGCGAGAACGCCAAAGCGTTGCCCGGCGCCGTCTATGGCGTGATGCTCATATTGGCGATGGCGCTGGCGCCCAGCGGCATCGCGGGCTTGATGCGTTCGCTGATCCGCATGCTAAGAAGAGCCTAACAACAGGGAGGATACGACGATGGATCGACGCCATTTTCTCATTTCCGCCGCCGCGCTGGCGCTGACGCCGCGCCTCGCCCGCGCCGCCGACATGCCCGGCGTGACCGCGACGGAAATCAAGATCGGCCAGACGATGCCTTATAGCGGCCCCGCCTCCGCCTATGGCGTGATCGGTCGCGCAGAGGTCGCCTATTTCAAGATGCTCAACGAAAAGGGCGGCATCAACGGGCGCCAGATCAACCTCATCAGCCTCGATGACGGCTACAGCCCGCCCAAGGCCGTCGAGCAGGTGCGACGGCTGGTTGAACAGGAGCAGGTGGCGTTCTTGTTTCAATGTTTGGGCACGCCGAGCAATCTGGCGATCCGCCAATATTGCAATGAAAATAAGGTGCCGCAGATTCTCGCGTCTTCAGGCTCCAGCGCGCTCGACGATCCCAAGAATTTTCCGTGGACGACGCCGGCCAATCCGATTTACCGCAACGAGGCGCGCATCTACGCCAAATATCTCCTGAAAGAGAAGCCCGACGCCAAGATCGCCGTGCTCTATCAAAACGATGGCCTCGGCAAGGATTATCTGTTGGGTCTGGCGGACGTATTGGGCGGCGCGCACTCCGACATGATCGTCAAACAAGTGTCTTACGAAGTCACCGAGCCGACCATCGATTCGCAAGTGACGACATTGCAGGGTTCGGGCGCCGACGTGTTCATCATCGCCGCGACGCCGAAATTCGCCGCGCAGGCGATCCGCAAGTCCTACGATCTGGGTTGGAACGCCACGCGCATCGTCAGCTACGTCTCGCTCTCCATCGCCGCCGTGATGAAGGCGGCGGGCGTGGAGAAGTCGAAGGGCGTCATCACCGCGCATTTCGGCAAGGACCCGACCGACGAGCGTTGGAAGGACGATCAGGGCATGAGGGATTGGTACGCCTTCGCCGACAATTACATGACACACAAGGATGGCCTCGATTCCAACGCGCAATATGGCTACGGCAACGCTATCGCGATGGCTGCGATCCTGAAGTCCTGCGGTGACGATCTCAGCCGCGCCAACATTCTGGCCAAGGCGACCAATTTGAGCGGCCTTGAAACGCCGGTGTTGCTGCCCGGCATTCGTATGACCAACAAACCCGACAGCTATAGCGCGCTGCGGCAAATGCAACTGGCCCAATTCGACGGCGTCACCTGGCGCCTGTTCGGAGACCTCATCGAAGCCTGATCGGGCGGTTCAAAGGAGATACAAATGACGACACGACGCCAATTCCTCGCCGGGGCCTCCGGCGTGCTGGCCTGCGGCCTGGTACCGGCGCGCGCGGCGGAGACGCCGGGCGTCGCCGCGACGGAAATCAAGATCGGCCAGACCATGCCCTATAGCGGCCCGGCCTCCGCCTACGGCCAGATCGGCAAAACGGAATTGGCCTATTTCAAGTGGATCAACGAGCAGGGCGGCGTCAACGGCCGCCAGATCAACCTGATCTCGCTCGACGACGCCTATTCTCCGCCCAAGACGGTCGAGCAGACGCGCCGGTTGATCGAACAGGAGCAGGTCGCGTTCATGTTCAACCCGCTGGGCACCGGGCCTTGTCTGGCGACGCGCGACTATCTCAACCAGAACGCGATACCTCAGCTTTTCGTCGCCACAGGCGCCGCGACCTTCTCGGACCCCGAACATTTCAAATGGACCGTCGGCTTCCAGCCCAATTATCAGACAGAGTCCTCGATCTTCGCGCGGCACATTCTCAAGACCAAGCCGCAGGCCAAGATCGGCGTGCTCTATCAGAACGACGGCTTCGGCAAGGATTATCTGACCGGCCTCAAGGCGGGACTGGGCGAAGCCAATCTGGGGTTGATCGTCAAGGAGGCGACCTACGAGACTTCCGAGCCGACGGTGGACAGCCAGGTCTCAACCTTGCAGGGCTCGGGCGCCGACGTGTTCCTGATCGCCGCCACGCCGAAATTCGCCGCACAAGCGATCCGCAAGTCGTTCGACCTGGGCTGGGACGCGACGCGCTACGTCACCGACGTTTCGCTGTCCATCTCATCCGTGATGAAGGCGGCGGGCTTCGATAAGGCCAAGGGCCTCATCACTGCCAATTACGGCAAGGACGCCAGCGACCCGCGCTGGGCCGACGACGCTGGCCTCAAGCAATACAAGGCGTTCGTCGAAAGCCGCATGTCGGCCAAGGACCTTATCGATTCCAACACCATCTATGGCTACGACGCCGCTTTCCTGCTCGTCGAGGTCCTCAAGCGCTGCGGCGACGATCTCAGCCGCGACAATGTGTTGAAGCAGGCGACAAACCTGAAGGATTTCGATCTGCCGATGCTGTTACCCGGCGTCAAGATCAACACCTCGCCGACCAACTATAGCCCTATCCGCCAAATGCAGTTGCAAACCTTCAACGGCACGGGATGGGAGCTTTTCGGAGACGTCATCCAGGGCTGAACGGCGATTGCACGCAAGTGGGGCCGGACGATGGGTCCGGCCCCTTTTGGTTTCAATAGTTGTTGTAGTGATGATGATGGTGGTGGTGATAATGGTGGTGATGGTGGTGATAGACGTAATGATGGTGATGGTGATGGTGGTGATGCCGATGGCCGATCTGAAGGCCATCGGCGCCGAGGTAAATCTGCGCCACTTCGACCGGTTCAAGTTGTCGCGCCGCGTCCACCGCCGCCAGCGTCTCCACCGGACGCGATATCGGCTCCAGAAGTTCGGCGACCGTGCGCGGCTTGAGAATCTGATCTGTCGCATTGGCCGGGGCGGCAGCCAGCGCCGGGGTCGCCGCGAAGGCGCCCACGGCGGCGATTAGGCCCAGAGTCGTCTTTTCCATATCCGGATGTCCTCACTTTGATGCGAGGGTAATACGCGCCTGCGCCCCGTAGGTTCCCTCAAGCCGCATAGTCACGCATTCGGACTGCCATTACGTTAACGCCGCCGATTGCCGGGCGGCCCGCCGCCCGCTAGAAGGCGGCGCGGCCCCCAATGATTCCGGGATTTTCGATGACGAGCGCGCTTAACGCCAGCCCGCAGGAACAGTCCGAAATCCTCATGCAGGCGCTGCCGCATATGCTGCGGTATGACGATTCGACCATTGTGGTTAAATACGGCGGCCACGCCATGGGCGGCGACGGCGAGAAGGATTTCGCCCGCGACATGGTGCTCCTGGAGCAATCGGGCGTGAACCCGGTGGTCGTCCACGGCGGCGGCCCGCAGATCGGCGCGATGCTGAAGAAGCTCGGCATCGAATCGCGC
>Ga0209698_10005584_pt1 | contig 13583 bp, 14 predicted proteins | sample LitLauG_LLR_2012_FD_187203 | JGI IMG/M metagenome (GOLD analysis project Ga0209698, IMG submission 187203) | Freshwater sediment microbial communities from Pennsylvania, USA - Little Laurel Run_MetaG_LLR_2012 (SPAdes) (version 2) | ecosystem: Environmental > Aquatic > Freshwater > Creek >... | reverse complement strand
TCAGGAGCGGGCGCCCCGCGAACGACGTGACCATCGAGCTGTGAACGTGCCCGCACGTGACCGCGAGCACCTGGCGGTGGCGCGCGATCACGTCCTCGAGGGCGCTGCTGTCGCCGGCGTCGAGGGCGATCAGGTCCATCGAGCGGATCCCGCTCAGAACCGGGGGATGATGCAGGGACAGCAGCGTCGGGACGTCCGGCTCGCCCGAGAGGACCCGCTCGAGCCATGCGAGCTGCTCCCCGGCAAGCGCTCCCGCGTCGCTTCCCGGAGTCGTGCTGTCGAGCCCCACCACGCGGAGCGCCCCGCACGAGAACACCACCCGCGATGGCTCGCCCTCGACCGAGCCGGCGGGAAACCGGGCGGCGAGCCGGGCGGGATCGTCATGGTTGCCGGGGATCGCGTGAACCGGCACACCGAGCGGCGCGAGCAGCTCCAGGGCGAGCTCATAGGCGGCAGCCGAGGGCGAGTCCGCTATGTCGCCGCTCAGCAGCACGGCGACGGGGCCCGGCCGCAGCTCCGCGACGGCGGCGACGGCCTGGCGGAGGCGGCGGGCCGGCCCGGCCCCGTTCTCGCCTGCGCGCAGGTGCAGGTCGCTGAGCTGAACCAGCACACTGGGCGCGGCTCGCGCCGGCTGCATCGGTTCGCCCACGGGCGCTCATCATGCCGATCTCTGCGCGTCCGCGCCTCGAGGCGGCGGCGGGTTGGAAGTGTGCGGCACGCGGTCGGCATCCGCGCATCTGCCCGCCGGCGGCGGGTATGGGCGGCCGGCCGCTAAGTGCTGACGGCGACCGCTGCGAACCCGGCGGGGGCGTCGACGCCCAGCTCGCTCTCGTTCACGATCGTCCGGTAGGGGGCGGCGCGCCTGCACCCGCGGCCCCGCCCGTTGCTGCTTGACTTCGGCCCGTGCCCGAAGACCCACCACTCGGCGAGCCGGTCGACTGGGTGCCCGCGCGGGCACCCGAGCGCGAGCCGCTGCGCGGAGGCAGCGTGCTCGTCCGGCCGGTCGACCCCCGGGGCGACGCAGAGGCCCTGTTCGCGGCGTCGCATGAGCCCGCGGGCGATCCCGCGATCTGGACCTACCTCCCCTACGGGCCATATGGGTGCGCCGCTGATCTGCGCGAGGTCTACGACGCGGCGCAGGGCGCCGCGGACCCGATCCTCTTCGCGATCTGCCCGCTGCCCGCCGAGCGGCCGCTGGGCGTCGCGGCCTACCTGAACATCAACCCCGCCTCCGGCACGATCGAGATCGGCCATGTCTGGTTCGCCGCCGCACTGCAGCGCACCACGCCAGCGAGCGAGGCGATCTTCCTGCTCGCCCGCCACGCGTTCGATGACCTGGGATACCGGCGCCTTGAGTGGAAGTGCAACTCCCTGAACGCCGCTTCCCGGCGCGCAGCGGAGCGCTTCGGGTTCACCTTCGAGGGGATCTTCCGCAAGCACATGGTGACCAAGGGCCGCAGCCGCGACAGCGCCTGGTACTCGATCACCGACGACGAGTGGCCGGCAGTGCGGAGCGGATTCCAGGCCTGGCTGGCGCCCGGCAACCGCGCGCCTGAGGGGTCCCAGCGCCGGACCCTCGGCGACCTGATCGGCGCGGCACGCGCCTGACGGGCCGGCGGGCGGCAGGGGCGGCTCCCCGGAGCGGCTAATCCAATCGAACAGCGTTAGATATCGGCTGGCACATTTGTGGTGCACGGCACGCCCATATGCCCTAGCCTCTTGTGTGTGCCAGTAGTACTAGCCGTAGCCTTTCTCCTGTTGATCGTGCCACTCGGTCTGGCGATGTGCCGCCTTGCGGCCCACAGCGATGAGGCGCAGGCGGTGGCGATAGCGGAGTGGCTGGCCTCGCACGGCGTCGACTACCGTGGCGAGCTGCCCGTCTCCTCGCGCGAGCGCTCCCAGCCCGGCGGCGCGCGCGGAGCCCGAAGGGCGGCTGGCTGACGATGTCCGAGTCGATGCGACTGCCTCGCCCGATCGGAGGGCGCGCTCGCATCGGCGCCGCCCTGCTCGTCTGCCTGCTCGTCACCGGGCTGCTGCTGACGGCGACGCTCGTCTTCGCCGGAAAGGCGAGCGCGCTCGGCACCGAAACCGCCGAAGCGCCCACGACCACTGCGGCGCCGGAAACCCAGCAGTCGACGACACTGCCGACCCCTCCGGTGGAAGAACCTGCGCCGGCACCGGCCACCCCGCCTGCCGAAGAACCGCTGGCCGTCACGCCGCCGGCCGAAGAAGCACCCGCAGCGACCACGCCCGCGCCCGCTGAACAGGCCCCGGCCGTGACGACGCCCCCACCCGCTGAACCGGCTCCCGCCGCGAACACGCCGGCGCCCGTGGTCGAAGAAACGCGGGCCGTCGTGCCGCCGCCGGTGGAAGAAACAGCGCCGCGTGTGGTCCCCCCGAAACCGGCAGAAGAAACCCAGCGCGCGACGGGCAGCGCGGCGCCACCCGCTGAACCGCCGGCGGCGGCTGCGACGCCGGCCGCGAGCTCACCCGAACCGACCGCGTCCGCGCCGGCGCTCCCGGCGGCCGGCCCGCCGGTCATCATCGGCGCGCTGAACGAAGCACCCGAAGCGTCCGTGGCGGTGAGCCAGGCATCCGGAGAAGCTGCAGTTGCGGCGTCGCTGGCGCGGCGGTCGGCGTGCGAACTGTCGCTCGGCCCGTGCGGCCCGGCGATGCTCAGCGCGCCGGCCCTCATCTCCACCCCGGCGGTCACGTTCGGCTCCGTCGCGGCGAGCACGTCCTGGCGGCCCGGCGTGGCCGGCGGCCCGGACCGTGGAGAAGGCGGCGGCTCCAGCGGTGGCGGCGGCAGGCCCGTCAACCCGGCGCCCGCGGCTCCGCCCAGCGGAGCCTCCGGCAGCGGCGCGCCCGCCGGCAGCGGCGGCGGCGCCGCCCCTTCGATCTTCCTCACCCTCGCGGGTCTCCTGCTGCTGGCAGGACCTCGCGCGACGCGTCGCATGCGGCTGAAGTGCCAGCCGTGGCGGACCGCGTTCTTCGTTCTGATTCCAGAGCGACCGGGCTAGCTCCTCCCGGTCACATCACCCCGGCGCCGACCTATGTGCCGGCGCCCGCTGGACATCAATTCGAAGCTGGTTTGGAAGGAGCTGTATCTCATGAAACGTCAATTGACCGCGGCGACATTGAGTCGCCGTGAGCGACACGGCCGGGGAGCCCCCGCGAGCGGTGGAGAGGCCGCCGCGAACCCCATCGCCGAGACGGGGCGCCTGCGCGAACCGGCGGAGCACGGCGTGAGGGTCGCGACCCTCACGAGTGTCCGCCCGCGCACCCACACGCTGGTGCTGGAAGGTGAGCTTCACCACCGCTCTGCACACATCCTCGAGGGTGAGATCGAGCGGATAATCGCCGATGGGGCGACGAGCATCACGCTCGACCTGAGCAAGCTGACCTACATCGACTCGATCGGGGTCGCGGTCATCGCGTTCCGCTGTGGCCTGTGCCGGAGGCGCGGCTACGAGCTCACCGTCATCGCGGGCTCGCGGTTCGTCCATCGCGCGCTCGAGCAGGCCGGCGTCACAGAGCTTCTACCCCTGGAGGGCGAAGGCGCCGCGAGCGAGGTAAGGGCAACCTCGCTCCGCGTCAACGGTGCGGGTGAGCGCTAGGCAGAACTAGCGCTCACCCTGCCGCGCCAAGCCGAGGAGGTGTGGGGCGCGCGGAGCACGGCTCCGCGCGCCCCACCACCCGGGACTCGGGCACGATCGCGGCGCCGTGGACGGCGGCTGCTCAGGCGCGTGCGGTGCGCCCGCGGGCCCGCGTCGGCGACGAGCCGTTGCGGCCGGCCGAGGGCGGCGCTGGAACGAGCGCCATCAGCTCAACATGAGCCGCCCTCAGGCGCTCGATCAGATCCCATGCGTCGTCGACCATCTCGCGGTCCACGACGATCCCGAAGTCGAGCTGGTCGCGGTAGCTGAGCAGGGTGATGTTGATCCCGACGCCGTCGATGATCGCGGACACCGGATACTGAGCCTCAAGGCGGGCGCCGGCCAGGAACAGCGGCGCCGGCGACCCGGGCACATTCGAGATGACGATGTTCGTGGGGGCCTCCAGGCCGCGTGTCACGGCGAGGCGCGCGGTCACGCGGGAGGCGCGGGCGAGCAGCGCCGGGGGGATGATCTCGTTCGCGTCCTGCAGCAGCGACGCGGGCAGCGCCTGGTGGCGCTCCTTCGCCGAGCGCATCGTCTGGTGGACGCGCTGCAGGCGCGTTGCGGGGTCCGCCTCGTCGGTGGGCAGCTCGACGATCATCGTCGAGACCCGGTTCCCGAATGTCCCGAACTGCTCGGGCGTGCGGACCGAGACCGGCACCATCGTCACGAGCGGCGCATCGGGCAGCTCGTCGTGGGCGAGCAGGAACGAGCGCATGGCTCCCGCGCACGTCGCCATCACGACGTCGTTGACGGTGCAGCCGGACGCGTTCTTGATCGCCTTCACCTCCGACAGCGGGATCGAGCCGAAGGCGATCCGGCGGTACGGGGAGATCGCGCCCTGGAAGCGGGTGCGTGGGGCGTGAAGCCGTCGGCCCTCGAGGACCCCGCCGTCGTCGCGGCGCGGCGCGACTCCGCGCCCGATCAGGCGCGTGATCGAGGCGATCGCCTCAGCGCCGGGAAGATGGCGCATCGTCGGCAGGACGTCGAGGTTGGCCAGGGTCTTCGGCAGCCGCTGCACGATCCGGACCGGCTGACGCGGCAGGCCGGCCAGACCCCGGCCGAGCATCTCAAGGTCGCTGGGGACGCGCTCGCTGCGGCGGTTCGTCGTGGGCGGCGGCTCGATGTAGCGGCCCTCGGGGGACACGTCGAGCAGGACGCTCAGGATCTCCGCACCGGACAGCCCGTCGACGGCCGCGTGGTGGATCTTCGTGAACACGCCGACGCGGCCGCCCTCGAGCCCCTCGATCACGTACAGCTCCCACAGCGGGCGCGAGCGGTCGAGCTGGCGGGCGAAGATCCGCGCGACCTGCTCGGACAGCTGTGCGGCACTGCCGGGTGAGGGAAGCGCCAGCTCGCGCACATGGAACTCGAGATCGAAACGCTCGTCGTCCACCCAGTAGGGATGGTCGAGGCCGAGCGGCACCTCGGCGAGCCGCCAGCGAAACGGCGGGAGCAGATGCATCCGCTCCGCGACGGTCTCCCGGACGCGTGCGGCGTTCAGTACTCCACCGGGCGCGCTCGACGGGTCGTAGATCGCCAGCCCGCTCACATGGCCGTAGTTTCGCCCGTCCTCGATCGCAAGGAACTGAGCGTCCAGGCTCGTCAGCTGCCGCATCTTCCCCTCCTGTCACCGCCGCTCGCGCGGCCCCCATCCCCAAAACTCCGGGGCGGCGAGTCTAACCGCTGGCCCGCGGAGGGAGCTTCTCGCTAGCCGGGACCGCGCTCTATCTGCGCGGCGTTCTCGAAGTGCGGGGACCACGGCTGGGCCGACCGCGTCCAGACCTCGATCGCGGGCTCAAGCCACGACGCGTCGTCGAGCGTTCCGGCCTTGATGAAGGCGAACTCCGGGGCCGCCTGCGCAACACTCACGATCGGCGACCCGCAGGCCGAGCAGAACCGCCGCTCGGTGGGAGTCTTGTGATCCTCGCCCATCGTCTCGAACGACGAGAGCGTGTCCCCGTGGATGGTCAGCGCAGCCAGCGGGACCCCCACGACGACGGAGAACGCGGTACCCGTCTGACGCTGGCAGTCGGTGCAGTGGCAGACCGCCTGGACGAACGGCTCCGCGGCCACGCTGTAGGTGATGCTGCCGCACAGGCAGCGGCCGGTCAGGTGGCTCGGCGTCTCGGGCATCGCGGTTGACGCTACACGAGCCCGCCCCCGCCGTCCACCCGGGCATGGCGCGACGCGCGCTCAGCAGGGTCTCAGGCCTGTATGAGAGCTCTCACAGGGTTCGCGCCGACACTCGCCGAGTCCCCGCAACCCGACGAGAGGAGCGACCTTGACCGACGCCAGAACCCCAGGCCCCGCCACCGAACCGGAGGGCCGCGTCAGCGCGCGGTCGCTCGTCGCCGTGCGCCGCGCAGCCATGGGGCGGCGCGCCCTGCGCATCCGCAGGTCGATCGCCGCGGTCGCCCTCGGCCTGTTCGCCGCAGCGTTCATCACCATCTACGCCCAGCTCGCATCCGGCGATGACCCGGGGCTGACCGCGTCCGCAGCGCGGAGATCCTCGACCGCGCAGCTGACCGCGAGCGTGGGCGTCTCGAACGCCGCGGCCGGGCATGCCGCGCAGGAAGCCGCCCCCCGCGCTGCAGCAGCCAGGCGCGCCGCCGCAAAGCGCGCCGCGGCAAGGCGCGCTGCGGCACGCCGCCGGGAAGCCGAGCGGGTCACGGCAGCGACCGAAGCGGCGCAGGCGGAATCCACCTCCACCGGCAGCGGTTCGTCCTCCTCGCAGGCGTCGGGCTCGGCCTCCTCGGAAGCCTCCTCGGAAACGTCCAGCAGCACCAGCTCCGCGGGTACCGGAAGCGCGAGCAGGGAAAGCCAGACGCCCTCCGCGGTGACGAGCGCGCAGTCCTGAGCGCCTTCGCGCAGAGCGCGGCGGCCGGCCGGCGGCGGTCTAAGATCCCGCCATGAGCGACCGGCCGGATCCGCTGCGCACGGGACCGATCCTGTGCTACGCCGCGGCCGCCGGGCGAGGACTGCCCGTTCCGTGAGGCTCGCGACGTGGAACGTCAACTCGCTCCCGGCGCGCATGCCGCGCGTACTCGACTGGCTCGGGAGCGCAGAGCCCGACGTCCTTTGCCTGCAGGAGACGAAGGTCGCCGACTCGGCCTTCCCGCACGCGGAGCTCGAGGGAGCGGGCTACGCGAGCGTCGCCGACGGGGACGGCCGCTGGAACGGGGTCGCAATCCTCTCGCGGGTCGGGATCGAGGACGTCAGCAGGGGACTGCCGGACGGGCCCGGCTTCCCGGAGCCCGAGCGCCGCGCGATCGCCGCGACCTGCGGCGGCGTGCGGGTCTGGTCCCTCTACATCCCGAACGGGCGTGCCCTGGATGACCCGCACCTGCAGTACAAGCTGCAGTGGCTCGCTGCGCTGCGCGAGTCCGCGCGAGCCGAGCTCGCGACCGGCGTCCCGCTCGCGCTCTGCGGAGACTTCAACATCGCGCCGGCCGACCGCGACGTGTGGGATCCGGCCCAGTTCGTCGGCTCCACGCACGTTAGTGCGCCCGAGCGCAGCGCGCTGCGGGAGATACTGGCGCTCGGGCTGACCGATCTTCAGCCGCGCGCACTGAAGGGAGAGCCCTTCACCTACTGGGACTACCGGGGAGGGAACTTCCACAAGGGCCTCGGGATGCGCATCGACCTGCTGCTCCTCGACCCGAGCCTGGAGCGCAGGGTGACGGATGTCTACATCGACAGGGACGCACGCAAGGGGAGCAAGCCATCCGACCACGCCCCGGTCGTGGTGGACCTGGCCGAGCCGGGCGCCTAGCGCCGGCCGTGAGGGACGGGGCGTGTCCACGTGACGGCGTGCTCGCCCTAGACTGCGCAGATGGCGCAGGCCTCTGAGCCGGCGGCGAGCGGCGCGCCGATCGAACCGAAGGCGATCATCCGGCAGGCCGGCCCGCGCCTGGTGCGGGACGGCTTCGGCCCGCTGGCCGCGTTCTTCATCGGCTGGAAGCTGATCGGGCTGACGGCGGGAGTGCTGATCGCGGTCGCATTCGGGCTCAGCGTGTACGTGATCGAGCGCCGCGCCGGACGGCCCGCGGCACTCGTGAGGGTCGCGCTCGCGGTTGTGTGCGTTCGGGCCGCGGTGGGCCTGGGATCGGGCAGCGCGAACGTCTACCTCGCCGTGGAAATCGGGGTCGACGTGCTGCTCGGCGCTGTCGTGCTCGGTTCGCTCGCCGCCGGGCGGCCGATCACCGCCTGGATCGCATCCGATGTGTTCCCCTTCAGCGAGGACATGAGGGAATCCGCCACGTTCAAGCACACGATGCGCACCATCTGCGCAGTGTGGGGCATGTACTTCCTCGTCCGGGCCGCCGTTCGCCTGATCGCCCTCCTCACGCTCAGCACCGACAGCTACGTCGTGGTGCTCGCGCTGAGCGACGCGCCGTTTCTGATCGCGCTGCTGGCGTGGTCCGTCTACTACACGATGGGCGCGTTCCGCTCGAGCGAGTGGGCGCACCTGCTCGCTCCCGAGGAGGCACCCGCGACGTCGGGGCCCTGACCGTTCCTCCGGGCTCGGCTTTCACATTGCCTTGACATGAGCTCGGCGATGCGAATAGCGTGGCGGGGCAGGGAGTGGAGCGACCGGGCGCGGGGGCACCCGGTCGAATGCAGGCCACCGTGCCCTCATCTGAGTGGAGGAGAGGGAGCATGAGGATCAAGCTATTGGCGCCGACGCTGGCTGTCGCGGTGATCACCGCGCTGGCGGTCGTGCCGGCCGCAGCGCAGGCATCGCCGCACTGGTACAAAGGGTCGACGCTCATCTCGGGCACCGTGGTGACAAAAACCGGTGGCTCGCTGACGTTCAGCTCACCGCTCGCGGTCATCAAATGTGCCGTCAGCGACACCGAGGAAATCTGGAACCCCGCGGGAGGGGGGCCCGGTGAAGACCTCGTGACCGCCTTCAACCTGTCGGCCTGCAAAGTGACGAAAAGCACCTCGGCGTGCCCCAAAAAAGGCTCGACGCCGGTCGCGTCCGCCAACGGGCTGCCGTGGCCTTCCGTGCTGGTCGCCGGAACCCCGATCAGGGACGAAATCATGAAGGTGCGGATCAGGATCGCCTGCAACGCGGGCGCTGCACCCGACGAATTCGAAGGGAGCCTGCTGCCGGCGGTCAGCCTAGGCAAACTCGAATTCGGGGGCCCCGGAAGCGGCGAACTCCAGGATCCCTTCCTGAACAAAATGGAAGTGTCCGGCAAAGACGCAATCGGGCCGGGTAAAATCAACGCGAAAGACCCGTGATCCAGGCGAGCGGGACCCGGGGCGCATCCCCCCGGTCCCGCTCCGCCGCTCAGGCCTCGAGCGCCGCCTCGAGCCGTCCCGCGGCGTCCGCATCAAAGCCGCCGAGCTCGCGAACGAGGATTCGCCCGGAACGGGCCACCAGCAGCACCGCGATCGTGTCCGTGCCGCTCAGCCCGAGCGCGTGGACGACCCCGCGCACGTTCGTGTAGACGGTGATCGTGCGGGCGCGCGCCTCGTCTGTCCCCACCCCGCGGGCCATGCCGCCGTCGATGAACGGGCGCACGGGACTGAACGCCGCGGAGAGGATCGGTACCTCGTAGACCGCGACGCCGCGCCGGCCGCGCGCCTGCTCCAGCAGCCACGGCAGCCACTCGTCGGCGAGAGCCTGCTGCTCTCGGCGAAACGCGGCGACGATCAGGTTCAGGGAGCCCGGGAGGTCATCGGGCAGCTGCCAGCGCTCCCCGTCGAGGGAGCGCCCGCTGATGCGCGGGAACGCGCCGTGGGCCGCGCTCATGTCGCGGCGCCCGCCTCCACGGCCGGCTCGGCGCGCTCGCCGGCGCGCGGGCCGGGCGGCTCGCCGCCCGCTCCACCGCGCGGGTTCGGCAGCCCGACCGTCACGAGCAGGCCGAACAGCACGAAGCCCGCCGCGGTGAACGCGACGCTGCCGGCGGAGGACGCGAGCGCCTGCGAGGACGCCGCGACGACGCGCTCGTTCCCGGGCTGCTCCCGCAGCGCGACGATCGCGCTCCCGCCGCTCGAGCCCACGGCGGTGGCGATCGCCTCCCTGCTGGCGGGCGGGAGCCCGGGGATCGTGCTCAGCCTGTCCCTCACGCCGCTGCCGAGGGTGCTGATCAGGATCGTTCCGAGGATCGCGATGCCGAGGGCCGAGCCGACCTGCCTGAACGTGCTCTGGATACCCGAGCCCTGGCCGCTCGACTCGACGGGCACGTCGGTGAGGATCACGCCGGTCAGCTGAGCGGTCGCGAAGCCGACGCCGACGCCGTAGACGAACAGGAACGGGATCACCGTCCAAACCGACGTGTCGGCGCCGAGCACGAAGCCGAGCGTCCCGATCCCGAGGACCTCGAGCACGAGCCCGAGCTGGACCACCCCGCGGGGGCCGAGGCGCGGCGCGAGCACCGGCGTCAGGCCGCCGGAGAGCAGCGTCCCGACGGCGAGCGGGATCAGGGCGGCGCCGGTGTCCAGGGCGCTCAGCGCCAGCGCGCCCTGCAGGTACAGCGGCAGCACGAACAGCAGGCCGAACTCCCCGAGCGCGACGATCAGCGCGGCCACGTTGCCCCGGCTGAAGCTCGAGATCGAGAACAGGCGCAGGTCGACGACCACCAGCCGGCCGCCGCGCAGGCGCGAGCGCTCGATCAGGACGAACGCCACCATCGAGACGATCGACAGCGCGAACGCGACCGGGACGGGGGAGATCGCCCCCCTCGGCCAGGCCAGCAGCTCCAGCCGCTGCGTCGAGAGCCACCAGCCGTAGGTCTGCCCCTCGATCAGGCCGAACACGAGCGCGCTGAGGCCAACGATCAGCGTCAGCTGACCCGGCAGGTCGAACCCGCGCGGCGTGTCGGGGTCAGATGTCTCCGGGACGACGGTCAGCAGGCCGACCACGATCGCGATCCCGAGCGGCACGTTGATCAGGAAAGCCCAGCGCCACGACAGGTCCGTCGTCAGGACGCCTCCCAGGAACGGCCCGATCGCGGCCATGCCGCCGATCGTGGAGCCCCAGATAGCGAATGCGACGGCCCGCTCCCTGCCGCGGAACAGGCTGTTCACGGTGGACAGGGTCGCGGGAAGGATCATCGCTCCGCCGATGCCCTGCAGGAAGCGGCCGAAGATCAGCACACCGCTCGTCGGTGCCGTCGCGGCGACGACGCTCGCGAGCACGAACCAGATCGTCCCGATGAGGAAAAGCCGACGGCGGCCGAACATGTCGCCGACCCGGCCGAGCGTGATCAGCAGCGCGGCGAACACCAGCGAGTAGATCGAGTTCACCCACTCCGCGGTCGCTGCCGTCGTGTGCAGGTCCCTGATGATCGTGGGGACGGCGACGTTGACGATCGTCGCGTCGACGATGATCATCGCGACGCCGAGCGCGATGAACGGCATCGCGATCCATCGGCGCCGGTCTCCGCCGTCGGGCTCCAGGATCGTCTGGGCAGAGCTCACGCGCGGATGATCGCAGGGCGGCTCACGCGGTCGTGGCTGAACCTGCGCCGGACAACATATAACCATTTGGTTTGGTATATTCGCGCCGTGCCCGTCGCCCTCCCGGTCATCAGCGAGCGTGAGCGCCAGCCAGGCGGCTGCTGCACGCCGCTCGTGCAGCCCGACATCACGGCCGAGCGCGCCGGGCGCATGGCGGCGCTGGCGAAAGCCCTGGCGGACCCGACCCGCCTGCTGATCGTCGACGCGGTCCGCAAGGCGGCTCCAGAGGCCGTCTGCCAGTGCGAGCTGCTCCCCCTCTTCCGCATGTCCCAGCCCGCGCTGTCCAAGCACCTGAAGGTGCTGATCCGCTCGGGGATCCTGGGCAGCGAGCGCCGCGGCCTGTGGGCCTACTACTACGTGAGGCCTGAAGCGACCGGGGAGCTGACGTCATGGCTGAGCTAGAGAAGAGCGCCGAGCCGTGCTGCCAGCCCGCCGATCGGGCGACGTGCTGCGAGCCCGCCGAGAAGGCCGCGTGCTGCGGGCACGGCGACGGGTGCAGCTGCTCTGAGGGTGCGAAGCCGGCCAGCGACGTTCGTGAGGAGGTCCGCCGGCGCTACGCGGCTGCCGCAGAGGCCGCGGCGGGCTCCCCGTGCTGCTCGAAGGAGCCGCTGCTGGACCCGGCGGCGGGCATCTTCGGCGCGTCTCTCTACGACGTCGCCGACCGGGAGCGGATCCCCGACACGGCAGCGCTCGCGTCGCTCGGATGCGGCAACCCCACCGCGGTGGCCGAGCTGCGCGAGGGCGAGACGGTCCTGGACCTCGGATCCGGCGGCGGCATCGATGTGCTGCTGTCCGCACGGCGGGTCGGCCCCGGAGGCATCGCGCACGGCCTCGACATGACCGACGAGATGCTCGACCTCGCGCGCAGAAACGCAGCCGAGGCCGGGATAGCCAACGCCGTCTTCCACAAGGGATACATCGAGGAGATCCCGCTCGATGATGAGAGCGTCGATGTCGTCATCTCGAACTGCGTGATCAACCTGTCGGGCGACAAGCAGCGCGTCCTGAACGAGGTCGCGAGGGTGCTTCGGCCGACGGGACGGCTGGCGTTCTCGGACATCATCGCCGACGAGGACATGGATGACGCGACACGCTCAGACATGGCCCAGTGGACCGGCTGCATCGCCGGAGCGCTGACACGCGCCGAGTTCGTGAGGGCACTGAGAACGGCCGGCCTCGTGGATGTTGAGATCACCGCGACCCACCGGGTGCACGATCACGCGACCTCGGCGATCATCCGCGCGCGCAGGCCCGCATGAGCGGCGCGGAAGTCAACCTCCACGACCCCCAGACCCTCTACAGGCAGTGGGAGGGGAGCCAGTGGAACCCATTCGAGATCGAGCTGAGTGCCGACGCCCAGCAGTGGGCGCAGGCCGATGACACGGCGCTGCTCACCTTCATCCTCGGCTCGCTGATGGTCGCAGAGGAGCGGATCACCACCAACTTCTCGGGCCTGGTCGGAGCGGGCTCCAGCGAGGAGGAGGTGAGCTATCTCGCAACGCAGCAGGTCGACGAGGCGAGGCACATGCAGTTCTACGCGCGCTTCCAGGACGAGGTCGTCGGGGATCCCGCCGAGATAGCGGCGCACGTCCTGCGGGCCCGCGAGCAGATCTCCCCCGCCTTCCGGACGATCTTCGATGAGAAGCTCGTCGCGGCCCACGAGCGCCTCGTCGCCGATCCGCTCGACCTCGACGCGAAGGTCGCCTTCGTGACGATCTACCACCTGGTGCTGGAGGCGACGCTCGGCCTGACGACCTTCGAGTTCTCTACGCGGTTTCTGAACGAGGCACGGCTGCTGCCCGGGTTCGTGGCGGGCTACAGCATGATCCACCGCGACGAGCACCGCCACATCGGCTATGGAATGTGGTTCCTGCGGGGCGCGGTCGCCAGCGCCGCGCGTGCGGGCGACGTGCTCCGAGCAACGCTCCGCGATCTGCTGCCGGCCGTCGCCGGCTCGCTCAAGCTGCCGGAGGGAGCCGACGCGTCGGTGCTCGGAACCTCAGAGGCGGAGCTCGCGCAGTTCGCGCTCGGGGGCCTCGAGCGCCGACTGTCCATCATCGGCGTCCCGATCGGGACCCTGTGAGCACGCCGGGCCTCGGGCGGCGAGCGACGGCCGAGGCGCTCGGGGCCTTCGCGCTGGTGTTCGCCGGGTGCGGCGCGATCGTCACCAACGCCGAACGGTCGGGCACGCTGGGCAGCGTCGGGATCAGCCTCGTGTTCGGGCTCGTGATCCTCGCCGGGATCGCCGCCTTCGGGCACATCTCCGGCGCCCACTTCAACCCCGCTGTCACGACCAGCTTCTTCCTGACGAGGCATCTCCCCGGACGCGATGCGTTGACCTACGTCGCCGCGCAGCTCGCGGGAGCAACCGCCGCCGCCCTGCTGCTGTGGGCGGTGTGGCCGGCCAAGCCCGCCGACCTGGGCGCGACCGTCCCGAGCATCGCCGTCGGA
>Ga0209698_10005583_pt1 | contig 13584 bp, 9 predicted proteins | sample LitLauG_LLR_2012_FD_187203 | JGI IMG/M metagenome (GOLD analysis project Ga0209698, IMG submission 187203) | Freshwater sediment microbial communities from Pennsylvania, USA - Little Laurel Run_MetaG_LLR_2012 (SPAdes) (version 2) | ecosystem: Environmental > Aquatic > Freshwater > Creek >... | reverse complement strand
GGGGAACAGGGGAACGGTGGAACAGGGGAACGGTGGAACAGGGGAACGGTGGAGTGCCGCCGTCTCTGGGACAGGGATCCAGGCGGGTAGGGCAGGGGACCAATGGTGAAGCTGAGTGCAGGCCTGCTGCTCCACCGTGTCCGCGGACCCGGACTGCCGCCCGAGGTTCTTCTGGTCCATCCCGGCGGCCCATTCTGGGCCCGCAGGGATGCGGGCGCCTGGTCCATCCCGAAGGGGGAGTACGAGGAAGCCGAACAGCCGCTTGCCGCGGCACGACGGGAGTTCGAGGAGGAGCTGGGTCTGCCCGTCCCGGCCGGTGACCTGTCGGAGCTGGGTGCCATCGAGCAACCGAGCGGGAAGGTCGTGACAGCGTTCACCCTGCGGGCAGACCTGGATCTGGCCGGCTTTCGCAGCAACACCTTCGACCTGGAGTGGCCCAGGGGCTCCGGCACGATCCACGCGTTTCCCGAGGTCGATCGGGCCGCCTGGTTCGACCTGGCGCAGGCCAGGACCCGTCTGCTGAAGGGGCAGGTCGGGTTCCTCGACAGGCTTGCCGACTTCCTCGCGGCGGCGGGGGAGACGATCGCAGAGGGGGCCGCGCAGCACGGGGACTCACCTGCCCAGGCGCCCGAACGGCAGCCGTAGTTCTCGGGTCGCCGCCACAGGACAGGAAGAAGCGTCGTGTGGATCCTTAGCGACCAGGCGCTGCGCGCCTTTGGCCCGCGGAGCCGAGGCCTGGCCGGCTGTTCTCTGTCGGCTGTGGCGCCGGCCCTACCGGGTGCTGGGGCCGCGGCGCCACGGCGACCTTGCGCTGCGTGACCTGGTCGACCTCCAGGCGGCTGGCTCGCCGCCCGGCGGCGTGCGGGCCACGCAGTGCCGTGGCAAGCGCTGGCGCGTGAGGCGGGGCTGGTTGGCGTACCCGCACAGTGCTGCGGTGGGCCGCGGCGAGGTGTTCGGGGTGCGGGGGGTCAGCCGCCGGCGGTCCACAGGAAGTCCCCTCGTGCCCGCCAGTCGTTTCCGTCGATCGACGGCCCGCTGACCACGGTGTCGGTGCTGGCATCTGGCGCGCCGTGGTCGAAGGCGACTGCATGCAGGTTGCCGTCCGCCGCGGTGGAGTAGTACAGCTCGCCGCCGGCCAGGAACATTCCGTCGATCGCGCTGACGTCGGTGGTGCCGCCGGCGGTGAACTCCTGGCTGCCGATGATGCCGTCATCGGGGTTGAAGTACCGCCAGTGCAGCGCGGTCTGCCCGACGAGGGAGTAGTAGATGCGCCCTGAGGTGTAGACGATTCCGGTCACGTTCTGCATCTCGGTGCCGTACATGTTCACCGGCACCCCCTGGTAGGTCTGCCCGGAGCCGGTCTGGACGTTGTTCCAGGCCGGGTCCTGGTACGGGTCGAGCAGCGTCGCCGGCCCGAAGTTGGTGCCGTCGAAGGTCCGCTCGTACAGGTTGCCGTCGGTCCAGCCGTAGAACATGGTGTTTCCGACCATGAACGCGCCGCGGACCTGCGACCAGGTGATCGCGGCCGGGTTCGGCGCCGTGGTCGACGCGCTGGTGGCGGTGCCGGTGAACGTGTGCGCGGTGACGGTGTCGAACTGGGTGGAGGTGGGTGCGGGCTGGTCGGTGCGGACGATCTCGATGCCGTTGATGAGCGGGTTCTCGACCTCGTGGGTGAAGTCCAAGGTGACCTGCCCGGTGGCGGGGCTGGTGATGTCGAACGCCTTCATCGTCCCGGTGTCGTTTCCGGCGTCGGCGACGATGTCGTAGTGGTTCAAGACGGTGGTTCCGTCCAGGGCCACGTCGAAGACGCGCTGGCCGACGCCGCTGGTACCGCTGTACTGGTTGACGAAGTACAGCCGCACCTCGATCGGTATCCCGGCGGTCACTGGGAAGCTCCAGTGCATCTCCTGCCCGTCGCCCTTTGTGCCCGGGTCCCAGCGCTCGGTGGAGAAGATGCCGGTCGGGGTCGACGCCGGAACCGAAGCCGACAGGTGCGCGACCGGCGGGTAGCTGGCGGTGTTGCTGCCGGTGGTGCGGTACGGGCTGGGGTCGGTCTGGTCGCCCTGCCAGTTCGGGCCGGCGTCGACGGACTGGATCGCCGGGCCGCCGGCGTCGATCCGGTACAGGATGGAGGTGTTGGTGGCGCTGGGGATCTGCCCAGCCAGGTACACGTTGGCTGGCAGGGCGACCGGGGCCGGGTCGGTCACGTTCTCCCCGCCGGCGAGCGGGAAGAAGGCCAGCCGCCCGCGGTAGTACTTGTGGTCGCCGATGAAGGTGGTGTCGCTGCCTAGGTACAGGCCGTTGGGGCTGACGTACAGCGCGTACGCTCCGGCGCCGCGGGGGTTGCGTCCCGGGTTCCAGGAGTAGGGAAGCCCGTTGACGGGGTTCACGGCCGCCAGCCCGGGACGGGGGACCGAGCCCTCGCCTGGGGAGTCCGACGCCGCTGAGTTGTTCAGCCACCGCTCGTGGCCCCCGAGGTAGATCGCCGCCCCGCTGATCGCGATCGACTCGAAGGAGTCGTTGCCGGTGTAGTCGATCCAGGTGGGCTGCACGTCGGTGCCGGACGAGGTGGTCTCCCACCGGCTGACCGTGTCGCACATGGCCCGGGTGCCGTCGGTGTTGGTGGAGAACGTGCCGCCGCCGGTGGCGGCGACTGAGAAGTAGCTGCCGTCCGGGGAGAAGGCCACGTCACGCATGTAGGTGTCGTAGGCGCCGGACGCGCAGGTGGCGGTGTAGCCGGAGGTGTTCCAGCCCGGGTCGACGTCGGCGGTGGTGGCACCGAGGTCGACCATCATGATCTGGTCGTGCACGACCCCGTCGACCATCTTGAAGTTTCCGACCGCGACCAGGCGGGTGCCGTCGGGGGAGATGTCCATCCGGCGGACCGCGACCGGGGCGTCGGACTGGCCGGGCTGCCCGGTGTAGTTGTGGTGGCCGGAGATCTGCGCGACTACGTAGCCGTCGGATGCGCCGGTGGCCGGGTTCAGTGACGCCAGGCCCGCGTGGGCTGCGTTCTTCACCTTGGTGAACGCGCCACCGATGATGAGGTGGCTGCCGGTCAGCTTGACCGTCCAGCCGGCCCCGTTGACGACTGAGGGCTTCCAGCCGGCCACGAGCTGGCCGGTGACGGTGCTGATCAGCGCGATGCTCTTGGACGCGACCCCGTTGACAGTGTTGAAGGAGCCGGTGGCGTAGACGGTGTCGGGGCTGGCGCCGGGGGCCAGGCCCTCGACCGGGCCGGCGTCCAGCTGCGGCACGAACCCGGTGTCGATCGCGCCGGTGGTCGCGTCGAAGGCGAACAGGTAGTTGCGGGTGACCGGGTTCACCTTGGATCCGGGGGCTGTCACGCTGGTGAAGCTGCCTCCGACGATGATCCGGGTCCCGACCTGGGTGATCGCGTACACGGTCCCGTTGGCGATGTTCGGGGTGTTGGTGCCGGGGACAGCGGTGACCAGGTTCGGCTGGACCACGCTGGACGCGCTTGCCGCGGACGTCTGAAGACCGATGAGCCCGATGACTGTTGCCGCCGCGGCGGCGATGGCCGTTGACTTCCTGGATCGCATGAACTGTCTCCCCGAGCGCGCCGGCGAGGCGCCCCTCGGCCCCCCGTCTGATCTGACTTCTCGAGAGTAGGAGCCACCTCGCAGCGGGCCGCCGATCCAAGGCCGAATCGGGCCGAACGCGGGCCGAGCGCGACCGAACGCACGGGCCGGGCCGACCGAACGGCTGGTGTCGGCCGCCACCGCAGCACCGCAGCACCGAGGCAGGCCGGTGCGCCACCGCCGCCAGGTGACCCCGGCGCCGGCTGCAGTGGCTAGCGGGCGTAGACGGCGAAGAAGTCGCGGCTGGTCGGGGTGAAGTACCGGTCGACGGGCCGCTGGAAGTTGACCAGCTTGACCGGGACGGGAGTCGTTGGCGTCGGCCCTGGGGTGTACCACATGAAGGAGATCCAGGCGACGTTGATGTCGAGCTGCATCGCCCGCACCGCTCCGGCCTTGTACAGCAGGTTCGCCAGCGTGTGGACCGACAGTGCGTCGCCGGCCACGTAGACCAGGTCACCTGAGGCGGTCACGCCGATACCGGAGCGCCACACGAAGTAGGCGCCGCTGATCGTTGCGCCCCAGTTCGACTGCACGTTGCTGTCCAGGTTGGGGGCGAGCTGGCCGTTGTTGATGAGCAGCTTCAGGTTCTGGCGGACCGACACCACGTTCGGGGTCATCTTCAGGGCCCCGCCCCAGGCGCCCACGTCGGTGTGGCCGTCCTTGTACACGACCACCGACGCGGCACCCGGGGTCAGCGTCCCCACCGTGTGACCGTTCTCGTAGTAGGCGCCGCGGGCGTCCTTGATCTTGAAACCGCTGTTGAAGGTGGCGACCAGTCCGGCTCGGGCCGCGACCGGCACCGTGTCCGGCTGGGACCACAGGTTCAGGTTGGCTGGGTCTTCGAACCCGGGGTGCTGGACCAGTCGTGTCAGCTTCCCGCTCATCCAGACCACACCAGCCAGGAAGGAGGTGTGCTGGGAGTCGGGGCGCATGTAGGCGACCTGGACGGCCGGCTGCCCCTGCACGGTCACCACGGAGTGGAAGACGCCTTCACCGGCGATCGTTGGAGTGGCCAGCGGGGTCAGGGGCGCGTGGATCCCGATAGACGTCGCCGACAAGGTCGGGGCGGTGGTCGGGCCCAGGTTCTTAAGGACGCTGGTGTCCGGGGTGCCGCCGGTGGGCGGTGGGTGCAGCTTGTACTGCAGGTTCTCCATCCCGGTCACGACGGCCCCGAGGCCGTGGTCGCGGCCCCACTCGGCGAGCCGGGCCGAGATGCTGTCCCCACCGGGGGCGGTGAGGGCACTGCCCAGGGACCAGCCGACGGTCGCGAGGAAGATGACCACGACCAGCGCGAAGCTGCGGACGACCAGCTTCCCGCGGCGGGTCAGACGGATCCGCCTGGCCTTCTTGCGCCGTGGCAGCGGCAGCCGGAACCGGGGCGAGCCGAGGTCGGGAAGCCGCAGGCGGTCGAGCCACCCTGTCCTGGCCGGGACCGCGGAGTCGGGTTCCGCGGGCACCACAGCGGGCTTCTGGTCCGTGGTCAGGGCGCGTCCCTCTCGACTCGTTGATGCGACGGTTTGGTGTGAACTCTAGGAACGGTGAGGTGAATCCAAGGTAAAGCCCGTCTCCGTGTCCGGCGAAATCCGGCAGGTGTGAAACCTCTCACTGTGGCGGTTGGCGAACGCCTCGGGCGCTGCCGGCGCCCTGGCGCCGCTCCAGAGTACCGGCGGTGGCGCCGGGCTGCCGTCAGGCTGGGGCTGCGCCGGCCCTGCTGGCCGGTGGACCTGGGGGCAGCGCGCAAGGCGGCCGCGGCTGCGTCCAGGTCTTCGGCGCACCGCGGCCCGGGTGCAATGCGCCTGCGACCTGCAGTGGTCCGGGTGGCGAACCGTGGATGAACATCTCGTGACCGTCGCAGGGGCCACGCTCGGCAGTGCTGCGGCGCGGGGTGCTGCCGGGGCATTCTGGCCGGGTGGACTCGCTGCGGGTCGAGGTGCTTCCCCTGATGCCGCATCGCTGGGTGGCCGTGGTCTGCGGCCCGAGCGGGGAGTTCGCCACCACCAGCGCCTCGCCTGAGCAGGTGCCGGCTGACGTCGAGGAGGCAGTGCGGTCACTGGTCGGGTGGGCGCCGGCAGAGTTGGAGTACGTCGACGAGCGGGGCGACCCGTGGAGTCCGGCCCGCGCCTACGCGCAGGCGGTCAGGATGGATCTGGTGCGCCGAGCAGGCCGCGGAGGCGGTCTGTTGGGAAGCCGGGCGAGCGATGCCCGTCACGGCCGACCATCGTCCGGCTGGCGGCCAGGACGTTGAGGACTGCCTCCTCCACGGCCGCGACCACGCCTGTGTACAGCGGGTCCATGGCGCCCCAGGCGACGAAGTCGATCCGGCGCACCAGGTCCACCTCTGGGTCTGCCGCGGCGCCGGAACTGTGGTCTGAGCCGTTGTCCGAGGCGAACGCGTCGGCGATCGTGCTGTCCAGCGCGCCGGCGTTGGCGGTGGAGAACGCCAGGAACAGGTCGCCGGAGAAGTGGCTGCCGGTGGTGCCGGTGCGGGCCAGCCCCAGCGGGACCCGCCGAGCCAGCGCCTTGCACTGTCCCGGCAGCAGCGGCGCGTCGGTGGCCACCACCGTGATGCACGACCCGGCTCCCGGCTGGGCCAGCCAGCCCGGGTCCTCCAGCGGATTGTCCTCGAGCAGGTCCCGCCCGATGGGGTGCCCGGCCACGACCAGCTCCTGCCGGCTGCCGAAGTTGGCCTGCATGAGCACACCCACCGTGTAGGTGCGGGCGCCGACCGTCACCTGACGGGAGGCGGTCCCGGTGCCGCCCTTGAACCCGTAGCAGTTCATTCCGGTGCCGCCACCGACCGAGCCTTCGACCAGCGGCCCGCCGGCGGCACTGTCCAGGGCCGCTGCGACCTGGGCCGGCCCGACGTGGTCGCCGAAGATGTCGTTGAGGTACCCGTCCCAGGTCTCGGCCACCACCGGCAGCAGCCACCCGTGGGCGAGGCGGGGCTCGCGGGCCACGGCCCAGTCGATGACACCCCGGTGCACCGGGCCCACGGCGTGGGTGTTGGTGATCGCGACCGGCAGCGACAGCGCACCGACCTCGTCGAGCCAGGCCGTGCCGGTCATCTCACCGTTGCCGTTGAGCGAGAACCACCCGGCGGGCACGCTGCGGCCGATCTGGTCCTTGCCCAGCGGCAGCACGACCGTGACACCGGTCCGGACCGGTCCGGCTCCGGCGACCAGCGGCCCGTCCCCCGCGATGACGGTGTGGTAGCCCACCTCGACACCCGGCACGTCGGTGATCGCGTTGAACGCCCCGGGGGTGCCGTCCAGGTCCACCCCGTAGGCGCGGATCCGGGGCGGCGCGGCCAGCTCGGATCCGCCGTGGGACGCCACCGTCAGATCCAGCCGCGGAACCACAGCCGCCGCAGCCAGTCGGCCTGCGGCAGCACCGACCCGACCAGGACCGGCCAGATCCACGCAGTGTTGGCGATCACCAGCAGCAGGTACCCGCCTGCGCTCGCGGCCCCCCAGGTGCGGCGGGCCGGCGAGGCATCTCGGGTCCCGATCACGGCGCCGATGGCGAAGGTCAGGGCCATCACCATGAACGGGGCGAAGGCCACGGCATAGAAGGTGAAGATCGTGCGGTAGCCGTAGAGAACAACCCAGGGCAGCCAGCCGGCCGCCACCGCGCCGAGGACGGCCCCGGCCCGCCAGTCCCTGGCCCCGATCCAGCGCCACACCATCCAGACCAGCGCGACTGTGGCACCCCACCACAGCACCGGTGTCCCCAGCGAAGTGATCTCCCGGGTGCACGAGGCGACCTGGCAGCCCTGCTGCCCCTGCTTCAGCTCGATCGACCAGAACGCTGTCGGCCGGACCTGAATCAGCCAGCCGATCGCCTTGGCCGCATACGGGTGCGGGGTGTTCAACGTGGTGTTGAAGCGCAGCATCTGAGAGTGGTAGTCCAGCAGGGCTCGGACGTTGTCCGGCAGGAACGAGGGGCCGCGCCGCCCCAGGTACCAAGTACGTTTTTGGTGGGAGAACGTCGCCAGCCACGGGATCCAGGTCGCCGAGTACACCACGAAGGTGACCGGCACCAGCGACAAGAACGCGCCCCACGCGTCCCTGGCCAACGTCGCCACGTACGGGTTCCGGACCCCGGCGGCCCTGCGCGCGCCCAGGTCCCACAGGACCGTCATAACCCCGAAGGCGACCAGGAACCAGACTCCGCTCCACTTGGTCGCGCACGCCAGACCGAGCAGGACCCCGGCCAGCAGCCGCCACGGCCGCAGCCCCAGCTTCGGCCCCAGACCGCCGGACTCCTGCGGTGGTGCGGTTCCGCGCTGGTCGGCCCAGTCGGCCATCGCCGAGCGCATCTTGTCCCGGTCGATGACCAGCGCCCCGAACGCGGCCAGCACGAAGAACGTGAGCGTGCCGTCCAGCAGCGCGCTGCGGGACAGCACGATGGACAGTCCGTCCAGGGCCAGCAGCAGCCCGGCGATGCACCCCAGCAGCGTCGAGCGGGTCATCCGTCGCACGATCCTGGCCAGCATCAGCACCACGGCTGTGCCGACGATGGCTGGCGCGACCCGCCACCCGAACGGTGTCGCACCGAAGACCCACTCCCCGGAGGCGATCACCCACTTGCCGATCGGGGGATGGACGATGTAGGAGGCGTTCCCGGTGAAGACGTGGGAGTTCCCCGAAAGGATCAGGTCGTTGGCGTTGTTGACCGTCTCCTGCTCGTAGCCGTACCGCAGCAGGGCCAGCGCGTCCTTGGCGTAGTAGGTCTCGTCGAAGGAGAAGACGTGCGGCGAGCCCAGGCCGGTGAACCGCAGCACCGCGGCGACGGCGGTGACCAGCAGCGGCCCACCCCAGCCCCACTTCCCGTCGTCGGGCATCGCCGGCACCAGCCGCTCGCGGACCGTCCCGCGCTCGGATGACCGGTCGCGTCGGTGCCGCCCTGTACTGCCCGGCGCATCAGCAGGGCCGGCGTCGGTGTCGGCGCCCGGGTCGCCCATGGGCTGCCCGGCCAAGGACTCCTTGCCGGTGACCAGCCCGCTCATAGCCGCTCAACTCTCACCGAGACATCGTAAGGACCCCCGGCGGCCAGGCCGGGTAGCCCGCGCCTGCGAGGATGCACCGGTGATGGGCCTGCTTGTCCTGGCCGGGACACCGATCGGCAATCCAGCCGACGCGCCGCCGCGCCTTTCGACCGAGCTGGCGACCGCGGACATCGTGGCCGCCGAGGACACCCGCCGCCTTCGAAGGCTCACCTCCGCTCTGGGGGTGAGCGTGTCGGGACGGGTGGTCAGCTACCACGAGCACAACGAGGCCGCGCGCACCCCAGGGCTGGTCGAGGAACTGGTGGCCGGCGCCCGCGTGCTGCTGGTCACCGACGCGGGAATGCCGTCGGTGTCTGACCCCGGCTACCGGCTCGTGCGCGCCGCCGTCGAGGCCGGGGTGCCGGTCAGCTCCGTCCCCGGCCCCAGCGCCGTGACGACCGCGCTTGCTCTGTCGGGCCTGCCCGTGGACCGCTTCTGCTTCGAAGGCTTCCTGCCCCGTAAGCACGGCGAGCGGACCGCCCGCCTCGCCGCCGTGGCCGTCGACCCCCGGACTCTGGTGTTCTTCGAGGCCCCGCACCGGCTCGCGGCCACCCTGGAGGCAATGGCCGACGCCTTCGGCCCCACCCGGCCCGCCGCCGTGTGCCGGGAGCTGACCAAGACCTTCGAAGAGGTCAAGCGTGGCTCGCTGCTGGAGCTGTCGCAGTGGGCCGCCCCGGGGGTGCGAGGCGAGGTCACTGTCGTGGTGGCCGGCGCCCCGCCGGCCGGCAGCGGAGCCGACGGGCCCCCGTCCGCGGCCCAGCTGGCCCACGACGTCGCGGTCCGCGAGGGCGCCGGACAAGGCCGCAAGGAGGCCATCGCCGACGTCGCCGCCGACCGCGCAGTGCCCAAACGGCACGTCTTCGACGCGGTGGTGGCCGCCAAGTCCGAGCCGGTCGGCCCCAGGAACCCTGCACCCGACGTAGGCACCGAAAGCGGTTGAGTCACCTCGGTAGGCTGGACATATGCCCGATGCAGCGCCCAAGTCGACGTTCTACGTCACCACACCCATCTACTACGTCAACGACGTTCCTCACATCGGGCACGCCTACACCACGGTCGCCGGGGACGTGCTGACCCGCTGGCACCGCCAGCGCGGCGAACAGACCTTCTTCCTGACCGGAACCGACGAGCACGGCCAGAAGGTCCAGCGCACCGCGCAGGCCCACTCGATGACGGCGCAGCAGTGGTGCGACCAGCTGGTCGACACCGAGTGGCGGCCGGTGCTGGCCACCATCGACGCAGCCAACGACGACTTCATCCGCACCACCGAGGCTCGGCACAGCCACAGCGTCCAGGCGCTGTGGCAGGCGATCAGGGACAACGGGGACGTCTACACCAACGTCTACGAGGGCCCGTACTGCATCGACTGCGAGGAGTTCAAGCTCCCCGGCGAGGTCGTCGAAGGGACCGGGGCGCTGGCCGGGCAGCTGGTCTGCCCGATCCACGGCCGCCCCGTGGAGCAGCTGTCCGAGGAGAACTACTTCTTCCGCCTGTCCGCCTACGCCGACCGGCTCCTGGCCCACTACGAGGAGCACCCCGAGGCGGTCGAGCCCGCCAGCGCCCGCAACGAGGTGCTGTCTTTCATCAAGGGCGGCCTGACCGACATCTCGATGTCACGGTCGTCGTTCACCTGGGGAATCCCAGTGCCATGGGACCCCACCCACGTCGTCTACGTCTGGTTCGACGCCCTGGTCAACTACGCGACCGTCGCCGGCTACGGCACTGACGCCGACCGATTCGCCCGGATGTGGCCCGCGGACGTGCACCTGGTCGGAAAGGACATCCTGCGTTTCCACGCCGTCTACTGGCCGGCGATGTGCATGGCCGCGGGCATCGCCCCGCCGCGGAAAGTCTTCGCGCACGGCTGGCTCCTGGTCGGCGGAGAGAAGATGAGCAAGACCAAGCTCACCGGGATCGCCCCGTCCACCGTGGTGGAGCACTTCGGCTCCGACGCCTTCCGCTACTACTTCATGCGTGCGATCTCGTTCGGCTCGGACGGCTCGTTCTCCTGGGAGGACATGGCCGCCCGGTACACCTCCGAGCTGGCCAACGGCTTCGGCAACCTCGCCTCCCGGGTCGCAGCGATGGTGGTGCGCTACTGCGACTCCGCCCTGCCGGCTCCCGGCGCACCGGGCCCGGCCGAGGACTTGGTGCGGCAGGCCGCAGCCCGCGCGAGCACGCTGGCCGACGAGCGGATGGTCGCGCTGGACTTCTCCGCCGGCATCAACGCGATCTGGGAGCTCGTGGACGTCCTCAACGGCTACCTGACCGAGCAGGAGCCGTGGAAGCTGGCCAAGAACGAGACTGACCGTGCGCGGCTGGAAACGGTGATGTGGACCGCGGCGGAGGGGCTTCGGGTGCTGGCGGTGCTGCTGAACCCGGTCATGCCCAAGGCCTGCAGGGCGTTGTGGGACAGTCTGGGGGCGGCCCCGGCCCTGGGCCGCCTCGCCGACCAGCCCGTCACCGACGCAGCCCGCTGGGGCCAGCTCCCACCGGGGCTGACCGTCACCAAGGGCGCGGTGCTGTTCCCGCGCCTCGAGGACTGACGGCACCCAGCTGTGCCAGCGCCGCACCCCGGGCAGGAGCCGCACACCCGAACCGCCCGGCGCGACGGGCAGTACCCGCCGCCGCCGCCACCACTGCGCACCCCGGTCCTGGACAGCCACTGCCATCTCGACATCGCCACCACCGACGCGCACCTGTCGGTGGACCAGGCGCTGGCCGCGTCCACCGCGGCCGGGGTGCCGCGGCTGGTCCAGGTCGGCTGCGACCTGACCAGCGCCCGCTGGTCCGTCCAGGTCGCCGAGCAGCACGCCGCCATCGTCGCTGCCGTGGCGCTGCACCCCAACGAGGCACCCAGAATCGCCCAGCAGGAGGGCATGGCGGCCCTGGAGGCCGCCTACCTGGAGATCGAGCAGCTCGCCGGGCACCCACGGGTACGTGCCGTCGGCGAGACAGGGCTTGACTTCTTCCGCACCGAGGCAGACGGCCGCAGCGTCCAGGAGGAGTCCTTCCGGCGCCACATCCAGCTCGCCAAGCAGTGCGACAAGACGCTGGTGATCCACGACCGTGACTCCCACCACGCGGTCCTGCGGGTGCTCGGCGAAGAGGGCGCCCCCCCACGGGTGGTGTTCCACTGCTTCAGCGGCGACGCCGAGATGGCCCGCCGCTGCGTCGACCAAGGGTGGGTGCTGTCGTTCGCCGGCACAGTGACGTTCAAGAACGCCGACCCGCTGCGACAGGCCCTGGCGGCCACCCCGCTAGACCAGATACTGGTCGAGACCGACGCGCCGTTCCTGACCCCCACCCCGTACCGCGGCCAACCCAACGCCAGCTACCTGGTGCCACTGACCGTCCGCGCCATGGCCCAGGTCAAGGGCGTCGACGAAGACACCCTCGCGGCCGCGATCAGGGACGTCGGCCAGCGGATGTTCGGCCAGTTCTAGCCCTGCCCACCGGCACACCCCGTGCCCCCTCACCCTGCCGCCCGGCTCACCGCGCCCCGCTGCACCCCGACCGGACCCGGGCCCGGACAGCATGCCGGGCGCTCACGTCAGTGCAGCGACGACCGCCTGCGGATCTTCGACCGTGACAACGACCCGGTCGACGTCGGCGCCGACCAGCTCCAGCACCACCGCCGGCCGATGACGGTGACAGACCGCGAAGGTCCGGGTGCCCTGGTAGTGGAAGGTTCCAGCGACGATCACCCCAGGCACCGCGGTCCCAGGTGCCCGCAGCCCGTGGATCTCAGCCATCCCGTCCTCGACCGCCCTTACGGCCCGCACGGCCGACCGCGGCACCACCAGGTCCCCGTGCAGCGACTCCACCTTCTCGACCGCGGACAGCACCACAGTCACCGTGCCCGCCTCGACCACCAGCCCCGCCATCGATCCTCCCAACCCACTCACCGGCCCCGGTCGATGATCCACCCGGCACCCGCCCGGCGAGGCAGTCCAGGTGATCGTGTTGTGACATCCCGGTGCGCTCCGTTAGCGTCCTGCGTGCACGAAGCCGGATCCGGTGACTCTGCGTAACCGAGTGGGGCCTGCCGGTGCCCGGAACCGACGACAGGTGGAGGCCGGGTGCGAGCTCGCCCCACGGCCCTGGCGCTGCACGGCGTGGTCCTGGCCGCGCTGATCGCCGGACCGCTGGTCTACGTCACCGCCGACAAGGCCGTGACGTTGGACATCAACGGCTCCTCACACCTGGTCCGCACGTACGCCTCGACGGTCGGCGGGGTGCTGGCCGAGCAGGGCGTCAAGGCCGGCCCCCGGGACGAGGTGTCCCCGGCCCCGCCCACCGGTATCAGCGACGGTCTCCACATCGCCGTCGTCAGCGCCCGACCGGTCTCCTTGGAGATCGACGGGACGTCACAGCAGATCTGGACCACCGCGCAGACCGTCGCCGAGCTCGCCCGCCAGCTCGGCGGACGGTTCGACGCCGCCTACCTGTCGGCCTCCCGGTCGGCGCGTATCCCGCTGACCGGCATGGACCTGACGGTGCGGATGCCTAAAGCGCTCACGGTCCGCGCGGCGGGCAGGACGACAGCCATCGTGTCCACCGATGCCACCTGGGCGCAGGTGCTCGCCGGGGCCGGCATCGCCGTGGGCCCCCTGGATGTGTTCTCACTGCCGCTGCCCTCAGCCCCCCAGGACGGCCAGGTCCAGGTCATCACCCGGGTCAGTGTCCGGGTGGTGCTGCGCCGAGTTCCGATCCCGTTCGCCGTGCAGCGGGTACCCGACGCGAGCCTGTACGTGGGCAGCACCTCGGTGCGACAGGCCGGCCAACCGGGCCTGATCCTGCAGACCTGGCGGTTCACCCTCCATGACGGCCGCACGGTTGTCGGCTCGATGCTGTCGCAACGGAAGGTGAGCCCACCGGTCACCGAGGTGATCGCAGTTGGGACCCTGGCCCGCCCGGTTGCGGCGCCGCCGA
>Ga0209698_10005582_pt1 | contig 13584 bp, 10 predicted proteins | sample LitLauG_LLR_2012_FD_187203 | JGI IMG/M metagenome (GOLD analysis project Ga0209698, IMG submission 187203) | Freshwater sediment microbial communities from Pennsylvania, USA - Little Laurel Run_MetaG_LLR_2012 (SPAdes) (version 2) | ecosystem: Environmental > Aquatic > Freshwater > Creek >... | reverse complement strand
TCGCGCGCATGGCGATGAACGACGAGGAGACGGTGGCGCTCATTGCCGGCGGCCATACCTTCGGCAAGACACACGGCGCTGCCGTTCCAGCCCAGTATGTCGGCCCCGAACCCGAAGCTGCCGCGGTGGAGGAGCAGGGTCTCGGCTGGAAGAACACATTTCGCACCGGCAAAGGGGATGACGCGATCGGCAGCGGCCTGGAAGTCATTTGGACCACCACTCCGACGAAGTGGAGCAACAACTTCTTCGAGAACCTGTTCAAGTACGATTGGGAACTGACCAAGAGCCCGGCTGGGGCGAACCAGTGGCGACCGAAGAATGGCGCAGGCAACGGTTCCGTGCCCGATGCGCACGATCCGTCAAAGCATCACGCGCCATCCATGCTGACCACGGACCTCTCCTTGCGGTTCGACCCTGAATACGAAAAAATCTCGCGGCGCTTTTACGAGCATCCGGATCAGTTCGCGGATGCTTTCGCCAAGGCATGGTTCAAGCTGACGCACCGCGACATGGGCCCGATCTCCCGTTACCTTGGCCCGCTCGTTCCAGCGGAGCCGCAGATCTGGCAAGACCCTGTTCCCGCAGTGGACCACCAATTGATCGGCGAGAAGGACATTGCTGCCCTCAAGGCCAAGATCCTGGCATCCGGACTGTCGATTTCCCAGCTGGTGAGAACTGCCTGGGCCTCGGCAGCGTCGTTCCGCGGATCTGACAAGCGCGGTGGAGCGAACGGGGCGCGCATTCGGCTCGCGCCACAAAAGGATTGGGAAGTGAACCAGCCGGCCGAACTGGCGAAGGTTCTCAAGAAGCTGGAGGCGATCCAAAAGGAATTCAACAACGCGCAATCCAACGGCAATAAGCGCAAGAAGAAAGTTTCGCTGGCCGACCTGATCGTTCTCGGAGGCAACGCAGCCGTCGAGGAAGCTGCCAAAAAGGCCGGGCAGAACGTGAAGGTTCCGTTCTCACCGGGACGCACCGATGCTTCGCAGGAGCAGACCGATGTGCACTCCTTCGCCGTGATGGAACCGTGGGCAGATGCGTTCCGCAATTACCGGCGGAAAGCAGAGCCAAGACCAGCGGAGGAACTGCTGCTCGATCGTGCGCAGTTGCTGACGCTGACCGCGCCTGAGATGACGGTTCTCATCGGCGGCATGCGCGTCCTCAATACTAATTTCGGACAGTCGAAGCACGGCGTATTCACCAAGCAACCCGAGACGCTGACGAATGATTTCTTCGTCAACCTGCTGGACATGAAGACGGTGTGGCAGCCGTCCTCGACAGCCGAAGGCGTCTATGAAGGGCATGATCGCAAGACGGGCAAACTCAAATGGACCGGCACCCGTGTCGACCTGCTCTTCGGTTCACACTCCCAGCTCCGGGCAATCGCGGAAGTCTATGCATGTAACGACTCGAAGAACGCGTTTGTGAAGGATTTCGTGGCTGCGTGGAACAAGGTGATGAATCTCGATCGCTACGACCTTGCCTGAACTCGCCCGGAAAAGAGCGGTCAAGCCTTGAAGGTCTCGGTCGACGATTGGAATCGATAAGACCGTCAGGGTTCTCGATTATGCTTCTTAACTTGAAGACTCACCAGCTCCGGCGAGATTCGCCGGAGCTGGTTTTTTGTGGGCGAGGTGGCAACTGCGGATTCCATGGAATGACATCATGGGGTTGCTCGCAGCTCGTAGCTCGTGGCTCGAAGCTTGCTCTTGATACTAGTCGAACACTTTGCGCGGAGCCGCCTGGTCGTCTCCCACGCGGCCTGCCCTGATTTCCGCTACGAAATAGTTTTCGCCTTTGATCGGGATGCCGGCCATCCGCCGCAGCATCGCGAGCTGGCCGACGTGGGTCAGCGCATCGGCAATTGGACCCTGAAACAATTTCTCGGAGGGGGCTTGCAGCGGCTTGCCAGACGCAAGGTAGTCGTCAAACTTCTGGAGTGAGGTGTGAAACCGTTCGCATTCCTTATCCCAAGGGAGCGGAGAAGAGTCTTGCCACTTACGGCTTCCATCGGCCATGGAGAGGGCCCAGTCCATCAGATCGCCTATGTGAGCGAGGACCTTTGCCGGTGTGCGCGCCGTTTCGGAAGAGCCATAGCCGGCGAAGTCCGGTCCAGCGTCGCGGATCGCTTTGCCGCCCCGGTAGGCGATGGTGGCCAGGGTATGGCGGAGGAAGGTGTGGGAGTCAGGCATAAAGATCAGTTCTCAGTTGTCAGTTCTCAGAAGCTATCTCATAAACTCGGTTTGGAAAGGGCACGGCTTCAGCCGTGCCGTTCAGGACTTCCAAAAAATGCGGGCTTCAGCCCCTGAGGGACTTCGAAGTTTGCATCTTTGGTTCATTATGAGATGACCTCTCAGTTCTCAGAAAATGATCGGGTCGAAAAACTGAGAACTGAGAACCGAGAACTGCCTTCTATAATTTTCTCCGCCACAGCGCTCCTGCGGAGCGGGCGGCAGCCTTCAGCTTCTCGCGCAGCGGTCGCGCATACAGCAAATCCAGGAAACCTTCCATCTCGGCGCCGAAGTCCCGACCGTAGCCGAACCACCAGACTTTTTTCATGCGCGGCAGCAGGTCGGAGTCGACATACTTCACACGCACCATTTCCTCGACGCCCCAGCGTCCGTGCGTTCGGCCAAGGCCGCTCGCTTTCACGCCGCCGTGCGGGGCCTCGCTGATGCTGAAACACGAAACAACGTCGTTCACCATGACCGTGCCGGCATTGATTTGACGGGCCATGCGTTCACCGCGACCGCGGTCGCGCGTCCAGATGCTGGCGGCCAGCCCATAGGCAGAATCGTTAGCCAAAGCGACAGCCTCGGCATCGTCGTCGAAGGGCGCGATCGGAAGAATGGGGCCAAAGGTCTCTTCCTGCATCACCCGCATGCTGCGGTTGACGTCGGCGAGCACGGTGGGCGCGAAGAACGTCGGACCCAACTCGCGCAAGCGGGCGCCCCCGGCGAGCACGCGCGCGCCACGTTCGCGCGCATCTTCCACGTGCGCTTCCACGATGCGCACCTGCCGTTCATGAATCATCGGGCCGATCTCAGTAGCCGGATCCATGCCATTGCCGATGCGTAGTTTGCGCGTCTTCTCGGCGCAAGCATCGAGGAAGGCCGGATACAAACTCCGGTGCACGTAACAGCGTTCCACCGAAAGGCAGGTCTGACCGGCGTTGACGAACGCTCCCCAAACCGCGCCACTGGAAGCGACGTCGACGCTGGCGTCATCCAGCACGAGCATCGGGTCCTTGCCGCCGAGTTCGAGCACAACCGGAAGCAGGCGGTCGGCCGCGATCTGCGCAATCCGGCGGCCGGTGGCAACGCTTCCCGTAAACACCAACTTGTCGATCTCGCTCGCGACCAGCGCCGCACCGGTTGCGCCTTCTCCCGGGAGTACCTGAAAAACGTCCTCGGGAACTCCTGCCTCATACAGCAACTTCTGCAGTTTGAGGGCAATCAGCGGCGTCAACTCTGACGGCTTGAGCACGACCGCGTTTCCTGCCAGCAAGGCTGCCATCGTCTCCGTCGCGGGAATTGAGAAGGGATAATTCCAGGGCGAGATGATGCCAACCACCCCGTAGGGCTCGTGCAGGATGCGTCCCGACTTCGTCTTCAAGGCCGCATTTCCATGGGGCAAGCGCTCTTCCCGGAGGAGCGCAAATCCGTTGTCGATCAGGAACCGCGCGGCATCAAGCACGACCAATACCTCGGTGGTCAGCGCTTCCACCGCCGGCTTGCCCGCCTCCTGGGTAATCCGATGGGCGACACTCATCTTTCGCGCAAGAAGAATCTGCTGGAAGCGGCGCAAAACTCGGATGCGATTGCGGACGCCCCAGGCATTCCAGTCCGGTTGCGCTGCGCGGGCGCGCGCCACCGCGGCGCGCACTTCGGTGGGGCCTGCGCTATCCAGCTCGCCTAGAACCTCGCCGGTGGCGGGGTTTACCGAGGCGATGCGGGAAATCGCGAATTGGACATCGGTCGCCATCTGCGGAAAGTGTACGCGGGGCGGGACGGTCGCGCCAGAGGAATGGAAGCGCCGGTAAGGTGCCCGCGCAACTGCCGACGGGGCGCCGGCGCTACATTCTTCGTTAGGGAAGCTCTGATTGTCCCTGGGGTCCCCCGGGCACCCCTGTGTACCCTGTGGTTTATGCTTTTTGCCGGCACTTAATCAGAGTTCCCTTAGTATTCGACGTTCACCAGGAACAGGCCGGAGGCGGGTGCGGTCGGTCCGGCGGCAGAACGTTCGCGGGACGCAAGGATCCGTCGCAGGTCCTCGAGGCGAACGCTTCCCTTCCCGACCAGCACAAACGTGCCCACCAGATTGCGCACCATGTGATGGAGAAATCCATTGCCGCGCACCGTGTAGACCAGTTCGTCGCCCTCCCGGGCCCAAACCGAAGAAAATATCTGGCGCACATTGGTTGTGGCCACACCGGCCGACGCGTCGCTTCGCCCGCTTTCGTCCGAATTTGCCTTCATGCGTTCCACCCGCTCTGGATCGACCGCCGCGAACGAAGTGAAATCATGTTCGCCGGCCACGATGCCGGCCGCCTCCACTATGGCCGCTTCGTCGAGCGGGTACGGGTAGTGCCACACATAGCGCGCCAGGAACGGCGGGCAGACGCCACCCCGGTGGATGCGATAGCGGTAAATCTTGGCTTTCGCGGATTTGCGGGCGTGAAACTCGGAAGGGACCTCGCTTACATCCAGCACGCGAACCGAGGGCGGCAGAATGTGATTCAACGCCAGCGTCCAGTTCTCGGTGGGAATACTGGACGCAGTCGCAAAACTCGCAACTTGGGCCAGCGCATGCACCCCGGCGTCGGTGCGGCCCGAGCCCTGGGGTAGTACATTTTCGCTGGTCAGACGTCCAATAGCGGAAGCGAGCGTCCCTTGCACGGTCGCAAAGCCCGGCTGCACCTGCCAGCCGGCGAAGTCGCTCCCGTCATAAGAGAGGATCAGTTTGAGATTGCGCACATGCTTTTCCGAGTCCTGTGCCCCTCGAGCATCATCACTTATTATTCACAGGCTCTTGCCGCGCCCGTCACGGAAGGTGCGGCGACGCGTCAGCTATACTATTGCACTTACGATCAATGGAAAAGTTTTGCCCCGGAATTACAAGGAACTCTTGCCGCGTGTTCTACGTAGTACCAGGAGTGCGGACCACTAACTTCCGTTTTTCTCAAGCATGATCGATGGAGATGATGCGAATGCAACGTTCTGCCTTTTCTAGAGGATTTTCCCTGTTTCACCGCGTATCCGCCTTGATTCTAGCCGCCCTGATGGTACCCGCAACCTGGGCGCAAGATGCCTCGTCCGTACCGGTGGCCCCCTCCGCGCAGGCGCAGACACAGCCGGGCATGCCGTCAACATTGCAGCCGTTCGACGTGAAGCAGTATGCGAATCCAAAGTCACAGTTTCCCAACCCGATCGCGCCCTACGTCCCGCGCCACGTCGCGCCGCCCAATCTGGCCAACACGCCGCGCATTGACCAACTCATGCACGACGGCAAGCTTTACATTTCAATGAATGACGCGATCGCGCTGGCTCTCGAGAACAACCTCGACATCGCCATCGCACGTTACAACCTGAACATCGCCGATACCGACGTCTGGCGTGCCAAGGCCGGCTTCAATACCATTCTCGGCGTCAACAGCGGCGTCGTGCAGAACACGCCCGGCGGCGGCGTAGGCGGACTTGGCACGCAGGTGGGCTCAGGCCAGGGTGGAACGTCGGTTGCCGCCGGTGGCGCCGGTGCTGGTTCGGCTGGCCTGGTTGGATCCACTCTAGGCAGCGGCCCTCTCATCTCGAGCTTCGACCCGATCCTCACGGGCACGTTTCAGATCGATCGCAACCACATTCTCCCCTCCAGCACGTTCAGTCCTGCGTCTCCTGTGAATACGACCACCGGGAACTTCGCCTATCAGCAGGGCTTCCAGTGGGGCACCAATATGTCGGTAGGGTTCAACAACCAACGCCAGACGGTTGGAGATGCGCCCTTTCAGCCCTTGAGTCCGCAGCTTAACTCCAGTTTCAATTTCCGGCTAACTCAGCACCTGTTGCAGGGCTTCGGGTTTGCGCCCAACACCCGTTTCATTCAGATCGCGAAGAACGATCGCAAACTCTCAGACGTTGCCTTCCGCCTGCAGATCACTACCACCGTGGACCAGATCGAAAACATGTACTGGGACCTGGTATTTGCCTACGAGAACGTGAGGGTGCAGCAAGAGCAGTTGCAGTTCACTCAAAAGACACTTTCTGACACCCGGAAGCAAGTGCAAATCGGGACGTTGGCGCCGATCGAAGTCGTCCGCGCGCAGAGCACGGTTGCATCCAACCAGCAGACTCTGACCGTGGCCTTGACCAATCTTCAATTGCAGCAACTTCTCATGAAGAACGCGCTCAGCCGCACGCTCGTCGACCCAATACTCGCCGACGCTGAAGTCATTCCTACGTCAACCATGGAATTGCCCGCGCAGGAACCCGTTATTCCTATCCAGGACCTCGTGAATGACGCCCTCACGCATCGCCCTGAATTGGAGGAATCACGTATCAACGTCCAGAACACCGCGATCAGCAACAAGGCAATCCGCAGCGCTCTTCTCCCCACCGTCGACCTGTTTGCCTATTACGGTGGGCAAGGTCTCGGGGGGAATCAAAATCCCACCAACCTCTGCGGAAATCCGGGTGCGGCACAACCGCCTTTGTGCACCCCGCTCCCTGGCTCCCCCTCGATTGGCTACGGCAGCACTTTGAACCAGCTTGTTAATTCCTCAGCTTCCGACAAGGGTGCCGGCATCGCAATTAATATTCCGCTTCGCAACCGTGCCGAGCAATCGATCCAGGTGCGTGGAGAATTGGAATACCGGCAGGCCCAGTTGCTGTTGCAGCAGACCGAGAACAGGGTGCGCATCGAAGTGCGCAACGCGCAATTTGGAGTGCAGCAGAATCGTGCCAGCGTGGCGTCCGCGCAGGCTGCGGTAGACCTGGCGCGGCAGTCTCTCGACGCGGAACAAAAAAAGTACGCGCTGGGTGCCTCCACTTCAACTCTCGTCCTGCAGAACCAGGCAGCCATGACTCAGGCCGAAGTCACGCTCGTCTCCGCGCAAGCCGCGTATCAAAAGGCGGAAATCGAACTGGATCGAGCCATCGGCCTGCTGCTCGACCATGCCGGGATCCAGATCGCAGACGCAGTCCGGGGTGAGGTCACACACGCTCCTCATATTCCGCATGTGGTGCCGCGACCCGCCGACCAGGCCATGCCGACAAATCCTCCGCCACAACCGCAGCAGTAGCGTAGGTGATTTGATTAACGCCGGGCGTTCGCGCCCGGCGTTTCCCTTTGCGCGGTGTTCCGCCTCGCGTATTCTCTCAGCGTGGCGATCTTGGACAGCGACAGGCCTTGTGTGGAAACCAGTGGTTGCATGGGGACGGGTGTTTGTGCGGGTGTTTGTGTGGGGACGGGCGCCCCCGCCCGTCCAAGCGGAGCGAAGCTCCGCAGGCCTTCCTCGGCACCACCGCGGAGGTCGGCATGACCCTCTCGGTCGTCATCATCACCTACAACGAAGAAGCCAACATCGCGCGCACGCTCGCCAGCGTGCAGTCCCTTGTCGCCGATGAAAAGGGTGAAATCATCGTGGTTGACTCCGGCTCGACCGATCGCACGGTAGAGATTGCAAAGTCATATGGCGCAAAGGTTTTTGTTGAAGAGTGGAAGGGCTACGCAGCCCAAAAGAATTCCGCGATCGACAAAGCGGTGGGAGATTGGATTCTGAGTTTGGATGCGGATGAAGAGTTGAGCGACAAACTTCCTCCTGGCGCGGCTGGTTTCTCAATTCCCGAGTTTCTTGAGCATGTAGACGCTAGTCGCGGCAAGTCAAGAAATTGGAAACCGTACCCAGTTCACCTGAACAGTTTTCGATTTCATCGTCGGAACTACTTCATGGGACGTTGGATCAAGCATGGCGGCTTCTGGCCCGACCCGAAAATAAGGCTTTTCAAGAGAGGTACCGGTCGATTTGAAGAGCGTACCGTCCATGAATCCCTGAAGGTAGATGGGATCACGTTCCCGATCGGACCGGACATCATTCACCATTCCTACCCCACCCTCGCCGATTACCTCGACCACATGAACCGCTACTCCTCCCTTGGTGCGGAGATGGTCGCGGCCAAAGGGCAAGTCCGCTTCAGCGCATTCAACATCGTCCTGCGCCCGCTCGCGACTTTCATCTACAACTATTTTTTCCGCCTCGGCTTCCTCGACGGACGCGAAGGCCTCCTGCTCCACCTCTACCACTCCGTCTACGTCTCGTGGAAATATGCGAAGGCCTGGGAACTGTCCCGCCAAAAGAAAACCGGGTAGAGACGCGGCTTGCCGCGTCTCACTCTTGCTGACAACGGGCTTTCCGGGGTGTGACAGAATCGCGAACAAAGCCTGCCCTGAGCGAAGTCGTAGGGAGTGCCCACACTACACGATCATCTCAGCGTCACTCTCATGATATCGTGCTCAACTCGCACTTGACGCGTGGGAAACTTTGACTCCACATACCCTTTCACATCGGCAACGGACGGAACGCCATCCCGTCCCGTCAGCCCGCGCGCATCATCAAGCAAAATGATGTGTTGTAACGGATGGCTCAAAATCATCTCTAACTCCGCCGAAAGACGCTGCTGGTCGCCCTGTTTGCCGATCCAGCCGTAATAACCGGCGTCAAGCCAGAACAGCGCCGGGCCTTTGAGCAAAGTGAGCACTTCGGGCATGACGACCCGGCTGTCACCGCAGAAAACTCGGATGTGCGCGTCCCCGGCAAACTTGCGTTGCGCACGTTCGGCCAGCGCGGGAACAAATTCGATGGAATAGATCCGGTCAAAGCGCCGCTTCATGGCCGCGACCATTTCTCCGTAGTAGGTTCCGGTTTCGACCAGAATTTTCAGGCCGAATTTTTCCCCATATTCGCGAACGACCTTCTGCTTCAAAAGGTGGGGAGACCGTTCGGGCCGCCCGCGTAGAATCCAGTACCAGTAGTCCGGGTAGTGCCCAATCGCCTTGTACACGCCATACACCGGAGTGCGTTGCAGCAAACGCCGGAAAGCCTTCAGAGTATCCTCCGCGATGCAGGAATCAAAAGCATAGGGGCGCGTCGGAAGTCGGTCAAGGCATGGAAAGCCACGAGCTTCGAGTTTCGAGCAAGCGCTGTCCTTCATTTTTTGATGGCTCGAAGCTCATAGCTCGTCGCTCGCGGCTCGTATATCATCAAGACAGCGTGGGGAGCCGCATGCCCGACAAGAAAACGAGAAACCATCTCAACCAACCCTCCATCGCGGAAAGCCCGATCTCAGATGTATTCGAGAACCGCCATCCTTCCCCATCCGAGAAAGAATGGGCTGAGAAGACGCTCGCGCCGACGCTCGAAAAGTCCCCCGAGAAACCGATTGGCGCGCCTACGGGCACGAATCTGGACGAGCATGGGAATGCGCGTTTCAGCACGATCTCGAACATGCCGATCCGCCGCTTGTACACCCAGGCCGATCTGCCCGCCGACTGGGACTACGATCAGTATCTCGGCTATCCCGGCCAGGCGCCTTACACGCGCGGCATTCACGCCACCGGCTACCGCGGCAAGCTCTGGACCATGCGCATGTTTTCGGGTTTCGCCTCGCCCGAAGAAACCAACCAGCGCTACAAGTATCTGCTCGAACACGGCGGCGGCGGGCTCTCGGTCGCTTTCGACCTCGCAACCCTCATGGGGTATGACTCCGATCACCCGGCCAGCGAGGGAGAAGTGGGCAAGTGCGGAGTGGCCATTGATTCGCTCGAAGACATGGAGATCCTGTTCGACGGGATCGACCTCGAAAAGATTACGACTTCGATGACCATCAATTCCCCGGCGAGCGTGTTGTGGGCAATGTACCTGGTGGTGGCCGAAAAGCAAGGCGCCGACTGGAAGAAGATCTCCGGCACCCTCCAGAACGACATTCTGAAGGAATACATCGCCCAGAAAGAGTACATCTACCCGCCCGCGCCTTCCATGCGCCTGGTGATTGACACGTTCGAGTTCGGATCGATTTTCACGCCCCGCTTCAACACCATCTCGATCTCCGGGTATCACATTCGCGAGGCCGGATCGACCGCGCTCCAGGAACTCGCCTTCACGATTTACGACGGCGTCGAATATGTGGAGTGGGCGCGTCGCCGCGGCCTCGACATCGACGAATTCGGACCGCGCCTCAGTTTCTTCTTCAACGCACACAATGATTTCTTCGAGGAGATTGCGAAATACCGCGCCGCACGAAAAATCTGGTATCGCTTGATGAAGGACCGCTTCGGCGCAAAGAAGGATCGCACACGCCTGATGCGCTTCCATACGCAGACCGCCGGTGTTTCTCTGCCAGCCCAGCAGCCGATGAACAACATTGCGCGGGTCGCGCTGCAGGCGCTTGCCGCTGTACTTGGCGGCACGCAGTCGCTGCATACCGACGCCTACGATGAGGCGCTCGCGCTGCCCACTCAGGAAGCCGCGCGCATCGCGCTGCGCACGCAGCAAATCATCGCCTGCGAGTCAGGTGTGGCACAGACCGTGGATCCGCTCGGCGGCTCGTACTTTGTCGAGAAGCTCACGCTCGACATGGAAAAGGGAGCCTTCGATTACTTTGAAAAACTTGATCAGATGGGGGGCATGGTCAAAGCCATCGAGCGCGGATACCCGCAAAAAGAAATCGCGGAGGCCAGCTACCAATACCAGCGAGCGGTTGAGGCCAATGAAAAGATCACGGTCGGCGTGAATGACTTCCTGGTCGAGGAAGAATCACCGAACATTCTCTACATCGGCGAGTCGGTAGCCCGCGCCCAGGAGAAGAAACTCAAAGCCCTGCGCGCCCGGCGTTCGAATGAACAGGTGAATCGTCGGCTCGATGCTCTGAAACGGGCGGCCGCAAAGGAGCCGTTTGCAGGAAAGGGTGGCAACATTTCCGAAGCGAACACCATGCCCTACATCGTCGACGCGGTCCGCGCCTATGCGACTGTCGGGGAGATCTGCGAGGCTCTGAGGCAGGTCTATGGGACCTATACGGAAGTAAGCGTCACGTAGTTGAAGAGTCTCTCTTCGCGGATCGGCAAGGCCCCGCTGCTTTCATCACATCCGGAAAGCTCGCTCGTCACAGCCTGCGGTGGCGACGGATACTATGATGACAGCATGCAAACCCGTTTTGAAAAGATCGTGCGAACGCAGCGACTGTTAACAGTCCGGCGGAATCCTACGGGCTCGATCGGTCTCCAAATCCTGGTTCTGCGTCGCCACAGGGTCATTCTCGACAGCGCCTTGGCGGAGCTTTACCAAGTCCCCGTTAAGCGTTTGAATGAGCAAACGAAACGCAACCGTAAGAGATTTCCGCCAGATTTTATGTTCCAGATTTCCCCTCGGGAAAACAGATCTTTGAGGTCGCAATTTGCGACCTCAAACATTGGTCGTGGTGGTCGGCGGTCTCTGCCGTACGTCTTTACGGAACACGGCGCAATCATGGCGGCCACGGTGCTCAACTCCGAACAAGCGGTGGAAATGAGCGTTTTTGTGGTGCGCGCCTTCGTTCGCTTGCGCGAGATCTTGGCCGGGAATAAAGAACTTTCTGACAAAATTGACGAATTAGAGAAACGGTTGGAGACACATGACGGCACGATCAGGGAAATCATCAACGTCATCAAAAGACTAATGAACCCGCCCGTGCGTCGGCGCCGCACGATTGGATTCGAACTCCCCTCGGCTCGCGTCGGATAGTCGCCATCGGCACGCGGTTGCGGCTGACGATGAGAGATTCCAGTCTTACCGTGCGCTACTTCATCCGATTGCGATAGAGGCTTCCGTCTACCTGCCCAACCATGGCTGCGATGTCGAGCGGCGCCTCCAGAAATCCCGCGACCTCCTCGGCGACTGCCCGCGGATCGCGCAACACGCGGTGATAATGCACACGGCAGACCTTTGCATTCGGCTTGCTTGCAAGCCATTTGTTGACCTCGATCAGGTGCCTCTGAAATGCCTGTTCGATCGGCGAGGAGTCGCCGCCGGGTTCGTAGGCGCCGCGGCGCTTCAGCATTTCCTCCTGCGACTTCAGCACCTCGGGCAGGGGACGCTGCATAAAGACGATCCGGTACTCATGGCCATCCGGCAACGACAAAAGCAGTTGGGAAATGACCTTTACAACTTTGCCTTCGGCTTCTGTGATCAGGCTCGGATCCTTGGCGAGCTGCTTGATCCGCTCCCATTCGAGATATCCCTTGGGGTTATCGGTGTCGGCTTTGCGTTCGCCATCGCAAAGAACCGACAGGCCCCCTGCGGCCAGCATCTGCATCATGAGCGAAGTTCCGGACCGCGGTAGACCGGAAACGATGGTGATCATCAGGACCTTTCCATGGATAATTGAGGATAAAGTGGACGGATGGCTCCACATCCTGTACTGCCGTCTTTGAGATCCGCCTTTGAGATCCGTCTTTTGAGATCAAAGGGGGAAGCTACAAATCGGGCAAAACCTCCCACCCGCGATTCCTGCTCTCCGACGGCTCCCGCAAAATCTTGCCTTCTGGCGAGCCAAAGGCCGCGCTGGTAGCCAAAACTATTGCCAATCGTAGTTATTGACAAGGACTCGCGCCCTCGCTATTGTTACACGGAAAAGGGAGCCTAGGTGCAGCGAAGGGTCTGGACATTCCTCTTGTTCTTGCTCACAGCTTTGGTGTGTGTATCCGCCATCCCGCAGACAGACCTGCCCGAGACCTCCTACGACGAAGCGGACGCGCCCTTGAATCAAGCTCCGATGGTATTGCTCAAGATCCGTTTGGTGCGTCCCGCGGGCGTTTCGATCGTGCTGCCGAAAAAAGCCGCCCAGGCAGAATGGAACCAAAGAGTTCCGGCCGACGCATCATTGTCAACTCCGGCTTCGGTGCGAATCGATTCCCATTCCCTTCAGGACCTCCTCTGCACGTTTCTGATCTGACTCTTCCCATCTGAAGACACGTTTTGGCCCTGATCTTGGCTGCCGTTACCCATGCACATTGGGGAGCGGCCTCGCGGAATTTTCTTAACCGCCCCTGGGCCTCACTGAATCGCTTCGATGAATGCACTCTCAGAACCGCGGCCACCGCGCCTCTTGCGAGTGCAAACCGGCCTTCGGAAAGGCAGATATGGAAAAAATGAGTACACGATTTTTCAACGCAACCGACCTTGGCGTGCGCCTGGAACGCACCCTGACACCAACCAACGCGGATCCCTCCACTTACTCTTCAGATATCCGCTTGGGACAATTGCTTCTCGTTCTCAATGAACTTGAAGCCGGCATGGCCGCGCTGGAGGACTTGCCAGATCGCGACCTTACCGAACTTATTTCCAGCGCGATGCTGGCCTGCGGATTCACCGATCCCGCCCAAATCCGGTGCGCGATCGCCGAAATCCTGGAGACCATCGAAGTGCCCCAGTTTTGCCTCACCTCTGATTCTGGGATGGAGAGGCTTTGTTGAGTTAGGTTTGTTCGTCGTCAGCCCCGCAGTCTCCTACGGGGCGGCGCCGGACGCGGCCGGGTGTCCGATTGCCCTCGAGTGGAC
>Ga0209698_10005581_pt1 | contig 13585 bp, 9 predicted proteins | sample LitLauG_LLR_2012_FD_187203 | JGI IMG/M metagenome (GOLD analysis project Ga0209698, IMG submission 187203) | Freshwater sediment microbial communities from Pennsylvania, USA - Little Laurel Run_MetaG_LLR_2012 (SPAdes) (version 2) | ecosystem: Environmental > Aquatic > Freshwater > Creek >... | reverse complement strand
GGCCATGTGAGCGCTTACCAGGAGATCTTCGACCGCATCCGGGGGTGGCGCTTTGGCCTCGTCCACTGCCTGCTTGGCTTGAAAGCGGTCGAAGATCTCCTGGTAAGCGCTCACATGGCCGGCCGGTTTCACCGTGCGGCGGCGCAATGGGAGCTGGCTGTCGATGTCGCCTGGCTCGATCAGCACCACGCGCACTCCAAAGCGGCGCGTCTCAAGTCGCAAGCTCTCGCTCAACCCTTCGACGGCGAACTTGCTGGCGCTGTATATGCCCGAGAAGGGTATGCCGAAGGTGCCGCCGAGCGAGCTGATGTTGACGATATGACCGGAGCGCTGCTCGCGCATGATGGGTAACGCGGCGCGGCATAAGCGGAGCACGCCGAAGAAGTTGGTCTCCATCTGGGCGCGGGCTTCGGCGATGGACGTGTCTTCGATGGGGCCCATCAACGCCCAGCCGGCGTTGTTCACGACCGCGTCGAGACGGCCGGTCTTCTCGACAACGGCGGCGACGGCGCGGGTGACGGAGTCATCGTCGTCTGCGTCCATCGCGAGCATGTCGACGCCGTCGGACCCGGTGGTCTCGCGCCGGCTGGTGCCGAACACGCGATAGGCCCGCGCGGCGAGATGGCGGGCGATGGCTTGTCCGATGCCGGAGGAAGCTCCGGTAACTAGCACGACCTTCAGATTTGCGGGTGCGCTCATAGCGTTATTATCACAATGTGAAGACTTCCCGTATCGCTCTTTCCTTCGCAATTCTGCTGGCCGCTGGAGTGGCGGCCTACTTCATCTTTCCCCCAGTAAGATTGTGTGCGCTGGTGGTCGCCGGACACAGCCCCGTTTGCCCGATGTCGAAGGCCGTTCAATGCAAGGCTAATGTGGATGAGAAGACCCGCATTAAAGACCGCATCCTGGCCGGCAGCCGCCTGCTGAAAGAAGACAGCGGTCTGGAGTTGTGGCACACGCCCAAGGGGCAGTTTTGGATCCCCAAGGGCAACCGTTACGTGCTGCCGTTCAACCTGGCGGAGATGGAGCAGCACATTTATGGCTCGGGAGAGCATTTCATTCACGCCGGAGATGTCGTGCTGGATTGCGGCGCGAGCGACGGCGATTTCACGCGCCAGGCCCTGGAGGCCGGGGCGCAAACGGTGGTTTCGATCGAAATCTCGCCTTCCAGCGTGGAGTGCATCCGGCGCAATTTGGCTGCGGAGACCGCGGCCGGGCGCGTGATCATTTACCCGAAAGGCGTATGGGACAAGGACGACACACTGACGCTGAACGTGGATGATACCAACTTCGCGGCCAACAGCGTGGTGATGCACCCGGACTCGGCTCATCCGAGCGTGCTGGTGCCGCTAACCACGATCGACAAGCTAGTAGCTGAGCTGAAGCTGCCGCGCGTGGACTTCATCAAGATGGACATCGAAGGCGCGGAGGTGCCGGCTCTGGCGGGTGCGCACGAGACCATTGCGCGCTTCAAGCCGCGTCTGGCGATTGCCACCGAACACAAGCCGAATGACGAGTACACCATCCCCGCGGCCGTGCGCAAGATCCGCGCGGATTATCAGATGGAATGCGGCCCTTGCCTGGAGGCTAAGGGCCACGTGCGTCCGGATGTGCTGTATTTCTGGTAGCTGCGGAGGCGCGCTTGTGTCCGTTTCCGAACTGGCCGACGCCGTAACCGCTTGGTTCCGGTAGGATACTGGAACGAGAGTTGCTTCGGATTCCCGCAATGAAACTGGCTTTGCGCAACCTGCACCATCCGGCGTTCGCCGCCACGACCATCCTGTCCCTGGCTCTTGGCAGGCTGGTGGAGAGCCAGCTCTTTGAAATGAAGGCGGGCGACCCGGCGGTGATTGCGGGTGCTATGGCGGTGGTGCTGCCGGTTTCGATACTGGCCGGCTACATTCCCGCGCGCCGCGCCACGCACATCGATCCGATGCAGGCGCTTAGGTGGGAGTGAGGCGCGGTATCATTCTCTTGTGATACGCCGCTTTTACGTTCATAATTTCCGCTGTCTGGAAAACTTCGACCTTGTTTTGCGAGAACCGTCCGTCCTATTGATTGGCAAGAACGGATCGGGCAAGACAACCATTGGGCTGGCCCTGGAGATCCTGCAGCGGATCGCGCGGGGGACGAACCGCGTGGGCCAACTAGTGAAGCCGAAGGACATCACTCGTGAGCGTACAGATGTGCCTGTGCGATTTGAAATCGAAGTTGAGATCAAGGGTAGCATCTACGAGTACGTCATCGCTTTCGAGTTCCCGGACGGATTTCGGGAATTGCGGGTGCTCGAAGAGAGGCTGGCGGCCGACGGAAGGCCCATATACACGCGAGAGCACGCGCAAGTAAATCTTGCGCGAGCGGGTCAGGAGCAGGAGGCGCGGTTCCGCATCGACTGGCACATGGTTGCTCTGCCGATCGTCCAAGAACAGTCACAGAAGGATCCTTTGTTCATCTTCAAGCAATGGCTCGCTCGCATGCTGATCCTAAGACCGATACCATGGCTGATTGGTGGAGACTCGACCCAAGAAACGCTGGAACCCAATCCTCAGGTCACAGACTTTGCGGCTTGGTTCTCTGGGCTCATGGCCCACTCGCCATCGAAGTATGCCAAGGTCGAGGAGTATCTTAAGCTACAAATGCCTGACCTGAGAGACATCCAGAATCCCTCGATCGGCAAGGACGCTCGGAGTATTACCGTTCAGTTCTTCAACGATCAGGGCAATCTGAGCGTTCACTTCGAGGACTTGTCGGACGGCGAAAAGTGTTTCATGATCTGCGCCATGGTGCTTGCCGCAAACGACACTTATGGACCGGTGGTTTGCTACTGGGACGAGCCGGACAACCATCTTGCGCTGGACGAGGTTGGGCACTTTATACTGGCCTTGCGAAAGGCCTTCGAATCGGGCGGTCAGTTCATCGCGACCTCACACAATCCGGAGGCCATACGCCGTTTCTCTGCCGAGAATACGCTCAATCTGCATAGGAAAAGTCATCTTGAGCCCCCGACCGTCCGCAGGGTTGAGGACTTGAAGGTCAACGGGGATCTTGTGGCGGCGCTGATTCGCGGCGACGTGGAGCCATGAGTGATAAACAAGAACAGGCCACACATCCTCGTGATCCCTGAAGACGACGCCAACGACCAACTGGTCACTGGGTTCCTGCTAGAGTTCAACATCCCCCGGCAAATCCAGCCTCTGGAGACTGCCGGAGGCTGGACAAAGGTCCTGGACAGGTTCAAGTTAAATGAGGTCGGTGGAATGGAACGGTATCCTGGCCGCCTGATGGTTCTGTTAATCGATTTCGACGGCAAAGACAACAGGCTTGGCGTGGCGAAGGCCGTTATCCCCGAGCACCTTGCGGATAGGGTCTTCGTTCTGGGAGCCTGGACCGAACCCGAGGATCTCAAGAGTGCCAGCCTAGGCTCATACGAAGCCATCGGCAGGGCCATGGCGCAGGACTGTCGTCAGAATACCGACACGGTTTGGGGACACGAACAACTTCGTCACAACGCAGAGGAACTCGCACGTTTGTGCGAGCGCATCCGGCCAATCCTGTCCACTTAATTTGACTAATCGCCGAACGAGCCGACTTCTTCGGTTTCCTCGACGCGTTCGACCGTAGCGGGCTTAATCGCTCCCAGCGGCACCAGATCGGGCGTAGGCTGCTCTTTCAGCACGTGCTGCCGGTAGAGCTTCGCCATGCGCGCATTCTCTTCATCCTGCTTTTGTTTGGCGGCGCGGGCGCGCAATTTCTCTTCCCGAGCGTTCTTGGCGATGCCCAAGTTATCGAGATCGTGCTGCTCGTCCCAAGTGATGATATCTTCGCGCAGCACCATGGAGTGATCGGCGCTCTGCAGCGCGACCTTCTTGCCGCCCGCGAAGATCTCATGTCGGCCGTGCTCCTCGTACCACTTGGTGAGCGTGGCGGTCATATGCATCTTTTCAATGATGTTGCGCCAGCCGATACCAGTGTTGTAGGCACAGAACGAGATTTCGCCCTCCTGCGTGGCATACGGTATGATGCACTGCTCGGTGCGGCGGAAATCGTAGTTGAACAGATCCTGGAACCACATGCCCGCGATCAGTAGGAAGTTCCAGCGGTCCTGGCGGCGCTTTTCGATATCCTGCATGGTGCGGTCCGCGCCCACTTTGCCATAGTTCTTGCCGGTGGCGCCGAAGGTCTTATCGAACTTCTTCAGCATGTCACTAAGCTTGAAATGCGTAGGCGCTTGGAAGGGATCGTAATTGCGGGCAACCGAAAGGGCCATGCCGACGATCGACAGCCACTTGCCGCGCGCGGCGTCGTTTACGCGGGCCACGTCCTTAGCTAGGCGGTCCGCATTCAGGAACGCGGTGACGGGCGCCGATTCGCCGGTTTGCTTATCCACCATCACGGCCATGCCCACGCCGCAGTTTGGATGGCAGCCGCAGCTCAACTGGCCCCATTGGTAGTCCGGGCCATGCACAAGGTCGGACCAATCGGAGAAGGTGCTGATGAACGAGAGCGGGAACCAGTCGCGGGCGGGCTCGCCCAAACCGGTCTGATTCTTCACGTCGTGCGCCAAGTTAGCCAGCGTATAGCGTTGCGCCATGCGGCGCTCGTCGGTGACGGCTTCGTCGCGGCCGGTAAACGAAACCGGCTGGAACGAAAGGAACGGAATGCGCTTGGGATTGTCGAGCGCAAATTGGATGACGCGGCCCACCTGCTCATTATTGATGCCGTTGATCAGCGTGATGACCGGTACGATATCCACGCCGTTGGTGTACAGGTTTTCAATCGCGCGCAGCTTCACGTCGAACAGGTTGCCGACCTTGCGGTGGGAGTTGGCGGCGTTGCCGATGCCATCGAACTGCAGGTAGGCATAACGCAGGCCCGCCTCGGCTGCCTTGCGACAGAACTCGGGGCTCTTGGCAAACTCGATACCGTTGGTGGCGGCCTGCACGCTGGTGTAGCCGACCTTGCGGGCGTACGACACCGCGTCCAGGAAATACGGCGAAATGGTCGGCTCGCCGCCGGAGAACTGCACCGACATCTGGCGCTTGGGCTTGATGGAGATGGCGTTGTCGAGCAGCGTCTGAATGTCTTCCCAGGTGAGTTCGTGCACGAAGCCGACCTGGTTGGCATCCATGAAACACGGATCGCACATCATGTTGCAGCGGTTGGTGAGATCGATTGTGAGCACCGAACCCCGGCCATGCGTGATAGTGCTGGAGCCGTGATGATGCAGGTGCGAATCGTTGTGCGACCGGATGTCGCGGCCGGGGAAGCACTCCTCTAAATGCTTGAAGAAGGCCGTGTCGATCGACATCACGTCCTCGAAGTGGCCGTGAATGGGGCAATCCTTCACCATCAGAATCTTGCCATCCCGCTCGATGATCTTGGCCTTGATCTCGCCCACCTTCTCGTTGAGCAGGATCGACAGGGGTTTCTTGCCGCTGAGGATTTCCTGGCGGGCCTCGGGGACGCAGCGCGGACACAGCGAGTCGGTCTCTCGCGGCCAGCCCAGCGGGGGCTTGGTCTTCTGATACGACTTGAGCAGCGGTTTTTCGGACCACTTCGGAGTGAACGACGGGTTCTGGCTGATCTGGTTGGCTTTATCGAAAACGGTCCACGCCAATTGCGCCGCGCAGGTCAGGGCTTTCTCCACGTACTTGATAGGCTTGTGCATCCGTTTTGAACTCCTCTTGTGGGTTGCCATCACATCCCCTGCAACCACCAGTTTGGATAAACGCGCTCGTGCAACACGGCCTCGCCGCGTGCTCGATTGTCCCAGTATAGTTAATGACGGTTCAGCAATACCACCGGCGGCCATCAAACTGTTGATTTCCTTGGTTGTATGGCAAGTTCGGGTGTTGAACGGAGGATTTTGGGTGATCGAGCGTGCGATGGTGGTATATCGTTGAAAACGCTTTGGTTAGCTTCTTGTATGAGATAAAGGACCGAGCGGGACATCCTCGAGCGTCCGAGACTACTCAATTCCCGGCTCTGCCGGGGGTTCGCTACGCATCCGATTTTCAGGATGTGGCGGCCGCATCCCACTTGCGTCCGCCGTGCGTCGGCCGCGCAAAAGACCTCCGAGTACCTGACTCACCAAACACCTTCGGCTCACCCCGCCACGATTGTCCGCCTCTGGCAAACGGCAGCCGCCCCGCGCGTATATGAAGCGTTGAGCCGCGAGCGAATGCGCGCGGAGGAAGACCAGGAATGGCGCGCGCGCAGCCTCGACATGAAACCGGTCGAAGGCCCGTCTGAAATCGACATCATGTCGAAGGCCGAAACTACATCGTCTTCGTGGAGGAGAAGCTGGGCTCCGACGTGTCCCTGAGTGCGAGTTACGATCCCGAGCGGAATCAGACTGCCCGTAACGTCGACTGTGTACTCGATATCTGCGGCAGCCGCAGGCCGGCTTTCTGGATGTTCGAGCGCGGCCCGCGCCGCATCACGCGCCCGTTGAACCGAGCACTGCCACACCGGGCCGAGGCCCTGTTCCCGGTGCTCTGCGCCGACCTAACGGTGGTCACCTGGGCTGATCTGCTCAAGCTACGATGGGGACGTCGAATTGGAGTTGCGGCGGCGAGTGACCGGAGAGAACTGGGAGAGCGGGACTGAGAGTCCCGCGCAGGCCACGGGCCTGCTCTATTAGAATCAAAAATAATGCTTGCACTCCGGCCACAGAGTAAGCTAGAATCGAATTGCGTGAAACCAGTTATCCATTTCGGTACTAAGCCGCAAGCCATGCGGCAGGCGCGCGTCAATACGGACGCGTGGGAGGCTACCTAACCGGAACCTGAGATAACATTCCGAATTCAGGAAAGGGGGTGGCCACCAGTTGGTCACCCCCTTTTTAGTTTTTCGGGGACTTGGGAAATGGCTTAACCCGCTTGCCCTGGAAGCAAGAGACTCCCGGTTCAAGTCCGGGGTCCCCGACCAGTTCTTTGACAACTTGAGTAAGGTACGGGCGGGCGTGGTATATAGGGTGTGCCCTGGGCCTCCAACCCAGTGAAGAGATTTCGATTATCTCCGTCCGCTCCAGTGGTTTCGCGGGTGTGGCTCATTGGTTGAGGGCTGGATCGCCAGTCCAGGCAACGGAGTTCGATTCTCCGCACTCGCTCCAGCCGGTGTAGCTCAGTGGCAGAGCAGCCGTATGGTAGGCGGCCAACCTCCGGGTTCGATTCCCGGCACTGGCTCCAAGTGTGTGTGCGCCGGGTAAGCATTCGTGGCGATGCGGCGGTTCTGTAAACCGCATAAGTTAGTTCGACTCTGACACCCGGCTCCATTCCGGCAAAGCTCTCCGGGCGCGCAATCGGCCGATAACCGATAGGGAGATGGTTCGATTCCATCTGCCGGAACCATTTTGATCTAGTTTCATTGCGGAGTAGACTGGAGGCGGTTCCAGCTTGGTCTCATAAGTCAAAGACGTGCGTTCGAGTCGCACCTCCGCAACCATTTGTAAGATGGGCAAGTCGTTCAACGGGAGGATTACTGGCCTGCACCCAGTAGATCAGGGTTCAATTCCCTTCTTGTCTACCAAGTTACCGGCGGGATAGCCTACGTGGTCACGGCGTCTGGCCGAAGCCCAGATCATCTCCGTCCGATTCGGAGTCCCGCCGCCAGTCATGTTGGCCGTGGCCGAGTGGCATAGGCGCAGGGTTGTGACCCCTGCCACGAGAGTTCGATTCTCTCCGGTCAACCCAGTTTTTGTCTGCGTGGCGCACGCACTACAGCGGGCCGCGGAGTTCAGTGGGAGGTCGGTTAGTGGGAAGCCGTCAGTCTTTGAAGCTGAATTCGGGTGTTCGATTCGCCCCCTCCCAGCCACAGCCGGGTCGTTCAGCGGCAGGACGCTGCTCTCTGACAGCAGATGTCGATGGTTCGAGTCCATCCCCGGCTGCCAAATTTCAGCGGGTATCGTTCAAGGGACAGGATAGAACGCTACGAACGTTCAGATTGCCGTTCGGAGCCGGCATACCCGTACCAATCCGGCCTTCGTCCAATGAGGAGAGGACGCGGCGCTCCGAACGCTGAAATTCCGGTTCGAGTCCGGGAGGCTGGGCCAGTTTTGCGCGGTGGTGGCCGAGCGGCAAAGGCGCCTGATTGTCTATCAGGACGAGGAGGGTTCGACTCCCTTCCACCGCGCCATGTGAACCTTGAGGACAAAATTGAACAGGTTGCAACGATTCAAACGTCGCCGCAAAATCGCCGGAAGGCAGCTAGAGCCTCGTAGTGCCTGAACCCAGACCCGGCTTGCGCCTGATATTCTGAATATATGTTGGGTAGTGCCCCGATGGCGAAATCGGCAGACGCAACGGACTTGTCGATTGAGCACCAGTAGAGCGATCTACTGCGTGAATGTTGTCAAACTCGGTGAACGCTTAACAGGTTATGCTGATGCCAACGCCGAGCCAAACCCGGTAACGGGAAGGTGTAGAGACTAGACGGCAACCATCTCCCTGAGATGAAGGCATAGTCCAGCCCACAAACAGCACATCGCTGGCGGCGAAAGCCGCAGTGGGAATGAAAATCCGTTTTCCCGCAAGGGAAGTGTCGGTTCGACTCCGACTCGGGGCACCAAACCTATTCTCATCACTGAGCACTCAATCCGACTTGGCTCCCAAACCCCACCTGCAATTAACGATCCTGTTGTGCCCCAATGGCAGCCTACGATTCTAGCGACGATTCGTTCGCAAACAGTTGAAATACTTGATTCGTACAGCGGATTTTAAGTCCTTTGCGTCTGCAGGTTTTGCCACCCGGGCATGTTTTAGACCGGCCGCCTGAGCTTCATCATAATGAATGCGCCGGTGCGGTCGCCCGTATCCGCTATCCGACCAACTCGAACTCACCCTTAGGCGCGTATGTCGCGTGAGGAGGCCCCCACCAACACCCTGAACCGGCCCGGCTCGGCGACCCAATCGTGAACCGCGGAATCGTAGAACGACATCGCATCCTTATCCAGCGTGAAAGACACCGTTTTGGCCTCCCCAGGCTGTAGCATGACGCGGCTGAATCCCTTCAACTCCTTCACCGGACGGCGAACGCGTGATGGCGGCGGCTGAAGATATAACTGAACGACCTCCGCTCCGGCGCGCAATCCGTTGTTCCGCACGCTCACGCTGACGCTGAGGGCCATGCCCACCGCGATCTTGCCGACTGAAAGCTCGATTTGGCTGTAATCGAAAGTGGTATACGAGAGCCCGTGACCGAACGCAAAGAGCGGCTCGACATCGTACTTGTCGAATCCTCGATAGCCAACGTAGATGCTCTCCGCATATTCCACATGCAGGTTCTCGCCTGGATAGTGACCGTACGCCGGCGAATCCTGCAACGCTTTCGGAAAGGTCACTGGTAGCTTGCCGGCGGGGTTGACCGCGCCAAACAGCACGTCGCCGATGGCGTGTCCGGCCTCCTGACCGCCATACCAGGCATACATCACGGCGGGAACCCGGCCGATCCACCTGGCCATAGTCACAGGCGCGCCGGCGGCGATGACAACGATCGTATTCCTGTTGGCGCCGGCCATGGCTTCAATTAATTCATCCTGCCCGGCCGGAAGATCCATGGATTTCCGATCGAATCCCTCGCCTTCGCGCTGGGGAGAGTAACCCACCACGACCACGGCAACGTCGGACTTACGGGCCAGCGCGACCGCTTGCTCGCGCAACGCCTGTGGCGCGTTGGCCGCATCCTCTCCCTCCATGGCAGCGCCCAACGCGTAGCTGACGGCGGCCTGCGGCCCCGCGGCTTCCCGGATTCCATCGAGCGCGGTGATTGCGTATTTCGGCCGCACCAGAGAAATGCCGCCACCACCGGTTCGCGCCACCGCTGCGCTCGGACCGATGACCGCGATCTTGCGCGTCGTTTGGGCGCTCAGCGGAAGTACGCCGGTATTCATCAGCAGCACGATGCTCTCGTCGGCCGCCATGCGCGCTACCTGGCGCTGCTCTGAAGTGTCCACGTCGCCGCCGCCCGCGTGTACGTGGTCGAACAGCCCCGCCGTGAACACGACGCGCAAGATGCGGCGCACGCCCTCATCCACCGCTTCCTGCTTCACACGGCCCGCCGATACCGCCGCCAGGACCTTGTCCGGAGTGAGCCAACCGGCGCCATTCCCGTCCCGTTTGGTTTCGGGCTTATTGGCCCAGATTCGCATGGCTTCGCCGCCGGGCATCTCCAGGTCCATGCCCTTGTTGATGGTCCCCTCGGTGCTGTAAGTGCTGCCCCAGTCGGAGACGACGAATCCCCGAAAGCCCCAGCGCTTCCTGAGCGTTGCCGTCAGCAGGTAGGAATTCTCGGCGCACCACCGGCCGTTTCACCTGATTGTAGGCGTTCATCACGGCCCAACGCCGGCTTCCTCGACGGCCGCCTTGAATGCCGGGAAACAGATTTCATGCAGCGCGCGTTCGTATTCCTCGTTATTGGCGGCGAAGTGCTTGACGGAAGGGATCACTCCTTCGGCTTGTACGCTCTTGATGTACGCGACTCCCATCCGTGCGGCCAGATACGGGTCCTCTCCGTAGCCCGAAGTTCCGGCCCCACAGCGGGACGCGGTTGATGTTCACGGTGGGTCCAAGGCTAGGGACATTTTGGAGAAAGTGAAACGGGCATGGTGGCCCTCCGAGCACGCGGCGGCATGGCCGAGGTTTCGCGCGCACTGGCCAGTATTGAGCGCTTTCTATCGGCAGAACCCGAAGCGGCAGTGTGCAGCACCTAACGTAACTGTTGCCTGCATCGCATCGCCTTCCTTGTGCAACCGCAAGCGACCTGGATCAATGTGCGGCCCTCGCTCCACAGTCCGGTTCTTACCCAACGCACATCGAGCTACTCAACAAAGTTGACAGGCCGCGAGTCTGCGGGCGTTTCTGGCAACCCGTCCATCAGCCAATTACCACCTGCCCAAACGACCTCCGGCCAGCGAAATGACCGGAACCGAGTGAGCCGAAGCCGATGTCATCGAACTTCTGACGCACTAGACTAGACTAGCAGGCGTCGGTATCAGGTGACCGCAGGCAGCGCCACCCGCCCGACATGGCTCTCCTTCCCTCAGCACACGCTCGCGGTGCCTAGCGCGTGTGGTGATGCGATGACCGGCAGCGTGGGATCGAGCGCACGGCCTTGCACGATGGGTTGCCACCAGTGCCTGCCCTCACGTTCACCTTTTCGAAAGGACGTTGCGCCAGCTGCGGGTTGGTACGGAGGCGTCATGGCGCACAGTCCGATATCGGGCGTCGCCCACCGCGCCGGCGATCTTGACATCGATGCCGTATAGCGCGGCGGTTAGCAACATGCCGCTGCACCATGTTAGAAAGTTGCCATGCGGAACGACTTGGCGCATTATACTTGTTACCGGGCGGCGGGGCCGATCCGGATCGACGGCAAGCTTGACGAACCTTCCTGGCGCATGGCGCCCACGTCCGAGCCGTTCGTTGATATCGTGACAGGCGAGCCGGCGTGGTTCGATACGCGCGTGGCGCTACTTTGGGACGACGAGTGCCTCTACTTCGGCTTCACGGCCGAGGAGCCGGTTGTGCGCGGGTATCTGACCGAGCGCGATTCGCGCATTTATGAAGACAACGACGTGGAGGTCTTCATCGCGGGTGAGAACGCTTATTACGAATTCGAGATCAACGCGCTGAATACGATCTACGAGGTGTTCTGGATATGGAAGGATGCGCTGGCGCCGGGCAGTCCATATTATGGGCTTCCGGAGTTCGATCCCGCGACACAACGAACCATGGTGCTGGATGGGGTGGGTGGACACGTGCATCCGCGGGGCGAACGCTGGGGCTTTCTGGACTGGGATTTTCCGGGGCTGCGGCATGCCGTGCATGTGCAGCTTCCGGGGTGGACCGTCGAGCTGGCCCTGCCGTGGGAGGGATTGCGCGGGCTGGCCGGTGGGCGCGCGTTGCCGCCGCGAAACGGGGATGTGTGGCGCATCGACTGTTCGCGGTTTCAGCAATTCGACCGCGCCGGGCGAAAGTTGGAGCCGAGCGCCGGTTGGACGTGGAACCGGCACGGGCATTACGACTCGCATATTCCGGAGGTGTTCACGTATGTGGAGTTTTGCGGGCGGATGGTGGGTGCAGCGGGGTGAAGCTCACAGGCTGAAGCCGCAAAGCCGCTCGTTTTCCGATTTTTGGGCAAGCTGGCTGATTCGTGGGGCGGGACCTTGTCCAGGACCTCGTCGTGCGGCTGACGTCCCACGTCGGCGTGCCGGGCTGCGTAAAATCGTCGCACGCCGCGAAGAAATCTATACAATTTGCGCAGCATCCACCAATATCTGGAAAACGAGTGGCGTTAGTTAGGCCGTAGCCTTTTGCCACCACAGTTATTCTTCGCCGGGGAGTGATACGGCGTGGTGCTGAATGGCCCAGGCGACGAAACCGTCCGGGGCGTTGCGCACTGCGTGAATGTTGGCCTTCTCGATATTCTTGATATCCTTCCACTGGGCGCCCTGCAGATTCACGTGCCGCAGATCGGCGCTTTGTAGGTTCGCGCCGCGCAGGTCCGAACCGCTTAGGTCGGCATTTGCCAAGTCCCCATCGGTGAGGTCAGCGTCCGCAAGCTTCGCGCGGCCTAGATTGGCTTGACGGAAGTTCGCCGATCTCAGGTTGGCGTACTGCAGATCGACCGCCTGCAAGTTGGCGTCGCGAAGGTCGGACGCTTCCAGATCGGCACGGAACAAATTCGCGCCTTGGAGTTGGATGCCTTGCAGGAAGGCCCCGGCGGCATTTACACCGACCAGTGGAACGTGGTCCAGGTTAAGCTCCTGGAGAGCCTCGATGCGGCCGCCGCTACCGCCCTTGCCTTGCGCCGTGTTGATGACCTGCCAAGCCTGGTAGTGTTTTTGCTTTTGCCGGTCACCGGACTCCGCGAAATAGAAGATCACAGCCACCAGCACGGAGAGAACGCTCAAGTACTCCAGTACTTCCAGCAACGCCCAGCGGCTCAGATAATAGGCGCACCACTGCAGGCTCCATTCCAGCGCGCGGAAGGGCAGGGCGACGAGCATGCGATTCTCTTTGTATTGGGACCAGGAGTGCGGCCGTGGCCGTAGTTCTCGAACCAGCATCGCTCTATGGTTTTAGCGAAAGTAGAGCGCCCGTGGCAAGGGGCCGCTGGAATTGGATGGTGGCCGCCGGGATCCGCGCCGCGCGAAGTCGAACATCGGATTTCAACCGTCAGCGCGCGGATTCTTCCCGCGTGCGTGTTGTCTTTCCTTCAACTGGGCCAAACCCAGCGCGCGATCCAGTTTGCACCCTTCGTCCGCGTACCCGAAGCCAGCACGGCTTTTTGGGTGGTAGGGGTGGTAGGTGATGCGTTGTGGGTAGCGAGTAAAGCGCTTGTTACACTGCGTCTAAGGTGCGCCGTCTGGTCCAGTCCGCCTCGTATGCCGTTTTGCTCGATTCCGCGGCGGAGTTTTTGCGGTCGCTGAAGGATTATCCGGAGATTGTGGTTCTGGGCCATACTCGCGGGGCGGCGGACGATTTCGCGCGCTCGGCTTGCCGGACCGGCCTGCTGGGCGTGCATCGCACGACGCTCACCGGACTGGCGGTGGATCTGGCCGAAGGGCCGCTGGCGCGCGCCGGTC
>Ga0209698_10005580_pt1 | contig 13587 bp, 11 predicted proteins | sample LitLauG_LLR_2012_FD_187203 | JGI IMG/M metagenome (GOLD analysis project Ga0209698, IMG submission 187203) | Freshwater sediment microbial communities from Pennsylvania, USA - Little Laurel Run_MetaG_LLR_2012 (SPAdes) (version 2) | ecosystem: Environmental > Aquatic > Freshwater > Creek >... | reverse complement strand
AGCTGTGGCCGATCGAGCAGCAGCTGAAGGTCGACCGCGAGGAGCGGCAGCTCGACATGAGCGAGGCCAGCCGGCGCTTGATGCGCAACCTGGCCCACGAAATCAAGAATCCGCTCGGAGGCATCCGCGGAGCGGCCCAGCTGCTGGAAACCGAGCTGCGCACCCCCGAAGAGCGCGAATACACCGGGGTCATAATCGCCGAGGCGGACCGGCTGCAGGGCCTGGTGGACCGGGTGCTGGCCTCGCACCGCGCGCCCCGCGTCGTGGCGGAATTGAACATCCACGAGGTATGCGAGCGGGTCCGATCCGTGATCACGGCCGAGTACCCCAATGGCCTGCTGATCGAGAGGGACTATGACGCCTCGGTGCCGGAACTTCGGGGCGACCGCGAGCAATTGATCCAGGCGCTGCTGAACGTGGTGCGCAACGCGGCCCAGGCGCTGCAGTCGCGCATCGCAGCCGGCGATGCATGCGTGCTGCTGCGTACCCGGGTCGCTCAGCAGGTGACGGTGATCCGCCGACCCTGCAGGCTGGCACTGGATTTGCGTGTGATCGACAATGGGCCGGGAATTCCGGATGAGTTGAAGGAGCGCGTGTTCGATCCACTGGTGTCCGGGCGGGAGGGCGGCAGCGGGCTGGGACTTTCGCTTGCCCACGAATTCATCCACCAGAACGGCGGCACGATCGACTTTGAAAGCGTTCCGGGGCGGACCGAATTTCGGATCCTGCTGCCCCTGCGATGAGGCAAAGAGACGTCATGAAACCGATCTGGATCGTCGACGATGACCGCTCGATTCGCTGGGTGCTCGAGCGCGCCCTTGCGAAGGCGAGCCTTCCCTGCCGGGCTTTTGCACAGGCGCAGGAGGTGCTCAACGCGCTGGAGGCGGAGACCCCGCAGGTGCTGGTGTCCGATATCCGGATGCCGGGCACGAGCGGCATCGGGTTGCTGCAGACGGTCAAGCAGCGCTACCCGTCGCTGCCGGTGATCATCATGACCGCCTTTTCGGACCTGGACAGCGCCGTGTCGGCCTTTCAGGGTGGCGCATTCGAGTACCTGCCCAAGCCGTTCGACGTCGACAAGGCCGTCGAGTTGATCCGGCGTGCGGTCGAGGAAAGCATGCGCGACAGCGGTCCGGAGGAGCCGCCCGGAGAAGTGCCCGAGATCCTGGGCCAGGCGCCGTCCATGCACGAAGTGTTTCGCGCGATTGGCCGGCTGTCGCAGTCGTCGGTCACGGTGCTGATCACCGGCGAGTCCGGCAGCGGCAAGGAGGTCGTGGCGCGCGCCCTGCATCGGCACAGCACGCGCGCGGACAAGCCGTTCATCGCGCTGAACATGGCGGCGATTCCGCGCGATCTGCTCGAATCCGAGCTGTTCGGACACGAGCGGGGAGCGTTCACCGGCGCCCAGGCGATGCGCCGCGGCCGTTTCGAACAGGCCGAGGCCGGCACGCTGTTCCTCGACGAGATCGGCGACATGCCGGCCGAGCTGCAGACACGGCTGCTGCGCGTTCTTTCGGACGGGTGCTTCTACCGGGTCGGCGGCCACCAGCCGCTGCGCGCCGACGTGCGGGTGATCGCGGCGACCCATCAGAACCTGGACGAGCGGGTCAAGCAGGGGCTGTTCCGCGAGGATCTGTACCATCGGTTGAACGTGATCCGGCTGCGGCTGCCGCCGCTGCGCGAGCGGCGCGAGGACATTGCGCTGCTGGCGCGTCATTTCCTGGCCCGCAGCGGCCGCGAGCTGGGCGTCGAACCCAAACGCCTGTCGCCCGAAGCGGCCGAACGGATAGCGCAGCTTCCGTTTCCCGGCAACGTGCGACAGCTGGAGAACCTGTGCCACTGGCTGACCGTGCTGGCGCCGGCCCAGCTGGTGCAGGTATCCGACCTGCCCGACGATCTGCAGCAACTGGGCGGCGGCGCACAAACCGACGCCTCGGCCACGGCAGGGGCGCCGCGGCCGGCGCGCGCGCTCGACCCGTCGGCCGCAGCCGCGACGGCTGAGGCTTCCTCGAGCGAAGGGACGTCGCTGCGCTGGACCGATCTGCTGGCCGCTGACGTGGAACGGTTGATGCAGCAGGGCGGCCAGCAGGTGATCGACGAACTGACGCGCGACTTCGAATCGACCGTGATTCGCGCCGCACTGAAGATGACCCAGGGCCGGCGCATCGAAGCCGCGTCCCGCCTGGGTCTCGGCCGCAACACGATCACGCGCAAGATTCAGAGCCTCGGCCTGGATCACAGCTGAGCGGCCGCCGGCCGCAACCCTCTTCCGACCCACCCCGAGCAGACCCGCCAGAGATGCGGGCTGCAATCGGTTCAATTTTTTCCCAGCTTGGGCCCAGGAAGTGGCGGTAAGCGCTCGGCTTTTACGTCTTCGGCTATGGGTCCTCGAGGCGGACTCGCTGAAGGCACCCGCTTGCTTTGGTGGTACGACCCATTGACGCAGATTGTCTGCGACATCGAGCAGGTCCCTGGGAACGGGGCTCGCGGCCGGCGTGGCCGCTTTTGATCGGGACTCTGCCGGGGGATACCGATGAAATTGCTGTCCAGGACTTGTCTTTCGACCGTCGCCGGGATCGGTTGTGCTGCGGCCAGCGCGATGGCCGCCGCGGCATTGCCCATCACGTACACGGCTTTCGCGATCACCGATGTAAAGCTTGCAGGCACCCTCTATAAGGATGCGCAGGTCTCCTTGAAGTTCATCGGTGACATGGGCGATGTCAAGGCGCTGCCTGCGTCGGCACCTGTCACCGGCTACTGGATCCAAAAGGGGAGTGCGAGCCTCGAGATCGTCAGCAGGGACGGTCACCGCATCAAGGCGAATTTCCTGGATCAACTGGTCATATCGGTGGATCAGACCAACGGCGGCGCCGGTTTCGGCTCCAACGTGGGCGGCGCGTTCAATCCTGCCTATCCGCTCGCCATCGATGGGAGCAACGTGGGCGCGTTCGCCGGCGGCGTCGTTCCGGTTCCGGATCTCCTGACACCTGGTTCCTGGGTGGACCATGCCTGGTCGTGCATCGGCTTTCCGGTTTCGTCTTTCAACGGTGGCAACGGGAAGTGCGCGGACCCGGCGGCTTATCCGCTGAACACCGACAAGGGCGAGTTTTTCATCTATCAGCCCTACCTGGGCGCGCTGGTGGGCGGGCTGATGACGGATGACTACGACGGATCGGTCAACGACGGCGTGTTTTCCATCCTTCCCGGTGCTCAGTGAGGGCAAGAAATACTGGCGCCCGGGTCAATCGATGGTTGAGGCCCGGGGTGGCGATGCGATCTGACCGGACTGGAGGAATTCATGAAACAGGTTGTAGGAACCGGATTCGCTTTGGTTCTGGCGATTTGCGTCGAGGCGTGCGCGGAGCCGGTCGTGTATACGGCCTACGTGGTGACTGACGGACAGCTGGGTTCGCTCAAGTTTTCGGATGCGCCAGTCACCATGACGTTCCGGGGCGACGCCAGCGACGTGACGAAGACCACGTCGGGCGGCGTGGTGAAATATCGCATAGACGAGGGTCACGCCACCGTGGCGGTGAACGTGCAAGGCACGACCACGGTCGCGCGAATCGACAAGGGGCAGGTCTACGTGCACTACGAAGTTCAGACCGGCGTGGTCGGATTCGGCTCCGACGCCATCAGCCCGTACTATCCACTGACGCTGTCCTGTGACCACAATCACAGCAACTGCCACTACGACGCGAACGGCAATGCCTACGCTTCCAACCAGACCGTATCGGCCCTTGCCAAGGTTGACGCCGATCCGGCCGAAAGCACGAACTATTCGCTGCGCGTGAACGACCTTCCGCAGACCTTGACGAAGTCGACCCTTCTGACGGGCTACGCCAACGCCTGTTTCGTGCCTTACGTCTTCCAGGCCGGCTCGCCCCCCTGCGCGTCACCGGCGCCGGCGCCGATCCACACGGACCGAGGCGATCTCTATCTTCAGGATCAGACCCTGGGCAAGGGCATATTCACGGTCCAAGTTAAAGAGCGGCACGAAGACTGACGCTGGCGCGCCTGTGCGCCGCGGCTGCCCGCGGCCTGAGGAGGATCAAGCGTCCGCCCTGGGCCCCGTCCGGAGGCCGCGCTCCGGCGCGGCCCCTATCGGTCCCCGTCCTTCTCTCTGTCGCCGTCCTTTTCGCTCGTCACGAAGATCATCCCGCGCGTGCTGACGAACCCGGTTGCGATCGCCGTAAGGTTGCCGTTGTCGAGGTTCAGCACGCCGACGATGCCGGCCGTGTCCGAAGTCGAATACGCCGTTCCCGGTTCGAAGCCGAAGGTCGGGCGGTCGAGTCGATAGACGGTGTTGCCGCTGACGTCGCTGAACAGCGCGAACGACCGGCCGCGTGGGGCGAACGCAGTATCGTCCAGGGTTGTCATGGCCCCGGCGCTCGTGATATTGATGACGCCGACGGCCTGATGGGCGGTGAGCGGGCGGCGGACGAACACGAGCACGCCGTCCGCCTGGCTGTCGACCACTATGTTGCCGGCCGGATCGACCGCCAGCGAATCGGGGTCGGTCAGATTCAACGTCACCGTTTTTCCCGAAGCGATGCTTACCGCCTGCGAGTTGCCGTACAGCACCGGCTCCAGATTGAGCGAGCCGCCGGACAGGGTGACCCGTACCAGGGCAGGGAAGACGTTGACGCCGTTGACGTCGAGATTCGGATTGGACGCGGTCATGAAGACGTCGTCGCCGACCACCCGCAAGTCATCGTAGCCGCCGCCGTGCGGAGCGGGCGGAAGATAGGTCGTTGCGGTGCCGCTCACCAGGTCGATGATCTCGATCGAAGGGTTGGCATCCTCGTTTTGCACCGCCCACAGCTTGTCGTCGCCGACTACCCGCAGGCCGTCGTTGTGGCCCAGCACGCTGAACGTACGCTGCACCTTGCCATCCAGCGAGTACTGGACGATCGTGCTCGACTTGCCGTCGGTTCCGTCCTTCGCCACGCCGTTCTGATAGCCGATCAGCACGCTCTCGCGCCACTGGACGATCGAATCGGGGCCCGTGTAGGCGGTCGTGCTCTTGGCGAACGTCGAGAGCTTGTACGGCGGGATCGCCGACTGCGCTGCGACCGGACCGGCGCCCAGTGCGGCGCACAACGCGCCAATGGCGAGAAGCGTGCGCGTGGCCGGAATCCTTTCTGCTGACAGGCCGAATCGTGACATCGCGGTCTCCTCCACGCTGATTGGACTTCGGGAAGTGACTATGGGATCCGACACGTGACCGGATCGTGAAATGTAGACCGTCGCGCAGGGACATCGCCGCACGCCCGCCCGGGCCTGCGGAGGGATTTGACGCGAAGAAAAACTCGGCTATTTCAGGGTGGCGATCACCGGCGCGTGGTCGCTCGGCTGCTCGAGCCGCCGGGGGCCGACGTCGATCGTGCAGGCGACGCAGCGCGCCGCCAGTTCGTGGCTCATCAGGATGTGATCAATCCGAAGTCCGTGCTTGCGCCGGAATGCGAGGTTTCGGTAGTCCCACCACGTGAAGCTGCGGCCGGGTTGCTCGAACAGCCGGAAGCTGTCCTTCAGGCCGAGGTTGAGCAGGGCGCGGAAGGCGGCGCGCTCGGGCTCGGAAAACAGCACCTGGCCGGCCCACGCCTGCGGGTCATGTACGTCGGCCGGCTCGGGCGCGATGTTCAGATCGCCCGCCACCAGGAGCTGGCCATGCTGTTGCAGCTCAGTGCGCAGCCACTGGTTCAAGGCGGCGATCCACTTGAGCTTGTACGAATACTTCTCGGAGCCGACCGCCTGGCCGTTGGGGAAATAGGCGCATATCACGCGCATTCCGTCCAGGGTGGCCGCGATCAGGCGGCGTTGCTCGTCCTCGATCCCCGGCAGGCTCGCCTGAACCTGCGCGATTTCGTGGACTGTGGCCACCCTCGCCAGGATGGCCACGCCGTTGTACGTCTTCTGCCCCGCAAACAGGCACCGGTATCCGGCCTCGGCCAGGGGTGCCACCGGGAAATTCTCGTCGGTGAGCTTGGTCTCCTGCAGGCACACGATGTCGGCCGGCTCGGCCTGCAGCCATTGCAGCAGATGCCCGAGCCGTACGTTGAGCGAGTTGACGTTCCAGGTCGCGACCTTCAGGACCACGCTGTCCTCTGCTTATGGCGTGTTGCCCGCGGCGGGCGGCGCCGCCGGTTCGGTCTGGGCAGCCGGCGCCGGTTTGGCCTCCACCAGCGCCTTGGGTGCGGGCCAGGTCCAAGTGGGCGGCAGCTGGTTTTCGTGGGGATAACCGGCCAGGTCGAGCGCCGACTCCCAGGCGGAGCTGTTGAAGCCGGTTATGAACTGGCTGCCGACCTGGAACGCGGGTAGCTGATCGGAGCCGGTGAGCTTGCGCAGGGCCTGAACGTCCTCGGCGCTGCCCACGGTGCGTTCGGAAAACGGCACCGCGCGTCCCTTGAGCATCGCGCGACCCTGGTCGCAACCGGGACAGCCGCTCATCGTGTACAGCGTCACCGGAAACTCCTTGACGGTGCGCTGCAACTGAAAAGGCAGGTCGGCCTGCTGGTCGTACGGGGCGCCCCGGGCGACGCCCTGCAGCGACTCGATGTCGTGGGCGCCCGCGGGCGGCTTGTCGCCGTAACCGATGTGGCCGCTGCTGTCGACCCATTTGTACTGGGCATCGGCCACAGGGGCACTCAGTGTCAGGATGATCGCTAACCAGCCCGGCCGCATCGCTCCCTGTTAATCCCTACACGACTGGAAGGGCCAATCGTCTCAGGAAAAGGGTATTCAGCGCAAACGAGCCCTCCGAAGCACCTGGTGCGAGGGAGGGCGAGTCCTCCATAGCGCCCGAAGGGCGCGCAGCAGGACCGGACGCCAAGGCAGTCGCCTGCGGCCTGCCGGCTAACCGAACCGGCCGGTGATGTAATCCTCGGTCTGGCGACGCTGCGGCCGGGTGAACAGCTCGGCGGTGCTGCCGAATTCGACCATCTCGCCCAGGTACATGTAGGCGGTGTAAGCGGACACGCGCGCCGCCTGCTGCATGTTGTGAGTGACGATCACGATCGTGTAGTCGCGCTGCAGCTCCGACAGCAGCTGCTCGATGCGACCGGTTGCGATCGGATCGAGTGCCGAGGTCGGCTCGTCCAGCAGCAGTACCTGGGGCCGCAGTGCCACTGCGCGCGCGATGCACAGGCGCTGCTGCTGGCCGCCGGACAGGCCCAGCGCGCTGGTCTGCAGCTTGTCCTTCACCTCGTCCCACAGCGCCGCTTCCCGCAGCGCCTTTTCGACGCGATCCTCCATCTGTCCGCGCGACAGCCGGAAATGATGGCGCAGCCCGAACGCCACGTTCTCGAAGATCGTCAGCGGGAACGGCACCGCCTTCTGGAACACCATTCCGACCCGCGTGCGCAGGCGGTTCAGCGAGTAGTGCGAATTCAGGATGTTTTCGCCGTCCAGCAGCACTTCGCCGGTCGCTTCCAGACCGGCATAGACCGAGTAGATGCGGTTGAAGACCCTGAGCAGCGTGGACTTGCCGCAACCGGACGGCCCGATGATCGCCGTGATCTGTCGCTCGGGAATCTCCAGGCTGACGTTTTTCAGCGCGTGGTACTCGCGGTAATAGAAGTCCAGCGCTTTGACCACGATCTTGCTGCTCAGCGGCCTGGGCGCAGTGCCCGGCGCGGAGCCGGCGTCCGCGGCTGGCGCGACGTCGATGATGGGGGCCGCGCTAGGCATTGGAGTCCATCCGGTTCTTCAGCAGGAAAGCGCGGGCGCCCACGCTGAGCACCAGGACCACCATCGTCACCACGAACGCGCCGGCCCACGCCAGCGAATGCCAGGCGTCGTACGGGCTCATCGCGAACTGGAAGATCACCACCGGCACGCTGGCGGTGGGGCCGTCCAGGTTCCGGCTCCAGAACTGGTTGTTCAGCGCGGTGAACAGCAGCGGCGCGGTCTCGCCGGTGATGCGGGCCAGCCCCAGCAGCACCCCGGTCAGAATGCCCGGCAGCGCGGCCCGGTACAGCACCTGGACCGTCACTTTCCAGCGCGGAATGCCGAGCGACAACGCGGCCTCCCGCATCATGTTGGGCACCAGCCGCAGGGTTTCATCGGTGGTGCGCACCACCACCGGCAGCACGATCAGCGCCAGCGCCAGGCCTCCGGCGAAGCCGGAGAAGTGCCCGACCTGCCGCACGTAGATGGTGTAGACGAACAGGCCCAGCACGATCGATGGCGCGGACAGCAGGATGTCGTTGATGAAGCGGATCGATTCGCGCCACACCGGCCTGCGTTCGGCGAACTCCGCCAGGTAGGTTCCCGCCGCGATGCCGATCGGGGCGCCGATCAGCACGCCCAGCAGGCTCATCAACGCGCTGCCGACCAGCGCGTTGGCCAGCCCCCCGTCGGCGCCCGGCGGCGGCGTGATGTCCGTGAATATGCGGAAGCTCAGCGCGCGCGCGCCGTTGATCAGCGTGACGATCAGGATCCATGCCAGCCACGACAGGCCGAACAGGGTGGCGGCGGTGCCGAGCACCTTGGAAACCAGGTTGCTGGCGCGCCGCCTGAGGATCAAGCGCCGGGGCGCCTGCATCAGCGGCCCTCCCGGCGCGCGAGGTTGCTCAGCATCAGGCGCGCGATCGCCAGAACGATCAAGGTCACGACGAACAGCAGGAAGCCGAGCGCGATCAGCGACGACAGGTAAATGTCGGAATCGGCCTCGGTGAATTCATTCGCGATGGTCGCGGCGATCGAATTGCCGGGCGCAAGCAGCGATGCGCTCAGCTGATGGGCGTTGCCCAGAACGAAGGTGACCGCCATCGTCTCGCCCAGCGCCCGCCCCAGGCCCAGGAAGATTCCCCCGACCACCGCGGAGCGGGTGTACGGCAACACCACCTTCCATACGACCTCCCAGGTGGTGGAGCCCAGCGCGTAGGCCGATTCCTTCAGCGACGCCGGCACGGTTCGGAACACGTCGCGCATCACCGACGAGATGAACGGGATCACCATGATGCCGAGCACGATGCCGGCCGTGAGCATGCCGATGCCCAGGGGCGGGCCGCGGAACAGCGCTCCGACCCACGGCATCACGCCAAGGTGGTCGTTGATCCAGGGCAGCACGTAGTCGGACATGAACGGCACGAACGAGAACAGGCCCCACATGCCGTAGATGATCGAGGGGATCCCCGCCAGCAGCTCGATGGCCGCCGCGATCGGCGCCTGCAGCCAGCCCGGCGCGATCTCGGTCAGGAACAGCGCGATGCCGAAGCTGACCGGCACCGCGATCACCATCGCGATGGCCGAGCTGACCAGCGTGCCGTAGATCGGGACGAAGGCGCCGAAATTGCGGCCCACCGGGTCCCACGCGTCGCTGACGATGAAGTGCCAGCCGAAGGTCTGGAACGCCAGCCGCCCGCCCCACAGCATCGACACGGCGGCCGCGCACAGGACCACCATCACCATCGTGGCGGCCCCGAACAGCGTCCATCGGAACAGGCTGTCCTGCCGCGTTTCGGCCGCCGAGCGCTCGCCGTCGGCGAGCGGCTCCAGGCCAACCGCCGTGGATGCGGTCGATGAGACGGTCACTGCTTCACCAATCCCGGCCTCGATGTTGGGCGTCCGATCCCGGCCGCAGCTGCCCGGGTCCCGAAGGTGCGGCTTACTTGATCGAGCTGGCCCAGTAAGCCTCGATCTGCTTGACCAGCGGCTCCGGCAGCGCCACGTAGTCGAGCGCCTTGGCCTGCGCCTGCCCCTTCTCCAGGGCCCACTTGAAAAAGTCCAGCGCCGTCTTGCTGCGCTGCGCATCCTTGGGCTGCTTGTACATCAGCACGAAGGAACTGGCGGCGATCGGCCAGGAGGCGGCACCCGGAGCGTCGGTGATCACCAGATGGAAATCCACGGACTTGGACCAGTCGGCGCTCGCGGCGGCCGCCTGGAACGATTCCGGGCTCGGTTCGACGAAGTTGCCGGCGCCGTTCTTCATCGCGGCATACGACATCTTGTTCTGCAGCGCATACGCCAGCTCAACGTACCCGATCGAGTTCTTGATCTGCTTGACGTAGGCCGCCACGCCTTCATTGCCCTTGCCGCCCACGCCGGCCGGCCACTGGATCGACGTGCCTTCCCCGACCTTGGACTTCCATTCGTCGCTGACCTTGGACAGGTAGTTGGCGAAGTTGAAGGTCGTGCCCGATCCGTCCGAACGGTGCACGACGCTGATGGCGGCGTCGCCCAGTTTCAGCCCGGGATTGATTGCGGCGATCGCCGGATCGCCCCACTTCTGGATCTTGCCCAGGAAGATGTCGGCCAGGATCGGCCCGCTGAGCCGCAGCTTGCCCGGCTCCACGCCCTCGATGTTGACGACCGGCACCACGCCGCCGATCACGATCGGAAACTGGGCCAGGCCCGATTGCGCCAGCTCATCAGGCGCCAGCGGCTTGTCCGAGGCCCCGAAGTCGACCGTGGCCGCCTTGATCTGGGCGATTCCCCCGCCGGAGCCGATCGACTGGTAGTTGACCTTGACGCCGGTCAGCGTGCTGTAGTCGGTGGACCACTGCGACAGGACCGGGTAAGGGAAGGTCGCGCCGGCGCCGGTGATATCCATCGCGAGGGCGGAACCGGCAAGGGCGGCGCCCACGGCACCGGCTGCCAGCGATCGGATGATGCGATCTAGCATGCTGAACTCCTCATATATTTTTAGGCAAATTAACCTGCCGACTGTAGGAGTCCAACATGACAGTCCGGTTACATCGCAATGCAACATCGATGACATTCCAGGGCCGGTGGCGGAAGGGGTTGCCAGTCACGCTGTGGTGGGGGTCTCGATGCCGTTGTGCCGCAGCAGCGCCTCGATGCTGGGAGGCCGGCCGCGGAACGCGATGAACGATTGCATGGCGGGCCGGCTGCCGCCCACCGAAAGGATCGTGTCCAGGAAACGGCGGCCCTGCGCCGGGTCGAGCACGTCGGGCAGGTCCTCGAAGGCGGCAAAGCAGTCGGACGACAGCACTTCGGCCCACAGGTAGCTGTAGTAGCCGGCCGCATACCCGCCCGAGAAGATGTGCGTGAAGCTGTTGGCGCCGCGGTGTTCCGGGGGCGGGAACACCACGGCGACCTCCGAACGCACCTCGCGCGCCAGGGCCTGCAGCGCCGCGCCGTCTGCGCCGCGCGCTTCGAAGTCGCTGTGCAGCCTCAGATCGAACAGGCCGAACTCGAGTTGCCGCGCCATGTGCATCGCGCTGTGAAAGTTCTTGGCCGCGATGATGCGGTCGAACAGTGCCCGCGGCAGCTGCTCCCCGGTTTCGGCGTGCTCGGTGAGCATCTGCAGCGCCTGCCACTGCCATGCGAAGTTCTCCAGGAACTGGCTCGGCAGCTCCACCGCGTCCCATTCGACCCCGTGGATCCCGGCCACCGGCGCCTCGTCCACGCGCGTGAGCATGTGATGCAGGCCGTGGCCGAACTCGTGCAGCAGCGTGAGCACTTCGTCGTGGGTCAGCAACGCTGCGCGCCCGGCCACCGGCCGCGAGAAGTTGCAGGTCAGGAACGACACCGGAGTCTGCAGCGTGGAGCCGTGGCGCCAGCGGCTGCGTGCATCGTCCTGCCACGCGCCGCCTTGCTTGTGATCGCGCGCATACAGATCCAGGTAAAACTGCCCGACCAGCTCGCCTTGCGGCGTCTGGATCCGGTAGAAGCGCACGTCCGGGTGCCAGGCCGGCGCCTGGTCGGGAACGATCCGGACCGAGAACAGGCGCTCGATCAGCTCGAACAAGCCGGTGAGCACGCGCGTCTGCGGAAAGTAGCGCTTCAGCTCCTGCTCCGAATAGTCGTAGCGGCACTGGCGCAGGCGCTCGGCGGCGAACGAAATGTCCCACGGCTGAAGCTGCGGCAGCCCGAGCTCGTCGGCTGCGAACTGCGCCAGGTCGGCCATTTCGCGCTGCGCCTGCGGCCGCGCCCGGCGCGCGAGGTCGCGCAGGAACTGCGCGACCTCGTCCACCGAGCGCGCCATCTTGGGCACCAGGGACAGCTCGGCGAAATCGCGGTAACCGAGCAGCGCTGCGTGCTCGCGCCGCAGCTCGAGCAGCTCCAGCATCAAGGGCGTGTTGTCCCATTCGGCCGGGCCGAACTCCGACGCGCGCGTGGTGTACGCGCGATACAGGCGCTCGCGCAGGCCGCGGTCGTGCGCGTACTGCAGGGCCGGCAGGTAGCTGGGCGCATGCAGCGTGAGCTTGTAACCGGTGCGGCCGTCGGCGCGCGCCGCCTCCTGGTACTGCTCCAGCACGTCCGCCGGGATGCCGGCCAGCGCAGCCGCGTCGTCCAGGAACAGGCTGAACGCGCCGGTGCAGTCGAGCACGTTTTCCGCGAAGCGCGTGCCGATCTGCGATTCGCGTTCGCGCAGCGCGCGCAGCCGCTCGCGCTGCGCCGGCGGCAGCTCCGCGCCGCCCAGCCGGAAATCGCGCAACTCGTTTTCGACCGCGCGCCGGCGCGCCGCTACCCACTGGGCGAAGCACGGATCGGCTGCCATCTGGCGGTACTTGTCATACAGCGCCAGGTTCTGCGACAGCTCGGTCCAGAACTGCGTCAGCTTGGGAAGATTGGCGTTGTACTCGGCGCGCAGCGCGGCCGTGTCGGCGACCGCATTCAGATGCGATACGGCGGCCCAGGCGCGCGTGAGCTTTTGAGTGTCCCGCTCCAGCGCCTCGACCACGGCATCCCAGTCGGCGGGCGTGGCGGGGTTCGTCACGTGCTCGACCGCGCTTCGACATTGCGACAGCAGGCGTTCGATGGCCGCCGTCACGTGGTCCGGCGCGATCCGGTCGAACGCGATCGGCCCGTCGAACTGGAGCAGGGGATTGTCGGAGAGCGGGGCTTCGCCGTCGGGCGGCATTTCGGGCTAAAGGGACGGTTCGGGCTCGCGGCAGTCTACCCTTGCAGAATTGCACTATATGAAATCGGAAACCACGATTTGAAATTACCCGCTGTCGCTGCTAGAGTGACACAGTCCGCGTTTCCGGCGCCGCGTTCCGCGACGCCGCGCAGCCGCCCGAGGTGACCGATGTCCGCAAATCCGATTGCACTGGCCGCTAACGATCCCGACGCCACCGAAACCCAGGAATGGCTCGAAGCGCTCAATACGGTGATCGAGCAGGAAGGTCCGGAGCGAGCCCATTATCTGCTGGAGCGCCTGGTCGAGCAGGCCCGCAGATCCGGTGCCTATATCCCGCTGTCGGCGCAGACCGCCTATGTGAACACGATCCCGCCGCACCTGGAGGAGCAATCACCCGGCAACCCGGAACTGGAGGAGCGGATCCGTTCCTACGTGCGCTGGAACGCGATGGCGACGGTGGTGCGGGCCAATCGCGGCGAAGGAGATCTGGGCGGGCACATCGCCAGCTACGCGTCGGTGGGCACGCTGATGGAAGTCGGCTTCAGTCACTTCTGGCATGCCCCCGACGGCGAGCACGGCGGCGACCTGATCTACATCCAGGGCCACTCCTCGCCCGGCGTGTACGCGCGCGCGTTCCTCGAGGGCCGCATCAGCGAGGACCAGTTGCTGAACTTCCGCCGCGAGGTCGATGGCAAGGGTGTGAGTTCGTACCCTCACCCGAAGCTGATGCCCGACTTCTGGCAGTTTCCGACCGT
>Ga0209698_10005579_pt1 | contig 13587 bp, 10 predicted proteins | sample LitLauG_LLR_2012_FD_187203 | JGI IMG/M metagenome (GOLD analysis project Ga0209698, IMG submission 187203) | Freshwater sediment microbial communities from Pennsylvania, USA - Little Laurel Run_MetaG_LLR_2012 (SPAdes) (version 2) | ecosystem: Environmental > Aquatic > Freshwater > Creek >... | reverse complement strand
GCCGGGAAATGTCGCATTACGGTGGTCCTGAGCTCTACGGAGGCCGTTAACGCCTTGCGTCAGCAACTATATGTATGCTGCCGACGAGAGACCTTGGGGCATGCTCCATAACATTCGGGCTAAAACCCGGATTTCAGAGGGAGGGCTGGAGATGGCCATCCCAATCCATTAGCGGGCGGAGCGCTTCCGCCCGCGCGCGACAAATTTCGTACAGCCGAACTGCGTCCCTCCATGCGTCCGGAAGCCGAACCCGGGGACTGACCACGATGTCCCAAGGCGCACGGATCTCCCAAGAGCGCTCAGGCGCCAATCGCCGCGTGGACATAGCGGTCTGTCCCCCAAGCCAACCTAAGCTATGATGATCTCTTCTTGCCAACTCCCGACCCCCTTCAAAGCGAAATTGAGTATCACGAGAAACTCTACGCGGGCTTCGCGCAATCCCACTTCGCCAAGCCCGCCGTCCGCGCTCTCCGCGAACACATGGTCGGCCGCATCCTCAAAGTCACCGGAGCGGGGAAGTCCTCCCGCGTCCTCAGCCTCGGTTGTGGCATCGGCGACACCGAAATCCTGCTCGCCCAACATGTAGGCCATCTCACCGGACTCGACCTCTCGCCCTCCGCCATCCGCCAGGCCCGGCTGGACGCCGCAGGACTCGACAATATCGATTTCATCGAAGGCACCCTCGACGCCGCCCAAATCGCCGACGCTTCGTTCGACGTCGTCATCGCGATATTCTTCCTGCATCACCTGCCCGATACTGTCCCCGCACTTGCCCGCCAAATCGCCCAAATCCTCCCGCCCGGCGGAATATTTTACTCGCTCGATCCCAGCCGCTACCGCCTCTCCGGGGCCATCGGCGAACTTCTTTTTCCAAAATTGATGGCCCGTTATCAGTCCCCAAATGAGCGCCGCCTCGCGCCCGCGCCCACCGCCGCCCTTTTCCGCGACGCCGGCCTCGAAGCCCGCCACGAATACTACGATTTCGTTTCCACTCCATTCGCCGGCCTTTTCCCCAGCGCTCGAAGGGCCTACCGCTCCTCGCGAGCCCTCGACGAACTCCTTATCCGCACGCCCCTCCTGAACCGCCTCAGCAGCAACTTCGAAATCATCGCGACAGCCGCCCCCGGGGACTGACCACTGTGTCCCAAGGCGGCCACGACAGGCAGGCAACCATCCAACGCCGGACGCCGCTCGGACACAGCGGTCTGTCCCCAAGTCCACCCAGCGATTTTTCCATGGACGTGATAGAATTTTTTAATCGACAGAATCTCCCAGGACGGAGTATTCTTGTTGAAATAGCAACATCCAAACTCAAAGGAGGTGTACCCTATGCTCACCGTCGAGCAAAAGAACGAATTACTGGGACGCGGGTTCTCGCGTCGCAATTTTGGGCGCCTGGCGTCGATCATCGCCGCCGGTTCCGCCATGCCTTTCATGAATGAGCACGCCATGGCTCAGCTCTCGATGGTGAAGGATATGCCCGCTGACGCCGTGAAAATCGACGCCAACGAAAATCCGATGGGCCCCTGCAAGGAAGCCCTGGAAGCCATCCACCGCTGCGCCGCCAATGGTGGACGCTACCTCTACCAGGAAACCTTCAATATGACGGACACCCTGGCCGAGCAGGAAGGCGTCAAACCGACTTACGTAAAAGCCTTCGCCGGCTCCAGCTCGCCGCTGCATCAGGCGGTCCTGGCCTTCACCTCGCCCACCCGCCCCTATGTCATGGCCGATCCCGGCTATGAACAGGGCACCGGCGCGGCCAAAGTTGTCGGTGCGAAGACCATCCGCGTTCCTCTCGCTGCCGACTATTCGCACGACGTCAAAGCAATGTGCGCCGCCAGCCCGGACGCAGGCCTGATCTACATCTGCAACCCGAACAATCCCACCGGCACGATCACCAAGAAGTCGGATATTGAGTGGCTCGTCGCCAACAAGCCCAAGGGCTCCATCATCATGATCGACGAGGCGTATTTCCACCTCGCCGGCATCTCGCCCTGCACCGACATGGCTGCTGCGGATAAGGACGTGATCATCCTCCGCACCTTCTCCAAGATCTACGGAATGGCAGGCATCCGCGCTGGCGCGGCCATTGCCCGGCCCGATATCCTCGAGAAGATGGGCGTTTACAGCGCCGGCGCTCTGCCCACCACCGGCATGGCCGCCGCCACCGCCAGCCTGAAAGTCAAGACGCTCATTCCGGAGCGCCGCGAGCACATCAAGGTCATTCGCGAAGATACGCTGGCGTTCCTCGACAAGAAGGGCTACAAGGTGGTTCCGTCTGTGTCCAATAAGTTCATGGTGGACGTCCGCCGGCCCGCGCAGGAAGTCATCATGGCCATGCGCAAGGAAAAGGTATACATCGGCCGCCCCTGGCCGGTATGGCCCACCTACGTCCGCGTCTCCGTCGGCACCCCCGAGGAGATGAAGAAGTTTAAGGAAGCCTTCACCAAAGTGATGGCCTAGTTTCTCATCGTTCGCGCCATTGGCTCGCCCCGAGCAAGCCGATGGCGCGTCGATTCTGTTGTGTCTGATTCTTCCTCAAATTTGCAAGCGCCCCGCGCCGTGCGCTCAACGGGAGCGTTTATGTTTCGGAATGCCCGCCGGTACACCTGGCGGCTTTTCGCCGGTGATTGTTTCGGCGGCGCGATTGCGGCTCTGATTGCCTTGCCTTACGGCCTTGCGATGGCCACGGCGATGGGTTTGCCCCCGATGCTCGGGGTGATGACTTCAATCATCACTGCGCCTGTCACCGTCCTGCTCGGTCGTAATCCTCTTCTCATCGGTGGCACCAGCAGCGTCACGATTTTCTTTATCGCCGCCGCCGTCCGCCAGCAAGGCATCGGAGGCGCGGCGAAAGTGTCCGTCGTCGCGTCTGTCTTCATGATGGCGTTCTGCGTCCTGCGCCTCGGGCGCTACGTGTCCAAAGTCCCCCACACCGTCGTTACTGGATTCTCCTGCGGCATCGGCGGAATCATGGTGATTTCCCAGCTCCACCTGATTTTCGGCATCGCTAAACCGGCCGGCGAGAGTCCCATGGCTCAGATGTTTGACGTATTCAGCCGCATTCCCGGAGGCCACTGGCGTCCCGCGCTCCTCGCCGCGCTCGTCATGATCACCGCCGCCGTCTGCTCCCGGTTTTCCAGGCTAGTGCCCGCGCCTCTGCTCGGCGTTTTCGTCGCGTATTTCGCGGTGAAACTCTTCCAGTTTCACGAGGCCGAGGTCGGATCGCTCCCCCTCACCATGCCTCCGCTAGCCAGTTTCAGTTGGTCCGCCGCCGATGTCTACCCGGTTCTCAGCGCGGCGTTTGGACTCGCCGTCGTCTCTTCCATCAATCTTCTGCTCACCTCCCGCGTCGTCGAACACTTCCGTGGACACCACCAGTTCCTCAAACGCTCCGACGCCGATCGTGAATTGGGCGCGTACGGCATCGCCAACATCTGCTGCGGACTGTTCGGTGCGCCCTTGAGTGTCGGCATCCCCGCGCGCAGCGTCGCCGCCATCCGTTGCGGAGCCACCACCCGCCTCTCGAACCTTCTCCACGCCGGATTTCTCTGCGCCTTCCTCTGGTTCGGCGCAGGATTCGTCGCCCATGTCCCCTTGGCCGCCCTCGCAGGTGTCACCGCCTGGATGGGCATTAACCTCTTGGATTGGAGCACCTGGCGCAGACTCCATCGCATGCGCTGGATCGATTCCGCCTCGTTCCTCGTCACAACCGCAGGCGTTTTGGCCGTTTCCAACGCCATTTATGCCGTTACCGCCGGTTGCGCCCTCTACGGCGCGCACTACCTCTACGTGAAGTTTTTCCCCAGCCCCCACATCCCCACTGAAGTCTCCGCCCAAACCGCCGATTAGTCTCATGTGAAAACTTGCCGCAGGGCGAAGGAGACAGCCTACTGTGTCCCCTTCGCTCCCGGGATGCCGCTTTTGATGTAGGATAACTTCAGCTCTTTGTCCCAGGTCGGATAAAGGAGGGATTTTATGCGCCTCGTGTGCGCGCTTGTTCTCGCCATGCTCGCGCTGCCTGCCAAGGCCGCCTCCGTCACGCTGGTCCTCCAGTTTGAGGACGCATATTCCCCTGAATCCATCGACGCCATGAAGCGTGAACTCGCCTCCATCGTGGCCGATTCCGGCCTTCATGTGGACTGGCGCATGCTCGCCGATGTCCAGCCTGCCGAGACGTTTGAAAGCCTCGTCGTCGTCCGCTTCCGTGGCGCATGCCTGCTTCGCCCCGACCCCAATTTGATGGACGAGCGCGGTTACTACGCCTTCACTCACGTCTCAGAGGACGGCGTCCAGCCGTTCAGCGAAGTGGAATGCGATAAGGTAGCCAGTTCCATTCGCCCCGCGCTTTCCAGATCCCAATGGAGTCAGTCCGACTCGGTGCTCGGCCGAGCCCTTGGCCGCGTGCTCGCGCATGAACTCTATCACATGCTCGCCAAATCCCAGCACCACGCCGGAGAAGGCGTCACCCGCTCCGCGCTCACTCCCGCGCAGCTCATCTCCAAAAAGTTGAAGATGACCCACGCCGACCTGGAAAAAATCCGCTGAACCGCCATGCGTCAGCATGCGGGCACACCGTGAAGAGACCGATAGCCGCACCCGGGGACTGACCTCTCTGTCTCAAGGCCGTAGCGCAGCTCGCGCAAACACCCAACACCTCGTCGCCTTGGGGACAGAGCGGTCTGTCCCCAAGGCCACCCAAGCCCCCATGTGGCAGCTCGTATTTCCTCCGAAGCCTGTGCCAACCTAGATTCAATGCTCTTCGATGCCTCCGATCCTTCTCTGTTCGACATCCACACCCGCGCCGCGGGGCCTGCCGGATCGCTGCCCCTCACGGTCGAAATTCTGCGCGAGCGGCCCTCCGGCGATCTCTTCGGCTGGACGCAAAATGCAGGCATGGGCTGGGAAGCGTCCGCGCTTGGCGGTAAGGAGTTTCTGATTCTTTCCACCCACGGCGGCATTCGCGCCGCCGATGGCACGCCCATCGCGCTGGGATATCATACCGGACATTGGGAAGTCGGGCTGCTTATGGAAGCGGCGGCCGAGGAGTTAAAGCAGGCGGGCGCTATTCCCTTTGCCGCCTCCTGCACCGACCCCTGCGACGGCCGCACCCAGGGCACCACCGGAATGTTCGATTCGCTCGCTTATCGCAACGACGCCGCCACCGTGTTCCGCCGTCTGATCCGCTCCTTGCCCACGCGCAGCGGCGTGCTGGGCGTCGCGACCTGCGATAAAGGCCTGCCTGCCATGATGATGGCGCTTTCAGCCATGCACGATCTGCCGTGCGTCCTTGTCCCAGGAGGCGTGACGCTTCTCGCCGAATCGGGCGAAGACGCTGGGCGCGTACAAAGCATCGGGGCACGCTTCGCGCATGGGCAAATCACATTGGAGCAAGCATCGGAATTGGGTTGCCGCGCCTGTGGATCCCCCGGCGGAGGCTGCCAGTTCCTCGGAACCGCTGCCACCGCGCAAGTGATCGGCGAAGCGCTGGGACTATCGCTCGGACATTCCGCGTTAGCGCCGTCCGGCCATCCGATCTGGCTCGATATGGCGCGGAGGTCGGCGCGGGCGCTCATGCAAATGGAAGCCCGCGGCATCACGACCAAAGACATTTTGACCGACGCGGCGCTCCACAACGCCATGGTGACGCACGCGGCCTTCGGCGGCTCGACAAACCTGATCCTGCATCTGCCCGCCATCGCGCACGCGGCGGGCCTGAAGCGCCCCACCGCCGACGACTGGGCGCGCGTCAATCGCACTGTGCCCAGGATCGTCGATGCGCTCCCCAACGGGCCCCGCCATCACGCCACGGTGCAGGTATTCCAGGCCGGAGGCGTTCCCGAAGCCATGCTCCACCTGCGCCGCGCCGGACTGCTCGACACAAAAGCTCTCACCGTCAGCGGAGTGACGCTGGGTCAAGTGCTCGATCAGTGGGAAGCATCCGAGCGCCGATCGAAACTGCGGGCCTCGTTGCGGGAACGCGACGGCATCGACCCCAATGACGTAATCATGTCGCCGGAGGAAGCCTCCCGCCGCGACCTCACGTCCACGGTTTGTTTCCCCCACGGCAATCTCGCACCGGAAGGCAGCGTGATCAAGAGCACGTCCATCGACCCCAGCGTCGTTGATGCCGATGGCGTCTATCGCAAACGAGGCCCGGCGAAAATCTTTCTGAGCGAGCCCGCCGCGATCGCCGCCATCAAGGACGGGCGCATCAAAGCAGGTGACGTTTTGGTGTTGATGTGTCGCGGACCCATGGGCGCGGGTATGGAAGAAACGTATCAACTCACCTCCGCCCTGCGTTATTTGCCCTTCGGAAAAGATGTGGCGATCCTGACCGACGCGCGCTTCAGCGGCGTATCCACCGGAGCCTGCATCGGTCATGTTTCGCCGGAAGCACTCGCCGGAGGGCCCATCGGCAAGCTGCGCGACGGAGACATCGTCGAAATCATCATCGACCGCGTGAAACTGGAAGGCACCGTGAACCTGGTCGCGCCGACGGCAGAAGAAGGCTCGCGCGTTCTGGAGTCCCGCCCCTTGCGCCAAGATCTGGCGCGCGACCCCGCTCTGCCTGACGATACGCGCATCTGGGCCGCGCTGCAAGATGTGAGCGGAGGCACCTGGGGCGGGGCAGTCTATGACGCGGACGCCATCGTGCGCGTCATCGAGGCGGGCAAGCGTGCGCTAAAATCAGGCTCATGCGAATGATTCTGGCTACTCTGACATTGGCCGCCATGGCCATGCTTCCCGCGCAAGCCGCCGACCGCGTCTTCGAGCTGCGTACGTACACATGCTTCGAAGGCCGTCTGGACGCGCTGAAGGCCCGCTTCCGCGACCATACCATCGCGATTTTCGCCCGCCATGGCATGACCAGCATCGGCTACTGGGTGCCCACCGATCCCGAAAAATCCAAGACCACGCTGGTGTACATCATCGCCCACCCCAGCCTGGAAGAAGCGAAAAAACACTGGGCCGAGTTCCGCGACGATCCAGAGTGGAAAAAAGTCAGCGCCGATTCCGAGAAGGACGGCAAAATCGTCAGCCACGTCGATTCAATATTCATGAGCCCAGCCGACTTTTCGCAAATTAAGTAAGTCCGCGGGGCGCGCGCGGGCTGGCAAGGTGTAGAATCTCAAGGGTGCGAACTCTTCTTTTTCTGGCCCTTGCGGGCGCCGTGTGGGCTCAGAAGCCGCTGGACATCTATTGGATCGACACCGAGGGCGGCGCCGCGACGCTGATCGTTTCTCCCACCGGCGAATCCCTGCTGGCCGATACCGGCAACGCGGGCGAACGCGACGCCTACCGAATTTTCGAAGTGGCGAGCACCCAGGCGCACATTAAAAGGATCGACATTCTGGTCACCACGCACTTCCATAGCGACCACGTGGGCGGCGTATCAATGTTGGCCAAGTTGATCCCCATCGGACGCTTCATCGATCACGGCGATTCCATGGAAACGGAGAGCCCAGGCGACGCCAAGCTATGGGAAACCTACAAGGCTCTCGCGGCGGGAAAGCGTGCCTCGTTGAAAGTAGGCGACACGATTCCGCTCAGCGGCGTGAAGATCGACGTCGTCACGTCCAATGGCAATGTGCTTTCCAAAGGTGGCGAGGCGAATCCGCTCTGCGCCAGCGCCGCGAAGAAGGACGTGGACCCCGGAGAAAACGCGCGTAGCTTGGGATTTAAGCTTACCTACGGGAAATTCACCTTCCTCGACCTCGGCGACCTCACCTGGAACAAGGAATTGGAACTGGCCTGTCCGCAGAATCATCTGGGACGCGTGACGATGTTCCAGGCCACGCACCATGGATTTTATGGCGACCGCTCTGGCCCGCCCGCGCTCGTCTGGGCGCTGCGGCCTCAAGTGGTGATCGTGAACAACGGCCCTCAGAAAGGGCTCGGTTCCAACGCGCATGAGACCATCGCAAAAATCCCCGGCCTCGAAGACGCCTGGCAGGTGCATACGTCGCTCGCGAATGACGCGGCGCACAACACCGCGCCCGACAAGATTGCCAACGCCGAGGCCACGGACCAGTGCAAAGGCAATTTCCTGAAAGCGTCCATTGCGGCCGATGGCAAGTTCACCGTCACTAACAGCCGCAACGGCTATTCGAAAACCTATACCGCGCGTTAGACACGCGGTCCATATGGGGCGGGCTATTCAGCCGGCAGCCGCTTTCAGTCGGCTTCTTCCCCAGACCAAAACAGCCGCGACCGACGTAACTGTTTTCAGGGGAGCGGTCAGCGCCCATGTTTTCTCACAGACTCGTTAGCTATGCTGTAACTCATGCGGCGTTTCCTGTTCCTGTTGGCCTGCGGCACACTCGCGCTTGCCCAACTCAAGCCCGGCATTACGGCCGAAGACTACTTATCATTCGAGTTTGCCTCTGATCCGCAGCTTTCTCCCGACGGCCAATGGGTAGCGTACACCGTCGCGACCATCGATCAAAAGGCCAATAAGCGCGTCTCGCGCATTTTCATCGCCGCAGTCGATGGATCGCAAGCACCGGCCCCTTTCACCGGCGAGGCCGTCTCGTCCACTTCGCCGCGCTGGTCCCCCGATGGAAAATCGCTGGCGTTTCTATCCGCGCGCGACGGAGGACGCACGCAGATCTGGCTGCTGGCCCGCACCGGAGGCGAGGCGCGCCGCCTTTCCAACGTCGAAAACGGCGTGTCGAACTGCGAATGGTCCCCCGACGGCGCACGCTTCGTCTGCATGACGCGCACGGGTCCACCTGCCAGCAAGGCCAGCGATGTACGCCACTACACGCATATTTATTACAAGTTCAACGACACCGGATATTTCGATGAGAAGCGTTCCCACCTGATCGTGATCGACGCGAAATCCGGCGCGGCGAAGCAGATCACCGAAGGGAACGACTGGAACGACCTGGACCCGCACTGGTCGCCCGATTCGGCGCGTATCGCGTTCGTGTCCAACCGTACCGGCCATGAGTTCGATCTGGATCATAATTCCGACGTGTGGACGATTTCCGCCGACGGAGGAGCGCTCACGAAAATCTCCGATCACATAGGGCCGGATACAAGTCCCCGCTGGTCGCCCGATGGCGCGCGGATCGCGTTCCTTGGCGCGGAAGATGAGGAAGCGCCGCCGATGATCTACGTCGCACCATCGAGCGGAGGTAAGCCGAGCGTCGCGCCGAATCCAAAGTTCGACCAAACCGCAGCCGAGCTGCAGTGGGCCGAGCATGGGCGCGCCTTATACTTCGGCTCCGGCGTGAAAGGCGAAACGCACGTCTATCGAATGGACGCGGTGACGGGAGCGGTCACGGCGATCACGAAGGGCGCACGTTCGGTGAAGTCGGCATCGCTGCACGAAGCGTCGGGACGCATGGCGGTTCTCGTGAATGATTTCGCGCATCTCGACGACGTCTACGTGCGCGAGGCGAACGGCACCGAGAAGCAGTTGACCCATCTCAACGCAGCGCTCTGGTCCAATCGCACCCTGGCCACCGTGGAGCGGATTCCTTATAAAGCGTCCGACGGCTGGGAAGTGGACGGCTTTCTGGTGAAGCCCCTCGGCTTCGATCCGTCGAAAAAATATCCTATGGTGCTGAGCATCCACGGAGGCCCCGCCGGGATGTACGGCGTCGATTGGTATCAGGAATTTCAGGTCTACGCGGCGCGCGGATGGGCTGTCTTCTTCTGCAATCCGCGCGGTTCCACCGGCTATGGACGCAAGTTCCAGCGCGGCGTGGTGAACGAATGGGGAGGCAAGGCCTACACCGACATCATGACCGGCGTGGAGGTCGCGGTGACCCGCAATCCTTGGATCGATCGCGAGCGGCTGGGCGTCACCGGAGGCTCCTACGGCGGCTATATGACCAACTGGATCACCACGCAGACCACCATGTTTAAGGCCGCGGTGACGCTGCGCAGCATCGCGAACTTCATCAGCGACGATGGCACGCGCGACGGCGCCTACGGCCACAAAAGCGATTTCGGCGGCGATATTTTTCAGAATCACGACGCCTATTGGAACGCGTCGCCGCTGCATTATGCGTCCAAGGTGAAGACGCCGACGCTGGTGCTGCACTCCGATAACGACTATCGCGTGCCGATCGAGCAGGGCGAGCAATGGTTCCGCGCCTTGCAGCACTTCGGCGTGGTGAGCGAACTGGTGATGTTCCCGCGCGAAAATCACAACCTGACGCGCACGGGCGAACCGAAGCATTTAGTGGAAAGCATGAAATGGCAGTGCTACTGGTTCGACCGCTTTCTGAACGGCAACGCGGCGGCGAAGCGTCCAAACGAAGAATGACGCTTCCGCCAGAGCTCCAGCGAATCGTGCGCGCTCTTCACACGGCGGGCTATCGCGCGCTGATCGCCGGAGGCGCGGTGCGTGACGATCTGCTCGGCCTCGCACCGAAGGATTTCGACATCGAAGTTTACGGCGTATCGTATGAAACACTCGCGGAAGTGCTTGCGCGCCATGGTCGGATCGACATGGTGGGGCAGAGCTTCGGCGTAGTGAAGCTGGCTGCGGGCGATCATGTGTACGACTTCAGCCTGCCGCGCCGCGATAGCAAAATCGGCCTGGGCCATCGCGATTTTCTCGCGTCGTTCGACCCTGGAATCACGCCAAGAGAGGCCTGCAGCCGCCGCGACTTCACCATCAACGCCATGGCGTTCGATCCGGTGTCGGGCGAATTGCTGGATTATTTTGGCGGTCAGGAAGACCTGCGCAATCGCGTTCTCCGCGCGACCAGCAGCGCCTTTCGCGAGGACCCATTACGCGTGCTGCGCGGCATGCAGTTCGCCTGCCGCTTCGATCTGACCGTTGATCCGGCGACGGCCGAGCAGTGCCGCGCGATCTGGCACGAGTATCCGACGATTGCGCGCGAGCGCGTGGCCGAAGAGTTCATGAAGTGGGCCGTGAAGAGCACGCGTCCGGGCAGGATCGCGGAGTATCTGGCGGCGACGGGATGGCTCGTCCATTTTCCCGAGATCGCCGCGCTCGCGGCCGTGCCTCAGGATCCGGAATGGCACCCCGAAGGAGACGTGAGCGTCCACACAATGCATGTGCTGGAGGCTGCGTCGAACATCGCGGATCGGGAAGCGCTCACCGGCGACACGCGCGCCGTGCTGCTGTTCGCCGCCTTGACCCACGATTTCGCCAAGGCAACCACCACGGCTCTGCGCGAACGTCAGGGCAGGATGCGCTTAACCGCGCACGGGCATGAAGCCGCCGGCGGTCCTTTGGCGCGCGCGTTTCTGGAGCGTATCGGCATCAAGTCCGCGATCGTCGATCAGGTCGTGCCGCTGGTGGAAAATCATTTGGCCCATTCAAGCCTCCGTAACGACGTCACGCCGCGTTCTGTCCGTCGCCTTGCCTTGCGCCTTGCGCCCGCCAGTATCAACCAGTTGCTGTGGCTGATTGAGGCAGATCACTCCGGCCGTCCGCCGCTGGAGCCGGGACTGCCCGAATCGGCCGTCCGCATCGGAGAAATGGCGGCGGCGCAGGCCGTGGCCGCGGAGCCGATGAAACCTCTCATCCTTGGCCGCCACGTCCTGCCCTATTTCGATGGCAAAGCCGGACCGCACATCGGCGAGGTGACGCGTGCCGCCTATGAAGCCCAAACCGACGGCGCGTTCTCCACCGAAGCGGAAGCGTTAGCGTGGCTCGGTGAGCAAATGCAAAAAAACAAGCCGCTCGCGTAGGGTTGGAGAGCCCAGTCCAGGGGACAGCCGCGACCTAAATAAACGCTTTCAGGGGAGCCACGATAGAATCATCAAATGCACATTTTGTTTCTGACCTTGCTGCTGACCGCCGACCTTACCCCGCAACAACAGTCAGCCATGGATCACATCACGGCGCAGTCGCTGCGTGGACACTTGTCCTTTATCGCCTCCGACGCGCTGGAAGGCCGCGCCACGCCCTCGCGCGGGCTCGATCTGGCCGCTGAATACATCGCCGCGCAGTTCCGGCGCGCGGGCCTGGAGCCGGTGGGCGACGACGGCTATTTCCAAACCGCGACGCTGTTGCAGCGCGAACCCAACTGGGAAGGCTTCGAGATGACGTTCAGCGCCGGTGGCAAAACGCTGCGCATCGAGAAAAGCGAAGCGTATCTACTTCCCGATGCGGCGCTGAATGTGAAGGACGCCGATGTTATCGTGGCCGATCAGAACACGACGGCGGATCAGGTGAAGGGCAAGATCGTGTTCGTGGCCGGGCGCGGGCGGCTGAACCTGACAGGCTCTGCGCTGGTGCTGAGCGCGAGCGCGAATCTGCCCGCCGGCCCGCAGGTGCGCGATCCCGAGGCGGGCGCGGGCCGCGCGATGAACGCGATCAACAAGCCGGAACTCGCCGCGTTTCTCAAAGACAATCCCGGCGCGACCGTCAGCATTCACATGGCGGCGGCGACGGAGCGTCCGGTGAAAGTTCACAACGTCGTCGGCCTCCTGCGCGGCTCCGATCCGAAGCTGAACGATACCTATGTCCTGCTCACCGCGCATTACGATCATTTGGGCACCGTCACCAAGGGCGACGACCGCATTTTCAACGGCGCGAATGATGACGGCAGCGGGACGGTTTCGGTGGTGGAGATCGCGAGCGCGCTCGGCGCGCTGAAAGAGCGTCCCAAGCGCAGCATCCTCTTTATGACCTTCTTCGGCGAGGAGCGAGGCCTGGTCGGTTCGCGCTATTACGGGCGTCATCCCATCGAGCCGCTCGAAAAGACCATCGCCGATCTCAACCTCGAGCAAGTCGGCCGCACCGATGCGAGCGACGGTCCCCAGATCGGCACGGCATCCATCACTGGCTTCGATTTTTCCGAACTCCCCGGCATTCTGGCGGAGGGCGGCAAGATCGCCGGCGTCCGCGTCTATAAAAATGAAGAAGCCAGCGACGCCTATTTCGGCCGCAGCGACAATCAGGCCCTAGCCGACGTCGGCATCCCCGCGCATACGCTGTGCGTGGCATTCGATTATCCGGATTATCACAAGGTGAGCGACCACTGGGAAAAGGTTGATTACGAAAACATGGCCAAAGTCGATCGAGCAGTAGCGTTAGCTCTGCTCCAAGTAGCCTCAGAAGCCGCTCCGCCAAAGTGGAATGAGTCAAATCCGAAGGCCAAGAAGTACGTGGACGCAGCAAAGAAGCTGCATCCCTGACTCCGATGTTGGTGCCATTCTTATTCGCGGTTCTGGCCCAGTTCCCCTGCGACACGAGAGCCTTCGTCGAGAGCGATCATGAGCGGATTCAAACAGTCTGCGCAGGTGCTTCCGTCGCAAACGGAAAAGTGCCATGCGGGAAGCGCTGCCCTGCATCGAGCGGGCTGGACGCAGGCCAACACTTTTTCGACTGGGAGTTGGTCCGTGTGACGCCGGGCCATTATTTATCGCCGGCAAGCGACGACGCGGTGATCGCGACGGAAGGCTGCGAGTCCCACTCGAGCAATTGGGGCGGCTCGCTGCTGGCAACGCGCCGTTCTGGCAAGTGGCAGCTCATCTGGTACGAACCGGGCGTTGAAACGGCGCAGTGCCACAAAGTTCCCATCAAAAGTGGACGGGAAATTCTTGTTTGTGCCGGCGAGTTCGGAGGTCGGGGGAATAAGTATAAGC
>Ga0209698_10005578_pt1 | contig 13587 bp, 9 predicted proteins | sample LitLauG_LLR_2012_FD_187203 | JGI IMG/M metagenome (GOLD analysis project Ga0209698, IMG submission 187203) | Freshwater sediment microbial communities from Pennsylvania, USA - Little Laurel Run_MetaG_LLR_2012 (SPAdes) (version 2) | ecosystem: Environmental > Aquatic > Freshwater > Creek >... | reverse complement strand
GGCCAATCCAATTTGCGAGGGGCAGGCGGCGGGCCAGAACGTGTTCAATCTGTATCCTGCGGCCAACGTGGGTTCGGACCTCACGACCTCGAATGGGTTCGTGTCGGCTCCGGTCATTCGCAATTCAGAGAACCTGTATACGGCGAAACTGGACCAGCATTTCAGCGCGACGGACATCGTATCGGCCCATTACTCGCTGACCCATGGCGATGATTTCAATCCCTTCGATCCCGTCAATTCCTTCACCGCATTGCCAGGCTACGGCAGTTTTACGCTGAATCACCGCCAGAACGCGGGACTGGAATGGACACGCGTGTTTCGTTCCAGATTGCTCAATGAACTTCGCCTGGGCTTCATCCGCATGCGCGGCACCGTTCTGCAGCAGAATCACGGTACCGACATTGCAGGACAGCTCGGCTTTCCCGATGTCTTGACGAACCCCGTCGACCTCGGTGCCCCGGACATCAACCTGATTGGCTTTGATGGCATTGGCGAGCCGGTGAATTATCCGCAAGACCGTCACGACACCACGCTGCAGATCGCCGACAACGTGGCGTGGACGGTGGGCCGCAATCAATTCAAGATCGGAATTGATCTCCGCCATGTGCGGATCGACAACTATCTGGATTTCCTGGCGCGGGGAGACTGGTTCTTTCAAGGGACAACGGTCGCCGGTATCCTGGGCTTTCAGGGCAATCCTCCGGTTTGCGCCGGGCCTGCGCCGGAAGATCCCGCGACGTGCGCTCTGGCTCAGCTATTGCTGGGGCTCCCCGATTATGCGTTGGGGGTAAGTGGCAACACTTACAACAGCCTGCGCAGCCACGGCATCAGCACGTATGTTCAGGACGATATTCACGTGGTACCGCGTTTCCTGCTCAATGTTGGCCTGCGTTATGAGTACAACAGCCCGTCGGTCGAGGCGCAGAACCGTTTCAGCGTCCCCGATCTCATTCCCTGCCCGGGGTCGCAAGCGTCCCCCTGCACCCTGCAACCGCAGTTCACGTTGGCGGGCACGAATGGGATTCCACGGGCAACCTATTCGCCTACGTTTACCGACTTCGCGCCGCGCATCGGCATCGCGTGGCGGCCGCTGAAGACGGAACGCTTTGTGGTTCGTTCCGCGTACGGCATTTTCTACGATTCCGCCATCGCCAACATCAACATCTTTCCCCGGATCAATCCGCCGTTCTACGACCTGGCGCTATTTCCGCAGGGCAACTGCGTGGCCACGTTGTGCACGGTCAACGGCCCGGACGGCATTTTCAACCAGAGGGGGCAGCAGTCCGGCGTGGTGCAAGGCAACCTGATTTCGCCCAAGTTCCGTGATGGATACATGCAGCAGTGGAACACCGACCTGCAGTATGAGGTGCTGCCCAACTGGATGGTGGATGCGGCCTATGTCGGGTCGAAAGGCACACATCTCAGCGACGTGCTCGATTTGAACCAGGCCGATCCGGTAACCGGTCTGAATCCGTACGGCCAGTTCTCGTCGCTCCTTTACGTGGAGTCGAACGCAAACAGTTCTTACAATTCCCTGCAATTGCGCTCGGAGAAACGGACGAGCCAGGGCCTGACGCTTCTGCTTGCGTACACCTACGCCAAGTCTTATGACGACATCTCGTCGGTCTTCGGGGGGAGCGTCGGCTCAGGCCTGCCGCAAAACTCGCACGATCTTCCGGCCGATCGCGGGCCGTCGGACTTTAACGCTCTAAACCGCTTTACGGGCAGCTTCGTCTATGACTTGCCGTTGCATCGCCTTTGGGCGCACGGGCCGGGTTGGAGCGGCAGGCTGTTGGACAACTGGCAGGCGGGAGGAATCATCAGCGCGCAGTCAGGGTCGCCCTTCACGGTCGTTCTTGCCGGCGCGCCGGCATCGTCCGCGGCGGCGTTCGGGAATCCAGCGCGGCCAGACTTGGTCGGCAGTGCGTTCAGCACGGGGACTGTGCCGGCGAATAGTGGCTGCCAGGCGCCGAGCCGAATACGAGTGCCACAAAACTGGTTCAATCCGTGCGTGTTCGTCAGCCCCACGGGCGCGTTCGGCAACGAAGGCCGTAACGTTCTCACCGGCCCGGGCTTCACGAATATTGATTTCGGTCTGTCGAAGAGCATGGCGCTGGGGGGCGAGAACCATCGCCTGCAGCTTCGCGGAGACTTTTTCAATCTGTTCAATCATCCGAACTTCGATATCCCCAATCACGTTTTCAGTTTCACCCCGTGTACGCCTCAAACCCAGCCTTGCGGCGCCTACGGCGGACCGAACTTCGGGAAGGTCCTGTCTGCCAATTCTTATGGCGACAAGCCGCCCAGGCAGATTCAGCTGAGCATGAGGTACGTATTCTGACGCAGGAGAGAACAGAGGCCGCGGGCGGGGGCGCCCGCGCCACAGGGACTTAGGCGGTGGGTTTGTCGCGCTGGGGCGCGACGGCCAGGAAGTCTTCGACGAAACGCTGCGCGTAGCTTTCCAGCAACGCCGGAATCCGCTGTGGGTCGGAAGACCGCAGGATGAGGCCGGCGTGGTGGTGTTTCTTGATCCGGAGCGAGACCTCCGGGTCGCTGTAAGCGGAGGTATCCGGATCATCCTGGCGCGCGAGGGAAAGAATGACTCCCGCGTAGTCCTCGCGTACAGGCGGAATTTTGTAGCTGCCGTCCCCTCCCGCGATTTCGATTCGTGCCCACTCTCGCCACAGGTTGATGCCGGTTGCGGCCTCAACCATCTCGTTGATATAGGCTCCGCCGACCCGGGCCGCACATTCGAGGAAGTAGAAATGACCGTCCGCGTGCGCTTGAATGAATTCGGCATGGGCAACTCCGCGCAGCAAGCCCAGGGCAGCGATCAGTTCGTGATTGATCGCACGCAACGCCGAGTCGCCGGATGATCCTCTGGGCACGGTGAATGTCGTGAAGACGCCTCCTCCTTGGGCAACGTTCATCGGCGGCTTGCCGTACTGGCTCACATTGGCGAAGACAATCTCGTTTTCCGATACGACCGAATCGACGTGGAATACATTGCCGGGCACAAATCTTTCAAGCACAAATGAAGACTGCTGATCGCCGAGTTGATCGAGCACAGGCCACAGTTCGTCGGGAGCGTGAATCTTCTTGATCCCGATGGCCGAAGCTTCCTGGCGTGGCTTGAGGACCCAAGGACCAGGCACATGCTCGAGGTAGTAACGGATGTCGCCGTGGTTCACGACGGGAACGAAGTCGGGAACGCGAACGCCACGATCGAGCGCGCGCATGCGCATGGCCAGCTTGTCGCGGAAGTAACGCATGGTCGTCAGGCCCATGCCCGGAACGCGGAGGTGCTCGCGCAGGGTAGCCGCGGTTTCCATGTCGTACTCGTCGAGGGCGACGATGCGGTCGATTTTCCGGGAACGCGCCAGGTGCGTCACAGCCTTGACAATGTCGCCTTGCGCGATCTCGGCCGGAAGGTAAAACGTGTCGTCGAGGCTCTCGCGGGGCCAATCGGCGTCCTGCAGCTTCTCGGCGGTAAGCAGGATGACGCCGCACGCCTGCCGCTTGCACTCGCGCATGAAGTCCTGGCCTTTTTCATAGGTGGTGATGCAGAGCACCGTGATTGGGCGGGTGTCAGGCATGGCGTTCTCTCGAAGGTTGCGAGAATATCATGGCGGTGACGCGCGAAGAATCAATTATTGAACCGCTCGAGTTTCGCTCTCGGTCTGTCCGCAGCCGCCCGCCTGCATCTTCTGGTACACTCTTGCGGCATGAGCGAGGCTCGCAAAGCCAACACCGCTCCGGTTTGGGCGCTCCTGTGCGCCCTGGGCGGCGTCGGCTGCACGTTCGCTGTATTCCTGGGGCCGCCCCTGCAAGAGGCCTTGCCCTGGCTGAGCCTGCTGCTTGCCGGATCCGCGGTTCTACTCCTGCTCGTGGGATTGAGAAGATCCTTCGGCCAACCGGAGATTTATCGGGGCAAGGCGCTGAGCGTCGTGCTGGCCATCGTCACGCTCGTTCCGGCCGGGCTCACGGGGTTTGCGTTTTTCGGTGCCCGCAAACTGCCGGCCGCAACCGGAGCACCGCAGATTGGCCAGCGAGTTCCCGATTTCACGCTCTCCGACACTTCGGGCAAACCAGTTTCGCTCGATCAACTTTTTGCCGCCACGCCTGAATCCCCCGCTCCCAAGTCGGTCCTGCTGATCTTCTATCGCGGCTACTGGTGACCCTTCTGTAACCTCGAGTTGCGAGGCGTGGAAAAGCGTTTAGGCGAATTTCAGGCTGCGGGAGTGCGCCCGGTAGCGATTAGCGTCGATACTTCGGATGTGTCAGGCGATCTTGCGCGAAAAGCCGGATATACATTTCCCATTCTCTCCGATCCCGGCGCGGCAGTGATTCGCCGCTATCAGATTCTCCACGCCGGGGGAGGGCCCGATGGACACGATATCGCGCGGCCCGCTGAGTTCCTCGTCGACTCGTCGAAGATCGTGCGCTGGACCAACTTCACCGAAGACATCCGCGTGCGGGCCCATGCCGATCAAATGCTCGCGGCAGCCCGTCAGCTGCAGTAGCCGGACAAATCAATTCCCGTCACCTTCCGTTCTTGACCGCGACACGCACGTTGGGGCATGATGCGCGATGCCGTAACACAACTTAAGCGCGCAGTCCCGGAGAATTCTGCATGCCCGCATCGAAACGTCCTGAGGGGAAAGCCCGTTTGTTCGGTGAGAATATTGAAAGCGACCTGGCATCGCGATTTCTGCGGGTCGTCGAAGTCGCCGCCATCGCCTCGGCGCACACCATGGGACAGGGCGAACGCAAGTTGAGCGATCAGGTCGCCACCGAAGCGATGCGAAAGACCATGGACTCGATCCCGATGCGAGGGACGATCGTCATCGGCGAGGGCGAGCGGGATGAGGCGCCCATGCTGTACATCGGAGAGAGCGTGGGGGCCGAATTCCCCGATGGGACTGAGGTGCCGGAAGTCGATATTGCCGTCGATCCGCTGGAAGGCACCAATCTGTGTGCGACCGGTGCACCGGGATCGATTACCGTGCTGGCGGCCTCAGAGCGCGGCGGCCTGCTCAACGCCCCGGATTGCTACATGGAAAAGATCGTGGTGGGGCCCTCGTGCAAGGATGCGGTGGAATTGGACGCACCCGTGGCGGACAATTTGAAGAACATCGCCAAGAGGCTCGATCGCGACGTGGAAGACCTGGTGGTGATTGTCCTCGATCGGCCGCGACACGAGAAGCTGATCGCTGACATCCGGGCTGCGGGCGCGCGCATTCGTCTGATTGGGGACGGCGATCTTTCGGCCGGCATTGCCGCGGCAGTCATTGGCACCGGCGTACATGCGGTCATGGGCTCCGGTGGAGCGCCCGAAGGAGTCATTACCGCGGCGGCGATTCGCTGCCTGAACGGTTACATGCTGGGGCGGCTGGTGGTCAAGCCCGACCAGGAGGAACGGCTGGCACGCATGGGCATCAAAGACAAGAACCGCATCTACGAGGCCGAGGATCTGGCTCCGGGCAAGCAGTTGATCTTTGCCGCAACCGGTGTCACCGACGGCGCTTTGCTGAAGGGAGTGCGCTTCTTCGGAGAAGGCACGCGGACTTCGTCGGTCATCTTGACCCTACGGACGGGGAAAGTGCGGTTCGTGGAGAGCATCCACCTCGAAAAGGGGCCGGATGTAAAGGTGAGATTTCCGTAAAGTGTGGTTACTGCAGTTGGAGGAAAAGACGGCTTTTCCCTTATCGGTCAAGGAACTTCCAGGAAAGAGAATCGCCAGCGCTTGTTCCTGGCTCGACCTCTTTCCCACGGGTGTACAATTCGGCTTAGGAAGCACTTGGTTGCGCGACTTCGTACTGCAAGGCCGAGGCGCTCATGAACGTCCACGTCAGTTACCGGCTTTCTAAGACTCCTGCCGTAGAAAAAGACATCCAGCATCAAATCGAAAAACTAAGGAAACGCCTGCAGGTGTTCCGGCCTGAACTGGTCCATCTGAAGGCGGTGGTGGAGGAGATCTCTGCGCGAGAGGGCACTAGCGTATCGCTGAACCTGCGACTGCCATCGGGGCAGATGGCGGTGCAAACGAAGGCGGCGTCGGCGACCGCCGCGGTCAAGAGCGCCTTCGAAGACCTGTTGCAACAACTCAACAAGCACAAGGAGATTCTGCGGGCTTCACACAAGTGGCAGCGGGGAAAGCGCGGGAACACCTCGCGGCCGGTGGCGCCGGTAGCGCAGGTGCCATTCGAAGAGACCCTGGCGGTGGTGTATCCACCGATCGTATCCGCGGACGATGTGCGATCGTACGTCAACGCCAATCTGCCGCGCCTCGAACGCTTCGTGGAGCGCGAGATCTATTTCCGGGAGACGCAGGGCGGCGTCGCACCTAACGCGTTGACCAAAGAGGAAGTGATCGACGAAGCGATCGCGGCGGCTTTGGGAGACGGTCTCGAGAGCCGGAGCAGCTTGCTCTGGAACCGTGGCTGTATCGACTGGCTCTGATGGCCCTTGATGATCTGTGTCGCGCCGATGAAAGCAGCGAGAATGCCGTGTGCCTGGAGGAGTCGGCGCGCCGGCCGAACGTGAAAGCCAGCGACGAGCCCGAGTTGCAGTTCCATCAGCCCGATGAATCCATCACGGGAGAAACCGTCATTCCGGATGCGCGCGTGTCGACGCCCGAACAGATCCTGGCCTCAGACGAGATGCTGCGGCTGATCGCGTCCGCGTTGCGCGACCTGGGCTCTGGCCCGCGAGAGGCGTTCATCCTGCACACGATCGAGGGCTTCAGCGTTGACGAGATCACCGGAATCACTGGCCTTCCGGCGGATCGCGTCCTGACGTTTATTTCCGCCGCCCGGGAACACCTCCGCAAAGCTCCCGTTCTGGCTCGCGAGTTTCACGGGCGGCTGGCTCCGACCGGGGCCGCTTAAGTCCAAGCTTCTTCAACAGTGGGAGGTGATCCATGAGTATCGCGCGCGAACAGATCCGAGAGTTGGCGGAATTTGAAGATGAGAAAGCCGGAGCAGTCAGCTTTTACTTTCAGCCATCCGTACCGCGGAACAAAGCACACAAAGAAGAAGCGATTCTCGTGAAAGACCTCGCGCGCGAGGCACTGCGCAGACTGGAAAGCAAGGACAAAGCGACAAAAGATTCCGTTCGTACCGATATCGAGCGCATCCAGCGACTGTCGGGCGAATTGCGCAGCAATGGGACCCACGCAAAAGCGATCTTTGCTTGCGCCGCTCAGAATGTCTGGCGCGAGTATGATCTGCCACCGTCGCTCGACAGCACGCAGCTTTTTGTCGACCGGCATTTTCATCTCAAGCCGATCGCGCACCTGGTCGGCGCTTACCCGAAGCTGGGAGTGGTGCTGGTAGACCGTCACCGGGCGAGAATCTTCGATCTTCGCCTGGGCGAATTGACCGAACGAGAAGGCCTATTTCAACCCCTTTCGCGGAAAGGACGCAGCGATGGCTACGCGGGCTACGACGGCGGCCACGCACAGCGGCGCGTCGAGGACGAGGCGCGTCAGCATTTCAAGACCGTAGCGGCGGCTTTGAAGGACTCGCTGGAGAAAGGAGTGTACGAGAAATGGATCCTCGGGTGCCAGGACGTGCATCGCTCCCAGCTACAGCCGCAACTGCATGCGTATGTGAGTCAGGCTTTGCTGGGACACTTTGCCGCGGACATGGCGCACATCACGGGCGACCAGATTCGGAGCCGGGCCCAGGAGATTGTCGACCAGTGGCGGGCCGATCGCCGCTCGAATCTGGTCAACATGGTTATCAGCCAGGCGCGCGGCCATGGCCGGGGCGTGACCGGATTGCGCCGAGTGTTGCGGTCGCTGGAGATGGGAGAGGTGCAGACGCTGCTGATCGGAGAAAACTTCCAGGCGCACGCCGTGGAATGCGTCGGATGCGGCCATCTTGATGCCCACATTGTGAGCCATTGCCCGGCTTGTGGCCGCGTGACGCAGGAAATCGTGGACGTCGGCGAGGCGATCCTGCCCCGGGTGATCCACCGCGACCTGGAAACGTTTTACGTGAAAGAAGATCCCGAGTTCGACAAGGTGGGGAACATCGCTGCGTTGCTGCGGTTTCGGCCCGATAATGTGGAAACCATGGTTCCGGCCGTTGCCGACGGGCTGACACGAGCGGGAGCAGCGTATCCCGGACGGCTACGCCGGTTTGCCAGCCGGTGAAGATGCGGTGACCAAACTCAGTTCTACGATAAGTCCACCATCCCCCTGCCCCCAAGGCAGCAAGCGGGGCCGCTTGCCAAATGCCCACAACAGTGCCTAACAGAATTGTCTTGAGGGATATCCCCAGAAAAACCTAGAATGCCTGCTCGAAGTCTGGGCGTAGTCAAAAAGGAAAGGCTATGTTCATGCGTTGCCCTCGATTCAGCACCGGTTTCTTCCGCTTTTCTGCCGGCATTCACCTTCCAGCACTGGTGGCCATCGTCACCGTTTCGGCTGCCCTATCGGCGCAGACCACTGTCAGCCAGGGCAGCATTCAGGGGACCGTGACGGACCAGACCAATGCGGTCGTGCCCAACGCCACAATCAGCATCACTTCGCGCGCGACCGGGCAGGTGGTGACCGTGCGAACATCCTCCTCGGGAACGTACAACTCGGGAGGACTGCCCGTCGGCGAATACCAACTGCGCGTACAGACCAAAGGGTTCAAGGCCGTGCAACTGACGATTGCGGTACAGATCGCCGTGACCTCATCGGGAAATGTGAAGCTGGAAGTCGGACAGGAAACGACCACGGTCGAAGTACAAAGTTCCGCGATTGCGGTGAACACCGAGCAGTCGACGGTACAAGGCGTGCTGAGCGGCGAGCAAATCGACAACATGCCGGTAAACGGGCGTAGCTTTTTGGACCTTGCCCAGTTGGAGCCCGGCGTACAGATGCAAGACGGAGCGGCTTTCGATCCGACCAAGGTCGGCTATAACTCGCTTTCGGTCAATGGGGACTTCGGGCGCACGCCGCGCATTGAAATCGATGGACTCGACGTCAGCGACGAGACCGTCGGCACGACCACACAGAACATTGCGATGAGTTCAATCCAGGAGTTCAACATCGGGCGGTCGTCCTTCGATATCTCCTCCGAGGTCACCAGTTCTGGCACAGTCAACGTTGCCACCCGTTCAGGAACGAATGTTTATCATGGGCAGGCGTTTTACCAGTTCCGCGACTACGTTGCCGGGTTTGCCAATCTGCCGGGAGCGGTGTCTTCACAGTTTCAGCGCAATCAATTTGGGGGGCGATTCGGTGGCGCGCTGATCAAGAACAAGCTGTTTTTCTTCATTGATTCGGAAAGACTGAAACAAGACAGCCTCGACGCGATCGTGGCCGGAGCTCCCTTCGACGCGCTGACCCGCGGGATCACTTCGCCGTTCAAGAGCTCGCAGGCCAGCGGGCGGCTGGACTGGCAGGCGACCAACAATATACGCGTCTTCTACAAATTCGCTTACGACTGGAACTTTTCAACCTCATCGGACGGCACAGGTTTCTCCTATTACGCAAACCGCGACTATGCCCCGGCCCACGCGATAGGCGTCGACATCAATCATGGCAACTGGTCCCACAGTATTCGCGTGGGATACTTTAAGTTCCACAACCAGATTATCGGTGGGACGAACTCGCAGCCCGCCGATATCAATCCCTTTCCATTTGCCGAGCTTGTTTTCAATGACACCAGTCTCAACACCGGCCCAAACTACCTGGCGCCACAGCAAACTTTTCAGACCAACAAGCAGTTCAAATATGACGGCAGCCGAGTCTGGGGCGCCCACATCATTCGCTTTGGAGCGACGCTGAATCGCATCGCCACGGGCGGTTTTGCCTCCTTCAATGGTCTGGCTCCGTTGCTGTACTCCAACGTTAATTTTGCCTTACTGCCTCAAAGCAACGATCCTACGCAGAGCCTGCAGACTTCGCCTTACTACTCATGCGCTCTAGCCACCGACCCCAGCGTTCCATACAGCGGATGCGACCCGAATATCGGAAACTACCCGCTGACGGGAGCCTACGTTGGCAATGGGCAGGGCTACAGCACGGAATTGCCGGCATTCGGGTATCCGGCTGGTGGTTTATTTGACACCCGTTTGGAAGCGTACGTCGGCGATTCCTGGAAGATCCGGCCCAACCTGACGCTGAACTTTGGCGTGCGCTATCTGCGCGACACGGGTCGCACCGACAGCGACCTGGCGCCGATTCCCTGCTCCGCAACTACACTGATCACCTGCACGGGAAATCTCCTGGATCAATGGGGACCGGGATTGGGCAATCGCGTGCGGCAGCCGAACCTGAACTTCGCGCCGCAGTTCGGCTTTGCCTGGGATCCACATCATGACGGAAAGACTTCCATCCGCGGCGGGGGCGGCCTCTACTACGAAAACAACATCTTCAATAACGTGTCTTACGATCGCAGCAACAAACTTGCGACGGGCCTGTTTAACCAGACTCCGTACTTGAATTGCCAGCCCGGGGCCAGTGCGGGATCATTGGCATTTGCGATGCCCGCCGCCGGCGGCTCCCAGCCAACCTACGAGATCGACAACTACGATCTGGCCACACAGGTGTGCTTCCAGCCTTTGGGCCCCGGCCCCGTAAACAAAGAAGGCGCGGCGAAGGCGATGGCAGACCTGCAAGCTGCGTATATCGCCGCCACCGCAGCCGTTGGCCCGGCTGGACAGAACCCAAACTTTGTGGGGAACACTCTCGAACTGGGATATCCCTACTACCCCGACTTCCGGACTTCCCGTTCGTATCAGATGAATATCGGAATTCAGCGCCAGCTGGGCAAAGGCGTGCTGACGGTCGACTATCTGCGCAACGTCAGCGTCCACTTTCAGATCGGCATCGACGTCAATCATTCCGGCGATGCGCGCTACCTAGAGAAAGACGCCCACGGCGTGCCGCAAGCAGCATTGAATGCGATCAATGGGACTCTGACCAATCCGAACTACACGAATCCCACCAATCAATCCGGTCAGCCAAATCTCTCATATATTCCAGCACTCAGCACCTGTGCACAGATCGCCAGTGTGGCCCAGGCGCCTACGGCCATTGACTGTTACATAACGGTCGTAAACGCCGCCGCAGCCACGAACCCAAATGTCAACACCGCCGGCATCAACGACTTCGCGAACTTCGGCCTGGATTCCGGGGCGGTGTACTACGGGGGCTACTCCGGCCCGTACTTCGGACTCACCCCCGACACCGGTGCGGCATTCGGCGGAATCAATCCGACCATGGGATCGCTTTACATGAACTATCCGATCGGCCGGTCGGTGTACAGTGGCCTGCAAAGCGAATACCGTCAACGCATCAGCAACCCGTTTCGCGGCCTGAGCAGCCTCGATCTGCAGGTGAACTACACGCTCTCCCGCTTTGAAGGCGACAATGGCAGCGACCAGCACTTCACCCTCAATGCGTGGGATTTCCGCAACCCTTCCGCCTTCATGGGGCCTACATCGCAGGACCGCACTCACCAGTTCAAGTTCGGAGCCATTCTCGAGTTCGCACATCATGGCCCGAGGCTCAGTCTGATTGGTGGCTTTGCCTCGCCACAACCATCCGACTTGCGCATTCCTACGCAAGGGAGCGTTGGAGAAATCTTCCGGTCCGACGTCACCGGCGATGGCACTACCGGCGACTTTCTGAACGCAGCAGCCACCGGAATCGGGCATCCCGGAAGCTTTATGCGTTCAGTTTCGCCGCGCAACCTGAGCGCCTACATCCAGAACTTCAACAGCACGTATGGGAACGGCAGCACGCTCACGCCTGCCGGACAAACGCTGGTGTCGTCCGGACTGTTTCGGCCGGACCAACTGGTGACACTGGGTGCGGTGATTCCAGGAATCCAGCTTCCCCAGGCCAACAACGCCGGAAACGGCTACTACCGTGACGTGGACACGGTCCTGAGTTGGCCCTTCAAACTCCGTGAGAAAATAACCATTCTGCCTAGCGTGTCATTCTTCAATGTCTTCAACTTCGCCAACTTCGGCACGCTGGGAGGGTTGGCCGGTGGGGATGGATCCATCAACGGGACTACGGCTGGTGTGAACACCGGGACCAACACCATTCGAACCGGGCGGGGCACGGGAGTATTCGCGGTCGGGGCCCCACGCGAAGCCGAGTTCGGGCTGCGCATCGACTTCTAGCCAAATGCCAATTTCGCTTCTAGCCATTGCATCCGAGGAGGATTCGTGACGATTTCACGCCGTGACTTTGTGAAGGGGTCTGTGCTGGGAGCGGTCGCCGCCGGGGCGACTGCTGCAATCGGCGAGGTTGGCGCCAAAGATGGACCGCAGGGGCACGCATCCCAGGGTGACTCGGCGAAGAAGCCGGTCATCATTTGCGCAAATAACGGTTATGCCTACGTGGAGGCTGCATACGCGTTCCTGAAAAGCGGCGGCGACACGCTGGATGCCGGCATCCGCGTGGTGAAAGGGCCCGAGGATGATCCGAACGACGATTCGGTCGGGCTCGGAGGCCTGCCGAACGAAGAAGGCGTGGTCGAACTCGACGCCTGCTGTATGCATGGTCCGACGCGGCGGGCGGGGTCAGTCGGTGGAGTGCGTAGCATCAAGAATGTCTCGATGGTGGCCAAGGCGGTCTTCGAGCACACCGGACATGTCATGCTGGTCGGAGAAGGCGCGGAACGATTCGCGGTCGCCATGGGATTCCCGCGCGAGAATCTGTTGACGGAGCGTTCGCGCAAGATCTGGATGTTGTGGAAGGAATATCACTCCGATCGCGACTGGTGGGGACCGGGGATGGCCGATCCGCACTGGCATCCACCGGCCTCCGAATCCAAGCCGCAGGCAGAACTGCAGAACCGCATACAGCGCCTGCGGGAGCGAGCCGCCGAACTTGGGATCGAGCCGGAGTTCCAATGGGCGGCCGCGCGCCGCGTGCTGTTCCCACCGAGCGGAACAATTCATTGCTCGGTGCTGAACGAAAAAGGGGAAATGTCCGGAATTACAACGACCAGCGGGCTCGCTTTCAAATTGCCGGGCCGCTGTGGAGACTCGCCGATCATTGGAGCCGGCTGCTATACCGACCAGGACGTGGGATCGGCGGGCGCGACCGGGAGTGGCGAAGAGAACATCAAAGTGGCCGGCGCACACTCGATCGTCGAGAACATGCGCCACGGTATGTCGCCGCAGGAAGCGGGTCTGGATGCGCTCAAGCGCATTGTTCGCAACTACAACGGCGACATGAACCGGCTGCGCTACCTGGACATGACCTACTACGTGTTGCGGAAAGATGGGGCATACGCCAGCGTTTGCCTATGGGAAGGATATTCTGCCGGGCATCCGCACAAGTTTGCCGTGCATGACGGAACGTTGCGCTCGGAGGTGTCTACTCCGCTGCTGAAGGGATATTCCCAGGAATGGCCGCCGTTCCCGCCGATTCCGGAGGATCTAAAGAAGGATTCGGAGTATCTGAAATAGGGAGGGCGCTGGTTCAAGGACGGTACGAAGGCATTTTAGGTTTTACCTTCACTAACGTTGTCATCCTTCTATGAAAACAGGCGCACCTGTCCACAGGTATTTTTGCGGCGTTGCGGACAGGCTTCTATTCGCGCTCGAGGCGCATAAGGTATGTCC
>Ga0209698_10005577_pt1 | contig 13590 bp, 5 predicted proteins | sample LitLauG_LLR_2012_FD_187203 | JGI IMG/M metagenome (GOLD analysis project Ga0209698, IMG submission 187203) | Freshwater sediment microbial communities from Pennsylvania, USA - Little Laurel Run_MetaG_LLR_2012 (SPAdes) (version 2) | ecosystem: Environmental > Aquatic > Freshwater > Creek >... | reverse complement strand
GGAGTACCGATTGAAAGCCATTTTCGAGCTTGTAAGCCAGCCGCAGATTCTCGACGAATGACGCGGGCCGGATCTCCGCCCAAACGTCGCGGATAATGCCGCCATAGGCTTCCCAGCCCGGGTTGACCCCCAGCGCGATTTCGTACTTCCCGGTGCCGTCAGGCCAGGGAACCAGATCGGCCATCTCGATCGCTATCTCGTTGTTCCCTTCCCGGGCCGCGTTGGTGAACTCGAATTCAAAGGGAACGTAAGGACCGAGCATCCCCAATGGCTTGCCATTAACCGCCAGTTTCCCGCAGTAAGTGATCGCGTCAAAGTGAACGAAGGCGCGCTCCCCGCCGGCTAGGCGAGGCAGTACGAAGGTCCGCTTCAGGCGGTAAAGGCCACTGGGATGGAGCGAGCAAGGAACGGAAACCACGTCCCAAGGCTTGTCGTCGACGTGACGTTCCCATTCGCCGTTCAGGGTGACACGCTTGCGGGAAGTGGTGGAGGCGGCAGCTTTCGTTTCGCTGCCCAGAACCGGAACGGCAGTCAGCACCGCGGAAGCGCCGAGCGTCCCAAGAAAACCGCGGCGATTGATCATCGAGGGCACCGGGTCACCCAGAAATCTCTATTTCCCACAGATCGAACTACTTGTAACGTTTCAGTACTTACGGAATGAAACGCCCAATGCTACGCCTCAGGTTTCTCCAATGCAATCCGAGAAGCGATCGGGCAGATCCGGAATACGTTCCATTCAGTTTGCGCGCGTGGGGGCAAAGCGTGAAGTGAGAGGGACGGGCGGCGTTTCGCCGCCCGTCCACGTTCATGGTTAGAAGAAGAGTTTCAGAGCAATCTGCATGGTTCTGGGAGTGCTGGCCGAGCAACCGAACTGCCCAAACTGCGTGCTGGACCAGTTGTTGTTCAGGCATCCGAAGGTTTCGCGGTTGAATGCATTGAACAGCTCCCAGCGGAACTGTAGCCGGAAACGCTCGGTGAAGCTGAAGCTCTTAGATAGACCCATGTCCCAGTTGTTCCATCCCGGATAGAACATTCCGGTTGGATCTCGTCCTACGTTTCCTTTGCTGCCTTGGGCGGGTACGACGAAATCGCTCGCGTTGAGATACGAGGCGGTAACACCGGCGAACTGGGGAGCATTCCGCCAGTTGTTATGGCTGACGGAGTGCTTACCCTGCGCATAGTCCAAGTGATCTCCACCGACGGCATCATAGGCCGTCGTCTGGCCGGAGTACAACTCGGTTGCGTTGCCCGAGTGTGCACTCCAGATGCCGCTAACTTGCCAGCCACCCAGAGCAGCGTTGAGGGCGCGCGAGCCTTTTAGCAGCGGGGTCTGGTAGACAAAATTCAGGTTCAGCACCTTGGGCACATCCAGCGACGAATTAGCACGGTTGCACTTCAAGCAGCGCGGATCGTCAATGCTGCCCGTAAACGCGGTGGTTGCCGTGCTGTACCAGTCGATCGTGTGCGACCAGGTGAAGTTAGAGTTGAATTGCAGGCCGCTGGAAAATTTCTTCTCGAGGGTAAACTCACCAGCCTGATAGTTGGCCGTACCTGGCGAACCGACAATTAGAACCTGGGTGAAGTTCGGATTGAGCCGGGTACCGTTGGCGGCATTTCCAGCTCCAAAAAACTGACCATAGTTCTCATCGGCTGCGATGGACTGGTGGTCTGTCTCGTTCCCGACGTACGCGGCTTTCGCGAGCCAATGACTGGCGAACAGGTGTTCGATGCTCAGGTTCCATGTGTACGTGCGGCCGTCGGTGTAGTTGGGAGTAAAGCCGTCCTGGATGTTAATCGGCGTTGGGAGAGCAGCGCTGGATCCAGGAACGGAACCCGGACTGGCAAATGGCGGAAACGGGTTGGTGAAATTAAGTGGGGAATAGGCCGACCATGGACCTCCCGCCGGCTTGTTGTAAGGATTTCCTGCGAAGGGAATGATCGGAACTGGAGCGCCGTTGATGATAGCGCCACCCGAAAAGCTGTAGGTCGGGCTGAAGGGTGCCATGTCCGACGCGTGGTTGAAGTTGGCATAATCCATCGACGACGCAAACATGCCGAAAGCGCCACGAACCGAGGTGTCGCCCAATCCCTTAGGCTGCCAGGCGAAACCAAGACGTGGATCAAAGAACCGCTTGTGATCGCTCGGCAACCCCGCGCTTGGAACGCCCGGGTCGCCCGGGAAGACCATCCCGGCTGGGGCATTCGGATAATGTGTGCTCTGCTCTCCTGGGATGTACATGGAGATGCGCCCGCCAGAAACTACGGGAGCCAGCCATGGTTCGTAACGGAGCCCGATATCGACGGTCAGATTCGGCTTCAGCTTAATCTGATCAGCCACGTAGGGCGCAATCATCCAGGCATGAATCGCGTTGGACTCGCCGCCTCCTTGTAGGTAGCTTCCTACGTCGCCCAGAAGGAAATCGGCAAACGAGGATCCGGTGTATTGGCCGTTAGTTCCACCGCCCCAGCCGATGATAGGCAGCGCCAGCCAGTCGGTGTTCTCATACCAGTATTGCCGCATCACGTCGACACCGGCCACGATCAGGTGTTTGCCTTTCGAAATGCTCATCGAATCCGAGAAGCCCCAGGTCCAGCGATTGATGCCGTTGAAGTTCTGGGCATTGAGAGGGATTCCACCGTGGTCATAACCGCCGCCGACCGAGAAGCCTTCAATCGAGCACGGCGTGGTGCTGGGGTCCGACACTGCGATCAGTTGCGAGTAGCAGATTCTCTTGCCGTTCGCATACAGGCCGCTGTTGCTGGTGTCGTAAAGGCGACTGTAAGAGAACGTGAAGTTGTTGACAACGTGTGGATTCACCGTCCAAGTCCACGTGCCGGCGTAACTCTGCCAGTGCGCGGTCCAGGAGCGATCCGAACTGAAGAAGCTTACCGACGTGGGGGGCTGATTGAAAAAATTGATGAACGCACGCCCGCTGATACGCTGGTTGTTGGTCAGGTTATAATCGACCTTGTAAGTCTGCTCATTGAAGTCGTTGATGTTGGGCCATCCGTTCACCGTCAGTCGGCCATACTGGTCTGAGGTGTTGGTCGGCATGTAACTCAGAAGAGTCACCGCGCTCGGATCGAAAGTGCCAGTGAGTTGGTTGTTGTGGAAATAGATGCCCGGATGCGCCGTCACATCAGCCACCTGAAACTGCGCGTTTTGAGATACGCCGAGCGAACCACCCACAATGGCCCCATTGCTAGTTAAAGTTGGGATAGTATCCGTGAGGGGATTCCAGAGTTGGTTGGCAACGTAGGTGACCCCATTGACAGTATTCCTGTCCAGACACAAACCGTTGGCGTCGAACCCGCCTTGGCAATAGGCGGCGAAATTTCCGGCCTGCATGGCAGTCGTCGGCACGTAGCCGTTGCCGGATAGAACCGACTTGTGTTGCCGTGTGCCCTGATAGTTGCCGAAGATGAACAGCTTGTCCTTCACGATCGGTCCGCCGATCGACCCGCCAAACTGGTTGCGCTTGATGAGGTCGGTTGACGAAGTGAAGTAATCGGACGCGTTCAGCGCATTGTTGCGCAGATATTCGAACAGGACACCGTGCCACTGGTTGGTGCCTGACTTGGTAACGATACTGACTACGCCGCCAGGAGCAAATCCATAGCGCGCGTCAAAGTTGTTGCCGATGACCTTGAATTCCTGCGTCGCGTCCGGGTTGGGGAAGGGCGCGGCCAACAGGTGATAGTTGTCCTGGTTGTATGCGCCGTCCAGGAAGTATATTGTGCTGCCCTGGCGCCCGCCGCTGCTGGTCGCACCGGTTTCAATAGGGAATGTCGTGTAGGACTGATGCTGCCCGACGTCACTCTGCAGGACGTTCGTGGTTCCCGGCGTCAACAATACCAGATCGGCCGGATTGCGCCCGTTCAGCGGTAACTCCTCGATCGCGCGCTCGTTCACCGTTTCCGCCAAGGTCGCAGACTCAGTCTCGATTGCCTGGGCGTTGGCCGAGACTTCCACCTTCTCGTTGACTTGGCCGACGGTGAGAGTGAAATTCGCACCCGCCTGTTGCTCAGCAGAAAGAACGAGATCGGTCTTGATCTGAGTCTTGAAGCCTTCCTTCGCAGCTTGAATGTTGTAGGTTCCAACCGGGACGTACAAGAACGTGAACCTGCCCGCTTCGTTGGTCGTGGACTTGGTCACCACGCCCGTATCTTTGTTGGTTGCCGTTATGTTCACACCCGCCAGAAGAGCACCCGACGCGTCCTCCACGGTTCCCAAGATCGTGGCCTGTCCTTGTTGACCGAACAGACTGGCCGACAGGCTCACCAGCATGAGGAATAGCGCACAACTTGCCGCACCGGTGCGCACCCACCAGCAATTCGTCATAGAACGCCTCCAGTTCACTACGTCCGCACTCTCTACCCGCAGCAAACTCATCGTCAGCATTCGCATGTGCATCTCCATCTTCGCCGGACTTTGTCTTTCGGAAGGCAGATTAGTCCCCGCGCGAAGCTCGCGTACCAAAACGTGCGCAGCCTAGCAAGGTCATCTAAACGTTGTCAAGCCTTTTCGTAATCCAAATCCGTTAGGCGGAGAAACTGCTAAAGCCCTAAAAACAATGCCTGCCTTCGCTCCTCACGTCTTCGGAAGACTAACCAAACGGCCGCGTCTCGAATCGTTTCGATCTATCTATGTGATTTGGTATCGACATACCAACTTTAATAGTGAACCGGCCGTTCGATCCGCGTAATTCAGCCGGCGCACTTTGCGGATTGCATTCCGCATTCTCAGCGCGTGGACCCAACGGAAGTGCTTGAGCACACTAAGAAATCAGAACAGAAGGGCGGTCCAGCTTTTGAGGAAAAAATCGGTCAACCAGGAACCAGCCCGACTCCGAGTGTCGGATCTAGGAAGCGTCTAGCGAGCTCACCGCCACGGGGAGGTTTGCCGCCTCCCGGGGCCCTTCGGGCGAACCCAAAAGGATCGAAATCGTCTGCACGGCCTCGCGAACCGCGGTCTTGATGGCGGGCAGGCTTTGGGACATGCGAACGGCCGGACCCGAAACGCTCATTGCCGCAATCGGGTGGGCGCCGCTGGCGAAGACGGGTCCGCCAACGCAAATGATGCCTTGAACATTTTCTTCGTTGTCGACCGCTACTCCCTCGGCGCGAACGCGCGCTAACTCTTCGTCCAGCCCCTGCCGCGAAGTAATCGTGGTCGGCGTAAGCGGAGGCATTCCGTGGCGGCGCAACTGGTTTTCGATTTCTTCCGAGGGAAGATAGGCGGCGATGCACTTCCCTACCGAGGTCGAGTGCAGGAAGGAGAATCCGCCCACCGATGCCGCAACCCGATGCGGCTTGGGGCTTTCTGCGACGGCAATGTAGATGGCGCCGCCCAGGCGCGGCACTGCGAGGTTGACGGACTCCCCGAAGCTCAACAGCAGCGTCTGCATCAACGGCCGGGCCAGAACCGTGAGTCGCTGGTACGGCAGCGCGTTGGCGCCGAGTTCAAAGAACTTTCCCGCCAGCGAATACAGACCGGTGTCGGGGTCCTGCTCGACGAAGCCCAGCTTGTGCATGGAGTACAGCAGCCGAAAGACGGTGGTCTTGGGCAGCCCGCTGATTTGCGTGATTTCTTCCAAGGGGACGCCTGACTTGGGCTGCTGGCTCAGCGCTTCCAACACAGCAAACACCCGCTGCGTGACCGCGATGAAGTTTTTGTCGTAGTGGCTTTTTCGCGCTTTCGGGGATCGTTTCATCCGGGCTGCTCCAGGTTCTTCCATCAGTAGGGTGCCATTTTACAGCTATTCGTAACCCATTCCGAAGCCCGAATTTGAAGAGTGTCTATGCGGGTGGACCGCCCTCCCCAGTGCATTTCAGCGCGGAACCGCCTGCCCAGGCGCAGGCCTCGAAAGCTCTTCCGTGATCACTGCCAGGTTGTGTCCCGCAACTCGCACCAGGCGCAGCCCACCCCCCGAATCCGGCTGCCGGTAGCGCGCTTCCAGAGTCATCGACTCACCGCCAAACAGCGTGACGTAGTTGTCGTTCCAGGTGATGGGCAGGATTTCATCCCCTTCCGCCGTGTTGACAATTTCTGCCCGCAGGAAAAAGGCCGGCACCGTGGATTCGTTCTTCAGCGTCACCGTCGCAATCGACCAGCCGTCTGCTGCCTGGACAGATCCTGTCGCCGAAACCTTCGCGGACTTCATGTTGTTCAGCGCAGTAAGGTCGGCCCATGAAATCTGGGTCGAATCAAAAGCATTCTCTTTATCTGCCGGACCCAGCACGTCCTCAGTCACGGGTTGCCAGTAGACGTTGTCGGCCAACAGGCGTCCGCTGCGATCGCGCAGTTGGCAGCGCACGAAGAATACGGGGGATAGATCCTTGACCCAGGGCAGCTCCAACGCCACCACGGAAGAGTTTGGCCGCACATCTAAGCCTTCCGCCCTGGTTGAAAACTTGACCGCGCCATCCAGATTTACCAGTGAAACCGAAGCCTGCAGTCCGGTTAAGGCAGCGAGGGTCTGATTCACTACAAAGATCTTCGCCTTGGTTCGATCACCCCCGGCGTAGTAGTCATACACGATGTTCACCGGCCGCAGACCCTTCTTCGCCCCGAAGTACGCGCCTCCCGGCTTGAGGTAGTAGTCGATGATGTGACCGAAGAAATTGGGCCAGTGGCTGTTCAGCATCCAGTACATGGTCATTTTGTGGTCGTCCCAGCCATTGGCGGCGAATGCCTCGAACTGCGCGCGCGTGTTCTCGTAGTGCGCAATCTGTGCCTTTTCCGCGAACTCGACCGCGCTTTGCGATGGCCCGTAGCGCTTGTCGACCACCAACCCAACGTTGGCCAGAGTGCTGTTCCGTTCCGTCGAGCCGGCGTGATAGAACCACGAGTCGTTCAAGGGCCAGAGCTTTTCAGCGGGAATGAATTTCTTCAGGCTCTCGTAGGGCGGGATGCTCTCATTGTCCCCCTGCTCGGCGCAGGAACCATTCGAGCCTTTGTAACGGTTGTCATACCAGTAGGAGGGCGGCCGCCAACTGTAGGGACCTTCCATCCGGATGCCGTTCCAGACCACGGTTCCGCTGGCATCCTTGTTGAAACTCGATACCGTGTCGACCACGGCGTTCTGCCAGTGCAGATCCGACAGTATACGGCCGTAATCATTTCTCACTCCGACCGGAGCCAGGCCATCGCTCCCGTTGGCCCAGATGAAGACTGACGCATGCGGCCGCAGCATGCGAATCTGCGCGTCCAGGCTTTGGCGCGCGACGCGATGGTCTTCGTCGTCCCACTGGTTCCATTTCTCCCACTGATTGCAGCACATCCATCCGAGCATCACGGGAATTCCCTCTTCGTCAGCCAGATCGAGGATGTGCTCGCTCGAAATCTTCGACTCCCAGCGAAGCAAGTTGAGTCCCATGTCTTTTACGTACCGGAGGATGGAGGCTTCGCGGTCTTCGTCATACCGGTACAGCAAGTCGGGTGCATAGTCGCCTCCCCGCACCAAGAAGTCGATACCATTCACTTGCAAGTAAAAGTTCCCGCCGCCTCCGAGTTGGGGGAAGCGGTTGTCGGAATCGCGGTGCTGCGTGATTTTGCGGATTCCGAACTTGATCTCGGCCGAGTCCGAAGTTCGGTCGCCGATCCGGAACTGCAACTTCAACTTGTAAAGGTTGGCCGGGCCCCATTGGTACGGCCACCATAGATCGGGGTTCGCAACCGCCAACTGCTGAAACTGCTCGGCCCCGAAGCCGACTTCGCGCCTGGCCCCAGGCTCGAGCGCGACACTCTGCTCGATGTGAATCGGGGCTTTGCCCTCGCGCAGAATCTCTCCCGACAGCACACCTTGGACCCGGGTCTCGCTGCCATTTTGCAAGTCGCAATAAACCGCCAGAGTTGCGGGGCTGGTCTTCGGAAGCGGGAGATCAGATTTGACGTAGGGGTCGCTAATCTCCACCTCGTCCGTGCTGCGCAGGTACACCTGTTTCCATACACCCGCATTGCGGTCGGGTACGTACGAAATGCCAATCTGCTGTTCGGGAAGCCGAATGCCCAGGTACTTGGAGTTGATCCAATCGAACCAACTGTCGGCAAGTTCGACTCCATCGACGTCTTCAAAGGCCTGCTCCGGCGTCACCTTCACTGCCAGTACGTTGTCCGCTGCCGGATTCACTTTGGCGGTTACGTTGAACTCGAACCCGTTGTACATGCCCGCGATCTGCCGGTTGTTGGCGATGCGTTCTCCGTTGAGCCAGATCTCCGCCCGGTAGTTGATGCCCTTGAAGATCAGCCACTGGAAACTATGACCTGCTGGGACTTTGAACACCGTGCGATACCACCAATCCTGCCGAAACAAATCCCGCGGGACCGTCTCCGTCAGATTCTTGCCGAAGTAGAGATTAGGATAGACGCCATCCTCCTGCAGGACTTCGAGGACGGTCGCCGGCATGGCATGGATCTCGTACCAGTTCGAGGCATCGTACGATGCCTGCGAGATCACTCCCCCGTTTTGCTCCACGGTCCAGGAAGATGCCAGACGCCAGCCACTTTTCAGTTCAGTGGTGCCGGAAGAAATGGGAACCGCGAGAGCTGGAGCGGCAAGCAAGGAGAAGAGGGCGATCCTGTACAGCAAACCGAGTTTTGCCAGTTGCATATTGACTCCCAGATTGGTTTCTTTGGTTTTCAGTGCCGGCGCAGTTCTACCGAGTGCGTCTGGCTGCCGGCCGCGAAATCGATGAAGGTGGTCTCCGCCTTGATCGCTCCAACGCTTTCCCCATCCACCCACAACTGCGAATTCTGCACCCTGGCGCGCAGCCAGTCGGCCACCTCAAAGTTCCAGCTGGAGGGTTTGGCAATCAGTGCCCGGCAGTAGTGCGGATCATAGAACACCGTGAGTTTCGCGTCCTCGGCCGCCGTCTGAATCTCCGCGTGCTGGTATCCGATGTATTCGTCCAACCCGGTGAAGACGCGCCCGGGATAACGCTCAAACACCTTGGCGAATCCTTCGGGGTCATGCGCAATTCCGCGATCGTGTCCATCGGGAGGAGCCGGGAGCAAGAGCGGAACATCGTCGGTCCCTCCGAAGTCCGCGTTCGAATCAGCCCGCCCTTCGACGGCCAGGTCGCGCCCCAGGTACCCGCCGTAGTACCCGTACCCGGCTTCCGCGGCCAGCCGCCACGTATTGTTGTCGGGGCTGCGCGACACGCCGTTTCCTCCGGTCGAAAACTCGAGAGGGGAATTGCCGAATTCTTTTTCGATCCAGTCCGCCGATTGCTGCATGTGGAACTTCTGCTCCGCCGCCGTGATCTCGCGTCCCCGCCGCACGTCGTAAAACTCGCGATACCACCCAACCTCGGCGCGCTCGTCCATCAAGGGCGATCCCCACCAAGGACCTGGAGCAGAATCTAAGTCAGGCTGCATGTGAGTCCAGCCGTGGCTTTCGATCTCGAGCACACCCAGGGCGACGCCCTCGTCCAGCCCCTTCTTGGTGGAAACATAATCCTGCTTCGTGTCAAACCCGTCCGTGAATTGCTGTTGCCAGGTGGGAACGATCCGGTGCTGCGTGTCGTCGACAAACCCCGGAACAATGTTGAGCGATAGAACCGCGTGATGAGCCTGCAATGGCTGGATCAGACTGTGCCGTATCTGCTCTTGTGTCAGCGCCGGATAGTGCCAGTGCTCCAGCCAGGCATTCTGCGCGTTTCCCATGTCGTCCATCGTGAGAACCACGGTCCTGGCCCACGATTTTTCCAGGGCATAACCGATCGCTTCGGTGACCGCGCGGCGCAGTGCCGTACGCAGCGGCTGATACAGGAGCATCTGGTCAATGTCGCCCCCAATCCAGATCGCGCGCGTATCATCGCTGATCTGTCTTTCCGTGACTTGCGGCGCTCCCCCGGCCTCCGCCAGCACTTTCGCATCCGTAATCTCAACCTGGACACGCCGCATCGAAATCACATCCGGACCCTGCGAGCGCAGATCAGGCGGCAAACCGCGCAACACATACGAATCACCTTTGACCATGGCATGCACGCTGTTCATGTGCTCGCCGTGGTAACGAATTCCCAGCAACTTCTGGATCTCAGGCTGCCGGGCGCGATCGCCGACAGCAATCAGCGATATGTGCAACTTCTCCACGGCATTGGCGACGAGCGCCTGATCTGACTGGGAAAGGCTGTCCTCCGGAACATCCCACAAAATAGCCCCGTACTTCGCCTGCCCGGAGAAAGCGGTGAAGTGATTCGGATCCAACAGAGTCTGATCCAAGCGCAGAATGTCGAAGGGAATGCCCCACGACTTGAACATGGTCACGATGGTTTGAAACTCCCCGCCTCCACTCACCAGGAAGCTGCGTGGATCCTTCCATTGGTCGGCAATCACAATCAGCACCCGGTATGGTTTCAATTGAGCCGCGGCGGTCTGTGGAATGATCGCCGCCAGTAGCAGTGCGTAAAAAATAGTTCTGCGCAACATTGCCCGCCTCGTAGTAGAGATAATTCGGTCCTAATACTACGCGAATCCGGAATACATTCCGCAGCGTATCATTCCCGCTATAATGACCCGCTCCAATCGATCGTTTCGAAGCAGTCCCTCTAGAAGGAGGTCGCCCACCATGCGTGTCGAGAACTTGCAGGTCCATGCGGCAGTGACTCGGGGTTTTATTTTCCTGTTTTCTTTGCTGTTATTCTCCGTCGCGGCTAACGCCCAACAGCGTATTTCGTTGGGCGGTTACTGGGAGCGCTGGATCGCCGGTCAACTCTATGACACCGTTCTGGTGCCTTCTTCGTATCGACCCGTCGGCACCGCAAACCTGGTTCGCGTCGTGGATTTTCCGAAACTCTCGGCCCAGCAGCGACTGCTTCTGCGTTTCGAAGGGATCGCCGGGAATGGGAGCTTGCGAGTCAACGGCCACCAGATCGGGACGCTCGCTCCTTACACGACGCACATCTTCGATGTGACCGATGTTGCCGTTCCAGGGCCTAACCAGATCGAGATGGAACTCATCGACTGGCAGGCGCCTCTCGGACTCGGCCCCGCCGCTGCGTGGGAAAGCTCGGGCGGCATCATCTACGATGCGTACGCGGAAATCCGAACCAATCCCTACATCGAAAACGCCAGGCTGACCTACCAACTCTCGTCCGATTTCAAGACCGCCGATTGTACGCTCGACGTCTTCATCCGCTCCACCGGTGAGCAGGAAATTCACATTACCTCGGACCTGTCACAAGACCAGAATCGCGTCCTCCGCGTCGAGCAAGATGCCAAGTCACGTGCGGGAACCACGACCGCTACGCTTCATTGGACGCTCGACTCGGTTCACCTGTGGTCGCCGGAAATACCGGCGCTTTACCAGCTCTCCATTACCCTCGATTCAGCGCAGGGCCAGGACAAGTTCGCGACCGACACCGGCTTCCGCAGCCTGGTGGTGCAGGGAAACAGGTTTCTGCTGAACGGACATCCCTTCGCCTTCAAAGGCGTGGCCCGCCACGGCCTTTGGGCGAACCAGGGCTACACCTTGACTCCGGAACAGATGGAGCAGGATTTCCGCATGATCAAGTCCATGGGCGCGAACTCGGTGCGGCTGGTTCACTACCCTCATAGCCCGCACGAAATCGAGATCGCCGCACGACTCGGCATCCTCGTGACCGAAGAATCCGGACTCACCTGGATTGATTTCCGCAATGCGCCGAGTTCCACGCTGCAGACTGGCATCAACATCCTCGAACGCGTGGTGCAGAGAGATTGGAACAATCCTGCGTTCTGGGCCATTTTGCTGGCCAATGAAAGCACGCCGACGTTAGCGGTGATGAAAGACGCCCGCCAGCGCATCAAGGCCCTTGCGCCCAGCATCCTTATGTCCACTCCGGGACCGTCGGCGCCAGATCACACCAACGCGTCGGTCCGCCAATTGTTCGATGACGCCGATTTCGATTTCTACAGCGCCCATCCCTACACCTACAGCGAAGCGCACTTCGCGGAAGTGATCAAGGATTTCGGCAGCGCCAAGCCCATGGTCTTCACCGAGTGGGGCGGTCCGGTGGGCAAACTTCCCCGAATGTTGGACCGCGAAGTGCGCGCGCTCGGCACGCTGGTGCAGCAGGGGCGCCTGTCCGGGACATATTTTTGGGAGTGGGCGGACATGACGCAGTACGAGCGGGAAGACATTTCGATGGAGGGCCCTACCCTGGTTGAAGGCGTTGTGACCGCCGACCGCACGGTCCGTTCCGACGTCTTCTCGCGGCTAGCCGAACTCTATCGCTACGACATCGGCGAGCCCGCGCCGGTTCCGCGTCAACCGGTGCCGCTGCCCTCGCCCCACCTCAACGCCAAAGCGGGCAGCACTTATACCGCGGTCCCGCTGCAATCCGCGGTAGTGGGACAGAGCGGCGACTGGCAAGCGCTGCAAGCCGCCAGCGTCGCGTTCTGGAAGGAAAATTCCGGCGACTACCTTCGCAGATTCGGCGGAGACTTCTACACCTGGGACGCGCAGTCGCTTCGCATCGGGCCGGTTCCGTTCGAAACCCCACAGAGGGATAGCCATACCCGCCCGCTGGTGGTGCTCACGGGAAAGTCGGTCGTCATCCCGGTGCATGCGGAAGCCGACCGGCTGCACTTTCTCGGTAACGTGACCGTGCCCGACGGTTATCCCACCCGCGGCGACGCCGGCGGCCAAATGGGCAGCTACACGATCTACTACGCGGACGGATCGAAGCAGGACTTCCCTCTGCACTGGGGACTGGAAGTGACGCGCGCCAACGTGGTCACCTCCTCGACGCTCCTGAATCCTGTGGCCCTGCTCGCGACACCAGCGATCAAGTTCACCAGAAACGAGAGTTACGAGGATTACCGCACGTTCGTCTACACCGTGGCGGTCAAGCGCAAGCCCATCGATCACATCACGATCACGCTGCAAGCACTGCCCTCCGGCCGTCCGTTGATCAGTCTCCCGAACGAAACGGGCTCCGGCTATGCCGCGGGAGAAACAGCGTTGCTGGTATACGCGATAACCGCCGAGCGCAACTGAGCGGCTTTATTTTTTGTAAGTGCGCTCGAGCTTGTTCCGGGAATTCAGCAGGCGGAAAGTTCCATCCGCTTGCGCCGTCACTTTCATGAAGTGGCCATCGGAATCGCCGTCCAGGTTCGCGATCTTTTCCTTGGCAACATTGTGGTCCGCGCCCGACGTTGCCGTGTAGTGCAGTTGCCAGAGATCCTGCAGCCCGGGAGAGTCGTGAACGGTCTGCCACGCTTCCGGCGAATCTCCCTTCTGCGCGCCATTTTCCATGATCGCCACCCGCGGATGAAGGGCGTCGACCAGCGCTTTCGTGTTCGACATCGCCATTCCGTGATGGCTAACCAGGAAAAGATCTGCAGTTCCGACCAGGTTCTTCGGACATACCAGACCGAACTCCTTGTCTTTCGTGAGATCCCCCAGATCAACAAAACGGAACTCACCGTAGGTAACCAGCACTCCCATGGACGCTGCATTCTCGGTGTGGCCCGCTGGCTGCAAATCGGCGTACGTACGAATGGGGCGGCGGCTTTCAGCCCATTGACGCCACGCCAGCCGTTGACGCCGGTGCCCTATGCCATTTTTGCGGTCAATGCTGGCGTTGCCGGCAGCGCAGGCACAG
>Ga0209698_10005576_pt1 | contig 13591 bp, 9 predicted proteins | sample LitLauG_LLR_2012_FD_187203 | JGI IMG/M metagenome (GOLD analysis project Ga0209698, IMG submission 187203) | Freshwater sediment microbial communities from Pennsylvania, USA - Little Laurel Run_MetaG_LLR_2012 (SPAdes) (version 2) | ecosystem: Environmental > Aquatic > Freshwater > Creek >... | reverse complement strand
GATGGTGTACTCCACCCAATCCCCGATATTGGGAATCTGCTCCAGACGGCAGGCCATCTGCCAGACATGGGGCCACAGGCGCTCGCATTCGAGCTTGTAGAATTCCTCGTCGTAATAGCGTTTCGCCGGAATCAGCTCGGGATTCGTGACCTCGAACGGAACCGTTCTCGACCGCGTCTGCACCGCTCCGACCATCGCACCCCCTCCCCGTCCTCGACGAAATTCGAAACGCGACCCGAAGCGGCTCAGCTGCAGGGTTCCACGCCCGCCAGCTTGGTGCGATGGAGCAGCCGGCCGCAATCCGGGTCATAAGGCATCGCCCGGTGCATCGTGCCCGTGTTATCCCACATCACGGCGTCGCCCACGCTCCACACATGGGCATAGTGGAACGGCTCGCTCGTGGCCCACTCACGCAGGCCATGCAGCGTCTTGGCACTCCGCTTCGCATCCATGCCAACGACCTGCTGGGCGGTGTTGCCCAGCACCAGCGACCGGCGGCCTGAACGATGTTTCCATACCAGCGGCAGTTCGATCTCACCCATCGCCATCCACTCTTCCAGCTGCGCCAGCGTCGGTTCGGGGCAGTAGTAGAGCTGCGTGTTCCACATCGAATGAATCACGCGCAGATCGGCAATCTCGCGCTTCCGCTCCTCGGGCAGATCATCGTAGGCGGCGTAGGTATTGCAGAATTCCGTGTTACCTCCCCACGTCGGCAGCACCTTGCTCGACAGGATCGCGCCGCCGATCGGCACCTTGTTCATCGTGCCGTCGATGTGCCAGTACAGCGAACCCTTCAGGTAATCGGCCTTCTGGTTGTACTTCTTGTCGAGCGAGATCCTGAACACATCGAGGCCGCCCAGCTCCGGCAGGAACGTGCCCAGGGTCCTGGTAAAGGCAACCTGCTCGTCATCCGTGAAATTGATCTCCGGGAAGACCAGGACCCCACGCTGCTCGATCAGTTCGCGAAGCTCTCCGGCCAGCGCGCCGCTCAGCAGTTCCTTCTTGCTGTTGAGCACGCGGCTGCCGATCTTCGGCTTGAGGTCTTCATAACTCAGGCGCATTGCCTGCTTGACTGCATTCATGGTCATGGCGGTGTCTCCGTTCGCTCCGGTTTCCGGCGCCAACCCATTCGTTGAACGCCGCCCCGAAATTCCTGCGCAACCCGCGAGGATTCTGAGCGGGCCGTCCGCAGCCGCCGTCCGTAAAAATACGTACTTGACCCATCAGACAACACTGTTGACTATATTTCGATGTTGTTGTTTCAGCCGCGGCGCGGGGCCGCGGCGATCTCCCGGATACCGGGAGTCCTGATTACAGATCACAAAGAAGCGAGGACGCAATGAACAGCACTGCCCCCAAGATTGCTGCCAGGGCCGATGCAGCGCCACCGGAGTGGTCAGAGCCGGTGATCTGTCCGACGGAGGCCTACATCTCCGAGGAGTATGTCCGGCTGGAGCGCGACAGGCTCTGGCGCAAGGTGTGGCTGCAGGCCGGGCGTCTCGAAGACATCCCGGAAGTGGGAAATTACCTTAGCTACGACATTCTCGATGACTCGGTGCTCATCGTGCGCACCGCGCCCGATACCATCAAGGCCTACCACAATGTGTGCACGCACCGCGGTCGCCGACTGGTCGATACGCCGCCCGGTGCGCGCAATGCCCGCGGCAAGCGCATGAATTTCGTCTGTGGGTTTCATGCCTGGACCTTCGACCTGGAGGGCCAGTGCACCTACATCCTCAAGAAGAGCGATTGGCAGGGCGCGCTGAGCGACGAGCGCACCCGGCTGGGCAAGGTGAGCATCGACACCTGGGGCGGCTTCATCTGGATCAATCTCGATCCGGACTGCGAGCCCCTGCGTGATTACCTCGAACCCGCCGCCCGGATGCTCGAGCCGTTCGAGTTGCAGAACATGCGTCCGCGCTGGCGCTGCTGGACCATATTCGACTGCAACTGGAAGGTGGCTCTCGAGGCCTTCGACGAGACCTATCACGTTCCCGGCACGCACCCGGAATTCATGGCGTTCGGTGACTTCACGGGCTGGGCCAAGGCGCAGGGCAAGCACAGCTTCATCGGCTATGACACGGGCGACGGCCCGAAGGAAAATGCCTCCAAGCTGCGGCTCGGTGCCGGCGATCCGCGGGTCGCCACCGCGCAGATGCAGAAGTACACCTGGGAGGGCGTGAATACCAATACCACCAAGACCCTGGTCGACGTCGCACAGACCCTGCCCGGTGTACTGCCGGCGGGGACTCCCGCCGCCGACGTGCTCAAGTACTGGCTCGACACCGCCCGCGCCCTGGACGAAAAGCGCGGTGTCTTCTGGCCCAAGGTCGATCCCGAGCATGTCGCCCGGAGCGGTACGGCCTGGCAGATATTCCCGAACCAGCAGATCGGTCACGCGGTCAACAACATGCTGTGCTATCAGGCGCGGCCCTATGGCTACAACCCCGACAAATGCTATTTCGAAGTCGCGGTCTACGAGTTGTACCCCAAGGGTGCGGCACCGGAGACTGAATGGACCTTCGCCGAGCCGAAGGACTTCCCGCATGTGCTGAAGCAGGACTTTTCCAACATGGCCGCTGTCCAGCAGGGCATGAAGAACGTCGGTTACCGGGGCAACCTCCCCAATCCCAAGGCGGAGGGGGCGGTCGCCAGCCTTCATAAGAACCTTGCCCGCTACATGGGCACCGGCGCACCGCGGAGGATCAAGTGATCCTCCCGAGCCGGGCCTGCACGATGGCCTTGTCAGGCTGCCCACGCTTTCGAACACCAGGACATGAATCATGAGCAACTGCGAAACGACGAAGTGCCCGCCTGCCGAGGCCATCAACATCCCTGCGTTGCGGGAAAAGTACCTCAAGGAGCGCGACCGCCGCATCAAGAAGGAGCACAACGATCAGTACATCGAGACCAGCGGTAAATGGGCCGGCATCTACGAAGTAGACCCGTACAGCCCGGTGAAGCCGCGCGCTGCGCTCAGCGGTGAAACGGACGTGGTGATCCTGGGCGCCGGCTACTGCGGCATGATGGCAGCCATCCAGCTCAGAAAGGCGGGACTGAATAATTTCTACAACATCGACCATGGCGGCGACTTCGGCGGCACCTGGTACTGGAACCGCTATCCGGGCATCCAGTGCGACAACGACGCCTACTGCTACATGCCGCTGCTCGAAGAAACCAAGTACATGCCGTCGAAGAAGTTCACCGACGGCCATGAGATCTTCAAGCACTGCCAGATCATCGCCCGGCAGTTTGGGTTGTACGAAAACGCATTGTTTCACACCCTGATCAAGACCCTGCGCTGGGATGAGTCGATTCACCGCTGGCGCGTAGGCACGAACCGCGGCGACGACATCAAGGCGCGCTTCGTCGTGCTCGCCATGGGTCCGCTCAACAAGCCGAAGCTGCCCGGCATCCCGGGTATCGACAACTTCAAGGGCAAGCTGTTCCACACCGCCCGCTGGGACTACGATTATACGGGAGGCACTTGGGAGAATCCGGTGCTGTCCAAGCTCGCCGACAAGAAGGTGGCGATCCTCGGCACGGGCGCCACGGCGATCCAGGTCGTTCCTTATCTGGGCAAGTCGGCCAAGCAGGCCTACATCATCCAGCGCACGCCATCGAGCGTCGATCTGCGCAACAACACGCCGACCGATCCGGCATGGTTCAAGTCGCTCAAGGACGGCTGGCAGGAGGAGCGGATCAGGAATTTTCACCACGCCGCCATGGAGAAACTGTCGGCCGGCGAGCCGGATCTGATCTGCGACATCTGGACCGAGATCAGCCGCAATCTGGCTGCGGAGTTCGACCGGGATGGCTGGCCGAAGAGCGCGGCGGAATTCGCGGCCAGGCGCGAAGTCATGGACTACCGCGTGATGGAGCGCCTGCGCCACCGATGCGAGGAGATCGTCAAGGACCCCGCCACGGCCGAGGCGCTGAAGCCCTACTACCGCTTCCTGTGCAAGCGGCCGTGCTCGAACGATGAGTACTACCCGACCTTCAACCGGCCGAACGTCAAGCTGATCGACGTCTCCGAGACCCAGGGCGTGCAGCGGATGACGGAAAAGGGCTTCGTGGCCAATGGCAGGGAATACGAGATCGATTGCATGATCTTCGCTTCGGGCTATGAAGTGACCAATGATCTCGACCGCCGGTGGGGCATCGACAGGATCGAGGGGCGCAACGGGCTTTCCATCTACAAATACTGGGCGGAAGGCTTCCAGACCTTCCAGGGCATGATGGCGCACAATTTCCCCAACATGTTCTTCACCGGCTTCACTCAGGCCGGCGCGAACGCCACGAACAGCAAGACCTTCATCGATCAGGGCTACCACATCGGCTACATCGCCAGCGAAGCACTGAAGCGCGGCGCCGTGACGATCGAGCCCAGCCAGGCGGCGCAGGAGGCCTATATCAGGCATCTGCGTTCGGTTGCGGTCGATAATTCCGCCTGGGTGGCGGAATGCACTCCCAGCTACTTCAACAACGAAGGCGACCAGCAGAAGAAGCGGTTCATCTTCGGCGAGCCCTGGGGCGAGGGCTACTATGCCTTCGAGGACATGCTGAAGAAGTGGCGTGACCAGGGCGACCTGCAGGGCCTCGTGCTCAGCAAGGCGGCACCCAAGGCAGCGGTGCCGGCCTGAGCGCGCCCGGCGGCATCTGCCTTCGCACTGGATCCAGGAGCACACCATGAGCAACGTCGTCAGTAATCCGGCCAGCAACGTCAGCGTCGAAGACCTGGCGAAGCCGATCATCTTCCCCGTGGAGGCCTTCATCTCCGAGGAGTATGCGCGGGCCGAGGGCGACCGCCTGTGGGCGAAGGTCTGGCAGCAAGCCGGTCGCGTGGAGGAGATCCCCGAGGTCGGCAGCTACATCACCTACAACATCGGCGGTGATTCGATTCTCATCGTCCGCGCCGCCATGGGCGATGGTCCCGAGGCGATCCGGGCCTATCACAATGTCTGCCCGCACCGCGGTCGCCGGCTGGTCGGCGACAATACCGGCGGTGGCCCGGTCGTCGTCAAGCAGGCCACCGGTTCGCACAGTGCGCGCGGCAAGCTGCCCAAGTTCGGTTGCAACTACCACGCCTGGACCTTCGGGCTCGACGGCAAGGCCAGCTACATCCCCGACCGCGAGGACTGGGGCGGCGCCCTGACCGAGGCCTGCACCAGCCTGACGCCGGTCAAGGTCGGCAGCTGGGGCGGCTGGCTGTGGGTCAACATGGACCCTGCCGCCGGACCCCTGCTCGAGTACCTGGCCCCGATCAACACGCTGCTCGATCCGTTCGAGTTCGACAGGATGCGCTACCGCTTCCGCTTCTGGGGCATCTTCGATTGCAACTGGAAGGTGGCGCTGGAGGCCTTCCTCGAGCCCTATCACGTCCAGGGCACCCATCCGCAGCTGATGAAATACGGCGATTTCTACTCGTTCAGCAAGTCGTTCGGGCTGCACGGTCAGACCGGCTTCGACAGCAAGCAGCACCGCAAGGACGGCACGGCGGTCGATACCAGCGTGCACCGTGCCGCCGGCGATGACGATCCGCGCATCACCATCGCGCGCATGCAGCAGGAGTACTGGGACACGATCGGCGCCTCGACCAGCGAAACGCTGGTGCGCACCGCCCAGAGGCTGCCGCAGGAACTGCCCGAAGGCACGCCCGCTGCCGAGGTTCACAAATACTGGCTGGCCAAGGCCAAGGCCGAGGACGCCGCGCGCGGCGTGAACTGGCCCGAGATCACCGACGCGCAATATGCCGCCGCCGGCCTTGCTCTCTCGATCTTTCCCAACATGAACCTGATTCCGGGGCCGACCTTCTCGCTCTATTACCGCTGCCGGCCCTATGGCAACGACCCGGACAAGTGCATCTACGAGGCGGTTGCGCTCGATCGCTTCCCGCCGGGCGAGGAACCCGCCACCGAATGGACCTATGTCGACCAGGACCTGGAGAAGTGGCCGCTGGTGATCGCGCAGGATATCTCGAACATGGTCGAGATCCAGCGCGGCTACCACTCGCGCGGTTTCAGGGGCAACCTCCCCAATCCCTGGCAGGAACGCAAGGTGACGAACCTGCACCGCAACCTGGCACGCTACATGGGCGTGGGCGCGCCGCGCGTGATCGGCTAGGGGATCCGCGGTCCGGTCGCGGCGCGACTGCGGAGCACGCTGTCCGTCCGTGCCGCACCGCCTTCAGCGCGCGCCGCTCAGTGCACGACGCAGCCAGGCGCTCGCGGCATCGACGGCAATGACCAGCAGCAGCATGGCGACAATCACCGTACAGGCCTTGTGCTGCTGGAACAGGCTCAGGGAAACGTACAGCATCTGACCGAGGCCGCCGGCGCCGACCACGCCCAGGACGGCGGCCATCCGGATATTGATCTCCCAGCGATACAGGGCATAGGCGACGAACTGCGGCAGCACCACGGGCATGGTGCCGTACAGGAATGCCACCGCCGGTCGGCATCCGGACAGCTGCAGGGCCTGCATCGGCTCGCGCGGCGCATTTTCGAGGGTTTCGGCGCACAGGCGGCCGACGACCCCGCTCGTGTGCCAGGCCAGCGCCAGCGTGCCCGCAAACGGCCCAAGCCCGGCCGCCATGACCATCAGCGCCGCCCACACGAGTTCGGGAATGGAACGCAGGAGGTTGAGCACCAGCCGCGCGACCGCCCGCGCGCCGGGCCCATGCCGTCCGGATGCGGGTATTGCGAGCGCCAGTCCCGCTACCGCGGCGAGCGCGGTGCCCACTGCCGAAATGGCGATGGTCACCAGTGTCGCCCGTCCGCACCGGGCCAGAAAGCCGCCGGACAGGTCCGGCGGCAGGAACGATGCGGCGTATTTCGCCATGGAGGCACCGGCCTCGGCGGTCCGCAACGCTCCGAGATCCAGCGCCAGGTAGCTGAAGCTGGCCCACACGACGGCCGCCAGCAGGCCGAGCGCTGCCCATTGGCCGGGCCTCATGCGGCCAGACGCCGCAGGAGGGCGCTGAGCCCGTCCGCCAGCATCACCAGCATCAGGAAGACCAGCAGGATGGAGCTGACTTCACCGCCGTTCAGCATGCGCATGGACACATCCATCTGCTGGCCCAGGCCGCCGGCTCCGACGAACCCCATGATGACCGACGCGCGAACCGCACACTCCCAGCGGTACACGGAGTACGAGAGCAGTTCCGGCAGCGCCACGGGCCACAGGCCATAGAGGAACGCGCTGAACCGCCCCGCCCCGGCCGCGAGCAGCGCCGCGGCGGGTCTGGCGTCCCCGGACTCCAGAATCTCGGCATAGACCTTGCCCAGCATTCCGCCGTACGCCACGCCGATGGCGAGCACGCCGGCGGCCGGTCCCAGCCCTACGGCGCGTACGAACAGCAGTGCCCAGACGATCTCCGGAATGCTTCGAAACACCATCAACAGCAGGCGCGGCGGCACGCGCAACACGCTGCCCAGGAGCCGACCGCGGCCCGGACCGATGCGGGACACCGACAGGCTGCGCGCAACGAGCAGGGCGAGCGGGCAGCCGATCAGCAGCGCGATGGCCATGCCTGTCGTGGCCATCGCCAGCGTAACCAGCGTGGCCTTGAGAATCAGGCGCAGGAAATCCGGTGCCGTTGCGAACGGCAGGAACGTCCCCATGAACCGCCCCATGATCAGCCGGTTGTGCGGATCGAACAGCAGGCCCGGATCAAACTCCGTCAGCCGGAAACCCGGTACCAGCAGCACGACCATCAGCACGGTCAGCGCCAGCCGGGGCAACGCGGCCGGATCTTCAGGGATCCAACGACCGCCGGCGGACCTCATCTCAGGAAAACCCCGGCTCGCGCCGCAGCGCGCCGAACTCGCCGCGAGAGGGCACGCCACCGGCGACCGGAGCGCCCTGCTCCGAGGCGTAGAGATCTCCGAGCAAGGCCTCCGTCACCTCGCCGGGCGGCAAATCGAACGCCACCTCCCCGGAGCGCAGGCCGATGATCCTCGGGAACCACTGCAGCGCGAGATCCACCGCATGCAGGCTCGCGACCAGCGTGTTCCCGCGGGCGTTTGCGTCGCGGATGAGTTCGCTTACGATGCGGATGGACAGCGCCGGATCCACCGCGGAGACCGGCTCGTCGGCGAGCAGCAGATCCGGCTGCTGGTATAGCGTGCGCGCCACGCCGACACGCTGCAATTGTCCTCCCGACAGCCGGTCGCAGCGCTCGAACAGCTTATCCGCGATCTCCATGCGGGCCAGAACCGCACGCGCTCCGGCTACGTCGGCAGGGTAAAGCAGCGAGGCGAACGCCCTACAGGCCGGCCAGCGCCCGAGTCTCCCCGCCAGCACCGCCGTCACCACGCGCTGGCGCGCCGGCAGGGGCGGCGCCTGGTACACCATGCCGATGCGCGCGCGCAGCTGGCGCAGCGTCCGGCCCTTGATGTGCCACGGATCCGTACCGAGCACCTGCACGACTCCGGTGGAGGGCCGCAGCGCGGTCGACATCAGCCGCAGCAGCGTGCTTTTGCCCGCACCCGAGGGCCCGATGACGGCGACATGCTCTCCGGCGCGGATCTCGCACCTGACGTCGTTGATCGCTCGCAGCCCGTTGGCATGGACGAGGCTGACGCCGTCGAGCCGCAGGCTCACCGTCCCGTGACTTCGGCCAGCGGATGTGGCGTCAATTCAGGAGTCCGGCGGAACGCGCCGCCGCCTCGATGCCCTGGTAATTCTCCGGCCGCGTCGCTATGAAGCGGCTGGCCCGCTGCAGATCGAGCAGCGCCTTGTCCGCGGGGTTGTTCGCGTCAAGCCTGAGAAACGCCGCGGTGAGTTTCTTCACGAGTGCCGGATCGAGATCCCCGCGCACCGTCCAGTTGTAATCGTAGTACGGGGGCGTGGTCCAGATCACCGTCACCTTGTTGATGTCGACCTTCCTTTCCTCGACCAGCTTTTCCCACACCGAGGCATTGAGCACCCCGGCGTCCACCTTGCCCGACTCCACCTGCAGCGCGGTGGCATCATGCGCGCCGGAAAATGCCACGTGCCTGAAATCCCTGTCCGGATCGATCCCGTTCTGCAGCAGGTAGTACCGGGGCATGAGATGCCCGGAGGTGGACGACACCGATCCGAAGGTGAAATCCCTCCCCTTGAGGTCGGCCAGCGTCTTGATCCCGCTCGCGGTACCGGCGATGAACTTGCTGGTGAACTTCTCATCCTCGGCGCGCTGCACGATCGGTATCGCGTTGCCGGTACGCAGGCGCGCCTGCACGAAGGTGAAGCCGCCCAGCCAGGCCAGGTCCACCTTCTTCGCGGCCAGCGCCTCCACCACCGCCGCGTAGTCGGTCACCGGCGTGTATTCCACCTTCATTCCGACTTCCTTCTCCAGGTAGGCGGCGACTTCGGAGAACTTGCGCTGCAATTCCGTCGGCGCCTCGTCCGGAATCGCGGAGATCCGCAGCACGCTCTGCGCCTGCGCGGCAACGCCACCCAGTCCCGTCATCAGCGACGCCGCCACGAAAACGCCCAATAGATTGCGCCTGTCCACGGCTATGCTCCTGCCTTCCGGCTCTTTGATTTGAATCGTGCTTGTGCGCCAGACTGGCGACCGATTTGAACCGTGATCGCGAGGACACTTCGGTTCATCGGGGATTCGTCATCATGATGACCGCCGCCGCCGGGGTCAAGTGTGGGCGGACCGGGCCTCGTTCACCCCGATTACGAGGCCAAGCACAAGCGTGGCGTGGTGCCGGCGGCGGCGACGCTCCCGATGACCGCAGCCTGCTCGAACCCGTGGTGCCGGAAGACGGCCATGACAGCGTCCAGCGCGGACGGCGCGCAGGACACCAGCAGCCCGCCACTGGTCTGCGGATCGGTCAACAGCGCCCGGTCCTCGGCAGCGAACCCTGCAGGCAAGACCACGTCCGTGCCGTAGCCCGCCCAATTGCGCTCCGAGGCACCGGTGACGAAACCGCGCGCCGCCAGCGTCCGCACACCGCCCATCAGCGGTACGCTCGACCAGTCGACCCGCACGTCGCAGCGCGCACCCCGGGCCATCTCCAGCGCGTGTCCGGCCAGCCCGAAACCCGTTACGTCGGTCAGCGCATGCACGCCGGGAAGCGCGGCCAGATCCGGCCCCGGCGTATTCAGCCTGGTGGTGGTGGCCAGCATCTGCGCATAGGCTGTGTCGCCCAGTTCACCCTTCTTGAGCGCAGCGGACATGACGCCTACGCCCAGCGGCTTGCTCAGCACCAGCAGGTCACCGGACTGGGCATCGGCGTTGCGCTTGACGAGCCCGGGGTGCACGAGGCCCATCACCACGAGGCCATAGATGGCTTCGACCGAATCGATCGTGTGCCCGCCCGCGATCGGGATCCCCGCGGCCCGGCAGACCGCCGCCCCGCCCTCGAGGATGCGCCCGATGGTCTGCATCGACAACACCTTGATCGGCATGGCCACGAGCGCCAGGGCCATGATGGGTCGGCCACCCATCGCATAGACGTCGCTGATCGCATTGGTGGCGGCGATGCGCCCAAAATCATGCGGATCATCGACGACGGGCATGAAAAAATCCGTGGTCGCAATCAGCGCCTGCTCGTCGTTGAGCCGGTAGACGGCGGCGTCGTCGGCGGTTTCGATGCCCACCAGCAATGCCTCGGGAATCGGCATCGACGCGGTGCCGCGCAGGATCTCCGACAGGATTCCCGGCGCAATCTTGCAGCCGCAGCCGCCACCATGGGACAGCGAGGTCAGGCGCGGCTCAGCGGGCTTGTCGCTGGCGTTCATGTCAGTCGGTCGTGAACACGTCAGAAGGGTACTCCTCGGAAACGCCGGCTCGGCCCCGTGCGACCGCCTTCGTCCCGGCACCGCCGTGCTCCGCCAGCAGCGCAATCTGGGCCAGGAAGCCGTCTTCGTCCTCGAGACAGCGCAGATCGAGCAACAGACGATTGTCAGCGATGCGCCCGACGATGGGGACCGGCAGGCGACGCAGCCGCGCCGCCAGGTTCCTGAGCGCCGAACCCGCCCTGGCCCGAGTGGAGCAGACGGCCAGCGCCATGCTGGGAATGAGCTCCACCGGCAGCGAGCCGCTGCCCACCTGACTGGAGACCGGTGTCGCAAGCACTTGCCACGGCGCGCCCAGCGCGCCGGCCAACCGCGGCTGGAGGCGCAAAGCCAGGGCCTCGATCTCGGCCAGCGGCCGGGTCAACAGGCGCAGCGTAGGCAGTTCGTGCCTCAGGCGGTCGGGCGTCCGGTAGGCGAGCAGCGTGGCCTCGAGCGCCGCCAGCGTGATCTTGGACACCCGCAGCGCGCGCTTGAGCGGATGGCGTCTGATCCGGTCGATCAGCGCCTTGCGGCCGACGATCAGTCCCGCTTGCGGTCCGCCCAGCAGCTTGTCGCCGCTGAAGGTCACCACGTCCCCGCCCGCGGCGATCGCCTCGCGCACCATCGGCTCCTTCGGCAGCCCCAGGGCAGCAAGGTCGATCAGGCTGCCCGCGCCCAGATCGATGATGAACGGCAGACCACCGGCGTGGGCGATCGCCGCCATCTCGGGCGCCGGCACTTCGGCCACGAATCCGGTGATCTTGTAATTGCTGGCATGCACCTTCATCAGCGCCGCCGTCGCCGGGCCGATGGCATCTTCGAAATCGGCCCTGTGCGTCCGATTGGTCGTGCCCACCTCGACGAGCTTCGTGTTGGCGCTGCGCATGACGTCGGGGATGCGGAAGGACCCGCCGATTTCGATCAGTTCACCGCGCGACAGCAGGACCTCGCGTTTCCGCGCCAGAGCCGCCAGCACCAGGAGCACTGCGGCGGCGTTGTTGTTGACCACCGCGGCCGCTTCGGCGCCGCTCAATTCAACCAGCAATTCCTCGACCAGGCTGTCGCGCTCGCCGCGACTCCCGGTGTCCAGATCGAATTCAAGGTTGCAGGGTTCGCGCATGGCCAGGCACGCACTGCGAATCGCCGCCTCCGACAGCAGCGCGCGGCCAAGGCCGGTATGGAGCACCGTGCCGGTCAGGTTGAATACCCGCCGCAGCAACGGCGTGCTGCGCCTCTGCAGCCGTTCCGCGACCTCGCCCCCGATCTGTTCGTCGCCGGGCGCGCCCTGCCCGGTCGGCTGCCCCCGCATCCGCTGACCGTCGAGCACGGCGCGTATTGCATCGATCACCGCCGTGCGGCCATACACCTCGCACAGGCTCTCGATCCGCGGAAGACGGGACAGGCGGTCCACGGAAGGATAAGGGCTTGTCGGTTTTTCGGGCGCCATGCTGAAGTGTACGGACTTGGAGCTCAGGAATGATCCGCCCATGGCGGAGTGCTGCGCAGCGGACGGGGAGGCGGCGCTGACGGGGTGCAGGTACCCGCCAGGGTCGTCGCCCGCTCCGCTCTGGAAAACCGTATCTTATGATACAATTCAAGCTCCTTTCGCTGTATATCGAAAGTCGTCGCCCACGTAACCGCCCGGGCGGCCCTTCCGGCCGCAAGCCAGCGTCTGGGGATAATCCGGGTCTGATTCATTCGCCATAATTTTCGGTCCGCCAGCAGGTCTTACCGGTCGCCATGCTTGTCGCTACAGCCGGCCATATCGATCATGGCAAGACCTCACTCGTACGCGCATTGACCGGTGTCGAAACCGACCGGCTGCCCGAGGAACGCGCGCGGGGCATTTCCATTGATCTTGGCTTCGCCTACTGGAGGCCGGACGACGGCGCGACCATCGGTTTTATCGACGTGCCCGGTCACGAGCGCTTCGTGCGCAACATGCTGGCCGGCGTTGGCGGGGCCGATTTCGCGTTGCTCGTGGTCGCGGCCGACGACGGCGTAATGCCCCAGAGCGTGGAGCACGTGCAGATCCTCGACCTGCTGGGGCTGTCACGCGGCATCGTTGCGATCACCAAGTGCGACCGCGGGTCCCGGGACCGCATCGATGCGGTCCGTGAGGAGGTCCGGGCGCTGCTCGCACCCACCACACTGGCCGGCGCGCCGATCTTCGAGGTGTCTTCCGTCACCGGCGCAGGCATTCCGCAGCTCGCCGAGGCCTTGCGCACCGCCCGTCTCGCCGGGCAATCCCGCACCACGGCGGGCTGCAATTTCCGCCTTGGCATTGACCGTGCGTTTACGGTGACCGGGACGGGCACGGTGGTGACCGGCACCGTACTGGCCGGCGCGGTCCAGACCGGCGCCCGGCTCATGCTGTCGCCGCGTGGCCTGGAAACGCGCGTGCGCGGCCTGCACAGCGGCGGTCATACGGTGACCCGGATTCACGCCGGCGAGCGTTGCGCGCTCAATCTGGCTGGCGTCGAGCTCGACCAGGTGCATCGCGGCGACTGGTTGCTGGTGCCTGAAATGCATGCGCCGACGGCGCGGATCGAAGTGCGGCTCAGGCTCCTGGCCGGCCGTCCTGCAGTGCTGAAACACGACTGTCCGGTGCACCTGCATCTGGGCACCGCGGACATCGCGGCGCGCGTGCTGCTGCCGTCTCAGTCGCCGATACCGCCGGGCGGCGAAGCCCTGGTGAAACTGGTGCTCGAACGCCCGACCTGCGCAGTCAACGGCGATCGCTTCGTGCTGCGCGATCAGTCGGGACGCCACCTGCTCGGCGGCTGGCCTGGTGGCGCCGATCGGCGGAGACAAAGGG
>Ga0209698_10005575_pt1 | contig 13593 bp, 5 predicted proteins | sample LitLauG_LLR_2012_FD_187203 | JGI IMG/M metagenome (GOLD analysis project Ga0209698, IMG submission 187203) | Freshwater sediment microbial communities from Pennsylvania, USA - Little Laurel Run_MetaG_LLR_2012 (SPAdes) (version 2) | ecosystem: Environmental > Aquatic > Freshwater > Creek >... | reverse complement strand
GCGGGTCGGCGGCGGCATCTTCACCAAGGCGGCCGACGTCGGCGCCGACCTGGTGGGCAAGGTCGAGGCCGGCATCCCCGAGGACGACCCCCGCAACGCCGCCACCATCGCCGACAACGTGGGCGACAACGTGGGCGACTGTGCCGGCATGGCCGCCGACCTCTTCGAGTCCTACGTCATCACCATCATCGCCGCGGTGATCCTCGGAGTGACGGCGTTCGGCTCGATCGGGCGCGGTGGCGACGCCGCCAAGACGGTCATCTTCCCCATCGCCATCCCGGCCATCGGCATCCTGGCCACCATCGTCGGCGTCTTCGTCGTGCGGGCCGGCAAGAACGACAAGAACGCCATGGCCCCCATCAACCGGGGCGTGTGGACGGCGGCCATCCTGACGGTCGCCGGCTCGGCCGTCGTGGCCGGTGCCTACCTCCACTACTGGAAGGCCTTCTACGCCGTCCTGACCGGCGTGGTGCTGATGCTCGTGGCCAGTCAGATCACCGAGCACTTCACCTCCACCGAGCGCGGACCGGTCAAGGAGGTGGCCGAGACCGCCCGCACCGGACCGGCCACCCTGACCCTGTCCGGGCTCGCCCTCGGCCTCGAGTCGTCGGTGTGGGCCATCATCGCCATCGTCCTGGCCATCGCCGTGTCCATCGGGCTCGGCGGGGGCAACATCCAGCTCACGCTCTACCTGGTGGCGCTCAGCGGCATCGGCCTGCTGTCGACGGCCGGCATGATCGTGTCCGAGGACAGCTTCGGCCCGGTGTCGGACAACGCCGCCGGGGTCGCCGAGATGTCCGGGGAGTTCACCGGCGAGGCCGAGCGGGTCATGGTCAGCCTCGACGCCGTGGGCAACACCACCAAGGCCGTCACCAAGGGTGTGGCCATCGGCTCCGCGGTCATCGCCTCGGTGGCGCTGTTCGCCTCGTTCATCGAGACGATCGGGAGCCAGCTCAACCTGCACCCGCCGCGCTTCGCCCCGGTCAACTGGCTGTTCGACCTGCCCCAGACCTCGATCAACGTGTCGCACCCGACGATCTTCATCGGCGTGCTCATCGGTGGCTCGATCGCCTTCATCTTCTCGGCGCTGGCCATCCGCGCCGTGGGCCGCTCGGCCGGCACCGTGGTCCAGGAGGTGCGCCGCCAGTTCCGCGAGCACCCGGGCATCATGGACTACACGGAGAAGCCGGAGTACGGCAAGGTCATCGCCATCTGCACCGCGGCCAGCCAGCGTGAGCTCGCCACCCCCGCTCTGCTGGCCATCCTGTCGCCGGTCATCGTCGGGTTCGGCATCAACTACTTCGCCCTCGGCGCGTTCCTGGTCGGGGCCATCCTCACCGGCCAGCTGATGGCCAACTTCCTGTCCAACTCGGGCGGGGCGTGGGACAACGCCAAGAAGTACATCGAGGACGGCCACGAGGGCGGCAAGGGCTCGGAGGCCCACAAGGCCGCCGTCATCGGCGACACCATCGGCGACCCGTTCAAGGACACCGCCGGACCGGCACTCAACCCGCTCATCAAGGTGATGAACCTGGTGTCGCTGCTGATCCTGCCGGCCGTGATCACCCTGTCGCACCACACGGCGGCCCGCCTGTCGATCGCCGGCGTCTCGCTGGTGGTCCTGCTGGTGGCCATCGCCTTCTCCAAGCGCAAGACCGAGAGCATGGACAGCGACCTCCCGACCGCCGCCGCGGAGCCGGCAGCGGCCCACTGAGGGCCTCCGGGCCCCGGACGGAGCGACCGTCCCGGGCCCGTGACCAGCGAATTCAGAAGTTCCCACCGGGGCCGTAAGGCCCCGGTGGCGCGTCGACGGGGTTGACAACGCCCCGGCCTACCGTTAACCCTTGCCCTCAGCGATGCCACCCACCGACCTGACAGAGACGACAGCCGACACCGACACCGACGACGGTGCCCCCACCCCGCGACGCAGCGGCCGGGGCGGCCGGAAGCTGGTGATCGTCGAGTCGCCGGCCAAGGCCAAGACCATCGGCGGCCTGCTCGGCCCCGACTACGTCGTCGAGTCGTCGATCGGGCACATCCGGGACCTGGCCACCCGCAAGGAGCTGCCCGAGGCGTTCAAGCACGAGTCGTGGGCCGACCTGGCCGTGGACGTCGACAACGGCTTCAAGCCCGTCTACATCGTGTCCCCCGAGAAGAAGTCCCAGGTCTCCAAGCTCAAGAAGCTGGCCCGGGACGCCGGCGAGGTCTACCTGGCGACGGACGAGGACCGCGAGGGCGAGTCCATCGCCTGGCACCTCAGCCAGGTCCTGGGCCTGCCCGAGGACACCCCCCGGATGGTGTTCCACGAGATCACCCCCCAGGCCATCCAGCGCGCCGTCGAGGAGTGCCGGACCATCGACCCGCACCTGGTCGAGGCCCAGGAGGCCCGTCGCATCTTCGACAGGATCTACGGCTTCAAGCTCTCGGACGTCATGCGCCGCAAGACGAACGGCCGGTCGGCCGGGCGTGTCCAGAGCGTCGCCACCCGCATGGTGGTGGACCGGGAGCGTGAGCGGATGGCGTTCCGGTCGGCCGGCTGGTGGGGGATCGACGCCACCGTGACCGCCGAGGGCGAGGCCGCCCGTGCCGCGGCGGCCGACACGCCCCGCACGTTCGTGGCCAACCTGGTGGCCGTCGACGGGTCGCCGCTCGCAACCGGCAAGGACTTCGACGCGGCGGGGCGCCTGGGCGCACCCGACAAGGTGGTCGTGCTCGACGAGGTGGCGGCCCGGGCCCTGGCCGCCGGCCTCGAGGGTGCGACGCTGACCGTCTCGTCCATGACCCACAAGCCCTACCGGCGCTCGCCCCGGGCGCCCTTCATCACCTCGACCCTCCAGCAGGAGGCGGGCCGGAAGCTCCGGTTCAGCTCCAAGCGCACCATGCAGGTGGCCCAGCACCTCTACGAGGAGGGCTGGATCACGTACATGCGGACCGACTCGACCACGTTGTCGGACCAGGCCCTGTCGGCCGCCCGCTCCCAGGCCACCGCCATGTACGGGCCGGCCTACGTGCCTTCCGCACCCCGTCAGTACAACAAGAAGGTCAAGAACGCCCAGGAGGCGCACGAGGCCATCCGCCCGGCCGGCGAGACGTTCCGCACCCCGGACGAGGCGGCACGCTCGCTGCGGGGGGACGAGTTCAAGCTGTACGACCTCATCTGGAAGCGCACCATCGCCTCCCAGATGGCCGACGCCACCGGCACCAGCGCCCAGGTGCGCCTGGAAGGCTCGGCCCGGGTCGACGGCGGGACCCGCACCGTCGAGTTCGGGGCCTCGGGCACGGTCATCGAGTTCCCCGGGTTCCAGCGGGCCTACGTCGAGGGCGAGGACGACCCCGAGGCCGAGCTGGCCGACCGTGAGGTCCACCTGCCGCCGATGGCCGAGGGTGACCCGGCGTCGCTGTCCGCAGTCGACCCGGGCGGCCACACCACCCAGCCGCCGGCCCGCTACACCGAGGCGTCGCTGGTCAAGGCCATGGAGGACATCGGGGTGGGCCGCCCGTCCACCTACGCCAGCATCGTGTCGACCATCCTCGACCGGGGCTACGTGTGGAAGAAGGGATCGGCGATGGTGCCGTCGCTGACCGCGTTCGGCGTCGTCGGCCTGCTCGAGCAGCACTTCGCCGACCTGGTCGACTACGGGCTGACCGCGTCGATGGAGGACGACCTCGACGAAATCGCCGGTGGCGACCAGGACATGGCCCGGTGGCTGGGCGACTTCTACTTCGGTTCCGACGGCACCGGGGGCCTGCGCGACCAGCTGGCCAGGAACCTCGACACCATCGACGCCAGCGCCGTCAACGCCGTGCCCATCGGCACGGCCGGCGACGGCCAGGAGATCGTGGCCCGTTCGGGCAAGTACGGCCCGTACCTGAAGAAGGGCGAGGAGACCGTCTCGATCCCCGAGGACCTGGCGCCCGACGAGCTCACGGTGGAGAAGGCCGAGGAGCTGCTGGCCGCACCCTCGTCGGACCGGGTGCTCGGGACCGATCCCGACACCGGGCTCGACATCCAGGTGAAGGCCGGCCGCTTCGGCCCCTACGTCCAGCTGGGCGAGCTGGTGGACGGCGGGCCCAAGCCGCGCACGTCGTCGCTCTTCGCCTCGATGACGCCGGCAACCCTCACCTTCGAGCAGGCCCTGGAGCTCCTCCGGATCCCCCGGGTGGTCGGCAACGACCCCGCCAGTGGCGAGGAGATCGTGGCCTTCAACGGCAAGTTCGGCCCCTACCTGAAGAAGGGGACCGACAGCCGGTCCCTGCAGTCCGAGGACCAGCTCCTGACCGTCACCGTCGACGACGCCGTGGCGCTGTTCGCCCAGCCCAAGACCCGGGGCCGCAACGCCAAGGGCCCGCTGCGCGAACTCGGGCCCGATCCGGACACCGAGCTGCCCATGGTGATCAAGGACGGACGGTTCGGCCCGTACGTGACCGACGGCACCACCAACGCCTCGCTGCGGGTCGGGGACGACGTGGAGAGCCTGACCGTCGAGCGGGCGTCGGAGCTGCTGGCCGAGCGCCGGGCGGCCGGTCCGTCGAAGAAGAAGGCAGCCAAGAAGAAGGCCCCGGCGAAGAAGAAGGCTGCCGCCAGGAAGGCCCCGGCCAAGAAGACGGCCGCCAAGAAGAAGGCCGTCGCCAAGAAGGCCCCGGCCACCAGGGCGGCCGCGGCCAAGAAGGCGGCGGCGCCGGTCCTGCCGGCCGAGGCGACCGCCAGCGACGACGGGTGACCGGGACCCGGGGCCGACTGGTCGCCCTGGAGGGGATCGACGGCTGCGGCAAGTCCACCCAGGCACGGATCCTGGCGGAACGGCTCGGGGCCGAGGTCACCTTCGAACCGGGTGCCACCCCGCTGGGCGCCGCACTTCGCCGACTGCTGCTGGCGCCGGACGGGTCGGCCGTGGCGGAACGGGCCGAGGCACTGCTGATGGCGGCCGACCGGGCCCAGCACGTGGCCGAGGTGATCGAGCCGACCCTGGCCTCGGGCCGGTGGGTGGTGACCGACCGCTACTCGGCCTCCACCCTGGCCTACCAGGGCTTCGGGCGCGGCCTCGACCTCGACGACCTGCGGTCCCTGGTGACCTGGGCGACCGGTGGGCTGCGGCCCGACCTGACCGTGCTGCTCGACCTGCCGGTGGCGGTGGCGGCCGGACGGCGCCACGGCGGCACGGCCGACCGGATGGAGGCCGAGGCGGTCGACTTCCATCAGCGGGTGGCCGACGGGTTCCGGTCCCTGGCCGACGCTGACGACGACCGGTGGCTGGTGGTGGACGCCACCGGGACGGTCGACGACATCGCCGCCTCGATCTGGGGGGCCGTGGAGGCACTGTCCGGACCCGACGGTCCCCCCGGTGGGAGCCGGTGAGCGCGACGACGGCCACCGTGCCCGACCCGGTGCTGTTCGAGGCCGTGGTCGGCCAGGACCGGGCCGTGTCCCGTCTGATGGACGCCGCCCGTCAGCCCGTCCACGCCTACCTGCTCCACGGACCGCCGGGCAGCGGCAAGCGGGCGGCGGCGCGTGGACTGGCCGCGGCACTGCTCTGCCCCGACGGAGGCTGCGGGGTGTGCAATTCGTGTCGGCGGGCGCTGGCCGGGACCCATCCGGACCTGGTGATGGTGGAGCGGTCCGGGGCCGCCCTCACCGTCGACGATGCACGGGACATCACGGCCCGGGCCCAGCGGCGCCCGCTCGAGTCGGCCCGTCAGGTCCTCCTGGTGCCGGACGTCCACCTGGCGGCCAGTGCCGCGCCTGCCCTGCTCAAGACCGTCGAGGAGCCTCCTCCGTCCACGGTGTTCGTGCTGCTGGCCGACGACCTCCCCCCGGGCCTCGCCACCATCGTGAGCCGGTGCGTGCAGGTCCCCTTCGCCGTGGTGACCGCCCGGGTGGTCGAGGAGTGGCTGGTCGGCCGGGGGGTGCCCGGGGAGGTGGCCGCCACCGTGGCCGCGGCATCGGGCGGCAACCTGGACCGCGCCCGCCTGCTGGCCGACGACCCCGGGTTCGACGCCCGGCGCAGGCAGTGGCGGTCGGTCCCGAGCCGACTGGACGGCACCGGGGCGGCTGCGGTCGTGGTGGCCGACGAGCTGCTCGCCCTGGCCGACGAGTCCCTGGTGCCGCTGCGCGAGGGCCATGCCCGCGAACTGGCCGCGCTGGAGGAGCAGGCCGAGGCGGTCGGGGCCCGGGGGATCCCCGGTCGCAAGGCGGTGGAGGACCGGCACAAGCGCGAGGAGCGCCGGTGCCGGACCGACGACCTGCGCATGGGCCTCGCTGCGCTGGCCGACGCCTACCGGGACCGCCTGGTGGCGACCGTGGACGGCGACGCCCGGCCGGGCACCCCCGGCGTGGACGCCGACCGCCGGGCCGCGGCCGCTCACGTGGATGCGGTGGGACGTGCCGCTGCGGCCCTGTCACGCAATGTCCGGGAGGACCTCCTGCTGGAGTCCCTCATGGTCGAGCTGTCCGGCATGCTCGAGTGACCGCCCGGGTGGGAGGGGTGCGCCGCGTCCGATAGTTTGGTGGCTTCGCCTGGGTAGCTCAGTCGGTAGAGCAACGCACTCGTAATGCGTAGGTCAGGAGTTCGATTCTCCTCCCAGGCTCCAGCAGGTGCAGGGCAGCGGGTCGCTGGAACATGCGGCGGCCGCCGATCCCAGGTCTCGCCCAAGTGCTGGCCCCAGTGCTCCAGTTCCCCAGTGCCCCAGCGTCGGCCGGTGTCAACGATCCGGCCATGACCTGAACCGCTCCGTGAATCCCGGAGGCTCGGGCCCGTCGTGGGTTTGGTGGAAACGGCTGCCGGACACATTCCGACAGCCCGTGGTCGAGAGCCGATGGGAGGCGTCAGGTTGCGTGACCGGATCGCGACGGAGTGGCGGGTGTCGCGTCTGATCACGGTTCGGTTGACACTGTGACCTGCACCCTGTTTGGTTTCCGCTCCTCTTGTTGAATCAGGCGGTCTGCTGGGCTAGAGATCGTTCGAACTCGACCGGCGCGAACCGCGACCTCGCAGGCATGCTGTTGGCCGAGATCTGGACGGCAGCCGTCCACGTGGAAGAGCACCCGGTGTTGGCCGCCCCGGATCGCGGGTCGCCGGACCCGATCGCTAGGGTGGTGAATGGCCCGACTGGACCCCAGCGACTTCGAGCGGGTCCTGGCCGCCGTGCGGCTGGTGGGCGAGACGGAGGACCCCGACGCCTTTTCCCGGGTAGTGATCGACCAGGTCGCCGAGCTCGTCCCGTGTGACGTCGTCACGTTCAACGAGGTCGACCCCGAGGCCGGTCGCCTGGTGTTCCTGTCGGAGCCGGCCACCTTCCCCATCTCACCGGAAGTGAGCGGGCGCCTCGCGGCGCTGGCCGAGCACCACCCGCTGATCCACCACATCGCCACCACCGGCGACGGCTCGGCCCGGAAGATCAGCGACTTCTGGACCGGAGACGAGTTCCACGCCAGCGAGCTCTACCGGTCGGTCTACGAGCCGATGGGCGTGGAGTACCAGATGTCGGTCGCACTGCCGGCGGCGCGTCCGGTCGTCATCGGCATCGTCGTCAACCGTTGCGACCGTGACTTCTCGGAGCGGGACCGGTCGGTGCTCAACGTGCTCCGTCCCCATTTCGTCCAGGCATGGCACAACGCCCGGGACCGGGCGCGGATGCGTTCGCTCCTCGGCGCTGCGGTCACGGCGGCCGAACGGGGTGCCGCCGGTCTGGTGGTGCTCACCGATCCGCCCCACGAGCTGATTCCGGGCACCCTCGTGGTCCTCTACCGGTACTTCGGCCGCCCTACCCGCTCCAGTCCGCTGCCCGCACGCGTCGAGCGGTGGCTGGACGGCCAACGCACCCGGCTGGAACACGAGGGCTCGATCGAGCTGCTGAAGCCGCTCGTGGCGGAATGGGGCGGGCACCGGGTCACACTTCGCTACCTGCCGGCACCGGGCGCCGAGCCCGATGCGCTCCTCCTGGGCGAACAGGAGCGCACCCCGCGGCAGGCGGACCTCGAGTCACTCGGCCTCACCGCCCGCGAGTCCGAGATCGTGCTGTGTGTGATGAGCGGGGACACCAATGCCTCGATCGCCCGGACACTCGGCGTGGCGCCGGCCACGGTCAAGAAGCACCTCGAGAACATCTACGCCAAGCTCGGCGTGCGCGGGCGGGGTCGTCTGACCGCGTTCATGACCGACGTGCTCGATCGTTGACCGGGCGGTCGGACGCCGCCCCGGACCCTTTTCGCCACGGAGCGTGGAAGCTTGATCGACGCACGGTGGTAGAAGCTAGGCACTAGGCCGAACGGCGTATTGCCGGAGTGGTGATCGAACGTGAAGATTACCCGGACCTCGAGCGACGACCCGGGAAGTAGGACGAGTATGGAGCCGGCTGGGCAACCTCGACACCACGTGGGCACGACGACGCGGGCCTCCGGTCAGTCGGCTGCCGGCGCGGGCGAAGGGCTGACCCGACGGGCGACGCCGCCAGCGAACACCGCAATCGACTGCTGGACGCCTGAGCGGACTTCAGGCGCTTCACTCGCCCCGTCCACAAGCGCCACGGGATCGGTCCGTCGGCGATCGGTCGTGGGGTGATGACATGAGTCCGAGCCGCCCCGTCCGGCGCCAATTGAACGTCTTCGGTGTCGTCGGGCTCCTGGCCGCGGTCGTGGGTGGCTCCCTGGCGGTGCCCGTCGGCGGCGCCGGTCGCGCCTCGGCGGCGTCGCTGGCCGGTCTGGTCACCTTCGCGGAAGGCAACGCCGGCAACTGCAACGGCCCGACGATCAAGACATTCGATGCGACAAGCGGCACGGTGACGTCGCTACGAGGCGGGCAGAAGCCGGTCTTCTCACCCGACGGCAGGCGGATCGCGTTCGTGGACGGTGTCGGACTCGGGGTCATGAACGCTGACGGGTCGGGCCTTGCGTATTACGGGAGTGCAGTCGAGAACTGGGTGCAGTGGTCGCCCGACGGCACCAAGCTGGTGACCGCCGGCGCGGACGGCATCACGATCGTCCCGTTGAACGGAGCGCCCCCCATCGCGGTGACGAACAACATCGGAACGCCATTCATCTCGGGTCCGGTTCCGACCGGAGGCACCTACAGCTCCCAGGCCATCAGTGACATCAACCCGACGTGGAGCCCGACGAGCGACCAGGTGGTCTTCGCCCGAAGCTTCATCACCGACCGCGTCAACACCAACGGTGCGCACTTCCCGCCGGTGTCCGGCGTCGATCTGTTCAGCGTCCATGCCGACGGCACCGGCCTCCAGCAGCTGACCGGCGGGCCGTTGTGGCTCGACGACGGCTTGCAGGAGCAGGACGAGCAGCCGGTCTTCTCACCCGACGGCAAATCGATCGCCTACCGGCACTACGACGCCACCGTCGGCAACTACCAGATCTACGTCGTCGGTTCCGGCGGTGGGACGGCGGTGAACCACACGAACCGGGCCCAGGCCACCAACCCCCACGATGCCTCGCCGTCAGCGACGTGGACTCCGCAGAATCAACTGGTCTGGGCCTACGCCGACACCGGAGCGATCACCGTCGACGGTGGCGCGCCGATCTACACGGCGCCGGGTGGCGTGTGCGGTCTCAGTTGGGCGGGCTCGGGTCGCCCACCCACGGCCAACTTCACCTGGGACGGCGGGGGGGCGAACTCCTTCAACTTCGTCTCGACCTCCACGGCCGCGTCGCCGGCCACCATCACCGGCTACTCGTGGGACTTCGGCGACGGCACCACGTCGACCACGGGCCCGAACGTGACCCACGGATACAGTGCCGAGGCCACCTCGCGCACCGTGACGCTGACCGTGACGGACTCGAACGGGGCCCAGGCCACGTCGACCCAGACCATGGGTCCGGACCTGGTGGTGTCCGACGTCACCTCGACCCCACCGTCGCCCGCACCCGGCCAGGTGGCGGCGTTGGCCGTGACGGTCCGCAACGACGGCCCGGCCACGGTCACCGGAGTGCTGCCGACCCTCACCTTCACCGAGCCCTCGGTCACCGTCGGGAGCCTGCCACCACCCGACCCGACGCTCGGCCCGGGTGACTCGACCACCTTCACGGTGCCGTACACCGCATCGGCGACCGGATCGATCCACGCCCAGGTCGGCGCCACTGGCATGACGGGTGGCAGTCCTGTGACGGCCACCATCGTCTCGCGGGTACTCACCGTGCTCGGCGCGGTCACCGCCACTCTCACCCCGTCGACCACCAGTCCGGTGGAAGGGGGAACGTTCACGCTGGACCTGCACGTGACCAACACGTCGGGTGAGGTACAGGACCTCAGCCCCGGCGTGCCGACGGCGAATCCGGTGGCCGGGGTGGCCCTCACTGCGCCGGTCGGACCGTTGCCAGCGCTGGCCGATGGGTCGTCGACCGACCTGATCTACTCCGTGGTCATCTCGCAGCCCGGCGACGAAATGTTGACGACGCCGCTGACGGCCACCGGTCAGTCGACCGGCGCGGCCACGAACCTGACCCCGGCGGCGACGGTGACCGCCGTCCCGTTCTCCATCGTGGTGAACACCGCCGCCGACGACGGCCTCCCCCCGGCCGCCGCGACCGCCAACGTCTGCGATGTGGACCCCACCACCCCTGGTAACCAGTGCACCCTTCGGGCCGCGCTCCAGCTCGCCAACCTGCAGACCGGCGCGGCGTCGATCACGTTCGACATCCCCGGTGGCGTGGTCCCCACGATCGCGCCGGCGTCGGCGTTGCCGGCGGCAGCGGTGCCGGTGAGCATCGACGCGACCACGCAGCCAGGGGGCTGGGTGGAGCTGTCCGGAGCGGGAGCGGGCACAGGAACCGTCAACGGACTCGACATCGAGGGTGGCAGCTCGACGATTAGGGGTCTGGTCGTCAACGGATGGTCCGGTGATGGGATCCACCTGGGCGGGGGCCCAGGCGATGTCGTGGCCGGCAACCGGATCGGCACCGACGAGACGGGAACGTCCGCGGTGGCGAACCACATCGGCGTCGAGGCGAACGCCAACGGGGTGACGATCGGAGGGACGGCCGGGACCACGACGACGTCGTGCACGGGCGACTGCAACCTGATCTCGGGCAACAGCGCCGGGAGTCAGGCTGCCGGCGTCCTCGTCGACTTGAACCAGAGCGCCACCATCATCGGGAACACCATCGGGACCGACATCACCGGGACACTGCCGCTGGGGAACACCATCGGAGTCTTGATGAACAACGATCCCGGTTCGCCAAGTTCCGGCGTGGTCGTGGTGGGCGGCCCGACCGCTACGCCCGGGACGTCGCCCGGGAACCTCATCAGCGGAAACGCGGAGGGTGTCTTCGACCGGGAACCGAGTGCAAACAGTCCGGTGTCGGGCAACCTCATCGGCCTCGATCGTTCGGGCTCGGCCGCCATACCGATCGCTGCGGACCTGTTGCCGTATGGGAAGAGTGGCATCTCCGTCGCAGGTGACGGGGTCTTGGTGATCAATTCCTCCGGCGGCCCCGACCCAACCGTACCCCCTGCCGGCCTGAGCATGACGCTGGGTGGACCGTCGACGGCCTATGAGAACGTCATCAGCGGTGCGCCGAATGGCGTGCGCCTCCTCGAGACGGATCGTGGCTCGGTGCTGGTGCAACACGACGAGATCGGGACTGATCTGTCCGGAAACCGGGCGATCGGCAACGAGGTCGGGATCAACAGTGATTACACGAGCGCTCCCGTCACGGTGGACTCCAGTCTGATCAGCGGTAATACGGATGCCGGCACCGCATACACCTGGACCGCCGACCGGATCGGCACCAACGCCGCAGGAACCGCCGCCGTTCCCAATGGTGACGGCATCAGCGGCAGGGTGATCGGCGGTCCGAGACCGGCGGGCGACACCAGGTGCGACGGTCCCTGCAACCTGATCTCGGGCAACGTCGACAGTGGGATCTACGCCGGCAACGATGTCGAAGGGAACTTCATCGGGACCGACATCACGGGTCGGTCGGCGATCCCCAACGGCACCGATCCCTACGCCAACAAGTCGCTCAATCATGACTGGACGGCCGCCGTGAACGTCGATCCGGGGGGCGGGCTGGCGGCGGTGCCGGTCATCATCGGCGGGTCCAGTTCCGCGACCAGCCGGGGAATCTGCGACCAGTCCTGCAATCTCATCAGCGGCAACGCAGCCGTCGGTGTGGCCACCGTAGGGTCACTGCCCCAGTCGGTCAGTGGGAACGTCATCGGACGCAACATCGATGGTGCCCCGCTGGGCAACGGCGGGCCGGGCGTGACCGGCAACGGGTTCAGTGCCGGGCCGTCCGAACCCTCCCACCCGATCACGATCGGGGGCTCGGGGCCACTCGGGAACGTCATCGCCGACAACCGGGGTCCCGGCTACCTGGACGTGGGGACCGCGTCTGCCGCCCCGTCCACTGTCACGATCGCGGTGGCTGACATCAACGGCAACGCCATCACCGGCAACTCCGACGGCATCAATTACCCGGTGTTCGGCACTCCGGCTCCGCCCAAGGCCCCCCATGTGCTCACCGCAAGCGGTTCGGGTGGTTCGGTCACCGTGTCGGGCGAGGTCATCGACTTGGTCAGCCGTCTGGCCACCAGTGCCCGCGTCGACCTCTACGGCGACCAGTCATGTGAAGCCGGTCCTCAGGGCGCGGTGCCACTCGGTTCGGTCACCGTGACCTCGGTCCTCGACCCGACCTGGACGGTCACCCTGCCGGCTTCGGCAGACCTGACCGCGATCACCGCGACATCCACCATCGACGGACAGACCTCACGCTTCTCGGCCTGCGCCGGCATCACTTCGGGACCGACGGCAGCCCAGGGCGACGCCAGCTACCTGGCGGTGGCGGCGAATGGAAATGTCTTCGACTACGGCCCGGGCCCCCAGGTGGGTTCGCACGGTCGCGCATCGGTCCTGCCCACCTACGTCGGCACAGCTCACCTCACCCCCTCCGGCCCACCGGCATCGCGCGCGCCGATCGTCGGTATGGCGGCGACGCCCGACGGAGGTGGCTACTGGCTGGTCGCCTCCGACGGCGGCGTGTTCGCCTACGGTGACGCCGCATTCGTCGGCTCGATGGGGGACACAACATTGGCCGCGCCCGTGGTCGGCATCGCCGCAACTCCCGACGGGAAGGGCTACTGGCTGGTCGCCTCCGACGGTGGCGTGTTCGCCTTCGGCAGTGCCCCGTACGTTGGCTCCATGGCCGGCACGCGGCTCGTGGCCCCGGTGGTCGGGGTCGCCTCGTCGCCGTCGGGAAGGGGCTACCTGCTTGCAGCGTCCGACGGTGGGGTGTTCGCCTTCGGTGACGCCACCTTCCACGGGTCGGAGGGTGGAAGGTCGCTCGTCGCCCCGGTGACCGGCATCGCGGCGGCGCCGAACGGTGGCTACTGGCTCACCGCGTCCGACGGCGGGGTCTTCGCATTCGACTGCCGCTATCTGGGCTCCATGGGCGCCCGTCCACTCGCGGCGCCCGTCGTCGGGATCTCGGCGACGCCCGATGGCGGCGGCTACTGGCTCGTCGGGTCCGACGGCGGTGTCTTCAACTTCGGCGACGGCACCTTCTCGGGGGCGGCCGTCGGCTCGATCGGTGGGATACCGGTCGTCGGGATCACCCGAACGTACGGCTGACCATCAGTGTCTCTGGGG
>Ga0209698_10005574_pt1 | contig 13595 bp, 13 predicted proteins | sample LitLauG_LLR_2012_FD_187203 | JGI IMG/M metagenome (GOLD analysis project Ga0209698, IMG submission 187203) | Freshwater sediment microbial communities from Pennsylvania, USA - Little Laurel Run_MetaG_LLR_2012 (SPAdes) (version 2) | ecosystem: Environmental > Aquatic > Freshwater > Creek >... | reverse complement strand
ACCAATGTCTTCAGTTTCATGATGATTTTCCTTTTTGGAGCCGTTCGACGCCGAACGCTGCCACCGCGCGTGACTGCACGCAGCGAGGATAGTACCCGTAGCTCCCCGGTCGGCGCTGTTCGAATTGGCACACTAATCAAAAAACGTCGAGCTCGCGAAAGAACTGCGGGAGCGTTAACTGGGTTCGCTGTCCGTTTCGAGGTGGTGGGACACGCGTGGTGAGTAGCTTACCAGACCTCTACGGGGTGGCCGGCTCGTGGTTGGGAACGTTCCTTGATATTCTCCGCACGACAAACTCTTGCAGCAGATTCACCGCCGCCGATTCGCCAATCCCGATCAGCGCATTCTCAAACGTCAATTCCAATCCTTCGCGGCTGTTAGCCGGATAGTAGAGATTGGAGATCCCGCCTGCGGCAAGGCTTCCGACGATGCTCGAGTAATTAGCTTCCCAGTGTCCGTTGTCGCCCTTGCAAATAACAGAATTGGCGATCGCATAGAGGATCCGCGATCGCTTGCTACCGGTTCCTTTGTAGAAATAACGAGGATCCTGTTTCAGCAGTGAAGGCAAGATGGCGCCCCCGATAAACGTGCTGGAAAGAAAGTCCCCGTAGGAGGCGGCGAACCGCTTGGCATAGCCTTGCGTGCCTTGTCCATACCCGCTGAAATCGTTTTGCGCTTGCTGGACTCCCGCAGCTACCCCAACCACTCCGAAGCTGATGGGATCCACCGAGGTCTTCCAGGCCAGTTCGAACTTCTGCTTCGGCGAGAGCGGAACTGCATTGTGGACGTAGCTGACGTAGAAATTGGGGACCACGCCCAACACGCGCTGTTTTTCTTGCTCCTTGATTTGATCTTCTGCCACTTCGACGCGCGGAGGAACGACGCGAACCTCTGTTACAGCAGTTGCCAGCGCTAAGGCGATCTGCGGGATGGCGTGGATCTCTCCCGGCTCCAGGACGCCCGAAAAAGCCTGTGCCGAGAAGCCCTCCGCCTCAATGGTGACTTGGAATGGCCCGGGCGCGACGCTGGCAAAAGCGAATCGCCCATCCTCATCGGAGAGCGCCTCTTGGCTTGAGGATTGCTCTTCGCGGGAAAGTCTCACCCGCGCCCCGGCGACGGCTGCCCCAGTTTGGTCAACAACTGTTCCGCTGATGCTTCCTACCGGTTGCCCACCGGTGGTCGAGGAACCTGCACCCCGCGCGTCCGGTTGACCATTCTCGGTCCTCGGGATGACAGGGGGTTGCTGAGACTGAGCCGGAGTAGAAAAGCCGCAAACCAGCACACCTAGGCTTAGCCAGGCTACCCAACGTGCATATCGACTCATAGTGGCCACCATTAGTACGAGTATGATGCGCTCCGTGGGGATTTTGGGTACCCGATCACCCCGATGGTTTATGAGTTACCTGTACGCTGGTCCCAGTCAGCCTTAGAACCACTTCTCCTGTAATTGCGTCAACCAGGCGTCTGGGTCATTTCCGAGCGCCGTGCAGGCGGAATCGCCACGGCTTCAAGCTCGGAGAATGATGGTTTCCACAGCCTCACAAAATCGGTCGATCTCTGCAATGGAAGTATAAACATTGGGGCTGACGCGAATGCCGTTGAAGCTAGGTCCAGTGATCGGTGTAACCAGGATGTTGTATTTGGATAAGAGTGCGTCGCCCAGCTTTCCAGGATCCATGGTTTCAAAATGGATGGTGCCGAAAGCGCCGGACTGATTGGCATCCAAGCCGACCAGCACTTGGGCGCCCGGAATTTTGCCCAAGCGCTCGGCCCAGCGGTTCTTCAAATAGCGGAGGCGGGCGAATTTTCGTTCCGCGCCGATCTGCTCGTGAAACTCCAGCGCTTGCAAGGTGGCATTGTGCATAGCCGCGGGGTGCGTTCCGATTTCTTCGAACTTGCGGATATTTCTGTCCATCGATTCCGGCGCGGCCATCAGCGCCCAGTGTTTTTCGATGCGCTCCTTGCGTACATACAACATCCCGGTGCCAATGGGTGCCGACAGCCATTTGTGCAGGCTGGCGCCGTAGAAGTCGCAGTCTAGATCGGAGAACTGGAACGGCACGTGGGCAAAAGCATGCGCGCCATCCACGATGCTGGTGATCCCCCGGCTGCGCGCCAGCGCACAGATCTCTTTGACGGGAAATATCTGGCCGGTCATGAATACGACCTGCGACACATGGATGACGCGGGTGCGCGGCGTGATGGCCTGTTCGTACAAACGCACCAAATCACCGGGATTTTTTACCGGGACAGCGAAGTCCACTTGCTTCAGCACAATCTTTTCCCGGCGCGCACGCTGCTGCCAGGTGGTGATCATGCGGGGATAGTCCTGGCTGGTGGTCAGGACTTCGTCGCCGGGCTGTAGGTCAATGCCAAACTGCGCGATCTGAAGCGATTCACTGGCGTTGCGCGTGATGGCAATGCATTCGGGATCGGCGTTCCAAATACGCGCAAGGGCTTTGCGAACGTCTTCGATGCGCGGTTCCAAATCGTGCCACATCCGGTAGCTGGGGAGCTGGTTGCTATAGCGGATGGCTTCAATCTCGGCATCGAGAACCGGGGACGGCGACGGCGCGACCCCGCCATTGTTGAGGTTAAGGATCGTGGGATCGGGAACGTAGGCGCGACGGATGGTATTCCAGTAGTTCTCGTCGCCTGCAACCTCTTCCGGGGAGGCGTGGGCGTAAGTGCGGTTCAGGAGAACAGCAAGCACCAGCGCTTCTGTCCCGAGCAGAAAATCACGACGGTTCACTTGTGTAGGCATCTTTGCACTCGCATCCGCAGATTTGGATTGCAAGCATACCTTATGCTGGCAGGTTTTAGCCCGGCAATCCCGCTCCAACTCGACCGCGCGGATTCTTTGCTCCTTGACTAAGAACCAGGAACTGACAATTAATAAATGCACTCATGCGTGTCATCGCCGGAATCTACCGCAGCCGCATCTTGAAGAGCCTCAAGGGCCTCGCCCTTCGCCCCACTAGCGACCGCCTCCGCGAAACCCTCTTTAACGTGCTGGCGCCCAACATAGTAGGCTCTCGCTTCGTCGATCTTTTCGCCGGGACCGGCGCCATCGGCATCGAAGCCCTCAGCCGCGGCGCCGCCGAAGTCGTCTTTATCGAGAATCACGCCCCCGCCGCTACCCTGATTCGCCGTAATCTCGAATCCTTGAACATAAACACGCGCGTGACTGTGCTCGCTGTGGACGCTCTTCGCGGTCTCGCCATGCTCTCGGCTCGAAAGAACTCAGGCGCTCCCGCCTTTGACCACATTTTCCTCGATCCTCCTTACGCTGCTGCCGCAGATTACTCCCGCGTGCTAGAATTCCTAGGTTCCGCGGGTCTTCTCGCGCCTGGCGGCATCGTTGTCGCCGAGCATCGCCGTAACTTCGATTTGCCCGAGGTACCCGGCGCCCTGAAGAGGTTCCGCGTTCTCAGACAGGGTGATGCCGCCCTGAGTTTTTACCGCCGCCAAGGCGACGCCGGTATTGTGGCGAGCGGCGAAGACAACTCGGCCGAGTAAACCCCCGCAAGCCGAGTTTCATCTATCATGTAGCTTGGCCTCTGGCCTAAGCCATTTCGATCTTGGGAAAATGTCTCTGAACCACATCACCGACGCTTTCAATCTCCTGGGGCAGCAGGCCGCCGAGCCCGCCGCTCCCGTGCGATTGGAAACAGGGGACGGTCCGAAACTCGACGTCGCCTGGGGCTCCTTTCACCAGGGCATCGGCAGCAGTATCTCCGCTGTCTTGACCTGGACCCGTGTCCCCAAAAACTTTCTGGATGGCAGCTTCTTTAAGGAATGCTGGATCGAGAGCCGCATCCCCCGCCGCGCCGTGGTAGCCGCCGCCTTGTGGCACTTTGTTTTTATCTTAATGCCATCTCCCAAGCTGCCAGCAACGCCACTACATTCTTCTCAGTTCGACAACACCGAACTCACCTGGTCTGGCCCCATCGCCGATTTTCCCTTAGTGGATATGAAGACTCCCAAGGCCAAGCCCAGTCCCCGCGGCGAGCCCGCCAAGCCGCTTCCGCGCGAAGGCGCCGACGCTTTCCACCCGCGCCAGCGCATCTTCACCGATCCTGTCCGCCCGACCCATCCGCGCCAGACTTTGATCAATTCCGCCGCTCCCCTCGAGCCGCCAAAAATTCTTCCCAACCTCCCGAATATGGTGCAATTCCAGCAGTTGGCTGGCCCGGCGCGTCCACGCCTGGAAATCAGCGAACAGACCCTCTCCAGGTTGCGTCCGCGCGAATTTCGCAAGGTAAAGTTTACTTCGGCGCAGGCCCCCGATCTTCCAACATTGGACCAAAAACTGGGCGACATCGCGCCTTCGATGCTGCCAAACGCCCCCGCCCGTCCCAAATTGGAACTCAACGTCGGCGCCGCACCACGTCTCGCGCCCCGCTCACAAACAAGTGACGCAGAACCCGCACCGGAAGTCGCCTCCGCTCAGTCGGGTGTTGCCAATGGGAGTGCGTCAACCCTCATCGCCTCATCAGCGACGCCCGGTCCCCCTGCGCCCGTCGCACCGCCGCAAGGGAATCTAGCAGCGCGAGTCTCCATTTCACCCGAAGGCAAGCAACTTGGCGTTCCCGGTGGCTCACCTAACGGAATGCCGAGTGCGAACGGAGACGCGGGCGGAGGACCCGGCAGCAGCGGTGGAACTGCCACGGGCGCCGGCAACGGAAAAAGCGGCTTGGATGTGAGCATCAGTGGGGGACACCCTCCCGCAAACGGAATCTCCGGCTCGGGTGGTCCCCTCAAACTCAGTGCGCCCGTGTCGCACGCCCTAATCCTCAAGCCCGATTCCCACGCCAAGACCGGCGAGGTACCCGAGCGAACCGGCCCTCCCAATTTTTCCGCCCTACCGCCCAGCGCGCAGCCTGAGCAGATCTTCGCCTCAAAAAAGGTCTACAAGATGCTCGTCAATATGCCCAACCTGAACAGCGCCACGGGGAGCTGGATCCTGAATTTCTCCGAGCTCAGCGCGAACACCCAGGGTCCCCATCAAGCCACCGCGGACGTTTCCGCTCCCGGCCCAATAAGGAAGGTCGACCCAAGATACCCGCCTACATTAATAAAGGAGCACGTCGAGGGGGAAGTCGTCCTTTATGCCGTAATCCGTAGCGACGGCTCAGTGGACAGCATCCAGTTAGTCCGGGGCATCGACGAACAGCTCGACGCCAACGCCATGCAAGCCCTAAGCCAGTGGAAGTTCCGCCCCGCCACCAAACAAGGCACACCCGTCGACCTCGAAGCTATCGTCCACATCCCCTTCCACGGCCCTGCCGAGCGCTAAGAATTCACGTTCATTTGGTTTTGGATTACGAGCGCCCTTCTGCCAGTTTCACCAACGCATACAACGTGTGATTCACGGGAGTAGGGATCCCCAATTCGGCACCACGTCGGGATATATACCCGTTCAGCGAATCTATCTCCGTGCGCTTGCCCCGGTTCATGTCTTGACCGGTCGAGGAAAGCGCCTCCGCCATCTGCGTGGCAATCTTAAGCGCTCCCGCCAGCGCCACCTTGGGATCTTCCAGGCCGGGCGGATGAATTCCCGCAGCCCGCGCAACAGCTAGGACTTCGTAGACCGCCGTCTCGACTACCTTCCACGCATCCGGGCTCGACGCGATTTGGCCATACTTCGCACGGCCCAGCGCCGAAACCGCGTTCAGCGCGCAATTCCATATCAACTTGGTCCAGAGTTCGCCCTCGATATTCTCCGAAATGCGGCAGGGCACGCCTGCGCGCGGAAACAGTGCCGCGATGCGCTTGGTCTTCTCATTTTCCGGCCCGATCACCAGATCGCCGCGGCCCACGTGTTTCACGCGCCCAGGCTCCGGCACCGAAGCCGCAACATAGACGACGGCCGGGAGCGCATCGATCGTCGCCGCAGCGCGGATTTGCTCCACATTGTCCACACCATTTTGCATGCTAAGGACAATCGCTCCAGGAGCCAGCAGTGGAACCAACGCACGTGCCGTCGTCGCGTTGTCCGTGGTCTTCACACAAAAAAGAACGATTTCCGCTCCGCGCACTGCGCTGAGTTCGATAGAGGCTTCAACCCGAACGCTCTCTTGAAATTGCAGAGTATCCAGGAAGATTCCGTCCTTCTTGACAGCTGCGACAAACGCTGGCCGCCCAATCATGACGACTGGCGCGCCCGCGCGCGCCAACATCCCGCCGAAGTATCCGCCCACGGAGCCCGCGCCAACGACCGCAATCTTCGGCCAGCTTTTCTGCTCGCTCAAGGAGTAACCACGCTGATCAGCCGGTCGATGTCCCGCTCGGTGTTATACAAGTAGGGTGCAACGCGAATGTTTCCTTCGCGCAGGCTGACCACAACATTTTCCTTCCGCAAAAGTTGATAGTATTCCGTCGTCTTCTCTTTGCTCCGCGCCGCAAAACATCCATAGGTGCCGCGCCGCGCCGCATCTAACGGGCTGGCGACTACAAAGCGATCTTTCGGCAAGCGCTCGAACATCAGCTCGATCAATTTTCGATTGTGCGCCGCGACCAGCTCCGGCCCCGTGCGCACCACGAAATCCACGGAAGCGTCCATCGCCACCAGATTGAAATTGTAATAACTGGCCCCCTCTGGCGAATCCCACCGCTTCGCGCTCGCCGCCGGTTTCGCGTCTTCAAAGTTCAACGCGGCAAAATTGTCCGAGCCCGCCACGGCCATCCAATAAAATGGTCCCGGCCGCACCATCGCAAGATGCTCGCTCTTGGCCCAGAAAAACCCAGTGCCGAACGGACCCAGCAGCCACTTGTATCCCGCGGAAACAATGAAATCGGCCCCCAACTGACGTACATCCATGGGAATCGCGCCGCAGCCTTGGCTAGCGTCCAGCAAAAGCAGCGCTCCCTGTTTGTGACACGCGTCCGCAACGCGGCGGACATCCAGAAGGGACCCGTCGTCGTACCGCACCATGCTCACGGACACAACGCGCGTGCGCGGAGTGATCGCGGCAATCAAATCATCCCCCGTAATAAATCGCTCGCACGGCGCAACAATTCTTAATTTCAAACCCTCGCGTTCTTCCATGGGTTTCCACGTTGCATATTGCAGCGGAAACTCGCCCTTCGCCGTAATGACTTCGTCGCCCGGCTTCCAGGTCAGCGCATACGCCACCGCCGCCACGCCCGCGCTAGCTCCGCTCGTCAGCGCAATCTCTTCGGGTTGCGCTCCAATCAGTTTTGCGAGGGACGCACGGAGGCGGTTGGGCACTTCAAAAAACGTGGAGTCCGATTTCTGGTGCGGAAATTTGTTTGCTTCGAGCGCGGCTTGCACCGCGCGAATCGAAACTCTCGGCATCGGCGATTGGCTCGCCAAATTCAGATACGTCGCGTCTTCAATCTCGAACCACTCCTGCCGCCAGTCGGTTTGAGGAGAAATTGCTGTGGTGGACACGGATTACTCCTTTACGGAAAATTCAGGAAGTTAGATTCGCGCATTGACCAACGGATGCAACGTCCAATTTGGGTAGTCTGTCCAGCCCGCGTGCACCCGAGATTCGCGCTAGAAATGGCCGCGAAGTTCGCGGAAAGCAGGCAGGATTACCAGTTTTCCCGAGCCCGCCATCACCGGTTCGTGCTCGAGAGTCCAGGTGTGCTGGTGCGGGATGTAAACGGCATTGAGGCCGATCTTCATTGCCGGATTGATGTCACTGCGCGGGCTGTTGCCGATCATCCAGCCGTGGGTCTTCACGATTTTGTGTTTGTGGACGAGTCCGCCATACGTTTCCGGATCTTTTTCCGGAACGATCTCAATAAACTCGAAAAATCCCTGCAAGCCTGATCGTTCGACTTTTGCAGCCTGTTCCGCAGGCTCGCCCTTTGTAAACAGAATAAGCCGGTGCCTCTCCGTGAGATACGCCAGCGTTTCCGGCACACCGTCCAGAATTTTCGGCGGCGTCCGCTCGAGATCGATGACGCGGCTGTGGATCAGCGCCAGCGTCTCGCGCTTGGCCATCTGGTCCGCAAGCTTGATGTAAGTCTCCTCGAGCGAGCGCCCAAAGCTGCGCACGCCATAGCCATACTGCCGGATATTTTTGCGTTCCGTTTCATTGAGGATGTGGCGAATGTAAGTGCGGGTATACCCGTATGGCTCGACGATGCTGATGAAATCCTCGATCAGCTTTTCGAAGAATACGTTGTTTTCCCAGAGCGTGTCGTCCGCATCAATCAGCAGTGTATGGCGTCGCATCGAACTTGGCGATCGCGGCGCTCACGCCGCGAACCGTTTTCCCCCAGCCTCTTCCCCATGTGATTAGTCTAGCAGCCGCAGGGCATCCTCGGCGATGTCTGCGGCGGCGGCGGGCCGCCCGAGGCTCTTCGCTGCGTCGCGCATTTTCGCCAATCTTGCGGAATCATCGAGCAGCGCCGCAATTTTCCACGCCGCCGCCGGCAAATTATTGCAGCGAATTGCCGCTCCCGCCTCCAGCAAATGGTCGGCGTTGCGCTCTTCCTGGCCCGGAATCGGCTCAATCAAAGCCATCGGCAAACCCCGCGCGAGCGATTCCGAAGTCGTCAGTCCGCCAGCCTTGCCGATCATCAAGTCCGCGGCAGCCATGTATTTGTCCATCTCCGTCGTAAACCCGACGGGGCAAAGCCGCGGCGAGCCGGACGGCAAATTGCCAGCCGCCCTTGCCAATTCTTCCAAACGCTTGCGCGTCTTTTCTGATTTTCCGGCTATTGCCGCAATTTGCCACGGCCTTTGCAATGCCAACAGATCTTTCACCAATTGCTCGATAGGGCCGATGCCGTAACCGCCTGCCGAAATAAGAAGCACTGTCGCATTCACATCGAGCTTCAAATGTTGGCGCGCTTCGGATCGGTTCACCGGAGTTGCGAACAAGGGGTCAATCGGAATACCGGTCACATGCAATTTTTCTCTTGGCACGCCGATATGCGCGAGATACTCCGCAGCTTCATCGATCGCCACATAGTAGCGGTCCACGGTGCGGCAAAGCCACATGGCGTGTACATCGTAGTCCGTGACCACGATGGCATTACGCGCGCGCAGCTTCTTTTTGGCGATCAGCCACGCGATAATTTCCGCCGGAAGAAAATGCGTCGCCACGCACAGATCCGGCTGGACACGCTTCAACATGCGAATCATCGGACCGGTGTTCAGCCGGTCCAGCGCCAGGCGCCGCCGCGGATGCAGCCACGGCTGATCGGTGCGTTCGTAAAGCAAGCCCATCAGCTCCGGCGCGCGCCTCACCATCGAAATATACGCTTTGTCGTAAACGCGCTGGAAAAATTTGCTGACATACTGTAATGCGTCGATGTGCTCCACGGCGCAATCGCCCCGCGCGAGAAAAGCTTTTTCGAGAGCTTGCGCGGCGCGCACGTGTCCGGCGCCGGAAGTCGCGGAGAGCAACAATACACGCGGCTTGGTCTTCATTTGCGGAGAATTCCTGCGAAGATGAAGGGCATCAGGGTTTCTTAGGTTGGCCCGCGGCGATTTTTTCCAAAATTACCCGCCCGACTTTTTGCAATTCACCAAAGCGCGTCAGGTAGTCCTGAAAATCGTGGTTGAGGAGCTGGGCGTCCTGCGGACCCAGCTTGGTTCGCAGAATCATGTCCCGTAGTCTTACGGGATGCGGAAGCAGGGCCTCCTCCTGTAATTCCTCAAGCGCGATTTTAGCGTCGTAGTGATACATGGCTTCCCCCAGCAGGAGAATAGTTCTTGGGTATTGTACTCAGTTGTGGGCGAGAGAGGCGAGTTACTCGAAAAGTGCAGGAGAAAGAACTAAGCAGCGGTCGCCGTTGCTGGCATGAATTCGTAACGCGCAATTCTCGCGGCGATGCCCACGCGGCCATTTTCCGTGGGCTCGATACGCACAACCTCGCCCAGGCAGCGAATATTCACGTCGCCCGACTGCGTGACTTGCTGGGGAAGAGTAATTACGAATTCGATTTCGCTGCCCACTTCGAAATTGGCATCGGCGAGAAAGTAAAGCCCGCGGTAGCTGACGTCCCGCGTGTGCGCGTCCAGTTCGTTTCCTTTGGCTTCCCGCGGCAAAACCCGCATCGGAAGACTCATCGTGAATCGCCGCGCTTCGCGGCGGTCCGCTCCATCACCCATCAATTCCCCCTGGGGCTGTAGAAACTGGCGCAACGCTAACATCCGCCCCGGCAAGTTGCAACGCGAAAATCAGGGATTTTTGTCCTAGTACGAGCTTTTAGCGGTTTCACGAGGTGAGCACCCCCTCCGCGGCAATCCAGCCCACCGGCAGTACTGTTACCTCTATGGCCCGTCGCCAACATCGGCGGCAGCACTCGGCCATATTCCCTTGATGCGTTAAACTGCCAACCTCTATGGACCATTGATGACCATCACTCACGAAACGCGCAATTTCTTTTTGGAAGGGCCCGCAGGGCGCCTCGAAGCTATTCTTTGGACGCCATTGGGGAGTGCGCGTCCGCCGCTCGCCGCGGTTGTCTGCCACCCGCATCCGCTTTTTGGCGGCACGATGCATAACAAAGTGATCTATCAGACGGGGAAAGCGCTGGATGCCCTTGGTATTCCTGTGCTGCGATTTAATTTTCGCGGCGCTGGACTCAGTGCCGGCGTACACGATCGCGGTGCAGGCGAGCAAGGTGATGTCCGCGCTGCTTTGGATTTTCTTGCCACTGAGTTTCCCGGTGTGCCCTTGTTGCTGGCGGGATTTAGTTTCGGCGCCTGGGTCGGCTTGCGCGTGGGCTGCGAGGACCAGCGCGTCTCTCATTTGATCGGCTTGGGAATTCCGGTCGACAGCACTGATTTTTCATTTCTGCGCCAGTGCAACAAGCCCAAACTCTTTGCACACGGAAGCAACGACGAACATGGCGATATCGAAAAAGTCAGAGCGCTCATCACAGCTCTCCCAGGAAGCAATCATCTTTCGGTCATCGAAGGTGTCGATCATTTCTTTACCGGCAAACTCGAACAATTGGCCCTTGCCATCAACGCCTGGTTCACCGACGAAGTCTTCCGGCTCCGTCACTAGTGCCGCAGAATTTCTTCTTCTCAAGCTCCTTCGCCGCGCGAAAAAAGTTTGGTGAACTCGTCGGCCGTGGCTGGCGCAACGCTCACAAGCCGCGCGTTGGCTTTCACGTGCTCCACGCGGGACATTCCCACCAGCGCTGTCGTGATACCCGGCGATGACCGCACGAATTGTAGCGCCCGTTCCGCGTCGCTCTCCAGCCCAAGAGCTTCCGCGACAAAACCCGGCAAATTCTTCGCCACTTGGCCTTGCAGCAGCGAAGCGCTGGCGATAAACGTGATGTCCAACTCGCCCGCCGCCTCCATGATCGTTCGATGGTGCCCACGCAGCGACTGATTTCCAAGGGTCAACGCTTCCGTCATCCCCAGGTTGAAGGGCACCTGCACGAACCGGAAGTGATGCCGGCCTCCCGCGATTTCCTGTGCGATCTGCGAGATTTCTCCGAGTTGCATGGCATCGCGTACGCGGGCATCTTGCCGGAAGCCGTTCCAGGTGGCCATCCCGTAATACTGGATCTCGCCGGCCTCGACGGCTGATTCGAGAAACGTAAATGCCTCGCGGACGCGGTTCAGAAACTCTTCCTTCGTAACTTCAGAGAGTTGCGTCTCCGGATTGTGCAGGTAGTAGACGTCTACACATTCCACACCCAGATTTTTCAGGCTGCGTCCGAGCTGATTTTTCAGAAACTTCGGCGTCATGCAATGACTGCCGCCTGCGATATCCTTGGCCGTGAAAATTCCGGGCTGAATGTATTCGCGGAAAAAGTATTCGTTTGGATCCGCCGGCATCGCGCCATCGGGCGTCAGGTAACCGCCCTTGGTGCACACCACGATTTCCTCGCGGTCGAATCCGCGCGCCGCAAGCTGCTTGATGGCCGCGCCCAGGCTGCGCTCGCTGCGCTGCAGCCTGTAATTGATGGCGGCGTCCATCACGTTGATGCCGCTTTCCACCGCCGCAACGGCTGCCGCCGTGTAGCCTTCATCCGTCCGTGTGTCCGGCTGGCCGAGATATGTGCCGATTCCCAGCGAGGAGAGCATCAGCCGCTGCGTCTCCCGGAAATGGCCGGCGGCGGCGCGGCCTGCAAACTTCTGTGCGTAACGTGTCGTCGCTTCTTTGCTTGCGGATTTGCTCATGACGCTCCTTCAGGCGGTTGCGCCGGTCCCGGCGCCGGCGACGGATTTGAATCAGTCTCACTGCTCTTCGGCGCTAGCAGCCGCGAGCACGCGCGAAGAATCCTACGATACGGCCAGTCTTTTTCGCGGAAGAAAATTTCGCCTTCGCGCGGATTGCTGTAAAACCAGCGCGCCACCAGCCATAAGTGCTCGCCGAGATCACCGTTGGTTGTTGCGGCCTGAGACTCAAATTGTTCGCGAAAAATATGTTCTGCCGAACGCGGCTGGCTGGCAATCTCCGCGAAGCGCAGGAAAAACGGCTCTGCCAGTCTTCCGCCATTCACGCGATAGACGCCAATGGTTTGCTCTTCCGCGGCGGGCTGGAGAATCACTGCGTCCAGGTCTTGTATGCGCCGCGTGAGTTCCGGCCGCCCGCGCAAGACTTCATCGAGCTTCTCGACTTTCTTGTGCAACGCGGCGGCGCGTTCGAAATCCAATTGCTCGCTGGCTTTCTCCCGCTCCTCCTCGATCGCGGAACGCATCGATCCTCCGCTCGTTTCGAGGAATTGCACCAGCCGTTGTACTTCGACGTCGTATTCTTCCTTAGAGCAGCCCGCAAAACACGGCGCCAGGCACATTTTCATTTCGGAGTAGAGGCAGCCCGGAAACGTGGGATCGCGGCGGATTTTGATCTGGCAGCGCCGCACTTTGAATAAGTCGAGGATGCGTTCGGCAAACGCTTGCGCAAACCGCCTCGAAGGAAATGGACCGTAGTACGCGCCGCCGGTAGGTATGCCGGTTTCATCAACGGGAATTGTGCGGGTAACATAACAGCGCGGGTAAGCATTGCGCAGATTCACTTTTAGAACTGCTGCCGGCCTCAGGCGCATCATGTCGCGATAGCGCTTGGGAAAGAGCTGCTTCGCGTGCTGGTAGTAGGTGAGTGTTTGTTCGAATGGCGATCCGGTGAGTCGATAGCGGATCCCGCGCGCGAAATCGCTCAGGTTCAGACGCCTGCTTGCCGGATCGACCGGACCGAGAAGGCGCTGTAATCGCCGCTGCAAATTCTGCGTGCGAATCAGGAACGGCTCGGCCTTCTCTTCGCGGGCTTCGATCAAGCAAACCGCAGGCTTCGGCGGAAGAGCAGGAAAGAAGTCCTCCTCCGCTTGCGCACCATCAAATTCGAGCCCGCAGTCCAGTTCCAGCACTTCATTAGAATACAATTCTTTCGAAAATGTCGGGGACTAGAGTGCCAACGCTTCCAAAATGAGTAATTTCAGCATCGAGCCTTTTCTAGGATGAAACGGATACCGGATGCGAGGAAGAGAACAACGCCCGCGGCTGTCCAGACGAGCTCAGGAATCACGAGGGCGAGAGTCCAGTCATGAGTATTGGTTCCTCCTTCAAGAGAAACGACCCACCAAAACGCTGCAGCAATCGCAAGGCAGACCGTGCCTGTCCTTGCAGCGCTAGCCAAGACTAG
>Ga0209698_10005573_pt1 | contig 13597 bp, 11 predicted proteins | sample LitLauG_LLR_2012_FD_187203 | JGI IMG/M metagenome (GOLD analysis project Ga0209698, IMG submission 187203) | Freshwater sediment microbial communities from Pennsylvania, USA - Little Laurel Run_MetaG_LLR_2012 (SPAdes) (version 2) | ecosystem: Environmental > Aquatic > Freshwater > Creek >... | reverse complement strand
TCTTGCCGCCGATGTCGAATCCGAGCAAGCCCAATTCTTTTTTCCAGAAGCGCGTGTTCTCCCAGAGCTTCTCCATGCGCTCGGGTTCGTTCTCCAGCACATCAAAGGCTGCGATGCAGGTTGCCGCAACTGACGGCGGATGCGACGTCGAAAACAAAAACGGCCGAGCCCGGTGGTAGAGGAAATCAATCAGGTCGCGCGTGCCGCAGACGTATCCGCCGAGCGCGCCGATTGCTTTTGAGAGCGTGCCCACCTGGATATCCACGCGCCCGTGCATTTTGAAGTGGTCAATCGTCCCGCGGCCATTGCGGCCGAGCACGCCGGAAGCATGCGCGTCGTCGACCATCATGATCGCGCCATACCTCTCGGCCAGATCGCACAATGCGGGCAGCGGCCCGATGTCGCCGTCCATGGAAAAGACTCCATCCGTGATCAGCAACTTCTTTCCGGGCTCGTTCTTCACGCTTGCCAGTTGCTCTTCGGCGTGAGCCATGTCCTTGTGGCGGAAGACCAGAATCTTCGCCTTCGAGAGCCGCGCCCCATCAATGATCGATGCATGATTCAATGCGTCGGAGATGATGAAATCGTCCTTGCCCAGCACCGCCGATACTGTTCCCGCGTTGGCTGCAAATCCTGACTGGAAGACCACGCACGCCTCCACATTCTTGAACCGGCCAATCTTTTCCTCCAGTTCCATGTGGATTTTCATCGTCCCGGCGATCGTGCGCACCGCACCGGATCCCACGCCGAACTTGCGGGTCGCCTCAAGCGCCGCCTCCCGCAGTTTGGGATGTGTCGTCAGCCCCAGGTAATTGTTCGACGCCAGATTGATGACCTTCTTCCCGTCAAACGTGCAGACGGGCGCCTGCTCGTCCTCCAGCACGCGAAGTTTGAAGTGCGTGCCCTTGGCTTTGAGTTCGTCGAGCTGTTGGGTGAGGTACGAGAGTGGATTAACGCGGGTCGCAGTCGTCATCAGAAACCTCGCCACCGATCATCACGGATTTACAAGGATCAATTCCCCTATGAGTTTAATCCCAGACCTGTGGCGCAATGCAAAGATGACGGCCCGCTATCAATCATTTCGCGAAGCCCGGCGGGTCCGGAGTCTTACCTGATAAAATCGTTATTTAGCCGCTCCTATCATGGATTCCCAGCACATCCGCAATTTCGCGATCATCGCGCACATCGACCACGGCAAATCCACGCTGGCTGACCGCTTGCTGGAGCTGACTGGATCGCTGACCGCGCGCGAGATGCAAGCCCAGGTGCTCGACTCCATGGATCTGGAGCGCGAACGCGGCATCACCATCAAAGCCCACGCCGTCCGCATGATGTACACAGCCCAGGATGGCCAGATTTATCAGCTCAACCTGATCGACACGCCCGGCCACGTAGATTTTTCCTACGAAGTCTCGCGCTCGCTGGCCTCGTGCGAAGGCGCTCTTCTGGTCGTGGACGCATCGCAGGGCGTCGAGGCCCAGACGCTTGCCAATTCGTATCTCGCCATCAATCACGGCCTCGAAATTATTCCCGTCATCAACAAGATCGACCTGCAGAGCGCGGATATTCCGCGCACCAAGGAGATGATCGAAGGCGCGGTCGGCCTCGACGCTTCCGACGCCGTGCTCATCAGTGCCAAGACCGGACAAGGCGTTCCCGACGTGCTCGAAGCGATCGTGAAGCGCGTTCCTCCGCCTAAAGGCTCGCCCGACAACCGGCTCCAGGCGCTGGTTTTCGACTCCTGGTTTGATGCGTACCGCGGCGTCATCGTGCTGGCCCGCGTATTTCAAGGGACGCTGCGCAAGGGCCAGAGAATCCGTCTCATGTGGAATGGAACTACCTTCGACGCGGAGACTCTCGGCGTGCTTACGCCCAAGCCCGTCGAGATCGATCAACTTGTCGCCGGTGAAGTCGGCTTCATCATCGCCAATATCAAGAATGTCGCCGACACGAAAATCGGCGACACCATCACGGACGACACCAACCCCGCCATCGAGCCTCTGCCGGGCTTCGAAGAAATCAAGCCGATGGTGTTCGCCGGACTGTACACGGTCGATGCCCACGAGCACACGCAACTCCGGGAAGCCCTCGAAAAACTCCGCCTGAACGATTCGTCGTTCTTCTTCGAACCGGAGAGTTCGGTCGCGCTCGGCTTCGGCTTCCGCTGCGGCTTCCTCGGCCTGCTCCACATGGAGATCATCCAGGAGCGGCTGGAGCGCGAGTTTAATCTTGACCTGATCACCACCGCTCCCGGCGTGCGCTACAAGGTCACCAAGACCGATGGCGAGATGGTTGAAATCGACAATCCTTCACGCTGGCTTGATCCCAGCGAAATCGCGAAGGTGGAAGAGCCGGTGATCCTGGCCACGATTCTCACGAACGAAGAGTACGTTGGCGGGATCCTTGCTTTGGTGGAAGAAAAACGCGGCAAGCAGAAAACGTTTGAGTACGTTAGTTCCTCGCGCGTGATGTTGCACTACGAGTTACCCTTGAACGAAATCGTCCTCGATTTCTACGACCGCCTGAAGTCCGTCTCCCGCGGCTACGCTTCCCTCGACTATCATCTTGCCGACTATTGGGAATCGCCCATGGTGAAGCTCGATATCCTGGTAGCAGGTGAACCCGTCGACGCGCTCTCCATCATCGTGCACCGTGACTTCGCTTACGAACGGGGGAAGGCGCTCGTCTCCAAAATGAGGGAACTTATTCCCCGGCAGATGTTTGAGGTGCCGATCCAGGCTTCCATTGGCGCCAAGATCATCGCCCGTGAAACGGTCCACGCCATGCGCAAGAACGTCCTCGCCAAGTGCTACGGCGGCGACATCAGCCGCAAACGCAAACTTCTCGAAAAGCAAAAAGAAGGCAAGAAGCGCATGAAGCGAATTGGGCGTGTGGATATTCCCCAGGAGGCCTTTTTGGCCGTCCTGAAAGTCGGCGAGGGCAGCTAAGCCCTCCGGTAGCGCCACCTCGAACGGAATCCGATTAATCTGTGGGTCGAACGCTGTAAGGACGATCTGGTAATACAATCAGACCCTGCGAAAACGCGAATGGCTGACACCCTTGTAAATACGCAGGAAACGAGAGTCCAAGAACCGAAAATGTGCAAATCTCAAAAGGGGAACCGCGAGGTTCAATTCTGTGCGCATCCGATGTTAATGTCTTGTAAATTGCATAACTGGTTATTACTCATTCATTTAAGCGCGACCCGATGCCACCGCAACGACCGACCGAATGGTCTCTTCTGAAAGGAATTCGGAGAGCGGTTCGCAATTCCACAAGCTTTTCCACAGGATGGCGGGGTCAAAATTGTGGGTCCGCAAACCTAAGTCTCTAAGGTACTTACCACCCGTCCTCTACAGGATTACCCCTATAACAAAACCCATCACTCCTCCGGGACTGCGCCGTCGTCAAGCATCGTCTCGAAGCGGGTGCAACTCTTCAGGAAGGCCATTCTGACCCTGCCGATGGGGCCGTTGCGTTGTTTGGCGATAATGATTTCTGCTTTGCCCTGTAGTTCGGGATCGTCCTGCTTATAGACTTCTTCGCGGAAGATAAACATCACGAGATCGGCGTCCTGCTCGATCGATCCTGACTCGCGTAAATCGGCAAGTTGAGGACGATGATCCCCTCCCCGGCTCTCTGGGGCGCGGCTCAACTGCGAGAGCGCAATTACGGGTACGCTCAACTCTTTTGCGAGCGCTTTTAGCCCGCGCGAGATGGCCGAGACTTCCTGTGTACGATTCTCGAAGCGCTTTCCACCGCCGGACATTAACTGCAGGTAGTCCACGATAATGAGATCCAAGCGCCCAGCCTGCGCCTGCTTCAGCCGCCGTGCCTTGGCTCTCATCTCGCTGAGGGAAATGCCGGGAGTGTCATCGATGAAAATCGGGGCGTGCGCCAGTTGTTCCATGGCCCGCACCACTTTCTTCGTATCGTCTTGCCACAGAGAACCGGTGCGCATCTTGTGGGCGTCCACGCGGGCCTGCGAACACAGCAAACGAAGCAACAGCGCCTCGCGCGACATCTCCAGGGAGAAGACTCCGACCACCTGCTGATCTTCAATTGCCGCGTTTTCCGCAATGTTCATCACGAAGGCGGTCTTGCCCATGGAGGGCCGCGCCGCGATGATCACCAGGTCGGAGCGCTGCAGGCCGCTCGTCATTTCATCCAAATCGCTGTAATGCGTGGCCAGCCCGGTGATGCGCTGGCCGCGCTGCAGTAACGCGTCCACCGACCCGAAAGACTCGCGGACGATCTCCTGCACGCCCATGAACCCGCGCCCAATGCGCTTTTCCGAGAGCTGGAAAATCGCAGCCTCGGCGTCACTGAGAACTTCTTCCGCCAAATCCGATTGGTCCGACGCCCGCGCAATGGCCGCACTCGCCGCCGAAATCAACCCGCGCAGCAGGGCCTTGTCGCGAACAATTTTGACGTAATGTTCAATGCTCGGCCGGTCCGGTACGCCCTCAACCAGGCTCGAGACGTAGGCTACATCACCGATTGCCTGGAGATCCTTGTGCCGCTCGAGTTCCTCGATCAGCGTGATCATGTCGATGGGCCGCGACGACTCGGCCAGATCGACCATCCGCGTGTAGATCCGCCGGTGCGAATCCAGCGAAAAGTCCTCGATTCGCAGGTGTTCCGCCGCCTGGTTATAAGCGAAGTTATCGAGCAGAATCGCGCCGAGAATGGAGCGCTCGGCCTCTACATTCGCCGGAAGTGTGCCGATCGTGTAATCAGAAGTGGCCATTTTGAGCGCACTGACCCTGGTCGCCAGCCATGTCCTCTGGGCGAAGATAGAGCGAAACTAACTTTATGTCAGATTTTAGTTCGGTGTAAAGGGCCCAAGACCCGGGAGTATCTCCAGCCAATATCCGGGCAACCAAGGCAAGTACAGATTAAATGCAAAGAAAAGCCGAGTCAGGCGAACAGCGGGCGAACAAACAAACATTACTTGTGGAGAAGGTACGGATTTTCTGTGGACGGGCTACGAAAACTCGCTCCTTGTTTCGGCCTTTTACAGATTCGGATGTCATTCAGAAACATTCAAGATCGTTCAGCGTGCAGTTTGTCAATCTCTGCTAGGAAAACTCTGCAAAGTGTAGTTTCTTGCAGAGACGAAAATGAACATGAGCGCACGTGAAAAGCCATCTTCGCGTGGAGGCGAAGATCAAGCGAAGATACGCTTATGTGCGATGGACGTGGCTCGGGAGGAAGAGCAGCAGAACCATAAGGACCAAAGTCAGCGCTTCAATCAGCAAAGCATAGCTCGTAATCCGCTTGGCACGGGGGAAACGGGCGAAGACACGGCTCATCCCAAGTCCCAGAACGACGAGCGGTGAGGCTAGCAACCGGTAAAGGCAGGCGTAGCCTAGCAGAGAGTTTCCTTGACTTACCGCAGGAATTGCCATTAGACCGATCGACCCCGGGGCAGTCACGCTGAGTGTAAGCAGGATTTTCGAGTAGATCGTGTAGGCAGGCTCCGATTTCGCAATCACCAGCACGAGAAAAAAGGTCACTGCCAGGAGCATGCCACCGATGAATATCTCGAGCAGGAGATCGCCACCAGCATACATCCCGCTGGAGGCCGCCACATCCTCCGGATGATTGAGATATTGCAGGTAGCGCTCGAAAATCAGAACCGCTGCCATTCCCAGAACGCCAGCGTAGGCGAACGCAACCAGTCCCAATTGCGATTTCCAGGAAATTCCCTTCATGCAGATATCCTATCTGCTGATCGAGGGCGTCCTGCGTCACTAAGGTAATGGGATTGGCTGGGGCGAGCGTTTGCCAATGCGCCTTAGCTGGCAATCAGGGCTCGCACAACCGGGTCCAAAAATTCGAATGCGGTCCGGGCCAGCCACCCGGACCGCATCGTACGTGGATTCCTGCTCTGCCTTTTGTCACCGCACGGCGGCGGAATGACCGCTTCAGCCCGACAGCGCCCGCTCTCAAAGAGTGACGAGTGCCGCATTTGCCAAAGCCAGTTGCCAGTCGCCGATCACGCGATCGCGCCTCGCAACTGCTGCGGTGGCCAGCGGCCCTGCCCATTCTTTCGAACAGGCCGGGGGAGGAGGCCGCAATGCCCGGGCAACCAGTTCGCGCTCTCGCGCGGATCTGAGATGTCCCCCGGCGATTCACCCTCGTGAATCACCGGCTGCCGCTGGCTCTGCCGCAATCATCCGGCGAGCTCAGGAATGCTCACGTTTCGCTGAACCCACTCTCAGCCAAGTTGTTCTGCGCCGCAATACAAAAAACTCCTCGGTTTGTGAAGAAACTGTGGACGATGCGACTTCCTTGTGGAGCCGTGAGGAAAACTAAGCATTAATTCTGGCGCACGATATGCCTTGATCGCATTTTCAATGACTTACAGTCGATCCTATGGAAGCAACAACAGTTTCCCGGTGGTCTTTCTTCCTTCCAGGTCCCGGTGCGCGCGCTGCGCTTCTGCAAGTGAGTACGTGTGCTCGATCCTGAGTCTTAGCTTTCCGGATCTGATCATCGCGAAAACCGCGCTGGAACGGGCCATCAGCTCTTCCCGGTTCGCCATGTAATTCACCAGTGTCGGGCGCGTGACGTAGAGGGATCCCTTCTGCGAGAGTGCGATGAGGTCGAAGGGAGCCACCGGCCCGCTCGAACCGCCGAATAGCACCATCATGCCGCGCGGGCGTAGGACGTTCAGTCCCTTCTCGAACGTCGTCTTACCGACCGAGTCATAAACTACGTCCACGCCCTTGCCGCCTGTCAGCCGCTTGGTTTCGACTTCGAAATCGGATTGCGTGTAGAGAATGACTTCATCGGCCCCGGCGTCGCGTGCTAATTTCGCTTTCTCCTCGGTTGAGACCGTGGAGATCACTCTAGCTCCGATATTGTGCGCCATCTGCACTAGAAGCAATCCGACGCCCCCTGCGGCTGCGTGCACCAGAGCGGTGTCGCCTCGTTTCAGCGGAAAAGCGTCGTGCGAAAGATAGTGAGCTGTCATGCCTTGCAGCATCGCCGCCGCCGCTTGCTGGTCGCTGACTCCGGCGGGTATGAGCACCAGGCGGTCAGCGGGGACGGCCGCCGACTCGGCGTAAGAACCGAGCAGGCCGGTCCACGCGACCCGGTCACCGGCTTTCAGTGACTTCACTTCGGAGCCGACGGCACTGACTATTCCGGCGCCTTCCTGCCCCAACACAAAGGGCAGTGGTGCTTTGTAGCGTCCCTCGCGAAAATAGACATCAATGAAGTTCACCCCCGAAGCGGCGAGCTTCACGACCGCTTCATTTCCTTTCGGCTGGGGAACCGGCAAATCTACTAGTTCCATCGCATCTGCCGGCCCAGGTTGCTTGACTTGAATGGCTTTCATCAAAGAGTTGGATTCAAAGAAATCCGAGGAAGATTCGCGGTGGGAGATTTTAAATGGGGCACCGCGCGAACGCCAGACTAATCCTGAGAATAACTAGGATTCCCCCTGCTTCGGCGGAGTCTTCGGATCTTCGGGCGGCAGACCCGCAGCGGCCAGGATAGCTCGCCCGAACTCCTCAGGAGTGATGTGGAATTCGTCAGAATCTGCGGTCGCACCGTCGACGCTGATGTCCGCTACGAATCGATAGCCCCTGCCGACTACGGTCTGCAGATATTTGGGCTCCGAGGAATCGTCTTCTAGAGCCAATCGGACCTTGCGGATGGCGGTATTGATTCCTTGCTCGACATCAACGAAAACATCTTTGCCCCACAGCGCGTCGGCGATTTGTTCGCGCGTCACCAATTTGCGGTGATTGTCCATCAGGAACATCAGCAGTTGCAAAGGAAGCCCTTCCAGCCGGACTGTCAGTCCTTGCCGGAAAAGCTGGAAGCGGCCAAAGTCCAACTCGAAATCGCCGAAACGGACTCTTCTTTCCGACATCGATTCCTCATTCAGCGGCAATTCTTGACTGGCAATTCTTGACTGCCTCCGGTGCACTGTCAAGCTGAGAAATCTTCTTCAGATCAATTCAGACGGCTTCAGACTGGCTCCATGGACGTTTCCGGGGTTCAGGCGCAACATGCATTTACTTCGGGTTTGAAACGAAGGAAATCTTGGAGGTGATTTATGAAGAATGCGAAAAGAGCCTTGGCGCTGGTTCTGACGATGCTGCCGCTCCTTGCGGCCGCGCAACTCAAGCAGGACGACAAACTGGTGACCAAGGTGCCGTTCCATTTCATAATCGCGAACAAAACGGTTCCTGCAGGCGAGTGGACCCTGCGGGCAGCCAGCGATGGGGCAAGGACAGTGGTCCTGCGTAACGTGGATGCCAATATGGCATTGTTCTCCACGGCGGCCCCAGAGATCACTCGCAAGCCGGCTGCGTCGTGCGCGCTGGTATTCAACAAATACGGAGAACAGTATTTCCTCGCGGCCGTGAAAATTGCTGGAAGCAACATGATCTATCGCGTGCCTGAGAGCAAGGCCGAAGCTGAAATGCGCGCCCAGAACGTGATTCCAGCAGAGACAATCTTACTCGCCTCTGTGAAGTAGTCAGGCATGTAAGTACGAATGGGTACGGGTCTTGGGGAAGCTCGTACCCTTTCGTTTGTTCTCTGTTCTACTCAGATTATGCGCTCTGCTACACTCGGGTTCTTTCAGGAGAACCCCATGGCAGAAAGCAAGCCTCAGAATTTTTCCAATCACACACGCTTTGATCCTTTGTTTCACTTCTTCCTGATCCCAGTATTTGCGTTCGGAGTGGTCTTCTCTCTGATCCATTTCTTCGCGCACATCAACAGGGGCAACTTCCGCGAACATTTCCACGCATTCCTGCTGATTGTGCTGGCCTCGGCTCTGCTGGTGCTGGTCTTCAAGACCCGGCTATACGCGCTGAAGGTGCAGGATCGCGTGATCCGCCTGGAAGAACGCCTGCGTCTGATGCAACTTCTGCCGGAACCTCTGCGCTCGCGCATTCCTGAACTCACCGAAAACCAACTCTGCGGATTGCGTTTTGCCTCGGATGCGGAACTTCCAAAACTGGCCGAGCGGGCGCTGAACGAAAAGCTCTCTCGCAAGGACATCAAGACAGCGGTTCAGAACTGGCGTCCGGATTATTGGCGGGTGTGAAGCTATGAAATGTTGGTGTGCCCGGTGCGCATTTGCGTTCGAGAACTGCCCCGTTTCTTCCGCTCCTCCCCATCGGGGCTCCCAGACCTGAGTCCGGGCGAGTAACCATTGGGACCGGGGCCGAAAGTAATGTGGCTCGTGGTTTTTCAGCATTGACCCGGGGCGCGACCGAAAGTACGATTTTTGGTAGAATTCACCGGACGTTAACACCGGGTCAAAAAGTAGGAGAAGCACGCATCTCATAGAGAAATATGGAATTTGCGAAACTCTATGCCCGGACCGCTGCGCTTAGCTTCCTGATTGTGGTGTTGTCCGCCTGCCAGGCGGCACAGAAGCCAGTGTCTCTGTTGCCCCCTGCTACCGCGCCCTCGCTGAAACCGACAGCGCAGGCGGCTCCCGTTCAGTCGCAGCCAACGGTGACCGCTCCAGCAACGTCTTCCCAACAGGAAGAAGCACCGCAACCCGCGCCGGCGCAGTCAGCAGAACCGCCACAGGCCGCGCCTACGCCGGATGCTGTAGCAGATTTAATCGCGCAAGTCGAAAAGGAATATCAGGCCGGGCTCGCCGACTACCAAGCGGCGAAAAATGAAGAAGCGAGGCAGCATTTCGACAACGCGCTGAATACCTTGTTGTCGAGCAAACTCGATGTCCGTTCCGACTCACGCCTGCAGGCGGAATTTGATCGCGTCGTGCAAGGCGTAAACCAAGCGTATCCCGGCGGTCCTTCGGCCGAGGCCGACGCGCAGCAGAAGTCCGAGCCTGCGCCCATCGACGAAACGAATGGAATTACTCCTGCGCCCGACGCCAGTACCAAGGCGAAGGCGGAAGCTGAGATCAAGAACACCCACTCCGACCTGCCGCTGATGATGACTGACCAGGTCGCCGGTTATATCACCTACTTCTCCAGCCGCGGACGCGGCGTTTTCGAACGCGCTCTGGCCCGCAGCGGCCGGTATCACGACATGATGTTGCCGATTTTGAAGCAAGAGGGCGTTCCGCAGGATTTGATCTATCTTGCGCAGGCCGAGTCTGGATTCCACCCGCTCGCCGTCTCGCGCGTCGGCGCCCGCGGCATCTGGCAGTTTATGGCCAGCCGGGCTCGCGGATACGGCATGTCACACAACATGTACGTGGATGATCGCCAGGATCCGGCAAAGTCCACGCGCGCGGCCGCCCGGCATCTGAAGGATCTCTACAACCAGTTCGGCGACTGGTACCTGGCGATGGCGGCCTACAACTCAGGTCCGGGCACCGTCCAGGCTGCCGTCAAGCGTACCGGGTACGCCGACTTCTGGGAGCTCTACCGGCGAAATGTTCTGCCCAAAGAGACTCGCAACTACGTGCCGATTATTTTGGCCGTCACCATCATGGCCAAAAATCCGTCGCAGTACGGGTTGGATGATGTGGTAATGGATAAACCGGAGGATTTTGACACGGTTACGATCAACTACCCGGTGGATCTGCGCCTCGTAGCCGAGTGCGTGAATTCCACGCCAGCAGAGTTGCAGGACCTGAATCCCAGTCTCCTGCGAATGACTACACCGCGCACCGGAGAGTTCCAGCTCCATCTACCCGCCGGGACCAAAGAGCAGTACGAGACCGCGATTGCCTCGATTCCGAATGCCATGCGGCTGTGGTGGCGCTATCACACGGTTCACGAGGGCGATACCTTGGCGTCGCTGGCTCGGACCTACCACACGACTGGCAAATCCATCGTGGAAGTGAACCACCTTGAAGACCGCGAACTGGAAGCGGATGCTCGGCTCGTGATCCCCGTAGCGCCGGGGAAGCACCCGACCAGCGACACAGCGACCTACGCCAAGCGCATCACCCGCTACCACGTTCGCAGGGGCGATACGGTCGAGACCGTGGCCGAGAACTTTGGAGTGTCGCCTACCATGCTGCGCCGCTGGAACGGCATCCATGGAGACAGCCTCGGGGGCCGCAAAGTCCTGGCGTTGCACCTGCCAGTCTCGCCCAGCGCGCACGATCCAGAAGTCGCCTCCTCGCACTCAAGTCGTATCAAGCGCCCGAAGCCAACTCAGACAGCTGCAACCAAGCCTCCAGCAACCAAATCATCCCAAGTCGAACGGTTGAAGGACGAAGAAGTCACCATCGTTCACCACAAGGTAAAAACGGGCGAGACTCTCTACTCCATCGCTAACCTCTACAAAACCACCGTCGCCGCCTTGAAGCGCGACAACCGCAACATCGCGGTGCTCCATCCGGGAATGATCCTGAATGTTCCCCGGGCGCGCTAGCTAGTCCTTCGATTTTCACTGCAAGGCTGGCGGGAATCAGCATTCTCCCGGAGTACTTTACGTACTAGAGTCTCCATGCGATACATGATCTGCCCGATAATCCTTGCGTTGCTTGCAATCCCGGTTCTCGGCCAGTCCGGCCCGACCCCCGAAGCTAGCAAGGCCCCTGCCAACCTCGACGACAAGGCCATCCGACAGATCGAAGATGACTACCTGAATGCCGAGAAAACCACGAACGTCGCTGTGCTGGAACGAGTGCTGGCCGACGACTTCGTCAACTTGATCCCGCGTGGCGTCGGCCCCGGCAAAGCGGATCTCGTCGCAAGTCTCCAGCCGAAAGCGGGCCAGGTTCCGCCGTACACTGTAGAAACAGGAAACATGCACATTTACATCCTGGGCGACACGGCCGTTGTTGCCTTCACCAAAATCTATACGGCAAAGGAAAACGGCAACGTCGCCCGCGAAGACGACACTCACATCTTCACCAAGGATCACGGCGTATGGAGGCTGAGAATCTCCAGAGCAACGATTCGGGGATCGGAGTTGGAATAGCCCCATTGTCAGTTAGGACTGATCGACGCCCACACCTCCTTCAGCGTACAATTTCTGCGACTTTCGGGATTCCTGTCTCAAAATTGCCGAAGGAGGATTAATGCGAATCACCAAACTGTTCGCCCTGTTCCTGATTCTGACGTTAGCGCTATCTGTTGCCCTGCCGGTCTTTGCTGCCGACGGTGCCGCCACCTTCAAAGCCAAATGCGCCGCCTGCCATGGCCCTGAAGGCCAGGGCAAGATCGGACCTGCACTGAAAGGCACGAGCGTGACAGCCGACCAGATCACCGACATGCTGACCAAAGGCAATGACGCCAAGAAGCCACCCCACAAGAAGCCTCTGTCCGGCCTATCAGCCGAAGATGCCAAGGCGGTCGCCGATTTTGTAAAGACCCTGAAGTAGTTCCAGGTAACGCCGGCATCCTGCCGGCAGGCGCGAAGGCCTCCTCGCCTTCGCGCCCTGGCGCTGCAACGCACTTCAGATTACGCGCGGCACCACTAGGCAGCTTCTCGCTTTTCTTCTTCCCTTACTGCTCGTCTCTGTGATAACCAGTTACCCAGCAGGCTGTGTCCGCAGTCCTTGCAGGCTGCACTGAACGTCGTGCTATAATCGCCCGCCGTTCCAGCAAAGAAGTTCCGGTGGTCTTTTAATTCTCTCGTGCCCGCAGCCAGGGCGCAGTGTTCGCGCGCACCCGGCCGCCACTGACAGGAGGAGCAATGACGTTCGACGACATCACGCTCTACGGACGTGACGAAGAAGAAGAATTCGGCGACAGCGGTGCTTACAGCGAGTCGCTGGAAGAAGATTTCGAAGAAGAAGAGGAGGAGGAAGAAGAGCCCGGCATCTCGACTCCGGAAGCCATAGAACCGGAACCGTCTCCGACTCCCGCACCTCCCAAGCCCGCCCCCGTGGCTCCCAGCGGTGGAGGTGGTGGCGGCAAGCCCAAGGCGAAAAAGAAAGCAGCCAAGAAGAAACCTGCCAAGAAAGCCGCTAAGAAACCGGCTAAGAAAAAAGCAGCGAAGAAACCTGCCAAAAAGAAGGCGGCGAAAAAACCCGCCAAGAAGAAGGGAAAACGCCGTTAAGAATTACCATGGCCGCGAGCGCCTCCCGCTCGCCGGCAGAGTCTGACCGCGCCCTACGGGGCGCGGTTTGTTTCTTGGGCTTCTCAGTGGACAGGCGACTTCTCCCGATCAGCCTCATCCTGGAGCTGCACCAGACCCTGACCACAAATCCGGCTCACCTCCAGATCCGGGATGTGTTCCAACAAGGCGTCGCCCGCCACCTCGACCGCCTGGTCATAACTGTTAATGCTCGGGTCCGGATGTTCATTGACTCTTAACGCATAAAGGCCATCTCGAGCCACAGAGAACTCGTAGTAACCCTCTGCATTGGTGTACTGGCTCGCCAACATCTTTCCGGCTCGCAAATCGAGCAACTGGATCAGGACATTTTTGTGGGGCAGCATTTCACTCCGGTTCTGCGGACTCGATTTCTGCCCGGAACGGATCCAGCCTCGTGCGCTCCGAGTCGTGATCGGCGCCGAAGGCCACTCAATCTGGACCTCTTCCGAACTGCTGCTGTCGGCCTTGACCTCGATTTGCTTGCTGGAAGCGAGCAATGCCTGATCTACGTGAGGCTGGTACGTTCCGGGAGGAATTGCGAAAAAATGCGCCACCCCATTGGAATCGGTATGGTCCGTTGCGATGA
>Ga0209698_10005572_pt1 | contig 13599 bp, 15 predicted proteins | sample LitLauG_LLR_2012_FD_187203 | JGI IMG/M metagenome (GOLD analysis project Ga0209698, IMG submission 187203) | Freshwater sediment microbial communities from Pennsylvania, USA - Little Laurel Run_MetaG_LLR_2012 (SPAdes) (version 2) | ecosystem: Environmental > Aquatic > Freshwater > Creek >... | reverse complement strand
ACCCACAACCGCCCGACCGCCTCATCCACCCCCCACCACCGAACAGGAGACCTTCATGATCGACCGCTCACTCGGAGCCGCAGCCTCCGGCATCGAAACCATGCAGACCGAGCTCGACACCATCGGCAACAACATCGCCAACTCCGAGACCGTCGGATTCAAGTCCGGCACCGCAGAGTTCCAGAACCTGCTCTCCGACGTCCTGACCCCGGCCGGGGCCGCCGGTGCCAATTCGGGCAGCATCAACCCCTCGGCCGTCGGCGCCGGTGACGCACTGGCCGGCATCTACACGAACTTCTCGGAGGGTGCCATCTCCCAGACGGGGATCGCCACCGACGTGGCCATCGCCGGCAACGGGTTCCTCATGGTCAACTCCAACGGCCAGATCGGGTACACCCGGGACGGCCAGCTGCAGCTCGACACCAATGGCCGGCTGACCGAGCCCAACGGGGGCCTGGTCCTGGGCTGGCTCCCCGGCCAGCCCACCTCGGCGGCTCCCGGGGCCCTGAGCATCATCGCCGGGTCGACGGAGGCACCGGCCCAGACCCAGAACGTGACGGTGGGGGGGAACCTGGACTCGGCCTCCACGACGCCGGTCACCCTCACCACCTCGATCTTCGACTCGCTGGGCACGTCGGTGCCGGTCACCGTGACCTTCACCCCGAACGGGTCGGGCAGCTGGAGCCTCCAGGGGACGGTGGCCGGGGCGGCCTCGCCGCTGTGGACCACCCCCCAGACCGTGACCTTCGGGACCGACGGCCAGATGGCCACGCTCAACGGGGCCGCGGTGGGAGCCGGCCAGACCACTCTGGCCATCGGCAACGCCCCGTCGAACTTCACCTGGGCCAAGGGTGCCCCCAGCCTCGAGCTGCCGCCGGTGGGCAGCCAGAACGCCCTCACCCAGTTCGCCAACACGTCGACCGCAGCGGTGACCTCCCAGGACGGCTACGCCTCCGGCGTGCTGCAGTCCTACGGGATCGGGGCGAACGGGACGATCACCGGGACCTACTCCAACGGCCAGAGCCAGTCGCTGGGCACCATCGCGTTGGCGCAGTTCGCCAACCCGAACGGCCTGATCGACACCGGGGGGACCTTCTTCCAGCCGAGCGCCGCCTCGGGCAACCCCCGGCTGGGGACTCCCGGCGAGGGCGGCCTCGGCACCCTGCAGGGTGGTGCGGTCGAGGGATCGAACGTCGACCTGGCCGCCGAACTGACCAACCTGATCGAGGCCCAGACCGCCTACCAGGCCAACACCAAGGTGGTGAACTCGTCCTCGGCAGCCCTCTCCTCGTTGATCCAGATGTCGTGATCCTCCCGCAGGACGACCGTCCCCCCTCAACTCTCCCCCTTCCTGGGCCGTTACTGATGGACAGGCATTCCCGCAGGAAGAACGGAGCGGATGGTGATCGCGCTGTCGAAGCTCGACGGATCCACGATGTACGTGAACGAGGACCATGTGGAACGGGTGGAGGAAGGGGTGACCTCCGCCGTCTACCTGTCCAACGGCACCTACCTCATCGTGCGCGACAACGTCGCCACGATCAACGAGCGGATCCGTGCCGAAAAGACGGCCGTCCTGGCCCGGGCGATGGTCGCCGTCCAGACGGGCAACCGGGTCGCGCCACTGCGGGCGGTCCCCTCCGCCTCGTCGTCGGAACGGGGCGACGGCGCATGACCCCCATCGGCATCGGCGTGGCCTTCATGGCGATCCTCGTGTCCATGATCATGGACGGCGGTCAGCCGGGCGCGCTGATCAAGATCCCGGCCATGCTCCTGGTCATCGGCGGCAGTCTCGGCGCCAGCATGGCCGGTTTCGACGGCAAGACCCTGAAGGCCATCCCGAAAGCGCTCAAGCAGGTCATGCTGCCCGCCAAGAAGCTCGACATGCGGGGCACCATCGACTCCCTCATCTCCATGGCCCGCGAGGTCCGGACCAATCCGCTCGCCCTGGAGCAGCTCGAGACGGACGACGAGTTCCTCAAGATGGGGATCAGCCTGATCACCTCCACCTCCGACCCGGAACGGGTGAGCGAGCTGCTCGGCGCCGAGGTGGACGGTCTGCGCGGCCGCCACCAGCCCGCCTCCAAGTTCTTCTCCGACATGGCCGGGTTCTCCCCCACCTTCGGCATCCTGGGCACGGTCATCGGCCTGGTGAACGTGCTCGGCCAGCTCTCCAGTCCGGGCAAGCTCGGCCCCGCCATCGCCTCGGCCTTCTGCGCCACGCTGTGGGGCGTCCTGTTGGCCAACGCCGTCTGGCTGCCGATCTCCAACCGGCTGAAGCGGCAGTCCGAGGCGGAGGTCCTCTACCGGGAGATGGTCATCGAGGGCCTGCTGACCATGCAGCTCAACGTGTCGAGCATGGACCTGAAGGACCGGCTCTTCGCCTTCCTGCCCCCCTCCGAGCGCGGCGACGAGGACAAGGCCAAGGACAAGGACCCGGCGCCGAAGGAACAGGCGGCATGACCGCCCACAGCGGCCGGACACGCTCGCGTGGGACGCCTGCGGGCGACCACGGCGAGGAGAACTCCGAGCGGTGGCTGCTGACCTATGCCGACATGATCACCCTGCTCTTCGTCCTCTTCATCGTCCTCTTCGCCCTGTCCAAGGTGAACGAGGCCAAGTACCGGCAGTTCCAGGAGTCGCTGCGGGAGAACAAGATCGTCGGCGTCTCCATCGTCAAGGGAACCACCGTCGTGGCCCCGCGCGGTCCCCAGCCACTCAACCCGTCGCCCGAGCAGCTGCACCAGATCGCCGCACAGATCGCCAAGGCACTGGCCAAGGCCCACCTCACCACCTCGGTGTCGCTGTCGGTGACCTCCCAGGGCCTGGTCGAGGGCCTGGTCAACGGGTCCACCTTCTTCCAGACCGACTCGGCCCAGCTGTCGCCCCAGGGAGCCATGGTCGTGGACATCTCCGCCAAGGTGATCTCCCAGCACCCGGCCAGCATCGAGGTCGCCGGGTACACCGACAACCAGCCCATCACCGGTGGGCCCTTCCACAACAACTGGGACCTGGCCGCCGCCCGGGCCACCACGGTGGTGGACGAGATGACCGCCTCGAGCCCCATCGACCCGTCCCGCGTGGTCGCGGTGTCCTACGGGCAGTACCACCCGGTGACCTCGGACGGCACGCCGGCCGGACAGGCCCAGAACCGACGGGTCAACATCATCGTGTCGGCCAACGGCTCGTCCTCGGTGAACCTCGCCCCGTGACCGCCACCGACGTCCGCCCTGCCGGCAGCCAGCGGGACCTCCCTGCCGAGGTCGTCCTCCACGATTTCCGCCGACCCGAGGGGCTGACCCGGCCCCAGCGCGAATTGGTGGAGGCCGCCTTCGTCCGCTTCGGCGCACTCGCCGACGAGGAGCTGACCAACCTGATGCGGGCGCCCACCACCCTCGTGCTCGAGTCGCTCGCCGAGTCCACCTGGGGCGATCTGGTCGCCTCCCGGAACGACCACCCGTTGGCGGTCCCGTTCTCCCTGGAGCCCCTCGAGGGGACGTGTGTCCTGGTCCTGCCCACCGGTACCGCCCGGGTCGTCGCCGATCTGCGCCTGGGCGGAGCAGGCGCCGATGACTCGACCGGCCCGCTCGGCACCGTCGAGCGAGGCCTGATCGTCCAGGTGGCGCTGACCGCCCTCCACCGCATGCACGTCGCCTTCGCCGACCTCCTGTCGGTGGCGGCGCAGCCCGTCGTCGTCGAGGACGGCCGCGACCCCCTCGACTGCCTCGGCCCCGACGAGCTGTGCCAGGTCGCGCACTTCGCCCTCACCCTGGACGGGCGCCCGCCCTGCCCGGTCGCCCTCTGTCTGCCGTCCCCGACCATCCGGGGCATGGTGGAGGCGCTCCGCACCCGCATCGCCCAGATGGAGGCGGGCCGCAACCGCCCGCCGACCAGCCAGGCCACCGAACGCCTCGCCTACGTCCCCCTCGAGGTCACCCTCCAGTTCCCCACGGTCGTCACCACCGCCGAGTCGATCCTCCAGCTGGCCGTGGGCGACGAACTGACCCTGGGCGTCCCGACCAGCGAGCCCCTCGAGGTGCGCGCCGAGGGGCTGCTCGTGGCCCGGGCCACCATCGGGCGCTCGGGCGACCGCAAGGCGTGTTCCATCGTCGAGGAGGTACTCCCGTGACCATGTCCGAGGAAGCGACGACTGTGGGCGGTGTCCCGGGGGCCGACGGCGCTGACGGCGGTGCCCCGGCCGGGGGCACCGTGGACCCTGACCAGATGATGGCGGTCCGCCAGGAGCAGTTCCGTGCCGTGGCGGTCGAGGTGACCGTCTGGATCGGCAAGACCCGCAAGACGCTGGGCGAGCTGGCCCAGCTGCGGCCGGGCGACGTGATCGAGCTGGACAACGCCATCGGCGCCCCGGTCGAGATCCTCCTCAACCGGGAAGTGGTGATCGCCCGCGGGGACGTCGTCGACGTGGGCGACCAGTACGGGGTCCGGATCACCGAGATCGTCTCGGACGGCGGGGCGTAGGCGCCCATGGCCCACGAATTCGGACGCATGATCCTGGCCCTCGCCCTGGTGCTCGGGCTGCTCTGGTTGTTCGCCCGCTTCGCCCGCGGCAAGCACGGGGTGAAGATGGGGCGCTCGCTGCCCGGCGGCGGTGCCAACCGGACCGCGGGCCGGATCGAGATGCTCGGGCGCAAGAGCCTCGGTCGCCACACCTCGATCGCCGTGGTGCAGGTGTCCGACCGGACCCTCGTGGTCGGCCTCACCCCCCAGCACATCACCGTGCTGGCCGAGCTCGGCGCCGACGAGGACGCCCTGTCCGGCCTCACCCCGCTCACGGAGCAGGACGTGGCGCTCCTCGGATCGGCCGCGCCGGCCCTCGGCGCCGATCGGGACAATGCAGTACCGATGCCATGGCCGGCGTCGGAACCCGGGGTGCCCACCCCGAAGGCATGGGATGCCTTTGTCGACGGACTCCGGGAGATGACGATCCGCCGCTGAGCGCCTCCGGTCGGCTGGACCGACCACTCCCGATGGATCCGAGAGGGCCCGTCGATGCAGCACCTGCTGGCTGCCACACCCAACGTCAACATCAACGTGAACGGGCTGAAGAGCCCGTCGACGGCGGTGCTGATCATCATCGTCATCACCGTGCTGGCCGTGGCGCCGTCGGTCCTGATCCTGGCGACCGGATTCACCCGGATCTTCATCGTCCTCACCCTCACCCGCAACGCGCTCGGGACCCAGACCGTCCCGCCGAACCAGGTCATCGCCGGTCTGGCGCTCATGATCTCCCTCTTCGTCATGGCGCCGGTGGTGTCCCAGATCAACCACGTCGCCGTGCAGCCCTACGAACACGGCCAGATCAGCGCGTCGGTGGCCATCAAGCGGGGCACGGTGCCGCTCGAGCACTGGATGCTGGAGCAGACCAGGAACAACGATCTCAACCTGTTCACCACGGCGGCACACGAGCACCCGGCCACCACCGCGTCGTTGCCGCTGACCACGGTGATCCCGGCGTTCGTGCTCTCCGAGCTCGAGTCCGCCTTCCTGATCGGCTTCATGATCTTCATCCCGTTCATGGTGATCGACCTGGTCGTCTCGTCGATCCTGATGTCGATGGGCATGTACATGCTGCCGCCCACGCTCATCTCACTCCCGTTCAAGATCCTGCTGTTCGTCCTGGTCGACGGGTGGACCCTGGTGGTCGGCTCCCTCCTGAAGTCGTTCCACGGATGAGCGACACCTCGGTCCTCCACCTCGCCACCCAGGCGCTGCTCCTCATCGCCGAGCTGGCCGGCCCCGTGCTGGTGGTCAGCCTGGTGGTCGGACTGGTGGTGGCCCTCTTCCAGGCGGTGACCTCCATCCAGGAGTTCACCCTGACCTTCCTGCCCAAGGTGGCCGCCATCGCCGTCGTGCTGCTCATCATGGGCCACTGGATGATCGCCACGGCAGTGACCTACACGGTCAACCTGTACCACTCGATCCCGAGCGTGGTGAACGGGCTGTGACCTCGTTCCACGTCTCGCCGAACTACGCCGTCGCCGTGCTGCTCGCCCTGGTGCGGGCGTCCGCCTGGGTGGTGATCTGCCCCCCGTTCTCGAACCGGTCGATCCCGTCCATGGCCAAGATCGGGATCGCCCTGGCGCTCAGCCTCTTCGCCGCCCGCACCCTGCAGTACCAGCCCATGCCCACCGGCAACGCCCAGCTCCTCGGCCAGGTGGTCCTGCAGGCCGCCATCGGCTTCGTGCTCGGCTTCGTGGTCTACCTGTTCGTCGAGGCGGTGACCTCGGCCGGCAGCCTGGTCGACCTGTTCTCCGGCCTCAACCTGCCCGCCGCCATCGACCCGCTGTCGCTGCAGCAGACGCCCCTGTTCGGGCAGTTCTACAACCTGGTCGCCACCGCACTGCTGTTCACCACCGGCGCCGCCGTGGTCATCGTGGGCGGCTTCCTCCGCTCGTTCCGCGCCGTGGGCACCACCCTTCCCCACGTGTCGGCCGGCAGGGTGGCCGCGGTGATCACCGCGGACGTGACCACGTTCTTTGCCGCGGCGGTGGAGATCGCCGCGCCGGTCATCGCCGTGCTCTTCGCCACCCAGATCCTGCTGGGCCTGCTGGCCAAGGCCACCCCGCAGATCAACGTCTTCGTGTTCGGCATGCCGTTGCAGATCCTGCTGGCGCTGGCCGCCGTCGGACTGGCCCTCTTCGCCCTGCCCGGGGACGTCACCAACCTGGTCGGCCGGGCCACCAGCCAGCTGTTCGGGGGCTGACCGGTGGCCGACAAGTCGGACAAGACCGAACAGCCCACCGCCCGGCACAAGAAGGAGGTCCGCGAGGGTGGCTCGGTGGCCCGTTCGGCCGAGCTCGGGGCCTGGGCCTGCCTGCTGCTGGTCGGGTCGATGCTGCCGATGCTGGGAGGGCGCGCCGCCGCCCAGGTGGTCACCTTCCTGCACGAGGTCCTGCACGCCATGTCGGCGCCGACCGGCGCCGGCGCCGTCGGCGTCCTGGGTGACGGCCTCACCACCGCGGCACTGGCTGCGCTCCCTGTCGTGCTCCTCTGCACGGTGGTCGGGCTGCTCTTCAACTTCGGCCAGGTCGGGCTCCGATTCACCCCCAAGGCGCTGGCGCCCAAGGGGTCGCGGGTCAGTCCGAAGGCGGGGCTCAAGCGCATCGCCTCGTCGGAGGGGGCCTGGAACCTGGCCAAGACCCTGGCCAAGCTGGTGATCCTGGCCCTCGTCGGCCTGATGGTCCTCCGCCAGCTCATGGGCGGCGTCCTCGGCGGGACCACCCTGCCGCTCCCGGCCACCCTGGCCGCGGTGGGCGGCACGGTGACGTCCCTGTTCCGCCAGGTGGGCGCGGTGGCCCTGGTGATCGCCGCCGGCGACTACGCCTTCCAGCGACGCAAGTACCAGCAGAACCTGCGGATGTCGAAGCAGGAGATCCGCGACGAGATGCGCAAGGAGGACGGCTCGCCCGAGATGCGCCGGGCCGTCCGGCGCAAGGCCCGCGACCTGTCCCGCATGCGCATGATGGCCGCCATTGCCGGGGCCGACGTCGTGGTGACCAACCCGACCCACTACGCGGTGGCCATCGCCTACGACCAGGGTGTCGACCGGGCTCCTCGGGTGGTCGCCAAGGGGGCGGACATCATGGCCGCCCGTATCCGGGACCGGGCCCGCGAGCACCGGGTGCCGATCGTCGAGAACCCCCCGCTGGCCCGGACCCTGCACGCCGCCTGCGAGGTGGACGAAGTGGTCCCGCCGCGCCTGTACGAAGCGGTGGCCCAACTGCTGGCCTTCGTGTACTCGCTGCCCCTGGCGGCCAAGGTGCTCCAGGACACCCACCGCATGCGCCCCTCGGTCCTGAGGACCGCCAGCTGATGCGCTCCGGTCCAAGACACCTCCCCTCAACTCTGGACCGCGATGTTCCGTTAGTCCGTGTGGGCCAGGACGGCCGCAGCGTGTCCACGGACGGAAACCGGCAGTCGAGCAGACCAGGAGTCCTCCCCGTGCACGTCCCCCGCCCCGCGGCACCCGGCACCCGGCATGGCTGACGACGCCGACGCGCCGACCGGCCAGGGCCGCCGGTGGCGGTCGTTGGGCACCATGGCCGCGCCCCTGGCGGTGGCCGCCGTCGTGGTGGTCCTGGTGGTGCCGCTCCCGACCCCGATCCTGGACGTGCTGATCACCACCAACATCGCCGTGTCGGTCCTGGTGCTGTTCACCGCCATGCAGGTCAAGCGGCCGCTCGACTTCTCGGTGTTCCCGACGGTGGTGCTGGTCGGGACCATGTTCCGGCTGGCGCTCAACGTGGCCGCCACCCGGCTGGTATTGCTCCACGGCTGGGCCGGCGTGGTGATCGCCAGCTTCGGCAACTTCGTGGTGGGCGGTTCGATCCTGGTCGGGCTCATCGTGTTCTTCATCCTGATCATCATCCAGTTCGTGGTGATCACCGCCGGCTCGGGCCGCGTGGCCGAGGTGGCGGCCCGGTTCACCCTGGACGCCATGCCGGGCAAGCAGATGGCCATCGACGCCGACCTGCACGCCGGGGCCATCGACGAGGACGAGGCGCGTCGCCGGCGCAAGGAGATCGCCGACGAGGCCGACTTCTACGGGTCGATGGACGGCGCCTCCAAGTTCGTGCGGGGCGACGCCATCGCCGCCGTGGTCATCTTCTTCATCAACCTGGTCGGCGGGTTGATCACCGGGATCGTCATCCAGCACATGTCGGTGAGCCAGGCCGTGCAGACCTACAGCCTGCTGTCGGTGGGCGACGGACTGGTGTCCCAGATCCCGGCCCTGCTGCTGTCGCTGTCGACCGGCATCATCGTGACCCGCACGGCCACCGAGCACGACCTCGGGCGCGACGTGGTCACCCAGCTGTCGCGCTACCGCCGGATCGTGAAGACGGTCGGCGTCCTGATGGCCGGGCTGGCCATCGTGCCCGGCCTGCCCAAGCTCCCCTTCCTGATCGTGGGCGGCGGCATCTACTTCCTGGGCTCCCGCCTGCCCAAGGACCTCGAACACGTGCACGAGGAACCGGAGCCCGAAGAGGCCGCACCCGTGGTCGACACACCCGAGTCCATCGCCGCCGGCCTGGCCGTGGAGCCGCTGGCCCTCGAGATCGGGCTGGACCTGGTCGACCTGGTCCAGGCGGACCGGGGCGGCGACCTGCTGGAGCGGGTCAAGGCGCTCCGCCGCAACATCGCCATGGAGCTCGGCCTGGTCATGCCCCAGGTCCACACCCGCGACAACCTCGACCTCCCGAGCGCCACGTACGTCATCAAGGTCCACGGCATCGAGGTGGCGCGGGGGGAGGCGCCCCGGGGCAAGCTCCTGGCCATCGGCAACAACCTCGACGCCCTGCCGGGCATCGAGACCAGGGACCCGGCGTTCGGCGGGCGTGCCAAGTGGATCGGGACCGAGCTCAACCACCAGGCCACGGTGGCCGGCGTCACGGTGGTGGACCGCTCGGCGGTGGTCACGACCCACCTGGCCGAGGTCGTGCGCGAGCACGCCGGGGACCTGCTGTCCCGCCAGGACACCAAGCTGCTGCTCGACGCCGTCCAGGGCGCGCACCCGGTCGTACTGGACGAGATGACCGCCGCCGGCCTGACGCTCGGCGACGTCCAGGCGGTGCTGCGGGGCCTGCTGGAGGAGGGCGTCCCGGTCCGGGACCTGGTCCGCATCCTCGAAGCGTTGACCGAGCAGGCCCGCACCCAGCAGAAGGACACCGACAGCCTGCTCGAGGCGGCCCGGATCGCCCTCGCCACGACCATCGGGTCGCTCTACGCGGTCGACGACGTCGTGGCCGTCATCACCCTGGTCCCGTCGCTCGAGCAGAACCTGCTGGCGTCGCTGCGCCTGGGGGAGCGCGGCCGCACGGTGGTGATCGACGCGACACTGGCCGAGTCCATCGTCCGACAGGTGGGGCAGATCGTCATCGAGTCCGAGGCGCAGGGCCGGTCGCCGGTCCTCCTGTGCGCCACGCGCCTGCGGCCCGCCCTCCGTCGTCTCCTGCGGCCCAGCCTCCCCCGTCTCACCGTCCTGGGCGCCGGCGAAGTAGTAGCGTCGACGCGACTCGAGACGATCGGAAGCGTGAGCGATGGCACTGTGGTCGCGGCCTGAGCCGCCGGGCCCGGAACCGGTGGGGCCCGGTGAATTCGAAGGCCGCACCGCCGAGGAGGCGCTGGACCGGGCGCGTCGCGCCCTGGGGTCCTCCGCCGAGCTCCGCTGCTGGAAGACCCGCCGCGGCGGGATCGGGGGCTTTTTCGCCACCGAGGTGTTCGTCGCCAGTGTGCACCCCCCGGCCGGTGCGCAGGCCACCACGTCGAAGGGGCGCCGCCGCCGCGGCGACCACCCGACGGACGAGGTGGGAACCCACGACGTCGGCGCCCCGGACGGCGGGGGCGCCCGGGCGGTGGGAGCCGGTGGTCCCCACGCCATCGTGCCGGCGCCGACATCGGATCCGGTCCCGCCCGACGCCGACCGGTCGGCAGCGTCCGGTGCCGCGGCGCCCGGCCCCACCCCGGTCGACACCAGCGGCGACGCAGTCCCGCCGATGGTCACCTACGAGCGTCCGTCCCGCACGGCACGCGACAGCCCGGCCGGCGACGACCTGGCCGACTCCTTGGCCGCGCTGGCCGACGGGACGACCGACCAGCTCTCCCTCGAATTCGACGCCATCCCGAGCCACTCCTTCGACCAGGTCCTGGCCGAGGCCGAAGCTGCCGTCGCCGGGGTGACGGCGTGGTCGGACCGCCCCGGGCCGTCGGTGCAGATGGTGGTGGCCCCGCCCGACGAGGGGGTGGGGACGGGGGACCGGGAGCCGACCCCGCCGATCCCGGTCGACGGTGCGGACGGTGACGCCGACGCGGTGGACCGGGAGGGAGCGGAGACGGCCGACGCGACCGGGCCCGGCGGCACCGCCGGCGAGCCGGCGACGGATGCCGCCCCCGAGGTGACCGAAGCAGGCCCCACCGCAGCGTCGGCACCTGCCGAACGCCGTCGCAGGTCACGTCCCAAGACGCCGGCGGCACCCCGGACCCCCCGGCGCCCGGCGGCGCCTGCCGCGCCGGTGGCGAACGTCGAGGTGCCGGCACCACTTCCCGTCCCCGACCTGTTCGAGCGGCTCCAGGCGCTCGGGGTGCCCGAGGCCCACCTGCCCGATCCTGAGCGGGTCACGCTGGACGCGGTGGCCCGGTCCATGGGCGGGCTACCGGAGGCGCCACCCCTGCCGACCGCTCCCGGCTCGGTCGTCGCCGTGGTCGGCACCGCGGCGGCAGTGGCCCGGACCACCCGCATGCTGGCCGGCGCCGCACCCTTCCGCCACGGTCCCCGTCCCGACCCTGCTCGCCGGGTCTGGTCCCCCGAGGACCTCACCGGGCCGGACCGTCCGCTCGACGACGTCCTCCAGGAGGGCGATCCCCTCGAGGTGGCCGGTCGGGTCGCCCGCCGCCGGCTCGACGGGCGACCCTCGGTCGTCGCCGTCGAGGTCGTCCCGGGGCACCCGATGCGCTCCCACGACCGGACGGTCATCGCCAGCGTGCAGCCCGACTACGTGCTGGGCGCCATCGACGCCTCGGCCAAGCGGGCCGACGTGGCGCAGTGGCGCGACGACCTCGGCTCGGTCGACGCGCTGGCCCTGTGGGGGCTCGACGGCACCGTCAGCCCCGCCGAACTGCTCGGGGTCCTGCCGATCGCCTTCGTGGACGGAGTCCCGGGGACGCCGGTGGCTTGGACGCTGCACCTGCTGCACCGGGCGGCGGAGGGTGGCGGGTGAAGAGCTCGGACTACTACTTCGTCGAAGGGGAGGTGCAGCGTCGACGCCCACTGGCCTCGGTCGTGCTCGCCGTGCTCCTGACGCTGCCCTCGCTGTGGCAGACGGTGGGCGGCAACCTCTCCGTCGTCACCTTCCTGTTCCGGCTGGTGCTGGCCCTGGCGGTGTCGATGGCCCTCGTGTGGCTGGCGACCGGCGTCTTCCTCCACTACGCCCGGGTGCAGGCACGTTCCGGGTCCACCGGGAACTCGGGCGACCGGGAGAAATAGACCCGGGACCCCTCAACTCCGGGGCCCGGCGGGCCGTTGTAGCCACTGGTGAACACGGATACCCAACTGGCCCAATTGGTCGATGTACTCGACGCCGAACTCGAGCGCATCAACGCGCTCCGCCACCGGTTCGTGGTGCTTGCGTCACTGGTCGCCACCGACCAGGGCGACTGGGTGCCCGGCTCGGTGCGGGACCTGCAGCAGGCCAGCGAGGACCTACGGGCCATCGAACTGCGCCGTGCCGTCCTGACCTCGGGGATCGCCACCGCACGGGGGCTCGACGACGAAGCCCGCCTGGAGGAGATCGTCGGCAGCGTCGACCCGTCGTGGGGCGCGGTGCTCGACGCCCGGCGCCAGGCCATCCGCGAGGAGATGGCCCACCTGCGCAACGAGGCCGACATCACCCGTGCCGCCGTGGAGCGCCGCTCGGCCCTGGCCGAGGAGGCCCTGGCCTTCCTGCACAGCGATGCGGCCAGCACCTACGGCCGACCCCGCGGCACCCGGGCCCAGATCGTGCAGGGCTCGCTGTGAGCGACCTCGGTCTCTCCACACTGGCGAGTGCCCTCCAGGCCGACACGGCCCTGCTGGACACGGCATCGAACAACCTGGCCAACATCAACACGCCGGGCTACGCCGCCGAAAAGGTCAACCTCTCCCCGGAGGCGGCGGCAGGCTTCCTCCAGGTGGGCCAAGGGGTCTCCATCGCCTCGGTCCAGGCGCTGGTCGACGCGGTGTACGCCTCGACGAGCGTGGTGGCCCAGGGGGCCCAGGGCAGTACCACCCAGGCGAGCCAGATCCTGAAGTCGATCGAGGGCATCTTCCCCGAGCCCAGCACGAGCGGGCTGGGCGGGCAGCTGGCCCAGTTCTGGTCCGACGTCGGGAACCTGGCCACCAACCCGGGCCAGGCGGGGGCGCAGCAGACCGTGGCCGTCGACGCCCAGCGCCTGGCCGGATCGCTCAACTCCGGCTCCACCCAGCTGACCCAGCTGGCCACGTCACTGCAGACCCAGGTCGGGACGGGCGGGACGGACGGGGGGCAGCTGTCCGAGGTCAACGCACTGCTGGCCCAGGTGGCCACGCTCAACCGGGGGATCGTGGCCGGCGACGCCGCCGGGCAGAACGTCAACGCGCTCGGCGACCAGCGGCGCAGTGCCGTCAACACGCTGGCCACGCTGATCGGGTCCACCGCCACCACCCAGGCCGACGGGTCGCTGACCGTGCGCATCGGTGGCATCCAGCTGGTGTCGGGGGTCAACGCCGAGACACTGGCGACCACCGGGTCGGCGGGCGGCGCCGACCTGGCCATCGTGACCGGATCCGGGACCACGATCGGCGTCGGTGGATCCATCGGCGCCAACATCGCCGCGATCGACACGACCATCGCCGGCTACCAGTCGCAACTGTCCGCCGTGGCCGACTCCCTCGCCGGGAACGTGAACGCGCTGCAGGCCAACGGCCTCGACGCCAAGGGTGACCCCGGGAAGGCCATCGCCGGCTCCTGGGCGGGCACGGTGCTGCCCGACATCTTCGTCACCGCCGGCTCGACCGCGTACACGCCGGGCGGGAATTCGGCCGCCACCATCTCGGTGTCGGCCGCC
>Ga0209698_10005571_pt1 | contig 13602 bp, 12 predicted proteins | sample LitLauG_LLR_2012_FD_187203 | JGI IMG/M metagenome (GOLD analysis project Ga0209698, IMG submission 187203) | Freshwater sediment microbial communities from Pennsylvania, USA - Little Laurel Run_MetaG_LLR_2012 (SPAdes) (version 2) | ecosystem: Environmental > Aquatic > Freshwater > Creek >... | reverse complement strand
TTCTCTTCTTCGCGCTGTTTTCACTTGTGTCGATCCGCGAGCGACGCGCCTTCTGGTCCTCGCGCCCGAGCCTCACTTTGTCGATTGCGCTGCTTGCGGACGCCTGCGCGGGGATACTAATCGGTATCATCGGTCTCGGCGAAATGCGGCCGGTGCCATTCACTGTAACAGCCTTGATTGTCACCTACACGTTCGTTTGCGGACTCTTGGCAAATGAGGCAATCAAGGTCGCCCTAATCGGCGGCAAAGGGGCAGCGCGGAGCATCGGCAACTCTGCCCCGACATCTGCCTAATCCGGTCGAGCGATTGATCGCTTTTATGCCAGTTCGAAGCATCGTCCGCCTTGCATGACCCAGTCGCTGCAAAGGGCGCTGGTCTACCGTCGACAAAACCGAAAGAAGCTGCTTCTAAGCACATCGACGAATCGCGCAGAGCATCATCGAGGGGCACGCGGAACAACTAGCTCCCGATGGGCGGAATTCCGAAGCGTCTTTCCGCGATGCTTGACCACCAGCGGCGAAGTCAGCGCACTATATCCAAGCCGTAGAGCGTGAAAGCCGCCAGCGCCACAACTGCAAACCCGGCCGCTATCACCGCCAAAATCTGCACCAACAGAGGTTTCATTAGCCAACCCACACAAAAGAATTGAGGAAGAGCAGCTCCGCGCGCGTTCCCGCCCGCGCAAACGTTCATACCACCAACACGCTCAAGAATTCCTGCAAATGGATTGCGACAAAGTGCGACACGAGAGAGGGGCGATCCAATGCGGTGTCGATTCGGGCGCAACCCTTGCCGCGCCAAACAATCACTTGTCAGTCCAAGCGCCAGAGACATAGCGAGGACCCACTGAGGGCTCACTAACCCCGCACACGTCGAGAGGCCGTTTTGGCCCAGCTTGCCTCATAGCGACAATATTGGCGACCGGCTTAGGCGCTCCAAGACAGTCGCCGGTCATGTTGCGCATGCTCATGCCGACGATCGCCGCTTCGAGACGCACACCCCCGTTTGCCGCTCACGAAATTCCGGGCTGCGGAGGCCATTGCAACTAAAGAGATCGTAGTCAATTTCTAGAACGATCGCGGGGTCGCGTTGAGCGGCACGCGCAACGACCTAGGCGCGCTCGGGCAGCCCCGGACAGTTTCGGCCGCCGCACGTCAGCACGACGGCCCTACGGCAATCGTCACGCCGCCCACGCCGATGCTCGTCGATCCTTGGCATTGGCCGTTCGCATCGTAACTAAAGCGAGTTTGATAAACGCCGCGCCCATTTGTCGAAGGTTGGCCGTTGGGCAACAAGTCGGTGAGTTCGATCAGGTGACCGAAGCGGTCATAGCGCCACACCGTCTTGAGCGATATGACGCCGCTTTGGGAATAATAGTCCGTCTCAGTTTCGCGACCATGAGAGTCGAGCTGATGCGTCATGCTCGACGGCCCGCCAGGCGCGCCGTCCCTTGAGTAATTGCCCGGCTCTCCAAACACGCCAAAGAAATCTTCCCGCACGACGTTACCACGCACATCATATGTTAGGCGCGTCGACGCGATGCCTTCATCGTCGAGTGTCGGCAGGCCATTCACTCCCAAGAACTCTCTACGAACCGGGCCGCCGGGGCCTCCATAGGTCTGACGGATCATATGCACTCCGTGCAGGTAGTGCGTGGTTGCGGGCGCGCCATCGAGCAACCACGCGCTGGCCTCGAGATTTCGCCCCTGGTTGTCATCAACGAATCGCATTTGTCCGAGCCCGACGCCGCCGATTCCAAGGTCGGTTTCCCGCCGCGAATGTCCGTCATCACCATAAGCATAATCCATCTCGTGAATGCCGCCCCGCGCGGATTCCTCGCCATTCACACCGAAAAAGGCTTGGCTCAGAATTCTTCCACGATCGTCGTACGTCAAGCGCACGCTTGACGCCCCCCTCCTCGGATCCACGGCGGCACGACCCGCCGCGTCAGAGTCGGCGGCGTCGATCATTAATCCGGCGGTGTTATAGGTGCGTCGATGCCGCATAGCGACGTGTCCTACCGCATCGACGTCATCGGTCTCCAGAAGGTTGGATCGGCGGTCATAGATGAAGTCTGAGCCGAACGTGCCGTTGTGGGAGGCCGGGGCGCCGTCGACGCCTAGATATCGCTCATGCGTTAATCTTCCTTGATCGTCGTACTCTCTACGAATGACGGCGCCGCCACCGTCTTGGGCCGCCATGGGGCGGCCATTCTCGTCACGGAACTGCACCTCAATCACGTTGCCTTGCGCGTCACTGGTCTCAACGATCGCACTCGCGCCTGATCCATTAACCGGGGTCGGCCGATGATCTAAGCCAAGAAAGGTCGTCGTCTTGACCTGCTGCCTATACGCGAACTGCGCTGCCGCGACTCCCTCGTCAGCCTGGAGACATGGCTGGCCTGCGCAGAAATTACTCAGTTCCACCATTCGACCGAACGCGTCGTAGCGACTGCGGATTTCGGAGACGTAGGAGCTCCGCGAGTACGCGGGCTCGCCATGGACCCCGTAGTATGCTTGGTCAGTCGCATCGCCTTGGTCGTCGTATGTCAATCGGACTTCGGCGATTAGCATGCTATTGGCCAGAGTCGGCGCGCCGTTAGCGTCGAAGAACTGGACGCGCGTTATATTACCGCGCGCGTCGCGCGTCACTACCCCGCGCGCAAAGCCATCAGGGCCGTTTGCCAGAACGCCGTTCGCGTTCCGGAATTCCTCTCCAATCTCTTCGCCGCGTTCGTTGTAGATGGCCGAAGCGATGCCGCTGCGGCCGCGAACCACGTTACCACCAGTATCGAGCTCGCGGGCCTCGGTTTTTTGACCTAGAGAATTGTAAGCGTAAGCAAACCCTGCGATGCCGTTCGCGTCGGGCGTTGGCGCACCGGTCAGATCTTCAAACGTCTCCCGGATAGCTAGGCCGCTCGCATCATAGAACAAACGGTGCTGCCCGACATCGGAATGGCCGACGGGCGCGAAGCCGTTGCCACGTGCGTCGTCCCCATCGTCGCCCCGCGCCGAGGCCTCCGTTGCGTTGCCAATGAAAGTCTCGGCGTGCCCAACGCCGTTTTCGACGCGAAAAACCGACTGTCGGCGATCGGCGCCGAAATCGTAGCGCAAGCGCCGCAACAAGCCACCGTCTTCGTTGTAAATTGCAACGCTCTCCAGCGCTCCGTCACTAGCGTAAAAATAGCGCGTCAGGGCCGCGTTTTTTGCCCACGGCTCGTCGATGTCGAGGCCATTTTCGTCCGCGCGAAGGTTTCCAGCCCCACCGACGGTTGCCATTGCGATCACGCGCCCGGCCTTGGTCGTCAGCCGTACCGACGCGCTGCGATGGCGGACTTCCTCCATCGACAGCGGGTGAATGCCAACAGGCGCGCTCCATCTTTCAACTTCGCTGGCAAAATAAGAATCCTTCTCGCGAAACACTCCGTCCCAGACGAAGAAACCCGTAACGCCGGCAAGCGCACAGAAAACAGTGCCCCCTGCGGCCAATGTCGTTCGCCGGCGACGCTGTTCGGCTAGCGCTCTTTGCGCCAGATCGTCGTAGTGGCATTCGAGAGCCGCGGCGGCGATGCGGAGGACGGCGCGGTGCAGACTAACCGCGGGTTTTTCGTCATCCTTGGGACGCAGATCGACGGCTAATGTCTCCGTCGAACCCCACCCGTCGCCGGAAGCACGCAGCGCATCGGGCATGACATCTTTGGGTTCGCCCTCGATGAGAACGGGAATGATCCGATCGCGACGGCCCAGTCCAATGAAAAACTCAATCTCCCGCCGAACCCATTGAGACTCTTTGGTTCGGCTAGTGCAAATAACAATGAGCACACGTGCATTGGTGAGCGCTTGCTGCAATTGCTCCGATAGCGTGGTGCCGGCGTTGGCTTCGTCATCGTCACGAAAAACAGGATCGAGTTTTGCGGGGTAGCCCTCCTTCCGCAATGTTTTTGGGACGCCGAAGCCTTCAATTGCCTTCATCAGCCTAATCGCCTGAAACCGGTCGATGCTGTGATGACGATAGCTGATGAACGCAGAATATTTGCGTGCTTCTCTGCCGCCCGCCATGACGCCCCCCGCAGGCCGCCATCGCTGTGGCAAGCCTGTACCCGCCGCGAATCTATCAGGCTGCGGCCCGCTGTCGAGGCCGCGCCAGAATATGACCTCACAAGACGAACTACGTCAGCGTACTAGTTCGACACGAACCGCGCAAAAGGGCCAGCCCTCGCCCGCTCGCCATTTTTCGCGACCGGCGGTCTCGCTCAACTCGCGTCGTCGGTAATGCTGCGCGCGCTAAGGCCGGCCTTCGCCGAAAGCCGCCGGTCACCGATCAGACCTCTCCAGTCTTGGGCCGCCGCAAGGCGGTGATCCCGATCATTAGCGGGATCTCAACAACGCCATGCATCAGATAGAACGGCGCCGCGCGAAGCCGAGCGCTGTCCGCCCGGCGCTCAAGAATGCGAATTGTGCCCAGCATTCCTGCGCGGCGATCGAGTCCGATCATTTGGTACGCACTTTCGCATCAGGATCGAGGAGCCGCAGCAGTCCTTCCAGCAATTGGCCTGGTCTTGGCGGGCAACCGCGGATGTGCAGATCGACCGGTACTATTTTTGAAACGGGGCCCACCACCGCGTAGCTCTCTGCGAATACGCCGCCATCGATGGCGCAGTCGCCGACCGCCACCACCCATTTGGGCGAGGGTGTCACATCGTAGGTCCGCTCGAGAGCCTCGCGCATATTCTTGGTCACCGGCCCCGTCACCATGAGCACGTCGGCATGTCGTGGCGAGGCCACAAAACGCAACCCGAAGCGTTCGAGATCATAGAAGGCGTTAGCGAGCGCATGGATTTCCAATTCGCAGCCGTTGCAGGACCCCGCATCCACTTGGCGGATAGAAAGAGAGCGCCCGAGTTTTTTTCGCGCAGCCTTGTCCAGGCGCTTGGCCAATGCAGCCAATTCGCGATCTTCGAAAGCCGGCTTGCGCTCGGTCAGCGGCGGCAAGAACAAGGAGGGCAACAGCAGTTTGAGCATCAGAGATCGTGCCCAGAATAGGAGCAATTGAAGGACTTGTTGCAGAGCGGAAAGTCACCGACGATGTTGCCTTCAATCGCTGCCTCCAGAAGCGGCCACTGAAACCAGGACGGATCGCGAATATGGCAGCGCGCGACGCGACCTTCGTCATCGAGCCGCAGCCAGATCAGAATGTCGCCGCGAAAGCCCTCGACCAGAGCCATCCCCTCCCCTGCACGCGGCGACAGCGGCGTTGCAAAGGCGCCCGCCGGCAAGTCGGAGATCAAGCGTTCAATCAGCGTCAAGCTCGCTTGCGCCTCGTGGATGCGGATCAAGACGCGTGCATCGACGTCGCCTTGCTCCAAGGTGAGCGTCTCCGGCGCAACGTCGTCGTAAGGCGGATATGGAAACGCCGTGCGCGCGTCGAAGGCGCGCCCGGAGGCGCGTCCGACGAAGCCGCCGGCGCCAAATTGCTTCGCCAAGTCGCGCCTGACGATGCCGGTCGCCACCGTGCGGTCCTGCAATGATGTGGTTTGATCGTAAAGCTCCGTCAGAGCGGCGAAACGTCTGCGCCACTCCCGCACCTGTTTCAGTACATGCGTTGCGCTCGCCGCGCTCAGATCGCACGCGACGCCGCCTGGAACGATGCAGTCGCGCATGAGCCGATGCCCAAAACAGGAATCGGCCGCGCGCAGTACGCGCTCGCGCAACACGGCACAATGAGCATGCATGAGCGAGAACGCGGCGTCGTTGCAGATAGCGCCGATGTCGCCGAAATGATTGGCCAGCCGCTCAAGTTCAGCCATCAAACCGCGCACATAGTGCGCCCGTGGCGGCGGCGGCGCTCCGAGCGCGGCCTCCGCTGCACGCGCAAATGCAAGCGCGTAGGCCACGGTGCTGTCGCCGGAGGTGCGCCCCGCAAGCTTCGCGGCGTGGGTCAGATCCGCGCCTCGCATCAGACCCTCGACGCCTTTGTGTGTGTAGCCGAGCCGCTCTTCGAGCCGCACAATGGTCTCGCCATTGGCGGTGAAGCGGAAATGGCCGGGCTCGATGATCCCTGCATGCACCGGCCCGACCGGAATTTGGTGCAAGCTCTCGCCCTCTACCGGCAAAAACCGATATGGGGCGGCCTCCGCCGCGACGGACCCGCGACCTAGCGGCGTGCGCACGCCCCAACGCCCGTGATCGAGCCAAGGGCGCGCGTCGGGCAAGCCGACGGCATTTAGCCCAAACAAGTCTTGTATGGCGCGTTCAAGCCTGATCGCCGGAGGATGGAGCCCGCCAATCGAAGCAAAGCGACCGTCCGGACACTCGAGCGTGAGAACGGCGATGGCGAGCGCGCCCTCGTCCAGCAGCGCCAGATGCACACGATCTGTTTCACCCCAAAGACCAAGCAAGGTGAGATCGCCAGCCGCGAGCGCCACACCGGCCCTGGCCCAACTGTCTTCGGTAACGGTTACACGCGGCCACGGACAATGATCGCATATCGGGCTCGAAGCTGCGATCAAATCAGAGAGCGTCCCCATGCTCGTCAACCCAACAAAGCCGCGACGTGCTGGAACCACGCCACCACCACGGCCGGCAGGGAGACGCCTGCGGCGAAGACCAAAACCAGATGCGCAAACATTGGAAGGTAGGAGGCCTTCACCGGGGCACGGCTGCCGACCGGCTCGCCAAAAGCAATACCATGTAGCCGCAGCAACAAAGCGCCGAGCGCCAACAATAATCCCAGGGTCAGTGGAATCGCCAATAACGGCGCGCGCGCAAACGTCGAGCTCACAATGAGAAACTCACTCATGAAGATGCCCGATGGCGGCATCCCGACGATGGCGATGACGCCGGCAATCAGCGTCCAGCCCAGCACCGGATGGGTTTCCGTAAGACCGCGAATATCGGCGATCTTCTGCGTTCCCTTCACCTGGGCAATATGCCCGACGGAATGGAAGATTGCCGACTTGGTGAGGCTGTGCATGGTCATGTGCAGCAGCCCAGCGAAGTTCGCCAGCGGTCCGCCCATGCCGAAAGCGAAGGTGATGATGCCCATGTGCTCAATCGAGGAATAGGCGAACAGACGTTTGATGTCGCGCCGGCGGTAAAGCATGAACGCGGCGAAGACGAGCGAGATCAACCCCAGAATGACCATAAGCGGCCCTGGCGCAATCGCATGTGCGTTGCCAGCCATCAGCAATTTGAAGCGCAAGACGGCATAGAGCGCGACGTTCAGCAGAAGACCGGAGAGCACTGCGGAGATAGGCGTCGGGCCTTCGGCATGCGCATCCGGCAACCAGGCGTGTAGCGGCGCAAGCCCAACCTTGGTGCCATAGCCTAGAAGCAAGAAAACGAACGCAACATTGAGCAACGCCGGATCGAAAGCATGCACGCGGGCCATCAGCACGGTCCACACCATGCCGTCGAGGCCTTCGCCAACAACGGGGCGCGCAGCCATGTACACGAGAATGGTGCCGAACAGCGCCAGCGCGATGCCAACGCTGCCCAGAATGAAGTACTTCCAGGCCGCCTCGATCGCTTCGGGGGTGCGATAGATGCCGACCATCACCACCGTAGTCAGCGTCGCAAGTTCGATTGCCACCCACATCAAGCCAATATTGTTGGCGATGAGCGCGAGGTTCATCCCGAACATCATTACCTGATAGATGGCGTGATAGAATCTGAGATTGGTCCGCGTCAGACGGCCGATTTCTAGTTCGTGCCCGATATAGCTGGCGCTGAATACGCTAGTGGTGAAGCCAACGAACGCATTGAGCGCGATGAAAACGATGTTGAGATCGTCAATCAGAAAATAGGAACCCACGCGTTTGCCAACGACGAACAGAGAAAGCGCCGCAAATAATGTGCTCAGGCTCGCGAGAACGTTGAGCCACGCCGAGAGCCGGTAATTGGAAACCAGCGCGAGGAGCAACGCAGCGCCGGCGGGAATCGCCAAGACCGCGACTAGTGGGTCGAAAGGCAGCGCGCTCACAGACGATCCCCCCGGAATCGGTCGAGCGCATGGACGTCGACGGTGTCGAAGCGTTCACGGATGCGGAAGAGGAAGATGCCAATGACGATGAAGGCGATCAGCACCGAGAACGCTACACTGATTTCGACTACCAGCGGCATGCCTTTGGCTCCGGTCGCGGCGAGGATGAGGCCATTCTCAAGCGACATGAAGCCCACGACCTGGCTGACCGCATTGCGTCGCGTAACCATGATCAAAAGACCCAGCAGGACCACGGACAGCGCAAAGGCGAGGTCCTCCCGCGCTAGCGGGTCAGCGCCGGCGGTCACGCGCAGCATCACCATCAGTGAGAGCGCCACTAGCCCCATACCGGCAAGCATAGTGGGCGCTATGCCCACGACGGTCTCGATCTCGCGATGGATGCCGAGGCGCCGGATCATCTGGTGCAGCGCCAAGGGAACGATCGCCGCCTTGAAGCCGAGCGCTATCAAAGCCGTGATGTAGAGATGCGGCGCATCCTGGATATAAGCTTGCCACGCCACCGAAAGCGACAACACGATAGCATGCAACGCGAAGATGTTGATGAGAGCGTGGAGACGGTCCTGATAGAGCATCATGAAGCTCACCAGCACCAGGCCGCCGGCGAACAGATGCGCGATGTCGAAATAGGCGCCGTGCATCACATCCCCGCCGACACGAAACGTAGCAGCGTGGCCAAGAACCCGAGCATCAGAGCCGCGCCGATAAAGTCCGGCGCGCGGAATACCCGCAATTTCGCTACCGTGGTTTCGAATACCGCCAGCGCGAAACCGCCAATTAGAAGCTTGGCCATATAGGCCCCAGCCCCCGCCAAGAGAGCGTCGCGTCCGTCTGCGGCAGGAGCGATGCCCCACGGCGCGAACAGGCAGGCGATCAAAGAAAGGTAAAGCACGAGCTTCAACGACGAGGCGAGTTCGATGAGCGCCAGGTGCCTCCCGGAATATTCGAGCACCATCGCCTCATGCACCATGGTGAGCTCAAGATGCGTGGCCGGATTGTCGATCGGCATACGCGCGTTTTCTGCGAGAGCCACCATGATCAGGGCGACCAGCGCCATAGCCAGCGAAACACGCAAGCCGACCGCGGGTGACAGCATGTACTCGGCGATTACCGAAAGTTGCGTCGAACCGGCGATCAACGCCACCGTGAAGACGATCATGATCAAAGCGGGCTCGGCCAAGGCCGCGATCATGACTTCCCGGCTCGAGCCGATGCCGCCGAAGCTAGTGCCGATATCCATGCCCGCGAGCGCCAGAAAGAAACGCGCGCTGCCCAGAAGCGCAACGATGGCAATGAAGTCGGCCGACCAGCTGAATATCAGGCCGGACGCGAACGTCGGCACCAATGCCGCGGCAATCCATGTCAGCGAGAAGATCAAATACGGCGCGGCGCGAAACAACCAGGATGCATTTTGCGCCAATGTCGCTTCTTTGCGCATCAGCCGCGCAAGGTCGCGATACACCTGCAGCAACGGGGGGCCACGCCGGCGCAACAGGCGCGCCTTCACGACCCGAACGAAGCCTGTCAACAAGGGGGCTGCCGCAAGCACCAGCAGCATCTGCGCGCCTTGAACCAAAAGGGCCTGCAGCATCACGGCCATAGCGCCAGCACCAAGAGCAGGATCACTAGCGATGCGAAGACGAAGCTTAGATAGCGACGGATGGTCAGGAATTGCAGATAATTCAGCTTGTCGGCGATGAAATTGACCAGGTCTGCTATGGGCGCAAACACGCCATCCCAGACACGGTCGCTGAGCGCCAGCCGGAAGCGAGCGGGCGTCACCGCGCCGGGCGCAGCCATCTCCACTTGCTCGCGCGCGCCGAACACGAAGCCGTCGAACACGCGCCGGATCGGCTGGGCAAGGCTGCCGGCACTATATTGTGTCGCCGGACTGGGATCAGGATAACCGCAATCCCAGGCCGGCGTTCGGCGAAGCGCGCGCGACGCCAGCGCGTGAATGGCCATCACAGTGATCAGCATCGAACTGACGATGAAGCCGAACACCAGGAGCCCGTTGTAGGACGAGCGGCTTTCTGCGATCGGAACGATGGAGAGCCAAGGTATGGCGGCTTGCCCATGCATGTGCGCGCCGACAGCAAGTTGTGTGACCGGAGCAAAGCCATCAATCACAAACCCGGGCAGCACGCCGACAATGAGGCAGAGCGTCGCCAGCGCCAGCATGGCCGTCCGCGACCAGAAATCCGTTTCGCGCGCATTGGCCGCTTGCGCCGAACGCGGCCGACCCAAGAAGACGATGCCGAACGCGCGCACGAAGCAGGCCCCGGCCAATGCCGCCGAAAGCGCCAACAGCGCGCCGACGCCCGGCACCAGAATCTTCAACGGCCATTGGGCCAATTGCGGGCTGACCAATATCGCTTGAAGCGTCAGCCATTCAGAAGCAAATCCATTGAACGGCGGCAACGCGGAGATGGCGACGCTTCCGGCAAGAAACGCCACGGCAGTGATAGGCATCGCGCGGATCAGGCCACCTTGTTTGTCCATGTCGCGCTCGCCAGTGGCGTTCAAGACCGATCCAGATCCAAAGAACAGCAGGCTCTTGAACAGCGAGTGGTTGAAGGCGTGGAACAGCGCCGCTGTGAAGGCGAGCGCTGCTGCGGCCTCAAGGTGATTGGCCTCAAACGACAAAGCGAGGCCGAGGCCAACAAACACGAAACCGATGTTCTCGATCGTGCTGTAGGCGAGCACGCGTTTCAAGTCGGTTTGGATCAACGCAAACAGCACGCCGAGCACGGCGGTCAAACCACCTGCGAGCAGAACGACCAGCCCCAGCCACCATTGTGGGGCGCCGATGAGATCAAAGACGATGCGGATGAAGCCGTAGACCGCCACTTTGGTCATGACCCCGCTCATTAGTGCCGAAACATGGCTGGGTGCGGCCGGGTGCGCCAAAGGCAGCCACACGTGCATGGGCGCAAGACCTGCCTTCGACCCTGCCCCGATTAGCGCCAGCGCCAGCACGAAGGCGCCGATCAGCGGTGTAGGCGATCCGGCGCGGATAGCGTCGAAATCGTACGCGCCAGTCGGGCCCGCGAGCAGACCAAAACACAAGAGCAGCGCTATCGTGCCGACGCTTGCCATCAGGATGTAGATGTAACCAGCGCGTGCATTTCCGGGCTCGCGGTGATGCGCCATCACCAGCGCCCACGAACTCAGCGACATGAATTCCCAGGAGACCAGGAAGCTGAATGCGTCCCCAGCCAGCACGACCAGATTCATCGCGCCGAGAAATACCGGGAAGAAAGGCAATACGCGGCCCGGCGCATGCTCGTGGCGGCCATAACCCACCGCGAACACGCAGGTAGCCATCGCCGCCAGGTTGACAATAACAAGGAACACTGCGCTGAGCGCGTCGAGCCGGAAATGGGCGCCCAGCCACGGCAAACCGAGGGGTAGCACCAGTCCTTCCGGCGCGTCGCCGCGCAAGAGATGCGTCGCGCCGGAAACCAGCAGCGTTGTGCTCGCAGCGGCGCTTGCGAGATAGATCAGCGCGCCAAATGACCGGATGCGAAGCGTCGCCAACGCGATGACGCAGAGACCAAACAGCACCGCGACGCCGATGAGACAGGCTGCCAGAGGCGGGACGCCGGCGATCACTGCGCTAGGCATAACCGCTCACTCATCTCCGACGCGCCTTCTTCTTCAGCCGCACGCCTCGCCCGCCGGCGACGCTGGACGCACCCTCCGCGATCAACTCGATGCCGGCCTTGTCAAGCGCCGCGATCAGTTTCGTAAGTGAATCGACGTTGCCCCGAATGACGCCGTCGCTTGCTTCCATGCGCTGAATTGTGGGCACGGAAAGGTCCGCCAATTCCGCCAGCTGACGCTGATCAAGCTGGGCCAAGGCTCGCGCCGCACGCAACTGCTCCGCCGTGATCATGTATCAAACATCACTTGTAATGTGCATAATGGGCGTTGTGCCACATGACAATAGACCGTCTTATTTCCCGATTCACGACGCGGCGCCGTCAGCAGACGCGGCGTCCCGCTCGTGATGAGACCCGGAATCGTTTTGCGCGGGCGCCGCGGCGGCGCTTCACACCAGCGTTACAGTTCTGGCGATGCGGAACCCAAACCAAGGGCGGCGCGCCGCTGCAACATCGCCGTTGCGGGCTGCGCACCGGAGCCCTTCAGGAACGCTGTGCCAAGCGCCGCCGCGCAGCACGCGCTCACAAAAGATTTTGGCGCCGTCCCAAGCGGACCCATCGCATGGCGCGCGTGAGAGATCGTCGTGCCAAACGTCTTGGCACCATTCCCAGACATTGCCGTGCATGTCATGCAGACCGAATGCATTGGCCGGGAACGAGCCTACTGGCGCCGTTTTGCCGGCGGCGAATTGCGCTTGGTTTGTCGAGACATTGGCGCCAGTGCTAAACGGCGCCGCCCCGCCTGCTCGACACGCATATTCCCATTCCGCTTCGCTCGGGAGCCGATATTCTTCGAGGCACCCACCCAGACCAAGTACTGCGTTGAGCCACGCGAGGTACGCCCGAGCATCTCGCCAACTTGCATTGATGGCAGGACGGCGATCACGTCCCCAACCCTGATCGCTCAACCTTTCGAGCCGCGCACCGTAAGCGAGCGCCGCGTCCCACTCGGCGAAGGTCACGGCAAACCTGCCCAGCGCGAAGGGACGGGCAATCCGCACCTCGCGCCGCTCTTCGTCCCCCATCATGAACACGCCAGGCGGAACCACAACCATTTCTGGTTCTGGCCACCTTGGCATATCCGGCAACCCGATTTTGAACGCGCGTTCTCTCACGGGCCCACCCTTTAGGGCCGCATCTACGGCACGGACATATTCAGGATTTGCAGCGCGTGCTTCCCGGTTCATCGTGTTCAGCGAGAGGCAACGCACCAAGCGGGAGTGCTGGCACGGCGCCGAGGCGGACTATAAATCATCTCACCTCCGTTCTGAACGATCCTGGCAAAGTTGGCTGCCCGAAGGGTCCGACCTACCGGCCGAATTGGGGCCAATCGGGCCCAGGCCGCCATATCCGGTGAGCGGCACGGTCGCTCATGAATGGTCACTTGCCGCTAATGCTGCAATGCGGAAGCTTTTCGCCGATTCAGGCCATTGCACTGTTACTATTCAGAGCCAACCGACGCGGCGCGCGTGGGTGAACCGTAAGCGCATAGGTCTGCGTCACTCTTTCAACGTTTCAGCACGTCCTTGCGCTGGCCGAAGACAATTTTGCTCGCCCAAGCAAGCGGCGAAATTTCGTTTCGATTTTGCTGATCACGACGCTCCGTGCCGAGCGCAGGCATCACGCGAATAACGAAAATTGCGGCGGTAAAACCTGCCCAAGTCAACGCGACCGACAAGGCGAAGCGTCGAAAATCCGTAGGAAAGCCCGACATTGCCGTCCAATAAACAAACTGTCCAACTATAGCCGCAGCGAGGCCTGCAGCGATTGTTACCACAGCTAGCGCGAGCATTTTCCAGAATTGTCTCACTTAGACGCCGGATCCTCAGCCATCGATAATGGTAGCGTCCAAGAGCGTGGTGTAAATTCTCTAGCGCCTTGGGGCAGCGGACGATTTTAGTCCGCGCTGCCCTAAGGCGGAGGGTGGTCATCGGAGAAT
>Ga0209698_10005570_pt1 | contig 13602 bp, 12 predicted proteins | sample LitLauG_LLR_2012_FD_187203 | JGI IMG/M metagenome (GOLD analysis project Ga0209698, IMG submission 187203) | Freshwater sediment microbial communities from Pennsylvania, USA - Little Laurel Run_MetaG_LLR_2012 (SPAdes) (version 2) | ecosystem: Environmental > Aquatic > Freshwater > Creek >... | reverse complement strand
CGCGGTGGTCCAGGCCATGAGCGGACTCATGAGCGTCAATGGCGAGGTGGGCGGCACCGGCGTGCGCATGGCCACGCCCCTGGTCGACCTGGCCACGGGAATGTATTCGACCATCGCCATCCTCATGGCCTTGCAGGAACGCACGCGCAGCGGGCGCGGCCAGTTCCTCGACATGACACTGTACGACTGCGCAACGGCGTTGCTGCACCCGCAGGCCGCCAATTACCTGCTGAGCGGCAATCGGCCGGCGCCGCTGGGCAATGCGCATCCCAACGTGGCGCCCTACGACAAATGGACCACGCGCAATGGCGACATCTTCATTGCCGTCGGCAATGAACGGCAATTCCAGCAGTTGACCGAGATCGTGGGCTGCCCCGAGCTCGCCCGCGACCCCCGGTTTGCCACCAACAGCGACCGGCTGGTCAACCGCGATGCCTTGCGCGAGGCGCTGAACCGGGCTTTCGGGCAGGCCGACGGGCCTGTGCTGGCGGAGCGGTTGCTGCGCGCCGGCGTGCCGGCGGGCGTGGTGCTGCCGATCGATCTGGCGCTGGCCTCGCCGCACGCGCGCGCCCGGCAGATGGTGGTGCAGACCGGCGACGTCGCCTCGGTCGGCACGCCCATCAAGTTCTCGCGCACCCCCGCCCGCATGCGCTATGCCCCGCCCGCATTCGCCCAGGATGGCGATGCCATTTTGCGCGAGAACGGCTTTTCCGCCGACGAGGTAGCCGCGCTCAAGTCCGCCGGCGTGGTCCTGGGCAGGCGTCCCGCAAAAGGGCCTTGACGCCTCCTCCCTGCTGGCGGGCTATTGCCCGGCGCGGTCCCGACGAAGTCCGACGGCCGCCGGCGATTCCACGTTCAAGATGTGCGGGCGGACGGACTAGCCGTCGCGCGCAGCGGCGGCGCGCGGCTTGCGGGGCCGGCCGGCAAGCGCGCGGTCGAAGGCCCAGTCGGGCAGTAGCCGCAGCAGCCGCGCGATCCAGGCCATCTGCCAGGGAATGACGCGAAAGCTGTCGCCGCGCACGATGGCCGCGGCGGCACGGGCGGCGAAAGCCTGCGCGTCCATCAGGAACGGCATCGGATAAGGGTTGCCCTCGGTCATGGGCGTGCGGATGAAGCCCGGCGCGATCGTCACCACCCGTATGCCGCTGCCCCGCAGGCCGACGCGCAGGCTCTCGCAGTAGTTGATCAGCGCGGCCTTGGACGGACAGTAGGCCTCCGAACCCGGCAGCCCGCGTATCCCGGCAACGCTGGCGATGCCGGCCAGCGTGCCGGAGCGCCGGCCCCGCATCGGCGCGATGAACGGGTGGAACGTCGTCACGACCGCGGTGAGATTGGTGGCCAGGACCGCGTCGAATACCGCCAGGTCTTCGACGTGCTCGGTCTGCACGCCGGTCGAGATGCCGGCGTTTGCGATGACGATGTCGGTGCCGCCGCAGCGCGCCTCGAAGTCGCGCGCCGCGGCAAGGAGCGCTGCGCGGTCGGTAACGTCGAGGGCGAAGACGTGGCAGGGCGTGGCCAGCTCGGCGGCCAGTGCAGCCAGCAGGTCGGCCCGCCGTGCAACCAGTCCCAGGCACGCGCCGCGCCGCGAGAATTCGCGGGCCAGCGCCATGCCGATTCCGCTGGACGCGCCCGTGAGGAAGACGTTCATCTGCCCGGCCCGGCCCGGATCGCCGCGCAGGCCGCGGCCCGGGGCCGTGCTGCGCCGCGGTTCAGGACTTGCGGTGCGCGTGGTCCTGCCGCGCCCGCTCGACCAGGAAACTCATGGTGCCCAGGGTTCCCGGGAAGGTATGGGTATGTTCTATCGATGGCGACGTGAGATAGCGTCCGTCGATGGCAATGGTGGGCGTGCCATCGATCGTGTAGTTCTGGCTGAGGATGCGGGCCCGCCGCACCTGGCCGGCCACCGAAAACGAATCGAATGCGCCCAGCCATTTATCGCGGGCGATGCCGTTGGCCACCATGAAATCGGCGATGGTGTCGCGGTCGTTGAGGCGCTGATGCTTGAGATGGAAGGCGTCGAAGACCTTCACGTGCAGATCGTCGACGCGATTGAGCGCCTGCAGGGCGTAGAAGAGCTTCGTGTGCGCTTCCCGGTTGGGATCGCCGAAGTCCACGGCGACGTGGCGAAAATCGACGTCGGCCGGCTGCTTCTTGCGCCAGGTCTCCAGGTCCGGCAGGAACGCGTAGCAGTGCGGGCAGCCGTACCAGAAGAAATCGAGCACCTCCACCTTGCCCGGCGTGTCGGTGGGCTGGGCATTGGGAACGATGTTGTAATCCTTGCCTGCCTCGGGAACCGCGGGTGCCTGCGCATTTGCGGCAGCGGCGGCAAGCAGCGGGCTGGCGCCCAGGGAAATGACGATTTCTCGCCGGCGGATGAAGCTTGACATGGGAATCCTCACGGTTTTTCTGAAGGTGGTTGCGCAACGATAGCGCAAGCGGGGCCGGTTCCGGACGCCGGCGGGCGCCGAGGAATCAAGCCCCTATTTAATGTGCACGAGCTGCGGTTCCATGCCGTTCTCTGACAGGGTATGGCGTATTCCGTTCAGGTCGTCGAGCGGGCCGTACGGACCCAGGCGCACCCGGTAGAGGGTTGCCCCGTCGATCAGGTTGGCCGTCACCTTGGCATCCAGGCCGAGCAGGGCGATGCGCGCCCGCAGGACGTCGGCGTCGTCGGCATTCTTGAAGGCGCCCACTTGCAGCATGAGCTGCGCCCCGCCTTCCGGTCCGGCGGCCGCCGCCGGATTACCCGTTGCGCTGGCGGCCACGCCCGGGGGCGATGGCGCTGCCGCCGGGGCAGGCGCCGCGGCGCCGGGCAGGGGATTGGGGCCGTCGCCGGTGTCGGCTCCGGGATGCGCAGCGGCAGGATCCGAGGCCGCGGCCGCGGGAATTTGCGGCGAGAACAACGGCCGGTTGGGGTCGCCCGGCTCCGGCGTTATGGTTTCGGTGGCGTGCTGGACCTTGTTGATGAACGGCACCGGCGAGTTCGTCAGGTACAGGGCGATGGCAACCGCCAGCGCGAGCCCGACGATCAGCCCGCCGAGAAAGCCGAATATGCTGATTGAAGGGCGTCGCGCGTTCATGGTCTGCTGGTCGTCGGGATGGTGACTGCCGCCAGGGCGCCGGTCCGACATTTTGCCCTACATGCGCTCGGGCGCGGAAACGCCCAGCAGCGCCAGTCCGTTGCGCAGCACCTGCCGCGTGGCCAGCAGCAGGGCCAGCCGGGCCGAGCGCAGCTGGGCATCGTCGACCAGGATGCGCTCCGCGTTGTAGAACGCGTGCAGGTCGGCGGCCAGATCCTTCAGGTAGAAGGCAAGCTGGTGGGGCGCAAGCTCCTCGCCGGCCTGGCGCAGCGCGTCGGGGTATTCGGCCAGCCGCGCCATCAGTGCCAGTTCGCGCGGCGCAACCAGCGGCGCGGTGGGCAGCGATTGTGCCGCGGCCTCGTCCAGGAGGACGCCGCCCGCACCGGCCGCCTGCGCCAGCACGGAGCAGATGCGGGCGTGCGCGTACTGGACGTAATAGACCGGATTGTCCTCGGAATGCGACAGCGCGAGGTCGATATCGAAGGTGAATTCGGAATCGAACTTGCGCGAGACCAGGAAGAACCGCGTGGCATCGCGGCCAGCCCAGTCGATGAGGTCGCGCAGCGCAACGGAGGTGCCGGCGCGCTTGGACATCTTCACCTCCTCGCCGCCGCGCATCACCCGCACCATCTTGTGCAGCACGTACTCCGGGTACGTGGGCGGGATCGCCAGGCCCAGCGACTGCCCGAGAATGCGCAGTCCGGCGCGCACCCGCGCCACCGTGCCGTGGTGGTCCGACCCCTGGATGTTGATCGCCCGTTCGAATCCGCGCTGGAACTTGGCCAGGTGATAGGCGACGTCCGGGACGAAATACGTATAGGTGCCGTCGGATTTGCGGACCACGCGGTCCTTGTCGTCCGGCACCTCGCCCGGCGCGCCGGCGGGCGCGGCGGTGGTCCTGAGCCACAGGGCGCCTTCGGACTCGAAAGTCAGGCCCGACTGCTGCAGCGCCTGGACTGCGGCGGCGACGCGCCCGTCGCGGTACAGCGAAGATTCCAGGTAGAAATTGTCGAAATGAACGCCGATCGCGTCCAGATCCAGGTCCTGCTGGTGCCGCAGCGCCGCCACCGCAAAGCGCCGCACGGCCTCGGCATCATCGGGGTCGCCCGTTGCGGTGACTTCGGCGCCGTCGCGCGCGCGCGCCGTGGCGCGGGCGAGGAATTCGCGGGCAATATCGATGATGTAGTCGCCGTGGTAGCCGACCCGCTCCATGTCGATGTCGCGGCCCTGCAACTGGCGCGCGCGCGCCTGCACCGACGTCGCGAGCTGGTCGATCTGCACGCCGGCGTCGTTGTAGTAGAACTCGCGCAGCACGTCCCAGCCGCGCACCGCCAGGATATTGGCCAGTGCATCGCCCAGCGCCGCCTGCCGTGCGTGGCCCACGTGCAGCGGTCCGGTGGGGTTGGCCGACACGAACTCGATGACCACCCGGCGCTTTGCCCCCTCGCTGCCGGCGCCGAAGGCCGGTCCGGCGCGCAGCACGTGCCCGATCACTTCCTGCTTGAAGCCATGGCTCAGGCGCAGGTTGATGAAACCGGGGCCGGCAACCTCAACCGCCTCTATCCAGCGCGCGCTCCCCGGCAGCGCGCGCAGCGCCTCGGCGATGGCCGTTGCCAGTTCGCGTGCGGGTTGCGCCAGCAGCCTGGCCAGCGGCAGCGCCACCGTGCAGGAAAGATCACCGTGGGCTGCCACCTTGGGGCGTTGCAGTTCCAGATGGGGTACCGGCGTGCCAGTGGGAGCTAGCAGGGGAACAAGCGCGTCGCGGATCAGGTCCGCGATCGCCTGCCGCTGTTCGGCGAGCATGAGAAGGTCTGTCCAGTGCTGGGGGAAGGTCTTAGTCTACCGGACGGCCACCGTCCAGCCCGATGTTGCGCACCCGAGCCATCGGTGCCGGCCCGCATCCGTGCCGGGCCGTGCCGGCCGTTACCGCGACCGTATCGGTGCGTCCTGACGCAAGGCCGGCAGCGCCTATTGCGGGCCCCCGCCACCTCAGCGGGCGAGGCGCTTGTCGCCTTCGATGAGTGCGTAAGCCGAATGGTTGTGGATCGATTCGAAGTTTTCGGATTCGACCCGGTAGGCAAGCACGCGCGGGTCGCGATCCAGCACCATCGCAACATCGCGCACGGTGTCCTCGACGAACTTCGGGTTGTCGTAGGCGCGTTCCGTGACGTATTTCTCGTCGGCGCGCTTGAGTACGGACCAGAGTTCGCAGGACGCGGCGTCCTCGGCAATGCGCACCTGGGTTTCTATGGCCATCGCTTCGGCCAGTTCCACGTCGATGGTCACATGGGCACGCTGGTTGTGCGCGCCATAGTCGGCCACCTTCTTGCTGCAGGGGCACAGGCTCGTAACCGGCACCACGACCCGCTGGTGGACGCGGCTGACGCCGCTGCGGATGGAGCCGGCCAGGACCACCTCGTAGTCCATGAGGCCCTGCACACCGGAAACCGGCGCCGACTTGTTGATGAAATACGGAAAGCGGATCTCCACGGAACCTTCGTCGGCCTCGAGCGTGACGAGCATCCGCGCCAGCAATGCCGGCAGCGTCGCCGTGGACAGCGCCTGCGCATCCTGCTGCAGCACTTCGATGAAGCGCGACATATGCGTACCCTTGCGGTCGCCGGGCAGCGCGACGTACATGTCGATGGTGGCCACGGTGCGGACCGCACCCGCTGGCGTTGCGATCGCCACGGGGTAGCGCAGACTCTTCACGCCCACGCGCGATATGGCGATGTTGCGCGGGTCCAGGGTCGACTGTACGTCGGGCAGCAGTTTCTTTTCAGGTGCGTTCATCGGGGAGTCTCAGCTCACGGCGCCGCCCCTGGTGCTCACGATGAGCACCCCAGGGCCGGGAACCCGCCGCCGCGCGGCGGGCCGGCGCAGCGGATGTATACCCCACTATTCTAGTAGGAATATCACCCGGCCGCCTTTAGGGAGTATGGCACCGCGCCCGACGCCCCATCTGTGACAGTAGCGTGATACGGAACCCGCAGCAATTCCATCTGCCGGTAACATACGCGCGACGTTGCTGCCGGCACCCATCGACCCGTGAACATAACTGCTGTAGAGCGCGATACCGGCCTTTCCAAGGACACCCTGCGTGTCTGGGAGCGGCGCTACGGCTTTCCGGCCCCCCGGCGCGATGCGGCCGGCCAGCGCGTATATACGGTGGACGATGTTGAAAAGCTGCGTGTGGCAAAGCGGCTGCTCGATCACGGCTACCGTCCCGGAAAGATCCTCGGCTATACGGCCGAGCGCATGCTGCAGATTGCCGATGCGGCGGCGCCGCGGACCGATGGCCGCGCCGATGCCCTGCGCGAGGGCGCGGCCGTCGATGCACTGCTGGCGCTCATCAAGACCCATCGGGTAGAAGAGCTGCGCCGGCAGCTTGGCCAGTCGCTGCTGCGACTGGGGCTGGGGCGTTTCATTGCGGAGCTTGTCGCCCCGCTCAATGCGCGGGTCGGTGACGACTGGTCCCGCGGGCGCCTCGAAATCTTCGAAGAGCACCTGTACACCGAATGCATACTGGGAATCCTGCGCAACGCCATCAGCGGGATACCCCGCCCCGGCCTGGATCCGCCGCGCGTCATGCTCACGACCTTTCCACGGGAGTCGCACGGACTGGGCCTGCTCATGGCCGAGGCCTTTTTTGCGCTCGAGGGCTGTGGCTGCATCTCCCTGGGCGTGCAGACGCCGGTTCCGGATATCGTCCGCGCCGCTCTTCTGAAGAAGGCGGACATCGTCGCGCTTTCCTTCAGCGATGCGATCAACGCCAACCAGGCGGGCGAAGGGGTGGCGGAACTGCGCGCACTTTTGCCGGACACCACGGAACTTTGGGTCGGCGGCAGTTGCCCCGTGCCTGACCGCCGGCTGCAAAACGGCGTAGAGCGACTTCGCCTGCTGACCGATATCGGCCCTGCGCTGGTGCGCTGGCGCAAGCGCCATCCGCGCGGCTGAGGGCCTCAGTCCGCGCCGGAACCGCCGCTGCGCGTCCTGCCCGACGACCTACCGGCGCTGCTGCGCCCGCTGGCCGCACCCGCTGCTGTTGCGTCCCCGCCGTGCGTCGTACTTTTCCCTGCCGGTGTACCGGGGGCTGCTTCGCCGGCGGCCGCCGCGGCCGCCATCTGGGCAAACTGCTGCTGCAGGGACGCCCACCACATCGCGGGCTCGAAGGGCGGTGTTGCCGCCGGGCCGGCTGCGGGCGGCTCGGTGGCGGCAGTCGCCTTGCCCGCCGTGGCAGACGCGACCGCTCCGGCGGTCGCGGCGCCGAACGACTGCCACGCCGCCACGGTGTTGCGCTGCATTTCCAGGCCCTGGATCGTGCTTTGCAGCAGCCCTTGGTTGAGCTGCAGCCAGTGCTCGACGCTGCGCAGGTCGGCGATACGCTTGTCCAGCTCCTGGATGTCGAAGGTGGGCATCAGGACGGAGGGAATCGGCCCCGATGCGCGGGAAACCGCGTCCCCGCCGCTTCCCCACATCTGGTTGAACCAGCGGACCGCTTCCTGGAAATTGCCGGCAAGCGCGTCGGGCAGGGGCATACCGGAGGAGGATTTGTTGTCGGCCATGGCGATTTCCCGGCGGTAGGTTTGTCGTGCGTTTATCCTATGGTACGCCGCCCGCGGTCGAGGCCTGTGCCGTTTGGCTTGGCCATCCGCGGCGCTTTCAGGGTCCCATGCGTTCCATGCCCCGATTTTCTGGCCACCCGCCCCGGTCGCCGCCGTTCGCGCGGCGGCCGGGTGCGCTGCTGAAGGTTCTGCCGGCGCTGCTGCTGTGCATCGTCGTGCCGACTCTGGCTGGCACCGGCACCGGCGCCTCGGGCGCGGCATTCCTGCCGGGCGCCGACCTCGTGTACGCAACGACCGGCACCACGCAGTTTGGCGGCTTCCCCATAACCCTGCACGCGCGCACCACCACGCACTGGCGATTCACCGGCGGGCAGTACGAAGCCTCGCTGCATACCGACACGGTGGGCTTTGACCAGGTATCGCGCGGCGGCCTGCGCGACGGCGGCGGACTGGCCCCGTTGCGCTACACCGAGAAGCGGCCGTTCCACGACCCGGAAAGCGTTGACATCGACTGGCCCAATGCCCGCATCCGCTACGGCACCGCCGCCCCGGTGCCGGCCCCTGCCGCGGGCGCGCAGGACCGCCTGAGCCTGCAGTTCGAGTTGGGTGCGCTGTACCGCGAGCACCCGGAACGCTTCGGCGCAGGCGCAGTTTTCGCCGTGCAGCTCATCGGCCCGCATGCCATCGACGACTGGAAGTATGTCTCGTCCGGCGTGGAAGATGTCGAGACCGGCCGCGGAACGCTCAAGGCGGTGCACCTTTCCGCGCGGCGGCCCGTGCGCGACACCGAGGAAACAATGGACCTGTGGCTGGCCGCGGATCTGCATCAGCTGCCCGTGCGCATCCGCATGGTCGACCGCAATCACGCGCAGATCGATTCCGTACTGCAAAGCGTGCAGTTACCGTGAGGCGACCCGGGGCCGGGCGCTTCAGGCGCGGCGCCAGACGCTTGCCAGCCAGGGCTGCTGCTCGCGCGGCAGGCCCTCGGGCCGGTAGTAGTGCTCCAGCTCGACAAACTGTGCTGCCTGCAGGTACCCGCGCCACGTTGCCAGATCGTGGTAGGCGCCGTAGCGCCCGCGGGTCCAGCCTTCCTCGTTATTGCCGTGCGGATTCGAACTGAACAGGACGCCGTCCGCCTTCAGCGCCGCGTGCAGCTGTCCGAGCACGCGCGGCAATTCCCGGCTGGGCACGTGGAACAGCGAGGCGTTGGCGAAGATCCCGTCAAAGCGTGCCGGCGGCAGGTGCATCTGGAGGAAGTCCTGCTCCCAGACTTCGCATCCGGAATCGGCGCGGGCCATGGCGGCAAAGGCCGGCAGGCCCTCCAGGCCGATTGCAGCGTGGCCCAGTTCCGTGAAAGCGCGCAGGTCGCGGCCGGGCCCGCAGCCCAGGTCGAGGATCTGCAGAGGCGCGGCGCCGCGGATATGGCGCAGCAGCGCGGCGATGTTCTGCCGCACATCGTGATCGCGCGTACCGGCGCGGAAATCCTCGGCGCGGGCGCCGTAGTGGGCCAGCGTGCCTTCGGTGATCTGCGCGGTATCCGGCGCTGGCGCTGCGCTCATGGCGCCCCCTAGCGGCCGCCCGCGAAGCGCCGCGGCCGCCGCAGCGCTGCAAAACCGAGGACGTTTTTCATGGATTCCATCGCTTGGACCGGGGAGCCGCATTCTGGCATCGGAAAAGCGCTCCGTCGAACCCGGGCAGCGCCCAACCCGCAAAGCGGGGCGCTGCCCGGGCTGCAGTTGCCGAACCGCGGCCCCTCAGGTCGTGGCAGGCGCGCCGGGCCTGGCGCGAGAGAATCGCGCAACCAGGGCGATTGCCACGATCATGGCAGCGCCGATGGCAAGCGATGTCGTCATGCGACCGATATTGAGTCCGCCCTCGGCAACCGGCTTGGTCAGGGTATCGCCCAGCGTGGCGCCCAGCGGTCGGGTGAGGACATAGGTGCTCCAGAAAATTATGCTCCCGGGTATGCGGCGCAGCCAGAAGTGGGCTGCCGCCAGCAGCAGGATCAGTGCGCCGAAGACCAGCGCGCCGCGCTCGAATCCGACCCCCGCGGTGCTTGCCACGAAGTCACCCAGCGCCGTGCCCAGCGTGTTGGAGACGAGTATGGTCATCCAGTAGAAAAGCTCCTCGCGCCGCGTGGATATGTCCTCGAATGCAATCCTTCCCACGCAGCGGTGCCAGGCATAGAGCAGCGCGAGCACGCCGCAAAAGAGCAGGATCGACGAGGCGACGTAGCCCATGCCCGCCGTGCGGTCGAAAAAGTCGGAGACCGTGGTTCCCACCGTCGTTGTCCCGACCACCACCGCCCAATAGCTAGCCGGGTGGTAGCGCTTTGACGCCAGCTGGATGGAAAGCGCGATGGCGAAAAATGCGATGAAGCACAGGCTCGCCAGGGCGTAGCCCAGGTTCAGGGTCATCGACACGGCGTCTCCACCCGTCTCGCCGACGGTGGTTGCCAGTATCTTGATGACCCAGAAGGACAGGGTGACCTGGGGTACCTTGCTCGCCATGGCGCCTGCCGGCCCCCGCAGCGCGGTAGTCATGCCGTTCACGATGTTTTTCCTCTTCCAGCAGCCGACCGGGACGCTCCGGCGCGCGCGGATCAGGACAGCATGGTGGGCCAATCCACGCCGCCCCGCTGTCTGCCAGCGAACGCTGGCGGTGCGCGCCCGGGGGGTTCAGCGCGCCAGCTGGTTGATCTCGATGATCGGCATCAGCACCGCCAGCACGATCATCAGCACGACGACGCCCATGGTGAGTATGAGTGCCGGCTCGAGCAGCGAGGTCAGCAGCATGGCGCGGCGTTCGGCCTCGCGGGCGTGCATGTCGGCCGCCCGGCCCAGCATTTCCGGCAGCTTGCCGGTGGCTTCGCCGGATCCGATGAGGTGGATGAGCACCGGCGGAAACAGCCGCAACCGTCCGGCCGCCGCCCGGTCTTCGTCCTCGGCGCGCAGCGCGCGCGACAGCGAGGCGCCCTCGCGCACGCGCTGCGCGGCATCGACCACGCGCGCCTGCAGCGCCATGTTGGTGACGGTTTCGCCCGCCGCCTGCAGGGCGCGCAGCATGGGCACGCCGGACCCGACCAGTATGGCAAGGGTGCTGGCAAAGCGCGCGGTGTTGATCGACCGCGACAGCGCTCCGACGATGGGCAGCTGCAGCAGCCGGCGGTGCCAGCGCAGGCGCAGCGCATCGACCCGCAGGGCGCGACGAACGGCATAGGCCGCGGCTGCGCCGCCCAGCAGCAGCACCCAGCCGTAGCCGCGCAGGAAAGCCGACAGGGCGATCATGACCTGCGTTATCAGCGGCAGCGCCTGCCGGGTCTGCGCAAAGACCTGCACCACCTGCGGGATCACATAGGTGAGCAGGAATATCACCACCAGCAAGGCAACGCTGGTCAGGATTATCGGGTAGACGAAGGCCAGCGTTATCTTCTGCTGCAGGCGCGCGCGCTCCTCGATGAAATCGGCCAGGCTGCCCAGCACCGACCCCAGCTTGCCCGAATCTTCGCCGGCGGCGATGAGGGCGCGGTACATCGCGGGAAACTGCCGGGGATGGCGCGCCAGGGCATTGGACAGCGACATTCCGCCGCGCACCTCGCCGCGGATCGATGCCATCATCTCGCGCATCGTCTGCTGCTCGCTCTGCTCCACCATCACCGTGAGCGCGTCGGCGATCGGCAGGGCGGCGGCCAGCAAACTGGCGAACTGGCGCGTCAGCACCGCCAGTTCGGTCTGCGACAGCCGCCGTCCGCGCAGGGCGCCGGGCCGGCGGCGCATGGCATCGGACTCGACCGCCTCCACCGACAGGGGAACCAGCCCCTGGTTGCGCAGCATCTGGCGCGCCAGCCGCGCGCTGTCGGCTTCGAGCACGCCCACCTGGTCCTTGCCCAGGCCGTCGGCTGCGGAGTAGCGAAAGGCCGTCAAGCGGGGTCAGTCCCGCGTGACCCGCAGGATCTCTTCCTGCGACGTCACGCCGGCGGCGTACCAGCGCATGGCATCGGCTCGCAGCGGCAGCATGCCGGCCGCCTCGGCCGTGCGCCGGATTTCCTGCTCGTTTGCCGCGCCATGGATGAGCGCGCGTATGGCGTCATCGACCGGCAGCAATTCGTAGATTCCGGTGCGGCCGTTGTAGCCGGTGTTGTTGCACCGGGCGCAGCCGACGGGGTGGAAGCCGCCGCCCGACGCGTCGGGCTTGCGGCAGTGCGGGCACAACTTGCGCACCAGGCGTTGCGCCAGCACGCCCAGCAGCGAGGATGAGAGCAGGAAGGGCTCGATTCCCATGTCGATGAGCCGGGTCACGGCAGTGGCCGCGTCGTTGGTGTGCAGCGTGGCCAGCACGAGGTGGCCGGTGAGCGAGGCCTGCACGGCGATCTGCGCCGTCTCGAGGTCGCGGATCTCGCCGATCATGATCACGTCCGGATCCTGCCGCAGGATGGAGCGCAATGCCCGCGCAAAATTCATGTCGATCTTGGCATTGACCTGGGTCTGGCCCACGCCCGGCAGGTCATACTCGATCGGATCCTCGACCGTCATGATGTTGGTCGTCGTGTGGTCAAGCCGCCGGATGGCCGCGTACAGCGTGGTGGACTTGCCCGAACCCGTGGGGCCGGTCACCAGCAGGATGCCGTGCGGCTGGTGGAACAGGCCGTCGAAAATCCGCAGCGTGCGGTCCGACATGCCCAGGGTGGTCAGGTCGATCCGCGCCACGTCCTTTTCCAGCAGGCGCAGCACGACGCGCTCGCCATGGCCGGTCGGCAGGGTGGAGACGCGCACGTCGATGGCGCGTCCGCCCACGCGCAGGGTGATGCGCCCGTCCTGCGGCAGGCGCTTCTCGGCGATGTCCATCGACGCCATGATCTTGATGCGCGAGACCAGGGCCGCATGCAGCGCCCGCTTGGGCCGCACGATGTCGCGCAGCGTGCCATCGACCCGGAAGCGCACCAGCGAGGACTGCTCGAAGGCCTCCAGGTGGATGTCGGATGCGCCGTCGCGTGCCGCGTGCGTGAGCAGCGCGTTGATCATCCGGATGATGGGCGCATCGTCCTCCGTTTCGAGCAGGTCCTCGATGTCGGGGACGTCCTGCATCATGCGGGTGATGTCGATCTCGCCTTCGATGTCGCCGACGATCTGCTGGGCGGAGTCTTCGGGGCGCGAATAGGTCTGCGCGATGGCTTCGGCCAGCACCTGCGGATCGACGATGCTGGGCCGCACCTTGCCGGGGAAGGCGCGCACCACCTCGTTGAGCGCCTCGATTCCGGTCGACTCGGTGATCCAGACATCGGCCTCGTGATCGCCGCGGGGCTTGAGCAGTATGGCGTTGTCGCGGGCGAACGCGTAGGGAACGTACTGCTGCGCGCTGCTCATGGCGCTTTTGGCGGCGTGTCGCGCACGAGCGCTGGCGCGTAGCCCATGCCGCGCAGCAGCGCCAGCGTGTCCTCGATGCTGCGCTGGCCGCGGTCGGCAATCACCCGCAATTGCGGGCTGGCGGCGCCCGGGGTGGCCACGGGCTCCCAGCGCGTGCCAACGCCTGCCGCCTTGAGCTGCCGCTGCAGCTGCTGGGCCTCCTCGGCGGTATCGACCACGGCCACCGCGATGCGGGCATCGGGCGCGACCGCGGCGGCGGCGGCCGCATCGGCGGGCGAGGGCGGCAGCGGCGGGATCGACAGCTGCATGTCGCGCAGCACGAGATTGCCCGCCGGCGCCGCATTGGTGAGCTCGTTGCGGATGTAGGCGTAGCGGTCGGCCGTTAGGACATGCGATGCCGCCTCGTCGCGCACGACGGTGGGCCGCAGGAAGACCATGGTCTGGGTCTTGATGTGCTCGCGCGTGTCATAGCGGAACAGGTGGCCCAGCCAGGGGATGTCGCCCAGCAGCGGAACCTTGTTCTGGGTCTCGTTGACCTGGTCCTGGATCATGCCGCTGATGACGACGAAATTGCCGTCCTCGACGATCACGTTG
>Ga0209698_10005569_pt1 | contig 13604 bp, 9 predicted proteins | sample LitLauG_LLR_2012_FD_187203 | JGI IMG/M metagenome (GOLD analysis project Ga0209698, IMG submission 187203) | Freshwater sediment microbial communities from Pennsylvania, USA - Little Laurel Run_MetaG_LLR_2012 (SPAdes) (version 2) | ecosystem: Environmental > Aquatic > Freshwater > Creek >... | reverse complement strand
AGGGAGGCGCATCCTCGCCCGTTCAGGGCGGGCCAGGATGCGCCCACTGGGGCACATGGGGACCGGGGAAGGTTCCCCACGGATAAGGACTCCCGAGCGTACTGGGGGTCTCTACGGAGGAATAGTGCGGTTGCCCCCCATTCCGTTTCAGGACAATTAAAATGAAATGGTTGCTCCATTGCGCCTGGAGGGGGGCAAAGATATACTCCTGCCCCAAGAAGCCGAGGCTCGCGTGGAGTTCTTCACATTTGACAAGGCCTATGTGGAAAGGCTGCGGGAGGGGGATCCCTCGACCGAGCAGCACTTTGTCGCCTATTTTGAGCAACTTCTGCGAATCAAGCTGCGCTCCAGGAGACTAGCTTCTGACCAGGTCGAGGACTTGCGGCAGGAGACGTTTATTCGAGTGATTGCCAACCTGCGCAAGGACGGCGGGATACGGCAGCCAGAGCGCTTCGGAGCTTTTGTTAACTCCATCTGCAATCATGTTTTACAGGAGTTTTACCGGATTAACGCCAAGAACCAACCCATGGAGGAAGACCACATGGAGATACCGGACAAAGTATTGGACTTGGAGGGCATGCTGGTCACGAAGCAATCGGCGGAGCAGGTGCGCCGCATCCTCGACGGAATGCCAAAGCGGGACCGCGAGCTGCTGCGCGCCATCTTCCTGGAGGAAAAGGAAAAAGACACAGTCTGCAAGGAGCTGGGAGTTGACCGGGAGTACCTTCGGGTACTAGTCCACCGAGCCAAGGATAAGTTCAAGGCGCTCTATGAGAAAGGGCAGATGGGGGTTGTCCGGCGGGCTACTGGTTTGGGGAACCAGTGAAACGATATTCCTGTTCCGTGCACTACCCTTCGGATGGCACAAATGGACCATAACGAATCAATACGGCTGCAAGCCGCAGTAAAGTATGTACTCGGCGAACTCTCCCCGGCCCAAAGGGAGGAGTACGAAGAGCATTATTTCGATTGCGCGGAATGCGCGGTCGACATCAAGGCACTGGCGACGTTTGCCGACACCACGCGGGAAGTCTTGCGGCGCGAGCGGGATGCCCAGTTCGCGAAGGAGCTGGTGCCCGCTCGCGGTGGGTGGCTGAGCTGGCTGCAACCGGTGGTGGCAGTACCAGCCATGGCGGCGTTGCTGCTGATCGTCGCGTACCAGAATACCGTCACGTTACCTAAGGCAAGGGAAGTGGCTGCTGCCAGTGAGTCGCAGATATTTGTGACTTCCCATGCGGCAAAAATGGCGGTTGTGCGAGGCAGCGAAGAAATTATAAAGTACTCCGTTCATCCCAACGAGAGCCTCCCGCTCAAATTTGACTTTACCCCTACACCCACTGCGGACGCTTACGTGTGTCAGCTTAAAAACGAGGCTGGCCGAACGGTTCTACAGTTGCGCGTTCCGGGAAGGTTCACCAACAAAGAGCTGGAACTGCCTGTTCCGGCGAGTCTCGTCAAGCCCGGCAAGTTCGCGCTTGTTTTCACTGCCGATCCGGGCGCAACGGGGCAGCCAACCAAGAACGAAGTCCTGCGCTTCAGTTTTGCTATTGAAATTCTCCCCTAAATGAAAGAGTATTGGGCTCCAAATTAGCTGATTGAGGTGTCCCCAATGAGTTCAAAGCACCACGGCCCCTTCTATTTTCATGCCGTCGGTCATGCGTTTAGCGCCAAATTCTGCCGCCCCTTCGAGCACGTCATCGAAGCGCAGGCGGCGACGTCGCTTCCCACCATAGGTGGGCACGCCAATGCGCACGTGGAGAACTACAAGGCGCACCATTTTGTTTCTTTCCGGCACGCACACACGCACGTCTCGGGAAGCTGGCAGGACGAGGAAACAGTTGTAACACACGCCACTTCGACGATTGAGGGCCTGAACATTCTCAATTTCATTACCGCGGACCGCATCGTGGCGCGGCTGACGTCGGAGTACCGCAAGGGAAGGAAAGAGGCGCATATCATCGCGATCGGAAGCCAATTTGACAATTTGCGGATCGCCGGGCATGAAGTGAAAGTGATCCTACGCCATGACCTGTTCCTGAAGTGCCCCGTGTTTGAAGACCTGCGAAAATTCATTGCAAGAGACAAGGAAACCGGGAAAATAGCAGCCACGGAAGATGGGGTCGCACTTTGTTCCTTGGTCGAGAGAATCGAAACCGATTTGCCGGGCCTGGAGAAGAATGGCCACATTCTGCGTATTCCCCATTTCGGCGAAGTTTCCGTCGCCCAGGTCTTTGCGACTCCGGGAACGCGGATTCTCACGATGCTCCGGCTCAATCTTGGGTCTCCCGATCAGGGACTAGCAACCGTGTGCGAAGCGCTGTCCGAAGGCCAGCCGCCTCCGCCTCCATCCGGCAATTAAGATTCTCCAGAATTGTTCATAGCCTGTTTTTGTCCGCAGTCCTAATATTCGGGGTGGGCTGCCGAAGTGAACGCCATTTTGAAGCTCTTTACGGCCAAATTGCTCAAAACATCCGCCGGGGTGATCTGAAGACTGCGGATATTCTCGCCGACCAAGCGCTTTCGCAAACTAGCTCTAAAGATGTGGCATGGTCCTGGCGCTTCCGAATTCAGAAGGCACTCATCCTGGCGTCCCGCTTGGCAGCAACTGAATCCCTCGCCCTCCTCAAAGAGGATATCCCCCCTTCGCTAGCTGGAACGGATATTGCAGTTCGGAAGAATCTGGTCGAAGGCATGGCTTACCGCGTCGCTCAGGAGTTTGGCAAAGCGGAAGAAAAGCTCCAATCGGCTCAAGATCTTGCAACCCAATCCCAACCTGCGATGCTTTGCGAGGTCTTGAACTACCGTGGAGCGCTGGAGTTTGACCTTAAAAGGTACGCCGAAGCCGGCGCAGTGTACCAGCGAGCTCTTGACCTTTCCCGGCAGGCCAAGAGGCGCGAGCAGGAAGCAAGCGCGCTAGTAAGCCTGGCTCGCGTGGCTACAATTCAGGAACGATTTGGCGAAGGTGTCGATCGAGGCCAAGCCGCTCTTGACCTTTCCATATCCCTCGACATGCAAGGAATGGTGGCCACCACCCGTGGAAACCTGGGTTGGAGTTACTTTCAATTGGGAGACTTTGAGGGAGCAGTCGAGAAATTCAAACAGGCTGCGGAGGACTCTCAGCGGCTTGGCCTGACTGGCTATAGTCTCTACTGGCAGGGTTTTTTAGCGCAGACCTATCAGGAACTCAATGACTACGCCTCCGCGGAAGCGTTGCTGAAGACCACGGTGGAAAACGCCGGCAAGCTCGGCATCAAGCAGACCATGACGGAGAACCTGAACTCCCTGGTACGTCTTTCCTTGAAAACGAACCACCTCGACGAGGCCGAGAATTACAACCGGCAGGCACTACAGATCGAGGAAGCGGGACTCGACCATTTCGGAGTGCTCGAAACGCAGCTATTGGCCGGGCGTATTGCCACTCTGCGGAAGGATTTTGCCCGGTCTGAAGCGCATTTCCGAAAAGTCATTCAAGACCCCGCGGCGGAGACTTTTTTGAAGTGGGAAGCCGAAACCGGCCTTGCCGAGATGTATGAGGCTAGAACGCGATCGGCGCTTGCGGAGCGGGAGTACCGCAATTCCATTGCCGCCTTCGAGTTAGAGCGCTCCGCCATTGATCGTGATGATTTGCGGATCAGTTTTCTTGCCCGTGGGATGGCCTCCTATGATGCATACATTGACTTCTTGATCCGTCAGGGGCGTCCCCTGGAGGCGTTGAACGTTGCTGAGCAAAGCCGTGCGCGTACTCTGGAAGAAGGACTGGCGTCCACGGCTCAAGCATCACACGCCTCCCCAAGCAAACTGCACCCACAGGAGATTGCGCGAAAATTGAAGGCATCGCTGCTTTTTTATTGGATCGGGCAGAAAAACTCGTATGTATGGGTGATCTCGCCGGCAAAGACTAGCTATTTCAAACTGCCGCCCGCTTCGGAGATTGAGCCTGTGGTAGCAGCCTATCGAAAAGCCATCTTGCAAATGCATGACGCTCGAGACGAGGGCAGCGCGGAGGGGAAAAACCTATACGCCATGCTGGTCGAGCCTGCGAAGAAACTAATTCTTCCCGGTTCACAAGTCATTGTTTTGCCATCGGAGAATCTCTACGGGTTGAACTTTGAGACTTTAATCGCACCTGACCCGCAGCCGCACTTCTGGATTGAAGATGTCACATTGACGACGGGAAGCTCGCTCACTCTACTGGCCGCCTCCTCCACCCAGCCGACACCCAAGGACAAGAGCCTCTTTCTGGTTGGAGATACGAAGCCGCCCAATCCTCCGTTTGCCCCGCTTCCGCAGGCGGCCGAGGAAATGAAGCAGGTCAAGAAATACTTCCCGGGAGGGCAGACGCGAGTTCTAGAAGGAGAGAGTGCCACTCCTTCAGCAGTGCTCAAGAGCAACCCGGAACAGTTTTCCTATCTACACTTTGTCACTCATGGGACCGCCAGCCACACGCGCCCCTTGGAGTCGGCGGTGATCCTTAGCCAGGAAGGCGACTCCTATAAGCTCTACGCGCGGGAGATTGTGCAGCACCGATTGAAGGCCACTCTCGTGACCATCTCCGCCTGTAACGGGGCGGGCACACGGGCATATTCCGGGGAGGGGTTGGTAGGGCTTTCCTGGGCATTTCTTCGCGCGGGCGCACACAACGTCATCGGCGCGCTTTGGGAAGTGAGCGATGCCTCCACGCCGCAGCTCATGGACGCGTTCTACAAGGAATTATTTCAGGGCAAGGACACCGCCACGGCCTTGCGTGACGCTAAGCTCGGCCTGCTTCATTCCGCTGACCCGGACTCTGTCTTCAAAAATCCTTTCTACTGGGCCCCTTTTCAACTCTACGCCGGGTCGTAGCGGAGCGCCGGCTTCCGCACTGTCCATCTTGTTTCTCCGGCTTCGGGCAAGCTGAGTGAAACGAATTCGCAGCGGGCGACACCATGTCTGAGTGGACCGCTGTCCCCGGAGAACTGATTGTCATGACTATCAACGAAGTAGTGGAAACAACAATGAATCGAGTCACTGGAATCCCGCGAGCACATTCCGACCAAAAACGAAACTCTACGAGAATCGAAGCCTGTGAGTTTGAACTGCTGCTCCAGCATGCCATGGAGATCTTGAAGGCCCGCGCAGAAAGAGCCGGGTTGCAGAGTGCATAGGCCAGGACTGACTCTGCCGAAAAGAATGAGTCTCGTTTGTGCTTTCGAGGTGTGGTGGACGCGGGGTCCATGCGGTGATACGATTTGCCCTCCTAGCCCACTATCCACGTAACGCAGTGCCAACCTATCTCTGCGACTTCATTGGGGGTGTATATGCCGCCAGCCGGACTAGATAACCTGAAACATATCGTCGTGCTGATGATGGAGAACCGCTCGTTCGACCACATGCTGGGCAGCTTGACGAAGCAATATCCCAAAATCAATGGCCTCACTGGCAACGAATCAAATCCCGACATGAACGGCACCATGGTTCAGGTGCAGCCCAATGCAAAGTTCCAGGGCCAGTTGGATCACGACCCCGATCACCATTTTCCTGGCGTCGACCTGCAAATCTTCGGAGGTACACCTCCCGGACCAGGTCGCGTCGCGAACATGCAGGGATTCATCAAGAGCTATGCAACCCAGGGCACCAGCATTAACGACTCCCATGCGATTATGTCCTACTTCCCCCCAAAGAGCCTGCCCGTGCTGACCAAGCTCGCAACCGAGTTCGCCGTCTTCAACGGCTGGTTTTCCTCCATTCCCGGACCGACTATCTGCAACCGCGCCTTTGCGCACTATGGAACGTCCTTCGGCAACGTGGACATGAACCTCTTCTACATCCAGGACCCCATTCAGAGTATTTATGAGCGCATGGTACAGGCCGGTCACACCGCCAAAATTTACTACTACGATCAGCAAAGCTCGACGATGGAGATTGTGAATCTCCTGAAAAACCAGCCGCAGATTTTTGGAAGCTACAGCCAGTTCGTCGCTGATTGCAATGGCAACACCCTTCCCGAGTACAGCTTTATCGAGCCTTGCTACAACGATCATCCGGGACCAGGTGGCGGCCAAGTTCTTGCTTCCGACCAGCATCCCGATCACAACGTGCAGGAGGGCGAGAGATTCATCGCCAATACCTACAACGCCATTCGCACAAATCAGCAGCTTTGGGAAACCACGGCACTGTTGGTGGTTTACGACGAGCACGGTGGAATCTACGACCACGTCGTGCCCCCCGCCTGTCAATCGGATGGATATAGCGCGACCGCAGACAAAACCGGAACGGGTGAAGCATTCAACTTCGACCGTCTTGGCATCCGTGTGCCTGCCATCCTTGTCTCGCCTTACGTTCCCCGAGGAACAGTCATACCCGGCACTGAAGATCCCAACGGTCTGGTTTTTGAACACGCCTGCATTCCTGGCACGGTGACGAGCTTCTTTTTGAAGAACTATGACCAGGCCACGGTTCGCGAGAAGAATTCCAGGAACTTTCTGACGCCGTTGACCGACACCTTGCGGCCCGATGATGATTGTTGGGTCTTTGACCTGTGAGGCAAAAATGACGAAAAAATACAAATTGATGATGAAGGTCCCCAAAACGCCAAAGAGCGCTTACGATCATGGCCGGTTCATATCCAGCCTGATTGAACATCAAATCAAACATTTCTCCGAAGTCGAGAAATCACTCTTGAAGCCCGGTCAAAAATTGACCGATATCTCAAAGATAAAAACGGAACTCCAGGCCAGCAAATACTTGAAGCGAATGACCGCACTCCTGCATCCTCAGGGCGCCGACAAGCCGCGGAGAGCGGCTCAGCCAAAGAAACCTACCAAAACCGCAAAAGGCGCGAAGCGCAAGAGCAAGGTGAAGACCAAGCGGGTTAAGAGAAAGAGCCGGTGAAGGAGGCCCTGTGCGACATTCAGTGTTGGCAGTTCTTTTGTTTGCAGTGGCGGGAAGCGTATGGGCCCAGGAGAATCCTCCGCAGACAGCTTCTACGCCGCCGAAAGTCGATCCTTCCGGCGAAGTCGAAAAACTGAAAGAGAGCTGCGGTGCTTTCAAGATCTTGCCATGTGCCGAGGAGCTTTTCACAGGGAAGCCGGTGCATATTGCCGCGGGAAGCATCGCGCCGCAGAACGGGTTTGGAGCGGGGATCTCTTATCTTGGGCACAAGACAACGGACAACTGGCGAATCAACTGGGACTCAGACGCCGTCGGATCGATCAATGGGTCGTGGCGCGCGGGTTTGTACATCAAGTTTGTTGACACGCACGAGAAGCCCATCGGGGGGCACTTTGGGACCAAAGGCCGAAAAACCCGCGTGCTGTCGGAGCTCGAGGAGCATCCGGTCTTCAATCTTTACGCGCAGGCAATTTCCCTTAATAAGCTGACCTATTTTGGGCTGGGGCCTTCTACCACGGAAGCGGGGCGGAGCTTTTACGGAATGACGCAAACGATCGTCGGCGGCAATGCCGTTAAGCCGTTTTTCAAACCGTTGAACGCGAGCGTGTTTGGAGAGATCAACGGGCGTTTTGTGGACATTCGCCCGAGCACTGGACAGCCGAGCCCGACAATCGGGGCGCTGTATACGGAGGCAACTGCGCCCGGACTGACGAACCAACCGGGGGCTTTGCAGCTGGGTGAAGGGCTGCAGATCCGGCCGACCTACTTCGACGATTTTCTGCGGCTAAACTACCGGCTTGCGTACCAGCAGTTTTTTGCCCCGGGAAACTCGAACTTCACTTTTCAGCGGCTAACGGCGGATTTGATTCACGAGTTCGTGATCTATCACAAGGCAAAGAAGACAGAATATTTTCTTCCGCGTGACAACAATCCCAATGGTCCGGACGATTGTTCGCTCTCGACCGATCCCAAGCATCCTGAGTGCGCGGCGATCACACGCGACCGTCAAGGCACCGTTGGACTCGAGTTCTTTCTCGCGGAGTCGATGACGCCCGGCGGGAATCTGGTGCCGTTTTATTCCCAACCGACGCTGGGCGGAGTGGATATCAATGGGAGCCCCTCGCTTTCGAGCTATCAGGATTTTCGATTTCGCGCACCGAACGTGATGTTCTTGCGACAAAGCCTGGAGCATTCCATCTGGGGGCCGCTGGGGTTTTCGTTGATGGCCGATGAAGGCAAGGTGGGATTGCAGCGCGGCGATTTGGGTTCCAATCGCTGGATTCACAGTTTTTCCGCAGGCTTGACGCTGCGTGCCGGCGGCTTCCCGCAGGTCTTTCTGCTCTTTGCCTGGGGCGGCAAAGAAGGTACGCACACAATCGCAAACCTAAACACTTCGTTGCTGGGCGGCAGTGGGCGACCGTCCCTGTTCTAACGCGATTTTTCTGTAAGCTGAGGACGGAGTCCGAGATCACGCGGCGGGTCCCGCGGTAATAGCCTGCACGTCTTCGACAGAATAACCCAAGCTTTGCAGAATTTCGGCTGTATGTTCTCCGAGCAGCGGCGGGGGCAAACGGTAACTGACTGGCGTTCTAGAAAACCGGATGGGATTGGCGAGACTCTTGGCGGTGCCGATGGTGGGATGTTCGAGGTGAACGATTAAACCGCGCGCACGCGTTTGCTGGTCATCCAGCGCTTCGGCGACAGTGTTGATGGGACCGGCGGGGATCTCGGCGGCGGCAAATCTTTCGAGCCAAGTGGCGGCGGGCTCTTGCTGAAAAATGTTCTGCAGCAGCGGCACGAGAATTTGCCGGTTCTTGATTCTCAGCGCATTGGTGGAGAACCGCTCGTCCCCGCCAATCTCCTCCTGAAGTTTCATCACCTGGACGAAGCGCTTCCACAAGGGTTCCGTTCCTACTCCGATCACAAAATACTTGTTATCGCTTCCGCGAAAGACTTCATACGGCACGATGTTTGGGTGCGCGTTGCCCCAGCGCTTAGGGGAGACGCCGGCGTTCAAGAAGCTGCTTCCGGCGTTGGCCAGCCACGTCAGTTGCGAATCGAAGAGCGCCATGTCAATGAATTGGCCGCGACCGGTTTTTTCCCGCGCATAGAGTGCTGCAAGAATCCCCATCGCTGCGTACATCCCGCAAGTCATGTCGGCTATCGCGATTGGATAACGCATCGGCCCGCCGCCCGGCTCGCCAGTGAAGCTCATCACGCCGGCTTCCGCTTGTGCGAGGATGTCGTAGCCCGGCATGCCTGCGTTAGGGCCTGTGAAGCCGTATCCGGTGATGCTGCAATAGATCAGCCGGGGATATTTTTCGCACAGAGAATCCTGATCGATGGCGCGCTTTTGTAGCGAAGCCAGGGAGGGCTGGTTGATGATAAAAACGTCTGCGCTGGCGAGTAGCTTCTGCAAGGCTTCCGCGCCGCGCGGATGATTGTAATTGAGGGTGATCGAGCGTTTATTGCGATTCGCGGCGAGAAAGTAAGCAGACTCGGTGTCCACAAACGGCGGGCCCCAGCCGCGGGACTGGTCGCCGCTCCCTGGCCGCTCCACTTTGATCACGTCGGCGCCAAAATCGCCGAGCAACATGGCGCAATAAGGGCCGGCGAGGGCTTCGGTCATCTCGACGACGCGAATCGAATCGAGAATTGTTTCCACGGGCGGCGATTATAGCTGACATCACCTGCGGCCACCTATCGGCGCGACGGTGCATTTCCCTAAATCGATTATTAACATCCAAAACTTGATTCGAGGGACCAAATGTTTCCACAGGCAGGAGTCTTGTGCTTTTGGACGGACTCAGCATAAACTTCTTCGCAGCAATTATTTCGGCGAGCCGCCTCTACCTTTTGAGGAATTCCAGGCTCGTACGAATGGGGTTGTAGAGTACGGGGGAAAGATGATGAGAAAATTGTGGTGTGCTGTATTTGTGCTGACATTTGCGCTGGGGCTTGCCTCAGCGGGGTGGGGACAGTCGCAGATCACTGCGGGAACTGTCGAGGGGAATGTACTCGATGAGAAGGGCGGAAGCGTCGCGGGTGCTTCCGTGGAAGCGAAGAATCTCGCAACCAATTTCGTACAAACAGAAACCAGCGGCACGGACGGACATTATGCCTTCCTGAGCCTTGCTCCGGGGCGCTACACCCTGACCATCAGCAAGACCGGATTCGCCACCATCGTTCAGGAAAATGTAAACCTGACCGTCGGGCAGACGATCACCATTCCCGTCACGATGAAAGTGTCATCGGTGGCGCAGCAGATCGTGGTGACCGATGTGCCGGTTGTGGAAGTCACAAAAACGGAATCTTCCTCTACGCTCGATGAGATTTCCGTGGCGACGACCCCGGTACTCGGCCGCAAGTTTGAAGATTTGCTGACGCTGACGCCCGGTGTCAGCATTACGCAGGGCCCGGACGGCGACGAAATTAATATCAACGGCCAGCGCGGCATTTTCAACAACATCAGCCTGGACGGCGGCGACTACAACAACGGATTCTTTGGCGAGCAAATGGGCGGCCAGCGCGCGGCGATTGACATCACGCTGGAAGCCGTGAAGGAATTCCAAATTACGGCGAGCGGCGCGAACGCGGAGTTCGGCCGCAGCGCCGGCGGCGTCATCAACGTGGTCACAAAGTCCGGCACCAACGGCATTCATGGCGCGGGGTTTGAATACTTCCGAACCGAAGCACTCACGGCTGCGGCATCGGATGGCACGCCCCTCGCGGGATTTCGACGCAACCAGTTTGGTGGCAGCCTCGGTGGCCCGCTTATCAAGGACAAGCTTTTCTTCTTCGCAGCCGGCGAAGGTATTCGCGAAAATCTGAACCGGTCTGCGTTGAGCACGCCCTTGGGCACGCCCTGCTCGATCACCAACCCGGTCTTTGGCAGCAACATCACCGATGCGCAAATTTCCGCGAGCGGCGATTGCCAGAGGCAAGTGCTGCTCAGTTTTATGCAGACGAACTATAAAGAGAACGACGGACTGCCGGTAGTCCACCAGGTGAAGAACGCGGCGATGTTTGGGCGTGTGGATTACAACTTGAACGCCAAGAACCAGATCTTCGGTTCTTACAACTTCGACTGGTCCAAAAATCCCAACCAGACGTTTGACGTGCCCACGTATGGCACTACGGCCAACGGCATTGAGGGTCCCTCTCACATTCAGGCGGTGAATACCAACTGGTTCAGCACGCTCTCCAACACCATGCTGAACGAAGCCCATTTCACTTATTCACGCGAAACTCGTCCTCGGCTGGCGATTAGTTCCTCCAGTGTGCCGGACACCGCCATCGGTTTCTTTCCCAACTTCCGCGTTGGCCAGCCCTTTTTCCTGGAGCCCGCTGTTGACGAACTCACTTACCGGACGGACATTCGCGATAACTTCTCCGTGGTCAAGGGCAAGCACACCTGGAAGGTTGGCGGCGAATGGATTCACACGCGAAACACGCAAATCTTCCGCGGTTTCTTCACAGGCCGCTACCTCTTCGACAGCATGACCGGCTTTTTGCACTATGCGTCGCCCGCCTCCATGGGGCCGGGCTTCGGTCCGACGGCAGCGGAATGCGCGGATGGAACCTTTACCGATCTTTCCCTTTTGACGGCCGCGGATACGAAGTGTCCCGACGGCTCGGCCTTCAGCGGAGGCCCTCTGCTCCTTTATCTCCAGCATGGGCCAGTCACTTCCGGAGAGACGCTCGACCAGTCCGGCGCCTCAAGCATCGCCAATGAAGACTTTTCCTTGTTCGCTCAAGATACCTGGAAGGTTTGGCGAAACCTTACTTTCAATTATGGTCTTCGCTGGGACGCGCAACATTTCCCGAATCCTACCGTGGCACCCGCGAGTACCGCTTACGGCCAATATATTGGAACTGCCGGTTTTGATTCGACGGGAAAGCTTCCGAACCAGAACAAGGAATTCCAGCCACGCGTGGGCCTCGCCTGGGACATTCGAGGCAACGGCAAGTCTGCGCTGCGCGCTAGTTACGGCATCTTCAACGCCCGGCAAAACATGTTGACGCAAGTGGGAGCAATCACCACGAACGGTGTGCAACAGCAGTCCATTGCTGCGGCAACGTGTCTCTTTAGGGATAATGCGGGCATCTGCCACTCGAACTCCGCTGGATTTACCTTGGCAGCGCCGACGTATCCCGGAATTACACCCGTTCCGCTCTTGCCCGCGGGCACGTTTCCCTTCCAGCCCGGCGTCACTTTCTTTAGCAAGAGTTACGGCAACCCTCGCATCTATACGACCAACGTAGGCTATGACCAACAGATTGTAGGCGATTACGCCGCTTACGTTGACTTTACACTTTCGAAGGGGGTTCATCTGACGCGGTTTACCAACCCAAATGGGGGAACGGGCTTTACACTACCTACCGCCGGGCAAGACACCGTCAATTACGTTGGTGTGCATGCTCCCTTCCCCAACCTCGGCGACATCACGGACACCGTGAGCTCCGCTAAATCGCTCTATCGAGGCCTGACAGTTGGCTTGCGCAAGCGCATGAGCCATCGTTACCTCTTTGACTTGAACTACACCTACTCCAGTGATTGGGATGATGATTCCAACGAACGCGATCCTTTCACCTTCCGCTACGCCAATCTCTTTAACCTGGCGGCAGAATACTCTCGATCGGACCGCAACGAGACGCACAAGTTCAACGCCTATACCGTGGCTGACCTGCCTTGGGGCTTCCACGGCAATGTCCGTGCACAGGCGCATTCCGCCCAACCAATAACGGACAACGTCAACGGTGATGGCAGCGGAGCGCCGTGCAGTTTCCAGAACTCGAGGACGCGTTTTGTGATTCCCACAGGCGGCGGTACTGCCATCGATTGCGGCCGCAACCATCTGCTGAAGGACAATGGCTTCTTCACCTTTGATTTCGGTGTCGATCGACCAATTCATCTCGGAGAGCGTTTCCAGCTCATTCCGAAGATCGAAATGTTCAACACGTTCAACAACAAGAACAACGTGAACCCGTTGTCGTCGCCGCAACTGTTCGACTTCAACGGATTCCTCCGCGTTGGGGTAGGCGATCCTCGCCAGGCGCAACTCTCTGTACGCTTTGAGTTCTAGGGAAGCGGTCGAAGATCGCAGGACTAGCTCAACCAGGAGGGGCGCTTCGGCGCCCCTCTTTGCTTTTCGAGGAAACGATGGAATGCCGAAGCGGGTATAGACACAAGCCGATTTCTAGGCACTTGCTTGCGCGGCGAGAATCCCCGACAATCTAAGGTTTATAGTTGCGTGATTTTCCGCACGGAGCGGCGTCCCGCACCCAAAAAAGAAGCGAGTGAAATGGCAAGTCAGGCGAATTCCATAAAGCGGCTGGTTGCATACTTTTCGATGGAGATTGCGTTGGAGAACGCCATGCCGAGCTACAGCGGCGGTTTGGGCGTTCTTGCGGGCGACACGATTCGCGCTGCCGCGGACCTGCGGCTGCCCATGGTAGCGGTCTCCCTGCTTTACCGCAAAGGATTCTTCACTCAGCGCCTCTCCGAAGATGGCTCGCAAACGGAAGAACCGGTCGATTGGCGAGTTGAAGATTTCCTGACGGAAGAAACGGAGCGCGCCAGCGTTCCGCTGGAAGACCGCCGCGTCGAGTTGCGCTGCTGGCACTACCCGGTAAAGGGCGTGCGCGGATTTGAAGTGCCCGTCTATTTCCTGGATGCGGATTTGCCCTCGAACACCGAAGCGGACCGCGCGTTGACCGGCCAGCTTTACGGC